>Ga0182013_10001517_pt1 | contig 31769 bp, 14 predicted proteins | sample 612S2MmetaG_FD_120487 | JGI IMG/M metagenome (GOLD analysis project Ga0182013, IMG submission 120487) | Permafrost microbial communities from Stordalen Mire, Sweden - 612S2M metaG | ecosystem: Environmental > Terrestrial > Soil > Wetlands > Permafrost | place: Sweden: Stordalen | collected... | reverse complement strand
TTTTCGGTGACCGAAGCGATGACGGCGCCCGAGGTGGTGACCGGTATCGACCGGATACAGCCGACCCTGTTCGCCATGCAGGTCGCGTTGGCGGCCACGATGAAGTCCTCCGGCGTGCACCCTGGCGCGGTCATCGGCCACTCACTCGGCGAGGTGGCAGCGGCCGTTGTCGCCGGAGCGCTGTCCCTGGAAGACGGGGTGCGCGTGGTCTGCCGCCGTTCGCGGCTGATGTCGACCATCGCCGGTTCCGGGGCGATGGCGTCGGTAGAACTGCCCGCCCAGCGGGTCCGCGAGGAACTGACGAGTCGCGGCGTCAAGGACGTCGTGGTGGCCGTGGTGACCTCGCCGCAGTCCACCGTGATCGGCGGCGCGGCCCAGACGGTGCGCGACCTGGTGCAGGCGTGGGAAGCGCGCGACGTCATGGCCCGCGAAGTGGCCGTCGACGTGGCCTCGCACACCTCGCAGGTCGATCTGATCCTGGATGAACTGTCCCGGACGCTGTCCGACCTCACACCGATGGTGCCCGAGATCCCTTACTACTCCGCGACAGTGTTCAACCCTCGCGAGCGTCCGGTGTGCGATGCCCGGTACTGGGGGGACAACCTGCGGCACACCGTGCGGTTCTCCGCGGCGGTCCAGGCGGCCCTCGAAGACGGGTTCCGGGTATTCGGCGAGCTGTCACCGCACCCGCTGCTGACTCGCGCCGTCGAGCAGACCGCCACGAGCCTCGACATACCCGTAGCCGCGGTGCCGGCCATGCGGCGCGAGCAACCGTTGCCGCACGGGCTGCGCCAGCTGGTGGCCGATCTGCACAACGCGGGTGCCGCGGTGGATTTTTCGGCGCTCTACCCCACCGGCCGCCTGGTGGACGCCCCACTACCGGCCTGGACCAAACGCCGGCTGCTGCTCGAACCGGACAGCACCGGCCGCAACTCACACGCCGGCAATACCGTTGCGGTGCATCCGTTATTGGGCTCGCACGTGCGGCTCATGGAGGAGCCGGAGCGGCACGCCTGGCAGGCCGAGGTCGGCACCGCGACGCTGCCGTGGTTGGCCGACCACCAAATCCACAACGTGGCCGCGCTTCCCGGTGCCGCCTACTGCGAGATGGCATTGTCGGCGGCTCGGACCGTCCTCGGCGAAGCCTCCGAAGTGCGCGATATCCGCTTCGAGGAGTTACTACTGCTGGACGACGAGACCACCGTCGGCGCTGTCGCGTCGGTAGCGGCTCCCGGCGTCGCCCCGTTCGTCGTGGAGACTGACCAGCAAGGCGAAAAGGTGCGACGGGCCTCGGCGGTGCTGCACGCCGTAGCACCCGACTTACCAACCGACCAAGCCGCGCCGGTGCGGGACATCGCCGCCCTACTGTCGGCGCATCCGTGTCGCCGCGAGGGCGATGAGCTGCGGGACTGGTTCGACCAGCGCGGAATTCAGTTCGGTCCAGCCTTCACCGGCCTGGCCGCCGCGCATGTCGCGGAGGGCACGATCAGCGCGGTGCTGGCCGAGGTCGGCCTGCCGAGTTCGATCCGGACGCAGCAAGCCAGCTACAGCGTGCATCCGGCGCTGTTGGATGCCTGCTTCCAGTCCGTTGCGGCCCACCCCGCGGTCCAGATGGCGGGTAACGGCGGCCTGCTGCTGCCGTTGGGCGTGCAGCTGCTCCGCGCCTACGGTTCCACCCGCAATGCCCACTACTGCTACACCCGGGTGACCGCGGGCGGCACCAACGTCGAGGCCGACATCGACGTCATGGACGAGCACGGCACCGTGGTGCTGGTGGTGCGCGGGCTGTTGATGGGCACCGGGTTCTCCGAGAGCGCCGACCGCGATCGTCAGCTGGGCGAGCGGCTGCTGACCATCGAATGGCAACAACGCGAGCTGCCCGAACCTGACCTCGAGAAGGTTAAAGCCGGGGCAGGAACCTGGCTGCTGATCGGTTTCTCCGATGCCCTTCCAGACCCTTCGGACCCGCTCTTCACGGATTTGACCCACGCGCTGAAGCTGCACGGGGCGGAATGCACAACCATGCACTGGTCTCGGCGTGCCAAGCATTCGGCGAATACTGAGCGGCTGCGCAGTCACCTCGACGACGTTGGGTTTACCGGCGTGGTGCTGCTGGCGGCGCCGAGCAACAGCGCCCCCGATACCGAAAGCGCCAGTCTCGACAGTGATTACGTCCAGCAGGTGGTACGCATCGCGCGCGAACTACCGGAAGTCTCGGGCGAGGCGCCCCGGCTGTACACCGTAACCAGGGACGCGCAAACGGTACTGTCCGACGACTGCGCCAACCTCGAACAGGTTGGGCTGCGCGGCCTGCTGCGGGTGATCGGCGCCGAACACCCGTACTTGCGCACCACCCACATCGACCTCGACGCACAGACCGACGCCGAGCAGCTGGCGCGCCAGCTGCTGGCCGACGCCGAAGAGGACGAGACCGCCTGGCGGGCCAACCAGTGGTACACCGCCCGGTTGTGCCCGGGTCCGTTGCGACCCGAAGAGCGCGAAACCACCGTGGTGGACCACACGCAGGACGCGCTGCGTCTGCAAATCCGCACGCCCGGGGACCTGCAAACCATGGAACTGGCCGCAGCCGAGCGGGTTTCGCCCGGCCCTGGGCAGATCGAGGTCGCCGTCAGCGCGTCCAGCATCAACTTCGCCGATGTCTTGGTCGCCTTCGGGCGCTATCCCTCATTCGACGGGCGGCTGCCGCGCCTAGGCACCGATTTCGCCGGCGTGGTGACGGCCGTGGGACCCGACGTCACCAACCACCAGGTCGGCGACCACGTCGGCGGCATGTCTTCGGACGGGTGCTGGGGCTCGTTTGTCACCTGTGACGCGCGGCTGGCGACGACGCTGCCAACCGGCCTAACCGACGCCCAGGCCGCAGCGGTGACCACCGCGCACGCCACCGCCTGGTACAGCCTCAATGACCTGGCCCGCATCAAGGCCGGTGACAAGGTGCTGATCCACTCGGCAACCGGCGGCGTCGGCCAGGCCGCGATCGCGATCGCCCGCGCCAGCGGCGTCGAGTTCGCCGACATCTACGCCACCGCCGGCAGCCCGAAGCGTCGAACGCTGTTGCACGACATGGGCATCAAGCATGTCTACGACTCGCGGAGCATCGAGTTCGCCGATCAGATCCGCCACGACACGGACGGTTACGGCGTCGATATCGTGCTCAACTCGCTGACCGGCGCGGCCCAAAGCGCCGGCATCAACCTGTTGTCCTTCGGCGGGCGGTTCGTCGAGATCGGCAAGCGTGACATCTACGGCGACACCCGGATGGGGCTGTTCCCGTTCCGGCGCAATCTCACGTTCCACGCCGTCGACCTGGGGTTGCTGTCAATGACCCATCCCGCCGAAATGCGGGAATTGCTGACCACCGTCTACCGGCTGACCGCCGAAGGCGTGTTGCCGATGCCCGAAAGCACTCATTACCCGCTTGCCGAGGCGGCCAACGCGATTCGGCTGATGAGCGCTGCCGAGCACACCGGCAAGCTCATCCTCGACATCCCGCATACGGGACGAAGCAGCGTGGTGCTGCCGCCCGAGCAGGTCGAGGTGTTCCGCCCCGACGGCTCCTACATCATCACCGGTGGCCTCGGTGGCCTCGGATTGTTCCTGGCCGAGAAGATGGCTTCTGCGAACGGTGGGGCCGGCGCGGGCCGGATCGTGCTCAGCTCCCGCTCCCAGCCAACTCAAAGGGCTTTGGAAACAATCGAACTCGTCCGGGCCGCCGGAGCCGACATCGTGGTCGAATGCGGCGACATCGCCCATCCGGACACGGCACAGCGATTGGTCGCGGCGGCAACCGCCGGCGGCCTTCCCGTACGGGGCGTGCTGCATGCGGCCGCGGTGGTCGAGGACGCCATCTTGACCAACATCACCGAAGAGTTGATCGAACGGGACTGGGCACCCAAAGTCCACGGTGCATGGAATCTTCACCGGGCCACCGAAACCCAGCCGCTGGATTGGTTCTGCTCGTTCTCCTCGGCGGCCGCCCTGCTCGGTTCGCCCGGTCAGGGTGCTTATGCCGCCGCCAACAGCTGGCTGGACGGCTTCACCCACTGGCGACGGGCGCAGGGCCTGCCGGCCACCGCGATCGCCTGGGGGGCCTGGGCGGAGATCGGCCGCGGCGCGGGCCTCGCGGATGGCGGCGACACCACGATGATCGATCCCGACGAGGGTGCCTACGCGTTCGAGGCCATGCTGCGCCACAACCGTGCCTACAGTGGTTATGCCCCGATCATCGGTTCACCGTGGCTGACCTCATTGGCACAACGAAGCCAATTCGCCGAGGCGTTCCGGTCCACCGGACAAAATCGGCCGGACAACAGCAAATTCCGTACCGAACTCATGGAGCTTCCCGTCGACGAGTGGCCTTCCCAGCTGCGGCGTCTGATTTCCGAACAGGTCAGCTTGATTCTGCGTAGAACTGTGGACCCTGATCGGCCGCTTTCCGAGTATGGAATCGATTCATTAGGTAATCTCGAGCTACGTACGCGAATCGAAACAGAAACCGGGATACGCTGCGGCTCCACCGACATCACCACTGTGCGGGGCTTGGCGGATCACTTGTGCCAGAAACTGGCGCCCGTTGAGGGAGCGTCGGCGACGCGCTGAAGCGTCACCGATAGAGACGCGGGTCCTAAATAGGCATTTCAGGACCTCCTGGAAGCCACCCGAAGGAGCATGATGGTCGCAGTCGGGAAGGTCGCGCTGGCAACCGTCGACAGTTGGGTTCCGACCCCGGGCTTTGTGGTCCAGTGGCGTTTCTCATCGGCGGCGCTCGAAAGTGCCCAGCAGGCTCCGATAAGCGCTGTGCCACCGAGCTATATCCAAGCCCGGCACGTGCGCAGCTATCGCGATCACTTGGCCCGCGGTTTGAATATGTCACGCCTATGCGTTGCCGCCTGGGACATCCAGGGCCAGTGCGATGTTCGTGCGTTGACCTATGTCATCAACTCCTACATTCGCCGGCACGATACCTACCGCAGCCGGTTTGAGTTTGACGATCGAGGCGATGTCATCCGCCGCGCCATTCAGGATCCCCAAGATATCGAACTGATTCCCGTTGATGTTGGCGAAATGAAACCGAAAGAGTGGCAGGACTATATCTTGGCCACGCCAAGTCCGCTGGAATGGGACTGCTTCAGGTTCGCCATCATTGCGCGTGATGACCACTTCACCTTCTGTGTGAGCGTTGACCATCTGCACGTCGACGCGATGTTCATCTACGGGGTGTTCGGCGAGATTCAGGCGATGTACGACGCGCTGATGGACGGTGGCGCTCCCATCGCGCTGCCCGACGCGGGCAGCTACGACGCTCATTGCGTGCGGGAGCGCGAGTACACGTCTTCGTTGACATTGGAGTCGGCACCGATTGAGGCCTGGATCGAGTTCTTCGAGAACAACACAGGAGCGCTTCCCCCCTTCGCGTTGCCGCTTGGTGACATGGGGTCGCAGCCATGTGGTGGCGAGCTGCGCACGGTGCAGCTGCTGAACGCCGCGCAAACCGCGCAGTTCGAGGCCGCTTGTACCCACGCCGGTGCGCGATTTTCCGGCGGGGTGTTCGCCTGCAGTGCCCTCACGGAGCACGAGTTGACGGGCACCGACACGTATTACGGGATCACGCCGATTGATACCCGCACGACTCCGGCGGAGTTCATGACCACCGGCTGGTTCGTCGGCCACGTTCCGCTCACCATCCCGATTCGCCCGTCCTTCGGTGAGACGGTCAGCGCCGCGCAGGCGTCGTATGACGCGGGCACCGAGTTGGCGAATATCCCGTTCGAACGGGTCTTGGAGCTGGCCCCATGGCTGGAGAAACCGCAGATTCAAGCGGGTTTTCCCGTTCTGTCGTTCCTTGATGCCGGTGTCGCTCCGCTATCCGCTTTCGTCACAATGGAATTGGATCGGTTGAACGCTGGTGTATATGAGGACGGCGGGATCCCGGCACGCGTGTGCCTGTGGGTGAATCGGCTGCCGGACGAGACCTCGGTGACGGTGTTTCTGCCGAACAACCCGGTCGCGCACGACTCCGTGACGCAGTACTTGGCAGCGATGAAATCCGTCTACCTGCGCGTCGCCGAGGGCCGCAGCGTCGCGCGTACCGCCGCGCGACGGCACAGCCGCAGCCTTCACGGCCCTGACTACGTCCACGTGAAATCCGCTCCCCGCGCCAACGTCTGAACGCGCGGTGAAGCGGCGGCCGACGGGGTCACTCTCGTTTGCTAGACACATTGCTAGACACTTCCGCTCAACAATGATGCCGAAGTTCAGTCGTTTCGCCACGAGGATTCGCGGTGGCACCTATCATGGACCCCATTTAGTTCACCGGCGCATAACCGGCGCCGCGTAGTTAGGCGCGCGTTTAATAGCACCTACCTGGACTCGTCCAGGATAGGCACTTTGGTTATGTGATTTCTGTAACATTCCGGGCGGCATTACCGACAACTCGCTGTTGCATTCACCCATCACGCGTGGCCGGGTCACAACCGGTCCCAAGCCCACGTACCGCCGCCGCGCTTGGCGCCCAATAATCGCAAAACTGCAGGTGACCTGGGAGAAAGCTCCTCTGCCACTGCTTTTAACGCCCCCAAGACGTCCCCAAGACGCGGGCGCAGCCACCCGGAGTTGTTGGTTGATCAGTCAGTCACTCCGGCATCCACTTGTAGGCCATCTGACCGTTGTTAATTTTTTGTACGTCCGCACGATTTTTCCACGAGGGACGAACCGAGCGACTACTCTTCTGATCGGCGCCAAAGCTCTAATTAAGTGGCTTCGATTGCGGGGGTCGATGGGTTTCATGTGCGGCTGCGAAGTTCGCGGCTCGCACGAAAATTCATCGATGTTTCTCGAAGCACTGATGAGACTTTGGAGCAGTGATAGGACGTTGAGGATGAGCGTGGAGAGGTGAGGGATCTAGTGGGTAGGGCAGGCGTTACCCCGGTAGCTGTCATAGGGATGGCGTGCCGGCTGCCGGGGGGCATCAACTCCCCCGATCTGTTCTGGGACGCGTTGCTCCGTGGGGACGATCTGGTCACCGAGATTCCGGAAGATCGCTGGAACGCCGAAGAGTTTTACGACCCCGAGCCGGGTGTGCCTGGCATGTCGTCATGCAAGTGGGGCGCTTTCCTGGACGACATCGCCGACTTCGATGCCGATTTCTTCGGGATCGGTGAAGCAGAAGCCACGGCGATGGATCCGCAGCAGCGCCTGCTGCTGGAAACCTCCTGGGAAGCCATGGAGCACGGCGGGCTCTCTCGGGACACGATTGCCGAAGCTACCGGCGTGTTCGTGGGCTCGACGCATTGCGACTACGAATTCGTGCACACCGATGCCCGCGCCCTCGAGGGGCCGTACGGAAACACCGGCACCAATTCGTGCATGGCGTCCGGGCGGGTGGCCTACGCACTCGGGGTGCACGGTCCGGCGGTCACCGTCGACACCGCCTGCTCTTCTAGCTTGTTTGCTATCCACCAGGCCTGCCGCAGCCTGAACGACGGCGAAAGTGACCTCGCCCTGGCCGGCGGCGTCTACGTGCAGTTGGAACCACGCAGGTTGGCTTCGGGGTCGGCGGCGGGCATGCTCTCGCCCACCGGAGCCTGCCACGCGTTCGACATCAAGGCCGACGGCTTCGTGTCCGGCGAAGGTTGCGTCGTGCTGTTGCTCAAACGCTTGCCCGATGCGCAACGGGATGGTGACCGGATTCTGGCCGTCGTGCGTGGCACCGCCGCCAACCAAGACGGTCACACCGTGAACATCGTGACGCCGTCGGCAAGCGCGCAGACCGCCGTTTATCGGACGGCTCTGCAGGTGGCGGAGGTGGACCCCAACACCGTCGGAATGGTCGAGGCCCACGGCCCCGGCACCCCCATCGGCGACCCGATCGAATACGCAAGCCTTGCTGAGGTTTACGGCAAGGACCACCCCGTGGTACTCGGCTCCGTGAAGACCAATTTCGGGCACACCCAGGCTACTGCCGGCGCACTCGGGATGATGAAGGCGATCCTGGCCGTACAACACGGTGTGGTTCCGAAGAACTTGCACTTCACCGAAATGCCTCACGAAATGGCCCAGATTGAAACAGGCCTCTTTGTGGCACAGGACATTACGCCGTGGCCGACGGACGATGGCCAACCACGACGGGCAGCGGTGTCCTCGTACGGCATGTCCGGAACGAACGTGCACGCGATTGTCGAACAAGCTCCCCAGCCCATTTCGCGAAACGGCTCGGACATCACGCCAGGGCTGGACGGCGCTCTGCTGTACCCGTTGTCAGCGAGCTCGGCCGACGGGTTACGTGACACCGCTGGACGGCTCGCGGACTGGGTCGAGGCGCACGCAGCGAAACTGGCTGCGCCGAGTCTGGCCTATACCCTTGCCCGCCGGCGCGCGCACCGCCCGGTGCGCACGGCGGTACTGGCCGGCAGCATCCCGGAGTTGGTCGAGGCGCTGCGAGAGGTCGCCGGCGACGAGCATCCCTACCAGGAAGCGGCGGGCGGCGACGACAAGGGCCCCGTGTGGGTCTTCTCTGGCCAAGGCTCGCAGTGGGCTGCGATGGGCGCCGACCTGCTGGCCAACGAACCGGTGTTCGCCGCAACCATCGCCGAGATAGAGCCACTGATCGCCGGTGAATCCGGGTTCTCGGTGACCGAATCGTTGTCCGCACCGGAGAAGGTGACGGGTATCGACCGGGTGCAGCCGACGCTGTTCGCCATGCAGGTCGCACTAGCCGCAACGATGAAGGCATACGGCGCGCGCCCCGGCGCGGTTATCGGACACTCGCTCGGCGAGTCCGCCGCGGCCGTCGTCGCGGGAGCGCTCTCGCTCGAAGACGGGGTACGCGTCATCTGCCGCCGCTCGAAACTGATGACCCGCATCGCCGGTGCGGGCGCCATGGCGTCCGTGGAATTGCCTGCCCAGCAGGTGCTTTCGGAATTGATGGCGCGCGGAGTCAACGATGCCGTGGTTGCGGTGGTGGCCTCTCCGCAGTCCACCGTGATCGGCGGCGCAACGGAGACCGTTCGCGAGATGGTAGCCGTGTGGGAAGAGCGCGAAGTGATGTCTCGCGAGGTGGCCGTCGACGTGGCATCGCACTCGCCGCAGGTCGACCCGATCCTGGTCGAGTTGTACGACGTCCTCGAAGAGATCAGCCCGTTGACACCGGAGGTCCCGTACTACTCGGCGACCCTGTTCGACCCGCGCGAGGAGCCCTACTGCGACGCCGGCTACTGGGTGGACAACCTGCGTCACACGGTGCGGTTCGCCGCGGCGGTGCAGGCAGCGCTGGAAGACGGCTACCGGGTTTTCGCGGAATTGGCACCGCACCCGCTGCTGACTCACGCCGTGGACCAGACCGCCCGGAGCCTCGACATGTCGGTAGCCGCTCTCGCCGCGATGCGGCGCGAGCAGCCGCTGCCGCACGGGCTGCGCGGTCTACTCGGCGATTTGTACGCCACCGGTGCCGCTGTCGACTTCTCCGTGCTGTACCCCAGCGGGCTGCTGTTGGACGCGCCGTTGCCGACCTGGACGCACAAGACGTTGTTCCTGACCCGCGACGGCCAGGGTTCGAGCTCAACCGGCACCAGCATCGCGGTGCATCCGCTGATGGGCCCGCATGTGCGCCTGCCCGAGGAACCCGAGCGGCACGTTTGGCAGGCCGACATCGGCACCGACGCGTTGCCGTGGCTGGCCGATCACGTGGTACACGGTGCGGCCGCCCTGCCGGGTGCTGCGTACTGCGAGATGGCATTGATCGCCGCCCGCACCGTCTTCGGCGATGCCTCCGAAGTCCGCGACGTCCGCTTCGAGCAGATGCTGCTTCTCGATGACGAAACCGAGGTCAGCCTCGTCGCAACCGCGGAGACACCAGGCGCCCTCACGTTCGCGGTGGAGACGAATCGGGATGGCGAGCACGCGCGGCGCGCCACCGCGGTTTTGTCCGCCGCTGGCGACGAGCACCAGCCACCCGCGCACGACATCGAGGCCTTGCTGGCGACGCATCCGAGCGCGATATCGGGCGCCGAACTTCGAGGCGCGTTGGACGAGCGCGGTATCAAGTACGGACCCGCTTTCGCCGGCCTGGCCACCGCACACACCGCCCAAGAAACCGGCAGCACCGTGCTGGCAGAAATTGGGCTGCCCAGCGTGATCCGCAAACAGCAAACCAGCTATTGCGTGCACCCCGCATTGCTCGACGCTTGCTTCCAGTCTGTTGCGGCGCATCCCAGTGTGGCGAACGCCGGCCACGGCGGCCTGCTGTTGCCGCTCGGCGTTCGCCGGCTACAGGTTTACGGCCCGGTCCACACGACCCACGCGGCCCGCTACTGCTACGCGCGCATTACCGCGGCCGCAGGCACGAGCGTCGAAGCCGACCTCGACGTGCTGGACGAGCACGGAACGGTCCTGCTGGCGGTTCGCGGGCTGCAGATGGGCACCGGCTTCTCGCCCAGCAGCGACCGCGCCCGGATGATGGGCGAACGGCTGCTGACTGTCGAATGGCAGCCGCGGGAGCTGCCAGACGTGGCTGCGGCCGAGACCGGAACATGGCTGCTGATCAGCACCTCCGACAACGGTTTGATGGCGACGACATTGACCGACGCGTTCAAGCTGCACGACACCGAATGCGCAACCCTGACCTGGCCTCTGCATGCCGACCACCCGGCCATTGCCGGACGTCTGCGTGATCAGATCGCCGCTGGCGGCTTCACCGGCGTCATCGTTTTGACCGACCCAAGTGACGGCGCCGACGATCAGTCACCGGTCCGTGGCGCTGACTTCGTCCATCATGTGGTGCGAATCACCCGCGAACTGCCGGAAATTTTGGGCCAAACGCCTCGGCTGTGTGTCGTTACCAGGAATGCTCAGTTGGTGCTGTCCGATGACCACCCAAACCTCGAGCAAGGCGGAATCCGTGGCCTGCTCCGGGTGATCGGTACCGAGCACCCCCACCTGCACACCACCCACATCGACATTGACGAGCAGACCAGCGTCGAGCAGTTGGTACGGCAGCTGCTACTTTCCGGGCCCGAAGAAGACGAGACCGCCTGGCGAAACGACGAGTGGTACACGGCCCGCCTGTGCCCCGCCCCGCTGCGGCCCGAAGAACGCCAAACCACCATCGCGGACCATCAGAACGACGGGGTGCGCATGCAGATCCGCGTGCCTGGTGATCTGCAATCGATGGAGTTCGCCGCCTTCGACCGGGTCCCGCCGGGTCCCGGACAGATCGAGGTCGCGGTCACCGCATCAAGCATCAACTTTGCCGATGTGCTGCTCTCGTTCGGCCGATACCAGAGCCTCGAAGGGATTCTCCCGCAGCTGGGCACCGATTTCGCCGGCGTCGTGACGGCTGTCGGACCCGACGTCACCAACCACCAGGTCGGCGATCACGTCGGGGGTATGTCTCCGAGCGGTTGCTGGGCCACATTCGTCACCTGTGACGCACGGCTGGCCACGACGTTGCCGTCAGGCCTGACCGACGCCCAGGCCGCGGCGGTGACCACCGCGCACGCCACCGCCTGGTACGGCCTGAACGACCTGGCTCGCATCGGGTCAGGCGACAAGGTGCTGATCCACTCCGGAACCGGCGGCGTCGGCCAGGCCGCTATCGCCATCGCCCGCGCCGCGGGTGCCGAGATCTTCGCCACCGCCGGCAGCCCGAAGCGTCGCGACCTGTTGCGCAGCATGGGCATCGAGCATGTCTACGACTCCCGCAGCGTCGAGTTCGCCGACGAGATCCGCCGCGACACCGACGGCTATGGCGTCGACATCGTGCTCAACTCGGTGACCGGCGCCGCACAACTCGCCGGGCTCAAGCTGCTCGCGCTTGGTGGCCGCTTCGTCGAGATCGGCAAGCGCGACATCTACGGCGACACCAAGCTGGGCCTCTTCCCGTTCCGCCGCAACCTCGCGTTCTGGGGCGTCGACCTGGGAGTGATGTCGGTCAGCCATCCGCGGCAGGTCAGCGAGATGCTGAGCACGGTGTACCGGCTGACCGCCGAGGGCGTGCTGCCGATGCCCGAAAGCACGCATTACCCACTTGCCGACGCGGCCACCGCGATTCGGGTGATGAGCGCGGCCGAGCACACCGGCAAGCTCATCCTCGACATCCCGCAGGCCGGGAGCAGCAGCGTGGTGCTGCCGCCCGAGCAGGCACCGGTCTTCCGGCGCGACGGCTCCTACATCATCACCGGCGGTCTGGGCGGTATCGGGCTCTTCCTCGCCGAGAAGATGGCCGCTGCCGGCGCCGGCCGGATCGTCCTCAGCTCCCGCTCCGAGCCCACGCAAAAGGCGCTGGAGACAATCGAACTCATCGGCGCGATCGGGTCCGATGTGGTGGTGGAGCGCGGCGACATCGCCGACCGGGCCACAGCGGAGCGGTTGGTCGCAACTGCCACGGCGACCGGGCTTCCGCTGCGCGGCGTGCTGCACGGGGCTGCCGTGGTCGAGGATGCGACCCTGCTCAACATCACCGACGAGTTGATCGACCGCGACTGGGCACCAAAGGTGTACGGCGCGTGGAACCTGCACCAGGCCACCGCATCTGCGGAGCTGGATTGGTTCTGCTCGTTCTCCTCGGCGGCGGCTCTGCTGGGCTCGCCAGGTCAGGGCGCTTATTCGGCGGCCAACAGCTGGCTGGACGCCTTCACCCACTGGCGGCGCGCGCAGGGCCTGCCGGCCACCGCAATCGCGTGGGGAGCCTGGGGCGAGATCGGCCGCGGCGCAGGCTTTGCGGAAGGCAGCGGCGCCGCGATCACTCCGGAGGAGGGCGCATACGCCTTCGAGGAGCTACTGCGGCACAACCGGGCGTACTCGGGCTACAGCCCGCTGATCGGCACACCATGGGTGACTTCCTTCGCGGACCGCAGCAAGTTCGTGGAGATGTTCAAGTCTGCTGGGCAGAAACGTTCCGGAACAGGCAAATTGCGCGCTGAGCTAGACGAACTCCCGCTGGAAGAGTGGCCTTCGAGGCTCCGGCGCGTACTTTCTGAACAAATTGGTCTCATTTTGCGACGCAGCATCGATCCGGACCATACACTTTCTGAGTATGGCCTCGATTCACTGGGCAATCTCGAATTGCGCACACACATCGAGGCAGAAACGGGAATACGCATCACCTCGAGTGACATCACTACCGTGCGGGGTTTGGCAGACCACCTGTACGCCAAGTTGGCACCGCAAGAACAAGACGCAGCTACACCTGCGTGAGGTAGGTCCTGACGTCAAAGTCGACTGCAGCGCATGGGACGGAATATGAGGAGGGAAACGTGTTAATAGCTGGAGGTTCCGCGCAGGTCGGCCTAGAAGTTGGAACAATTCACGACTGGGACCCGGGGCAGGGTTCAGTCTTTTGTTGGGAGCCGACACCTGCGTCACTAGCGAAAGCCCGCCAAGCTCCGATAAGCCCAGTGCCGCCCAGCTCCATGCAGGTCGGCCATCTTCGTGGATATGTCGAGTTCAAGGAGCGCGGGCTCGATTATTCGCGGGCCGTCATGGGCTCCTGGGACGTACCCGGCCGCTGCGATATCCGCACCCTTACCTACGTGATCAACGCGCACCTTCAGCGGCATGGGACTTACCACAGCTGGTTTGACTACAAAGACGAAAAGAATGTGATTCGTCACACCATCAAGAACGCCCGGGATATCCGCTTTGTCCCGAAAGAGCATGGCGTTTTGACGCAGCCCGAATGGCGCGACTTGATTCTCTCGACGCCCGATCCGCTGCAATGGGACTGCTTCAGGTTCGGCGTTATCCAGCATGAGGAGCACTTCTCGCTGTTTGCCGTCGTCGACCACCTGCACTGCGACCCGATGCTGATCGCCGGGATGTACGTGGAGTGCATCATGAACTACAACGCCCTCCTGGAGGGCAAGGCACCCGTTACCCTAGGGCCTACCGGCAGCCATGAAGATTTCTGCGGCCGGGAGGTCGCCCGCGCGGATGCCATGACCCTGGAATCTCCAGAGGTGCGCAGGTGGATCGAATTTGCCGAAAACAACGGTGGATCCCTGCCCGATTTCCCACTGCCACTCGGCGATCAGTCGATTCCGTGTGGCGGCGATATCCATGTGGAAAAGCTCTTGGGCCAGGAAGACACCGCTAAATTCGAGGCCATCTGCCAGCGGGCGGGTGCCCGGTTCAGCGGTGGCCTGTTTGCCTGCGCGGCTCTGGCTCAATACGAGTTGACCGGCGCGGAAACGTACTATGGAATGACTCCGATCGATAAGCGCAGCAGCCCGGAAGAATACATGACGGTGGGCTGGTTCACCGGCCAGGTTCCATTCACCGTTCCTGTCGACCCGAACTCGTTCGAAGAAACTGCGCGTGCCACTCAGGCGTCCTTCGATGAGAATTTAGAGCTCGCGAATGTGCCATTCGACCGGGTATTGGAGTTGGCGCCTTGGCTGCGGAAAGCTTCACCGCAGTTCACCATGATGAACTACATGGACGCGGGTCTTCCTCCCCTTTCCGCCGTCGTTGCTAGCGCATTGACCGGGGTAAATGCCACCGCCTACAACGATGGCAGGAGCCCGGCCTATATGTACATGACGGTGTTCCGTCTCTTCGATGAGATTTCGCTCATGGTGTTCTTCCCGAACAACCCGGTGGCCCGGGAGTCCGTCACCCGCTACGCAGAGACGATGGCCTCGGTGTTCGGGCGGGTCGCGGCGGGCACGTTCGCGGAAGCACCAGTTCGCGTATCCAGGTAGAAATCGCAGCATTTCATTCCCCCGCCCGGGAATGCCCGGTGTCGCGGAGCCAAAGCTCCGCGACACCGGATCGAAAGGCCGAAGTTCGCCGATGAAATTTGTCCTAGCAACACACGGAACTCGCGGCGACATCGAACCTTGCGCCTCCGTCGGACTTGAGCTGCTGCGCCGAGGGCACGACGTCCGGATGGCTGTCCCGCCCAACATGATTGGGTTCGTCGAGGCGGCGGGGCTCTCCGCTGTCGCCTACGGGCCGGACACCGAACAACAGATAGTCGCGGTCGCCGACTTCATGCACAACGCGTTCAGGATCCAGAATCCGGTCAACGTGGCGCGCGCCCTCAAGGAGCTCTACGTCGAGGGCTGGGCGGAGATGAGCCGCACGCTGACCTCGCTGGCCGACGGTGCCGACCTGCTGATGACGGGCCAGACTTACCACGGCGTGGTTGCCAATGTCGCTGAGTACTACGACATTCCGGTGGCGGGACTGCATCACTTCCCGGTGCAGCCCAACGGCGCGATCGGACTTCCGTTTTTGCCGGCGCCGACGCCGGTGGTTCGCACCACGCTGAAGGCGGCCTGGAAACTCTATGCGCAGATAACCAAGGCGGAAGAGCGCGCGCAACGCCGTGAACTGGGCTTACCGAAGGCCGCGGCGTCGGCGCGAGAACGGATGATCGAACGTGGCTCGCTGGAAATCCAGGCTTACGACGTGGCGTGTTTCCCAGGGCTCGCCGAGGAATGGAAGGGGCTGAGGCCCTCCCAAAGGCCCTTTGTTGGCGCGCTGACGCTGGAGTTGGGGGCCGACACCGACGATGAAGTCGCGTCGTGGATCGCCTCCGGAAAGCCGCCGATCTACTTTGGTTTTGGTAGCACGCCTGTGCAATCTCCCGCCGAAACAGTGGCCATGATCACAGCGGCGTGCACTGAACTGGGCGAGCGGGCGTTGATTTATTCCGCCGACGGTTCGGGCTCCATTAGCCACGCCGAGCACGTGAAGCTCGTAGGCCAGGTCAACTACGCGACGATCCTGCCGATGTGCCGCGCAGCCGTCCATCACGGTGGCGCGGGCACCATCGCCGCCGGCCTGCGCGCCGCACTACCCACCTTGGTCCTCTGGGACGTGGCCGATCAGCCCATCTGGGGAGCCCAAGTGAAGAACCTGAAGGTCGGCTCGGCGCGTCGCCTCACCAGAATCACCCGAAAATCGCTGGTCAGAGAGCTTCGCTCGATCCTTTCGCCAGAATGTGCTGCCCGGGCCCGCGAGATCGCCCCCCGAATGACCAGACCTGTGGTCGGCGTCACCACAGCGGCCGATCTCTTGGAGCAGACCGCACGCGCCGGCGTCCCAGGTGGTCGGTAGACCCACTTTCGCTGATTGCTGGTGCTGTCTTCGTTCAGACAGCGCACCACCACGGCAAGCCGCGACTAAGCCGAATCAGTTTGCGGTAGCCGGCGGACTGGCTACTCCTTCGTGAATTCAGTGAATTCTGTAGTTCCGCTACGAGATACACCGCAGCATAGTAACGTCCACGAGGTGTGGGCTTACGTGCTGATGATGGGTGTTGCGGTGTTCATGGACCCCGTGCGGGTGGGGATCGCCGCCGTCTTGATGTCGCGGCGGCAGGCCATCCGTAATTTGCTCGCGTTCTGGCTGGGCGGCATGGTTGCGGGTGTCGGCGTGGGCATACTCGTGCTGGTACTTTTCCACGATGTCGCTCTCGTAGCTATCCAGAACGCGGTGGCCTCGATGAACGAGGTGAGGTCCGCGGTCGGCTTCACAGGTGGCCGCCTTCAAATTGCCTTCGGTTTGCTTGCGCTGGTTGGCGTTGCAGTCATGGCGGCCCGTCAGCGTGCAAGGGTGGGTATACCGGTAGCCGTGGGGGGCGGCGATGCGCCGGGTTCGGCGCCGCAGTCGGCCATATCCTCCTTCGCAACTCGACTGGGGCAGCGCGCTCAGGCCATGGTGGAATCTGGCGGACATTGGCCATCCTTTGTTGCGGGCCTCGCATCGACAGTCCCACCCATCGAGGGACCGATAGCGCTCGCTCTGATCATGGCCTCGAAGTCCGAACTTGGGACCCAGTTCAGCGTTTTCGTTGTGTTTACACTGATGGTCCTGATGTTCGTCGAGGTTCCGATACTCAGCTACTTGGTAGCGCCGGAGCGAACCCAAGCGGTCATGCACTTTCTGAACGGTTGGATACATGCTCACCGTCAACAGATCATGCAAGCCTCGCTCGCTCTGTCGGGGATCCTTTTTGTGGTTCAGGGTGTGAAAGCGCTCTAAGCCACCCGGACATTCTTCCTGTCTGGTCAGCGCAGCTTTGATTGCTCGAATCGCGACTGAGGGCCAACCAGAGGGTTTGCGGACGCGATATGCTAGGGCGCGGTCTGCCCGATAGACGGGAAGGGTAACGGTGCGCAACGCGACAGAGGGGGCACGTACCTCGACACGGGCGCGCTGTCCGTTGCCATACCAGGCGTGGCGTCAGTGAGTACCAACGACTTTGACGAATCGGCGGCGAGCCCGCCTATTTCGGTGTGCATACCGATGTACAACAACAGCGCGACGATCGAACGCTGTCTGCGCAGCGTCCTCGAACAGGACGGCGTCGACTTCGAGATAGTGGTCGTCGACGACGATTCGCCAGACGGATGCGCCGCTGTTGCCGAGGCGATGCTCAGACCCGGCGATCGACTGATACGCAACGAAACCCGACTCGGCCTCATGGGGAACCACAACAAGTGCCTAGAAGTGGCCCGCGGCCACTGTATCCAGTTCGTACACGGCGACGACTGGTTGCTTCCGGGAGCCCTGCGAACACTTGCCCCGTTTTTCGACGACCCCAGTGTCGGAATGGCTTTCGCGCCTCGCCGCGTGATAAACGATAAGAACGTCCCGTTGCGTCGGCGCCTCGGCCCGGCTCACATCTGGTTTCCAAGGCTTCGCAGGGGATATAACCGTGGACCAACGTTAGTCGCGCAGATGATGATTCAAGCCGGGGGCGCCAATTGGATTGGTGAACCGACCTGTGTCATGTTCCGGCGCCAGTTGGCGCTGGATGCGGGCGGCCTTCGCGGCGACATCTATCAGCTCGTCGACCTGGATTTCTGGCTTCGCTTGATGCTGCGATCGGCAGTCTGTTTCGTGCCACAAAAACTTTCGGTCCGCACACACACTATTGGCAGCACATCGATAGGTAACGTGACCACTCGGCGGGACTGGCTGGACCACCTGCGCATTCTCACCTGGCTTATCGTGGATCCAGCGTCTCCCACCGTCGTTCGCGTCTCAGCCAGGGTGTGGTGGGTCCTTGCCTGGCTGCAGGCGAACTTGGTGGTCGCGTTGTTTGGACCCGAGCGGCGGTCGCGCCTGAAAACCCTTGCTGACCTGCGGGTTACTGAGTTCGCCCACGCTCGGCAGTTGGTTGATGCGCTCCCCTCACCTGGCAGAGCCGCCTGATCACGTTACAGCTAACGTTCGGGTGGCCCCAGCCACTGTGATGAACAACGCTGCGCGGCTCGCAGCCACGTCTCGACTTTGCCCACACTAATAGGCCTGACCAGCAGATTCATCACCGACAACCGCCAAGCGAGCCGGGACGCGGATAGAAGGTCACATCCGGGTCACAGTTAATGCCCGGATCGTTATTCCCTGACGCGGTTCCGGGCTTGATTGTATGGTGGGTGGGGTGTCAAACCGGAGTGGCGCAGGTGAGACAGCCGCACCTGGGGGGATCTTCGATCGCGTCGGCACGTTTGTCGTGCGCCGGCCGCTGCTGGTAATCGCGGCCTGGATCCTCCTCGCCGGCGTGCTGGCGGTGCTGCTTCCGCCGCTCCCGGTACAGGCCGGAAAAAGCCCACAAAAGCCCTTCCCGGACGACGCCCCGGTGATGATCGCCAACCGGGAGATGGCCAAGGCATTCGCCGCCCCTAGCGGTGGCAGCGCGGGTGGCGGCGGCGGAGCGGCTGCGGCCGCCGAGCCGGGTGGGGGCGGCGCCATTTTGATCATCTTGACCGATGAGAAGGGCATTTCACCCGCCGACGAGAACGTCTACCGCAAGCTGGTCGACAAACTGAACCAGGACACCCAGGACAAAGTTGCCGTACAGGACTTCCTCACTACGCCGCAATTGCGCGAAGTCCTAGCAAGCAAGGACGGTAAGGCCTTCAACTTACCGGTCTCCGTCCCGGGCGAGCCCACCGCACCCACGACAATTGCGGCGTTTAAACGGATCCGTGCGATCACCAAACAGGTCACCGACGGAACCACCCTGACCGCCAATCTCACCGGTCCGGTCGCCACTGTCTCCGATGCCACCGACATCGGCTTCGAAGACATGGACAAGATCACTATCGGCACTATCGCCGCCGTGCTGATCATCCTGTTTATCATCTACCGCAATGTGGTGACCATGCTGGTGCCGTTGCTCCTCATCGGTGGATGCATAGGGACCTCGCAGGGCGTCATATCCGGCTTGGCCGAATTGGGCATGCCGGTGAATATGCAGACGATCGTTTTGATGAGTGCGGTCATGATCGGGGCGGGGGTGGATTATGCGGTTTTCCTGATCAGCCGATACCACGACTATGTGAAGAACGGCGAGACCTCCGATCAAGCGGTCAAGCACGGGTTGATGTCGATCGGCAAAGTAATTGCCGCATCGGCGGCCACCGTCGCGGTCACGTTTTTCACGATGGTCTTTACCGAATTAGAAGTGTTCTCGTCAGTCGGTCCGGCAATTTCAGTCTCGATCATCGTGTCGTTTCTGGCTGCGGTGACCCTGCTGCCCGCCATCCTCGTACTCACCGGGCGACGCGGCTGGATCAAACCACGACCCTCCGTGACCACCCGATTCTGGCGACGCACGGGAACACGAATCGTACGTCGACCGCGGATTCACCTGGTTGCGAGCCTCATCGTGCTGATCAGCCTGGCAGCTTGCGCGAGCATGGTGCGCTTCAATTACGACGACCTCAAGTCGTTGCCGGATGATGTCGAAAGCTCCAAGGGATACGACGCGATGAATAAGCATTACCCGATGAACTCGATGAGCCCAATGATCCTGCTCATCCAATCATCGCGCGACCTACGGACTCCGGACGCCCTGGCCGACCTCGAACAGGTGGCTGGCAGGGTAAGCCAACTACCCGATATCATCTCCGTGCGCGGCCTGACCCGGCCCAACGGAGAACCGCTGGAACAGACCAAGGTGTCCTTCCAAGCCGGCGAAGTCGGCAACAAACTCGACGAAGCCTCGGACCAGATCGTGAACCACGGAGGCGACCTGGACAAGCTGGTCAACGGTGCCAACCAGTTGGCTGACGCCTTGGCCCAGATTCGGACTCAAGTGACGGGGGCGGTTTCCAGCCTCAGCGGAGTGGTCTCGGCGCTGACGACCATGGAGCAGCTGATGGGCGGCGATGCCCTGATCAACACCCTCGAACAAGCCGGGGAGCTCACCGGGCGCATGAAATCGCTCGGCGACAATCTGAACGCGTCCACCGCAGACGCTCAAAACATCGCCACTTGGGCCACCCCGATGGTGCGGGCCCTCAATGCCAGCCCTGACTGCGACGCCGATCCCGGTTGCGTGAGTTCGCGGGCCGGGTTGGCTGCGCTGGTTACAGCAAACAACGATGGAACCCTGAATTCGATCAAGGGTCTGTCGCGCAGCATGCAAGCGACGCAGGGAGCACAAACGGTCGGCCAGACACTGAACAAAATGCAGCAATCACTGAACCAGGCCGTCACCGTCTTGAAGACCATCAAGGGACTCCAGTCCACGATGAACCAGTTGGAAGAAGGCTCTGGAGCCCTCGCCGATGGCAGCCGAGCATTGGCCGGTGGTGTGAAGCTACTGGTCGATCAGACCAAGCAAATAGGCAGCGGGCTCGGCGAGGCGTCATCATTCCTGTTGGGAATGAAGCACGACGCCGATAAGCCGTCCATGGCCGGCTTCAACGTTCCACCGCAGATCATGGGAAGGGACGAGTTCAAGAAAGGCTCCCAGATCTTCATATCGCCGGATGGTCACGCGGCGCGTTACCTCGTACAAAGCGCACTCAATCCGTTCACCGTCCCGGCCATGAATCAGGTCGATTTCATCATCAATGCCGCGAAGTCGGCGCTACCGAATACCCAACTCTCGGACGCCAGAATAAATCTTGTGGGAGTTCCGAGTGGCCTTCGGGATACGCGTAATTACTACAACAGCGATATCAATTTCATTATCTTCGCGACAATCATCATTGTGTTTCTGATCCTGGTCGTCCTATTACGAGCTCTTGTTGCACCGTTATATCTGATCGCGTCGGTGCTGCTTTCGTACTTGTCGGCGCTGGGCATCGGCGTCATCGTGTTTCAATTCATACTCGGCAAGGATCTGCACTGGAGTCTTCCCGGGCTCTCCTTCATCTTGCTTGTCGCGGTCGGCGCCGATTACAACATGCTGCTCATCTCACGTATCCGCGACGAGTCACCGCACGGAGTGCGTGTGGGTGTCATTCGCACCGTGGGTTCAACTGGTGGCGTGATTACGTCGGCCGGCCTCATTTTTGCCGCTTCGATGTTCGGCCTGCTGACCGCCAGCATTTCCACCATGGCCGAGGCCGGATTCGTGATCGGGGTCGGTATTCTGATCGACACTTTCCTGGTGCGCACCATTACAGTGCCGGCCTTGGCCTCGATGATCGGCCAGAAGAACTGGTGGCCATCACAACTGGGCAAGAGCACGGCTGAGGTGACGGCGGCTCACGTAGCAAAACAGCGCCAACGGATGCGCCTGTCAGGCGAACTGACCCGGCTGAAAATCGTCCCCAACCACAAGAGGCGCACCGCAAAGTCTCTCCTACCGGCAACCAGTGCCACTTCCGGTAAACTCGGGCACGCAGCGACAACGCGCGGCAAACCATCGGTCGAATATGTGGCCTCCCACTCGCTGCCACTGTTCGACCTCAGCGGCCTGGCACATGGGCTGACCGACGACCTACGAAAATCGAGATTGGTTGCCCCGTCGACCACCAACGGCCATGGCAACGGCAATAAGCCAGCTGCCCGCGCGGTCGGCCACGCGTTGCCGCTCTTCGGCTCCAACGTTCTTTCCTACCGGCTAAGCAACATGCCAAACAATGTCCACGGAAAAAGCACGGTCCATACCAACGGTGACGACCACAACAATGACAATGGCAAGCAATCAATCGACCACTACGAACATGCACTCCCCTTGTTCGGCCCCACTGATTTATCGCATGAGCCAACCAACGGCAAAACGACTGACAGTGCTACAGATCGGACCGAAGGCGAACAAGACAACGAGTCAGACCTCAGCCACCCGCTCCCACTGTTCGGCCCCAACGCGTGACCGATTCGGTGTCGTCGAGGCGACTCAGGCGTCTAAGCGGGCGAACTCTTCTTGCCGGTAAAGCTCCACGCACTGCGCCCGTCTGATCTTGCCGCTTGTGGTGATGGGGATCGAGCCGGGCGGTACCAGGACCAGATCCGCCACGCTCAGCCCATGCGACTTCGAAATCGCCGAGGTGACTTCACGTTTGACAACATGCAAGCTGTCCGCGGCCTCCTCGTCGGAGTCGTCTTTCTTCTTGAATTCGATTATCGCGACCAGCTTTTCAACACCGTTGTCCGGGACCGCTATCGCCGCGCAGCGTCCCGGAGTGATCTGCTGGATCGTCGCCTCGATGTCGTCGGGAGAGTGGTTGCGCCCGTAGACAATCAAGAGGTCCTTGATTCGACCGATGATGAACAGCTCGCGCTCGGAGAAGAAGCCCGAATCTCCGGTCCTCAGCCAAGGACCTTCGGGGGTGTCCTGCGAAGGGTTGACAATCCGCGCACCGAACGTGCGCTTAGTCTCTTCGGGTTTGTGCCAATATCCGGAAGCCACGTTGCCGCCGTGCACCCAAATCTCGCCGGTCGTACCGTCGGCACACTCAATACTTGTGTCCGGGTCGACAATGCGTACCAGCATTGACTTCTGGGTACCGTAACTGACTAACGGTGTGCCGCTTCCACTTGGGCACCGAATCGCTTGGCCGGCAGGCAATTTGTCGGATTCAAAGTGACCGATTTCGGGTGGCTCGCCCACATTACGAGTCGCGATGTACACCGTCGCTTCGGCCATGCCATATGAAGGCCGTAGCGCCGCCGGGTCAAGATTGAAGGAGGCGAACCGGTCAGCGAACCGCTTGAGAGTCGCGGGTTGCACTCGTTCGCTGCCGTTTTGGATGGTGTGCACGCCAGCGAGGTCAAACCCGGCCATGTCCTCGTCTGACGTCTTGCGTACGGCCAAGTCGAAAGCGAAGTTCGGTCCCGCCGAAAACACGCGACCGTTGGTTGCCATCAAATGCATCCATCGTGCCGGTCGCTGCAGGAACCCGACCGGGCTCGTCAGCACGGCGGGCACACCCACCAGAATCGGCATGATTATTCCCAATATGAGACCCAAGTCATGGTAGAACGGCAGCCAAGACACAACGGTGACGTCCGGCGGGGCCACCCCGCCGTCGAGCGCAAAGTAGTCGGCCATGATCTGCTCGAAATTGGTGAAGACATTTTTGTTCGAGACCATGACACCAGCCGGCGTCCGGGTGGACCCAGATGTGTACTGCAAATACACGAAATCCGACCGACCATCACCCGCGCCGTTAGACCGTGGCCGGGCCGATCTCTGCCCAGCGTCGAGATTCAGCAAATCAACTTCGACGATCGACGGAGCAGATCGACCCTGCTGCGGCTGTACACATTCGTTGACAGCGTCAACGACAGCGGACGTCGTGAGGATGACACTGGGCGACGTATCGGTCAGCACCGAAATAGTGCGTTCATCGTGGACGCCGCCATGTGGCACCGAAAGCGGCACCGCGACCAGTCCGGCCTGCAGGGCGCCCAGGAAGCCGACGATATATTCGACTCCCTGAGGTGCCAGCAGTAGTGCCCGATCGCCAGCCGACCCGCAACCTGTGAGCTGTGCGGCGAGGTTCGTCGCTCGCCGGTACAGCTGCGACCACGTCAGGGTTATTTCAACGCCGTCCCAATCCTGCTCGTAATCAAGAAATGTGAACGCCGTGTCGTTGGGCTGCAGGCTCGCGCGTTCGCGCAGCACTGTAGGAATTGACGATTGAACCACGGACATCAGATTACCTTCGTCGGGAGCGTTTTTCGGCGGGACCGCAAAATGCAACCGTACCAATCCACCGGCGTGCCCGGCGGCCGATTACATCTTATTTGCCTGGCAGCCAGACTCCCGGGCCGATAGGTGCCGGCCAAACTGCTGCGCGCGGCGCCACAAATAAACTACCGTGAGTGCGGTGGATAACCGACTCGCGCATATGGATCTCAGGCGTCGTTTCTCGGTCTGCGGGCGCTTGGCTATGGGGCCCACGTGCACAACCGTCCGGCAAACCTTGACGGGCTGCGTTTAACCGCAATCTCGGATACGGGCTGCTGGGGCGACGGATCGAACGGTCTCCCCTGCCCTTCGCTCGGGATCGGCGGGTCTACTCGCCCGCGCCCGACGACATCGACATCGCTGAAACGCCACGTCCACGAACCGATCTGGTCGCATCGGCCAATGAGCGGGCGCGTCTACCGCTCGACCCAAACACGGACCGATCTTTCATCTCGGCGTGCTACCGCTCGAAGACGGCGGAACGGTGGCTTGCCTGACGACTCCACACACTCTCGGCGACGCCCTTGGCATGCTCGAGGTGGCCGCCAACGCCGCCCAGGGGCAGACTCGCTGCCTGAGGTAATCCACGTCCGGGTTCGCGGACCCGCAGGCAGGCGCTGCTTGCGGACGCCCGGCAAACCATCGCGTCGGCGCCCGAGCTGGCGCGGGCAGTGGCGGCGACGGTGCGTTTCGCTCGGGCCAGCCGTGACGACGTCGCCGCATCAATCGCATCGGCGCCGTCTTCCGCACGGGTAACTGGCGACGACCAACCCGCGGTGGTGCCCTGCGTGGACGTACACGTCAACCTGGCGGAATGGGATGCGCGCGCGAAAAGCATTGGGGGAAACGGCAACACACTCCTCGCGGGGTTCTCCTGCAGGCTCGGAGTGCAAATGGGGCGCGTTTGTGACGACGGCACCGTCACCCTATCGTTTCCGATCAGCGTGCGCGGCAAGAACGATACGCGCGGAAACGCTTTGGTGTTTCCCAGTGTTTCGGTCGACCCATGCGCACATACGCCACCAGCGCACCCTACGACCCCGCACCTAGTGCACAAATCTGCACCAGCCGCGACCTGAACCCCCAGGTCACAGCCCTACAGCACCGCCGAACCCGCAATGGTGATTGTCGACCGTCGCGGAATTCCGCCGGGGTGTCTGTCAGGTAATTCCGCCACCGGTGGGCCTCGGGTGTAGGTCTACCGGGCTGGCTTCGCTTTGTACCCGGATTTTGACCCAGGAGGACGATCCGAAGCCGAGCCTTTCCACGTTCGATTCGATGAGTCCGTACGGATAGGTGGTGTGTTGCTCGATGAAGTCACGCAGGTGCGTCATGGAGTTGTGCCAGGGCTTGTTGTGACGTGGCAGGATTGTCTTGAGGAAAGGGAAGCGGAGGTGCTCGATGAGGCCGTCCCAAAAGTAGAGCGTGTTGTTGGTTGATGCCTCGGACAACGTGCTCGCCCACTCATGCGCCGGTGAACGCGCGTAAGCCTCTTTGATTGTGTCGACGGCGATGAACGGTTTGACGCTGAGCCCTGCTGCACGAGCACGCTCGGTTACGCCGATCTCGTATTGCTGGACGAGGATGTCTTTGTCGACGATGTACTGGAAGCCGTCCCAAAAGTCGTTGAGGAAGGCGCGGGTACGCGAATTGAGGTCCCAGGCCAGAAAAAAGGATTGAAGATGGCTGGACTGCTCCGCGCTTTCGATGGCACCGTACATGTCAGCATCGTGGAAGGAGCTCCACATTTCTTCGATGGGAAAAAGCGGACCGAACACGCTGTCGTTGGCGATGACCAACCGGTCGAACTGATCGAGCGACCAGTCGCGCTGCCTGAGGATGGACCACGCGAGGTGCCAGGAACCGAAGTCCAATGAAAGCGTCCGGCGCGTGTAAATGCCAGCACACAGGGAGTGGATGGGAGCAACTGACTCGGGCCGCAGATTAGGCGAGCCGGAGACGAAAATGATGGTTGCTCCCAATCCGTGGAGCGCCTCGAGGTAGTAGACGACATAAGGATCGACGATGCCCTGGAGATCGAAGTGTGCAAACAAAACGAGCGTACGGCGACCAGGTGAAGGCTGCGCTGGCAGCTCCTGATGGGTTTCACGAATGAACCGCAAAGCGTTGCTGTGTAGCCGGTAACGCGCGGCCGCAAGGTAAGAGGGCGTAGCAGCCAGTTGGCGGGAGTTGCGCTCGTATTGCATACGCATCTTGGTCCGCAAACTCAACTTGCCCTCATTCGTCCGGCGCGTCATCACCCGCAAGCCTCTGGTCCCATGGCTAATTTATGACGCGCCAGCCATCTAACGTCGAGAGCCCCCGCGGCTCGCATTCGATCTTGCCGGAAGGATTCAGCCAACCCACGAACGTGCTCAGTCAACGGTCGTCGGATTACCAGTCTTGACGCCGATGAACATCCCTCGAAGATTCGCTTCATAGGAACCTCCGAGCAAGCTTTCTCCGATGCTTGGTTCCAAGTAATCATATTGTTCCATCACAACGTCAAATCCAACATCCTGAAGCGCTTTAAGCAGATTCCCTCCGGCCTGCTACGACACGCTATGGGCTGCAATCCCACTCACCGTGCCGTGACGCGGCCTCGTCGCGCTCCGACCGCGAAGAACAAACCCAACCCCAGTGCCAGCAACGCGGGGCCCATCGCGAGGATGAGGTGAACCGCAGAGGCGGTGGGGCCGGCGACCGCCCCCTTGAGCACCATACGATTGCGGGCCCCGGCGTTGTCGGCATCAGCTGGTCGCAATTCGGGCGGCAGGATCGCTCTGACATCAGGATCTCCCAGAACCTCGGCCAACCGCTGTGGGTTCGGGTAAGAGACGTCGACTGTGTGGCCGCCCACACCTGTTGGTTTGAGATGGTCGACGTTTCTTGTGGCGAGGTAGGCCTTGACGTTGACCAGCTGTTGGCGTGCCGAATTGCTCCAGCCGACCCCCCCGCGCACGGTTCCGTCATAGCCCAGCACTACAACGGCTGCTACGACGGTGAACACCCATGCCACGGCCAGTCGTTCCGCGTACCGGCTGAACCGCGTGGCACCCGATCCGTCGACGAACGCCAACACCGCCACCAGCCCCACTGGATAGACGAGCAGGAGTATGTCCATATAGCGCGGCGCGACAAGGGTTCCACGGCCGTAGGCGAGCAGCACAAGTTGAATGCCGACCCACCCGGCAATTCCGACTGCGACCCAGGCGCGGTCGGAGATGGCCGGGCGCCTCGCCAGTGTGTGCTGACAGAACCAGACGGTCGGGATCACTGCGAGGATAACCCTGCTCGTGAAAAGAACGAGTCCCTGTATGAAGGTCCAGGAGGTGCTCATCGAATTCGCGACCGACGCTTCCGACAGGATCATCGCCAAGGCGATTGATGCCATGACCACAACGGCGGCGAACTCGCGGCCGCACCGCCTTCTGGCGTTCGCTGCCAGTTGCAGGCTCACGAGTATGCCGGCGGCCAGAATGGTGGCCACACCTGACGAAAGGGACAAGTAACTGAGGATCGCAGCAACCAATCCGCCAAACCAGCGCCAGGAAAACGGGCGTGCGGCGGCGAACGTAACTAGAGCCGCGATGCCGAAGAACAACGTGGTGTAAAAATGAAAATTAAATCCCAAAAGCGTGTTCTCGTAGCCGATCGGAAACGCAAACAGAAATGCGACGAAACATGCCAGGAGCATCCGGCGTTGCGGGACAACGAGGGGGATCAGCAGCGCCGCGAGCCAGGTGATCAGCGCTGTATGCACGATCGCGCAGAGGATCATCTCCAAACGCGTGTTCCACTCGCCGGCCAGCTCGAGATGCGCCAGTGCAAGCACACGGGTAACGAACATGCGGTGTCCGTTGTACGGGGCGAAGAGGTCAGCGAAAGACAGTGTGCCTCTGAGATACGGCGCATATAGATTCTCGGCCTCCCCATCCCATTGATCCAACAAGGGCATCGGCGAACCGAGTGCCGAAACGGTGATGAGCTTGGCGCCGAAGACAGTGCAGGCGACCGCCGCCAGCAAGGCGAACATGCCTATCTGCCGTGATGGTGTGTCGGGTGGCGCGTTCCCCGAGACCGTCACGGTCTCGCCGTGATCGTCCGCAGGAGATGCGGTCCGCTCCAGTTGGGGGCCTGCGACCGCATCGTCCGACGTCAATTCATCGTGTTCGCGCATAGAGTGATGTCCCCAACTGCTTAGCTGCGGATTGTTGGAAGGTGAGGAAAACTTGCGGCGGATTGAGACTGGAGCGTGCAAACATCGCCACCGGCCGGGCAGTAGTTCTCAGCAAAAGCGCTAACTACGCACTCAACCCTCTCCGACAAGCACGCCGACACGTGAACCGTGCGACGGAGGGCACGCATCGACACCAGCGTCCGACGTGCGCGCGTTCTTATCAAACTGGGTTTTGCGTATCTTCGTGTAGTTGAAGAACCGGTGGTCGACGAACGTGCGGAGAGCCTCGACCCCCCATCTCGATTTCCCCTCGCTGTTAACCGTGCACAGCGTATAGCTGATGCCGACCTGATATACCCCGTTCGGGCAGATTGAGGTCTTCAACAGAGGAACCATCCGACCCAACGAGTGAAAGTCGGTTCCCGCCTGAAGATCGTAATTCGGACGGCCCCGGTCGAAGAGTCAGCCGGCGACGGCTCCGGGCTCGGAGAACGGCGCCCCGAACTCGGTCACCGGCCGCAAGCCGCGCTTGCGGGCTTTCGCGGCAGCCTGCCGGATCAGCGCATAGATTCCGACGAACGCGGCATGATCAGTCATCACAAACGGTGTCAGCAGCCGGTTGTGCACCAACGCGAAAGCCACTCCGTCGGCAGGGTCGGTCCAGCCGACCGAACCGCCCAACCCGACGTGACCGAAGCCGGGCATTACGTTCCCGATCGGCAGGCTGTGGTAGCCAAGATGGAAAGCCAACGGCATAACGAGGTTCCGATCCGGCTGCAGGCTGCGTCGACCGGTCAGACCCGCGACCAGTTCGCGGGACAGGAACCGGGTGCCGTCGATCTCGCCGCCGTTGGCGATCGCGCCGTACATCCGGGCCAGCGCGCGGGCCGTCACCACCCCGTTGGCTGCCGGCATCTCGGCGTCCAGCATCGGAATATCACCCTGGACGGCGGCGATCACGCCCGGGAAGTACATGGACCGGAATCCACCGGACAGCTGATCGGCGACCTTGTGCGTCACATAGCTGACGACCGGATTGGCGACGATGTTCTGCGGCATCACGATCTCGGCGACCCGTGTCGGCGCTTCGACCGGCGGCCGGCCCAGATGCATGCCGTCGGTGCCCAATGGCTCCGCGAGTTCCTCACGGATCAGCGCACGCATGCCTTTCCCGGTCACGGCCCGGGCCAGCCCGGACATCAGCCAGCCGAAGGTCAACGCGTGATACGCGGGTTTGCCCAGCAGGCGTCCCGGAGCAGCCGCGGCCAGCCGTTCTTCCATCACGATGTGATCCAGCAAGTCTTCCCGGGTGGCACCACGCAGGCTCGACAGACCGGCGTGGTGTCTCATCACCTCACGGACGGTGAGGTTCGCCTTGCCGTTGGCTGCGAACTCCGGCCAATACTCGGCAACCGGCGCGTCGTAGTCGATCAGCCCCCGGTCGACGAACCGGTGGATGACGGTGGCGGCCATCCCCTTGGTTGCCGAAAAGACCATCGGCGCGGTATCGGCCGTCCACGGCATCCTGCCAGCTCGGTCCGACCAGCCGGTCCACACGTCGACGACGGGTTGACCGTCGAGGTAAACGGCTAGCGCCCCGCCGCCCAATCGGCGGCTGGGAAACATGCTCGAGAACCCACGAACGACACACGAAAAATTTGGGTCCACCGCGCCGGACACGCGATGACCTACGTCAGGGGCATCGCGGTAAGGGATCGCGCGGAGATCGACCCGGGATTCTGCCGTCATAATCTCGAATTTACTTCGATTTCACACGGCTCACGGGCAAACCAGCGATAAATTTACCTTTCCGTTAGCGCCGCCGAGTGCATGCGATAAGCGCCATCGCGATTTGGGGAGGACGCTGGTTGTCGGCGGACACCGTTACGCTCTTATTCATGGATCCTGGAGATCTCGAATCACGCGTCGCTGCCCTTGAGCACCAGGTGCGCGACCTTGCCGGGCAAGTACAAGCAAGCCAGCAAGACGCTGCGGCCGCCCGGGTACTCGCTGGCGCCGCCGACCGCGACGTCAGCGGATTTCGCGACGATCTCCGCGAGTTCCGCCAGGCCACAGTGGCAAGCTTCAACGCGCTCCGAGAGGACTTTGTTGACCTTCGATCGCACGTCGACCAAGGATTCACGCAGATGCGCGGCAAATTCGACGCCGCGGCCGCCGGACAACAGCAGATCGTTAACCTTCTCGACCGAATGAGTTCGAGCGGTTCGGGCTGACGGCCAAGTGCGGCCGGCCTGTGCGCCTCCCATTCGAATTCACAGCCCACGATCGAACGCGATTAATTTACCTGTCGGCTAGTCTGCCGCCGCTGACAGTATTTGCTGCGCGGCCAGCGCCGGAGTCAACTCCCCCGCCTTGACCCGGCTCTCCACGTCGGCGCGGATCTCGCGCACCGCGGGATTGGTTAGCACCCGGTCCAGAACCGCGTCGCGGACCATCTGCCAGGTCCAATCGACTTGCTGGGCCCGGCGGCGGCCCTCGAATTCTCCGGCGTCGGTGAGCACCTGGCGATGATGCTCGACGGTGTCCCACAACTCCGTCAGGCCGGTACCCTCAATCGCACTCATGGTGAGGATCGGCGGACGCCAGAGTGTTTCACGCGGATAAATCAGCCTGATCGCCGACGAGAGCTCACGCGCGGCTTTCCGCGCCTCAGTCACGTGATTGCCGTCGGCCTTGTTCACCACCACGATGTCGGCGAGCTCGAGCACACCCTTTTTGATGCCCTGCAGCTGGTCGCCGGAGCGGGCCAGGGTGAGCAGGACGAAGGTGTCGACCATGTTGGACACCGCGACCTCCGACTGGCCGACGCCGACGGTTTCGATCAGGATCACGTCAAAACCAGCAGCCTCCAGCAGCACGACCGATTCCCTGGTGGCCTTTGCTACACCGCCCAAAGTGCCCGACGTCGGCGACGGCCGGATGTAGGCGTCCGGGTGTGCCGCCAGCCGGCCCATCCGCGTCTTGTCCCCCAGAATCGATCCGCCGGTGCGGGTCGACGACGGGTCGACCGCCAGCACCGCCACCCGATGGCCTTTGTCGATCAGATTCATGCCCAGCGCCTCGATGCTGGTGGACTTTCCCACCCCCGGGACGCCGGTGATGCCCACCCGATGGGCGTTTCCAGAGTCCGGCAGCAACTCCAGCAGCAGTTGTTGCGCCTGTTCGCGATGGTCGGCGCGGGTGGACTCCAGCAGCGTGATAGCCCGCGCCAGCGCGGCGCGGTCACCGGCACGGACTGCCGCAGCCAAATTCATTTGGCTGCCCCCGCGAAAGTGCAACTGGCAACCCATCTCCCGAGTAACACCGTCGGTAGTTGCACTCTCGCCGTCAAAGGAGCGTGTAACCCAGCCGCTCGGCGAGCTTGTTCAGCAAGCCGACCGCGGCGTCGGCGATCACCGTCCCGGGCGGGAAGATGGCGGCGGCCCCGGCAGCGTAGAGCTCATCGAAGTCACCGGGCGGGATGACGCCGCCCACGACGATCATGATGTCGGGCCGTCCCACCTCGGCCAATGCGTCGCGCAGCGCCGGCACCAAGGTCAGGTGGCCGGCGGCCAGCGACGACACCCCGACCACGTGCACGTCGTTGTCGGCGGCCTGGCGGGCCACCTCCTCGGGCGTGGAAAACAGCGACCCGACGTCGACGTCGAACCCGATGTCGGCGAA
>Ga0182013_10001516_pt1 | contig 31770 bp, 31 predicted proteins | sample 612S2MmetaG_FD_120487 | JGI IMG/M metagenome (GOLD analysis project Ga0182013, IMG submission 120487) | Permafrost microbial communities from Stordalen Mire, Sweden - 612S2M metaG | ecosystem: Environmental > Terrestrial > Soil > Wetlands > Permafrost | place: Sweden: Stordalen | collected... | reverse complement strand
GGCTTTACCCATGATCGCCATCGCACGGTGGACGACCGCCCGTTTGGCGGTGGCGAAGGCATGGTGCTAAAGGCACAGCCGATCTTTGAGTGCGTCGAGTCGCTGGGCGGGCCGGGGGGAGTGGGAATCGCGGCCAAGGCGGAACGCAACCTGACGCGGCAGTCGGTGATTCTGCTGTCGGCGCAGGGCAAGCGATTCACCCAGGCGACGGCGCACCGGCTGGCCACGCTGGAACGTGTCGTGCTGCTGTGCGGGCGCTACGAGGGCGTTGACGAACGCGTGTGCGAACTGCTGGCGGACGAAGAGCTGTCGATTGGGGACTACGTGCTCTCCGGCGGCGAGCTGGCTGCGGCCGTGGTGGTGGATGCGGTGGTGCGGCTGCTGCCGGGCGTGCTGGGCCATGCGGATTCGGCGCGCTACGAGAGCTTTGGCGAGGGCGACGATCCAAGCGAAGCGATGACCGCCGATGGCGTACCGCGCTCGACCCACGGCGCGGGAGGGCTGCTGGATTATCCCCACTACACGCGGCCGGCCGATTTTCGCGGCGTCGCGATCCCGGAGGTGCTGAGTAGTGGCGACCATGCGGCCATCCGGCGCTGGCGGCGGCAGATGGCGCTGGAGAAGACGTGGCGCAACCGGCCGGACTTGCTGAAGAAGGCGGCGCTGAGCGATGAGGACCGCGAATTCCTGGCAGGACTCGAAGATCAGTGATGATGCGACGGGAATCCCACATTGTCTTACTAGGTAGGACAATGTAGGATTGATTCATGCCGCGTACTGGAACAACTCGCACCTTCACCATCAGCTTCCCCGCTCCGCTGGCCGAACAAGTGGAACAGCTTGCGGCGAAAGAGAGCCGCACCACCAGCGAACTGTTTCGCGAGGCGTTTCGCGTCTATCGCGCGGAGCAGCTACGCGCCGTCCTTGACGAGTCGAATGCGGAAGCACGCGCGAGGGGCTACAACGGCTATGGCCCCGAGGACGTGGAACGCCTCGTCGATGAGGTTCGCGCTGAGATTTGGGCTGAAAAGCAGGCTGCTAAAAAGTGATCGTCATCTTAGACTCCAGCATCTGGGTCTCAGCCTTGGTATTTGGCCGCGTTCCTGGACAAGCCCTCATACGCGCTCAGACTGTCGATGTGATGCTCACCTGTAGCCAACTCGAAGAGGAAGTGGTACGCATTATGGGCAAGAAGTTCGATGATTCTCCTGAGAGCGTCCGGAAGCGCATGGCAGTCTTTCTGAAGGGTTCGACCCGGGTGAGCGTGGTTGGCAAGGTAACAGGTGTCTGCCGCGACCCGAAGGACGACTTCATCCTGGAGTGTGCGGAGACGGGCGGTGCGGATTTGATCGTGACCGGCGATAAGGACTTGCTGGCCCTCAGCTCTTTTGGGATGATCGAGATCCTTACCCCGCGGCAATATCTGGATTGCACTCAAGAGCAACTCGGACGCGCGGTTCGGTAGTGTCCGATCATGGATTTCGTGTAAACTGAGGATTCGAGTCTCGAACAGGAAAGTACCTATGTCTATTCATCCGATTATGCAGAAGCTGGCCGCCAAACTTGAGCGGACCGACCACCCCGCGTTTGGCCCCGGCGACACCGTCCGCGTGCAGGTTAAGATCCGCGAAGGCGAAAAAGAGCGTCTCCAGGCCTTTGAGGGCATGGTGATCGCCACCAACAAAGGGCCGCAGGGCACCTTCACCGTGCGCAAGATGAGCTTTGGCCAGGGCGTCGAGCGCATCTTCCCGTACAACTCCAAGGTCGTCGACCGGGTGGAGAAGCTGCGCAGCTACGAGGTGCGCCGCTCCAAGCTCTTCTATCTGCGCGGTCTGCGCGGCAAGGCTGCCCGTCTGCACGAGGTCGCGCGGCCTTCATAGGCTCAAATCGACAACAGATTCCCAAACAAGACGAAGGCCACGACGATCGCTGCTCGTGGCCTTTTTCGCGTCAGTCAATTTGCGCGTGCTAGTGCTGCAACGACGGAGCAGGGGGCGGCGGCGTTGCCACAGCCGTCGAAGTCCCAGCCGGAGCGGCTTGCGGCGGGGCCGGCGGTGGCGGCGTTGCCGCGGCATTCGCCGGAGCGGTGGAAGTGATGGCTGCCGGGGCCGCGGGCCGGATGGGAACGCACGGCTGGACCTCTTGCTTCTGCCCGGGCAACACGGACGGGCCGGCCGGCCGCATCATGCCCGCTGGGCAAGGCGTCAGCAACAGAGTGGGGCGCACGTCGGGCGGCAGAGGCGGCGCCTGCACCGGCCCCTTGGACGCCACGGTATCCTTCGATCCGGGCCACATGTACGGAGACTTGATGGCCTGCCCGTAGCCAAAGACGGGGAACTTCGCCGGCAACAGGAATCCCCGGTCGACCATCACCCACGCCGACTGCGGCTTCTTGCCGAGCAGCGGCTTCTCCGAGTACAACTCGATCGGATGGCCGTCCACGGTGATCTTCAACGTCCTTTGGTTGAACGCTCCAGCCTGCTCCTTCGCGCCCGGAAAGGCGGTATGCGACACGATCGTGGTGCCGATCCCCGGGGCGTAGATATACAGGAACTTCAGGTCGGCGATGTCGTAGTTCAATCTTGCCTTGCCCGTCCATCCGTCCACGGTCAGCGTCCCGGCGGCGATCGAAATCGGAGTCATCTTGGGCGGTTTGATCTTCTTCTCGACGATCTTCTTGCCTCGTTCGTCGAAGCCGAGATCGTTTGCGGTCTGGAACACCGGCTTGCCATTGGCGTCAAAGACCGGGTGACCCTTCTTGTCGCGGATCTGCTTGACCGGCGGATTGAACATCAGGTTCCCATCCGGATCGACGCGCTGTTTGCCCTCGCCATCCAGCATCGGGGTCGGTGGCAGCACGACGATGGTATTGGGGCCGGTATAGGCATTCTTGCTGCTCTTGCTCTTGGTATGCAGCGCGGGCGGGGCAGCAGCAGCCTGCGCAGCCGTTCTCTGGGCCGCAGGCGTTGCCGTGGTAGGAGCAGTACCCGAAGATTGATTCGCAGCCGGAGCGCTCTGGCCATCGGAAGCAGTTGCATCGGCGACGGTAGTGGTGGGAGCTGCAGTGCTGGAAGTCACGGGAGTGGCAGCCGGAGAAGATGCGGCGGAGGGTTCCTGCGCCATTGCGCACGACGCACCTCCTGCCAGGCACAACCCGATAGCCCAGGCGAGAAGGCTGCGCGCGAACAACCTGCTGCGGTTCAGCGAAGCGATCTGAACGAACATGAGGAGGCTCCTGAATGGGCGCCCGCCCGACTTACAAGGCAACTGGCGGCCCGGGTATCAACCGCGTGACGCAGAATGCAGCGCTCACGCCGGTGCGGCAGCACAGCACGAGTCACGTAGAGAACACTCAGCCATGCGACTGCTTCATGCCCGAAGGATACATCCACTTCATGTGACCGGGCGACACATTCACAAGGACGAAAGTTGTAAACTCGTACCCAACATGGGCAGTGTTTCCGCACCGCCGTCTCCCCCCGCGCACCCCGTCACCGCCGCCACCGCGAAGCAGCGCATGCTGAAACTGCTGGTATGCAGCGACGCGCCCGAACAGGCGCTGCGCTACCGTGGCTTCCGCTCGATCGCCGGGGTGGACGAGGTGGGACGCGGAGCGCTCTTTGGCCCGGTGGTCGCGGCCGCGGTGATCTTGCCGGGGCGGCTCGGCGGGCTGGCGCGCGCGGGCCTGAAGGACTCCAAGCAACTGACCTGCGAGCAGCGCGAGCGGCTGGACCGGCGCATTCGCAGGTGCGCGCTGGCCGTCTCGGTGGCCGAGGTGGACGCGGAGACCATCGACCGCGTCAACATCTACCAGGCCACGCGCATCGCCATGCTGATCGCGGTGCAGGGACTAGCGCTCGCGCCCGACCACCTGCTGATCGATGCCATGCGCCTGGACCATCCCTGCCCGCAGACACGTCTCTTCTACGGCGACGCGCTCTCGCTCTCGATCGCGGCCGCGTCGGTGATTGCGAAAGTCTATCGCGACCGCCTGATGCAGGAATTGGACGCACAGCATCCGGGCTATGGCCTGGCCGCGCACAAGGGCTATGGAACGCCGGAGCATCGCCGCTCGCTGGCCGCGCTGGGGCCCTGCCCGCTACATCGACGAACCTTCGCTCCGGTGCGCGCGCTGATCGCGTGCGAGCCTGAAGTGTCCGGGCTGCTCTTCGACGATCCCCTGCTCGATGACGTGCTGATCGATGACGAACTAGAAGCTGGCGCGGATTGAACGCTGCAGGAGCAGTCTAGCCGCAAGCTGCGATACCCTTGATGTGATATGTCCGAAAAATCCCCACTCAAACTTCTCTGCGTGACGGCGCATCCCGACGACGAATGCTTTGGCTTCGGAGGCGCGCTGATGCTCGCCGCCGAGCGCGGCATCGAGACCACCGTCGTCTGCTTCACCGACGGCCAGGCCGCCACCAATCGCGGCGATGCCACGTCGCCCGAGCACCTGGGCGAGATGCGCCGCGCGGAGTTTGCTGCGTCCTGCAAGATTCTCGACGTCACCCACCACGAGCTGCTCGACTTCCAGGACGGCCAGCTTGAGTTTGCGAATTTTTCGCAGACCGCAGCGTTGCTGGTGAAGCGGATGCGGGAGTACAAGCCGGATGTGGTGCTCACCTTCGGCGGCGACGGCGCGGTGAATACGCACGCGGACCACACCATGGTCTCCGCCTTCACCACGGCGGCGTTCCACTGGGCTGCGTCGGCCAAGCGCTTCCCTGCCCTCGGCCCCATTCACAAGGCGAAGCGGCTCTTCTACAACACCGCCAGCTTCTTCCTTCCCGGCCGGCCCTCGCCGCTGCCCGCGCCGTGGACGGTGGTTCTCGACGTCACCCGCGTGCAGGCGCGCAAGTTCGAGGCCTTCCGCGCCCACACCTCGCAGCTCCCGTTGATGGAGAACTTCCAGGCCGACTTCGAAAAGCGCGCGGCGCAGGAGTTCTATGCGCTGGCCGCCACGCCGCAGTGCCAGCCCGCAGTCCAGCAGACCGACCTCTTCGCCGGGCTATGAGCGCGTAGCTATAATTCCTTGCATGCGTACGTGCCTCTTTCTGTTCGCCATCCTCGCGGTCACCGCGCCGTCTCTCGCACAGTCCGCCAAATCCCCGCAGTCATCCTTCGCCGCGCATCCTTATATGGGCTGGAGTTCATGGAGCCTCATCCGCGACCGCCCGACCGAGGAAAAGATCAAGGCCCAGGCTGATGCGCTGATCGCGAACAAGCTGCCCGCTGCCGGCTATCGCTACATCAACATCGACGACGGATGGTCCGACGGGTTCGATGAGCACGGCATCCCTAAGCCGAATCTCGACCGCTTCCCCGACGGCATGGACGGAATGGCGAAGTACATGCACCAGCATGGGCTCCGCTTCGGCATCTACCTGAACCCCGGCATCAGCGCCGCACTACTCAAGCAGAATCCGCAACTCGCCGGCACCACCGCGCACATCGCCGACATCACCGACACCACTCAAGCCGGCAGCACACGCCGCAACTCCTACCGCATCGACTTCTCGAAGCCCGCTGCCGCTGCCTATATCCGTTCTCAGGTCCGGAAGTTCGACCGCTGGGGTGTGGACTTCATCAAGTTCGACTTCGTCGGTCCCGGTGGCGGCAACCTGCCCGCCGACGACCGCGAGGAGCTTCGCCAATGGCACGCCGCGCTCGCGCATGCCTCGCATCCCATTTGGCTCGAGTTGTCGAACTATCTATCCATCGACCAGGCCTCCCTCTGGCGTGCCACCTCCAACGGATGGCGCATCGAGAACGACATCGAGTGCTATAGCTGCGACAAGGCCACCGACACAACCAAGGGAAACCTTACCCAATGGTCGAAGGTCGTCGTGCGCTTTGCCGACGTCGTCCGCTGGATTCCTTACGCCGGTCCGGGCTCAGCAGCGGGAGGTGGGTGGAACGATCTCGACACCCTTGAACTCGGCAACGGCGACGGCGACGGCATTACGCCAGACGAGCGCCAATCCATGTTCCTTCTCTGGTCTATCTCCTGCGCGCCGCTCTATCTCGGCTCCGACCTGACGAAGATGGATTCCGCCGATCTTGCCCTTATCTCCAATCGCGAGACCATCGCCATCGATCAGGCTGGCATTCCCGCCCGGCCGCTCGACATCCAGCACCTGCGCAATAAGCCGCAGCAGGCGTGGCTGACTACCTACCGGAATGGCTCCGCGGTCCTCACGCTCTTCAATCTCGACAATGCCACCGCCGAAGTAAAGCTCTCCTGGCGCGAGATCGACGCCCTCGGCGATACCCACTTCGCCGACGGCGCGCCGCCGACCCTGCACGACCTGATCTCCGGCGCTGACGTCGCCAGCGAGCACGACGGCCTCACAATTCGGCTTGCCTCACACGCCAGCCGCATCTTCCGCATCGCTGTGCGCCACTGAGTTCGATTAGCCTACCGAAGCTGAAACTCGGGCGAGCCCATCACCAGCGCGGTCAGCAGGTTCAGCATGTCGCCGGGGCTGGTGTTCTGCTCGGTTGCCTGGGTGATTTGCTGATGGATGAGCTGGTTGGTCTGGCTGGAGACCTCGCCACCGATCAGCGTGGACTCCAGCACCTTCAGCGCGATCTCGGTACCGCTTGAAGCCGCGGGCTGGGTCACTGCCGGGGCGGGTACGGTCCACGTCGCGTCCGCAATCTTGGGCGCTGCCGGCCGTGCAGGCGCGGCGCTGGCAGCCTCGGATGGAACCGTCTGTTCGCCGAGCAGCCCCAACGCAACCACCCTGGGCGCGTCGAACTTCTGGTTGGCGAACTTGCCGTTGGTCAGCTGATACGCGAAGTTCAGCCGATCCACCAGCGCGCTGGTATTCATCCACTTGTCGGCGGTGATGTAGTAGCCGGTGGGCGGCAGCGCATAGTAGAGCGGCATGCCCATGCTCTTGATGGTATTGACCAGCGCGCCGGGGTTGGAGGGGTCGGTAAGCGTAGTGCGGTAGGCCGAAGCGAGGAACTCCATCGGCGTCTTCACCTTGTTGCGGAAGTACTTCTTGGAGTTGAACTCCGGGCTGGACACCAGCGTGCGCAGCACCGCCTTGATGTCTCCATCGGACGCGAGGAAGGTCTTCGCCATGCGATCCACCAGCGCGGGCGGCGGATCGTCAGCCACGAACCGCTGGGCGATCTTCCAACTGATGAAATGGGCGGTCGGTGGGCTGTGCGCCAGCAGGTTCAGCGCCTCCAGGCCCTCCTTCATCTCCTCGTTGCCGGGTGCGCTGGCCAATGCGACGGCCTTCTGTTCCGCGCCGCCAATCGCCATGTCGCCCATGCTGTCGTCCATCGCGGGCGCAGCCTTGGCGGCCAGCACCGCATCGATGGCCAGCGTTCCCTGAATCACAAACGGCGGCCCGGTGCCGATCCTGTGCCCCAGCCAGACCTTTGTTCCCGGCTCATGACGCTTGGGATCGAACTGAAATCCGCCCGCCTGCCCGGGGTTGTTGACGGTCCAGCCGGTGAGGATCGCCGCCAGGTTGGTCACGTCCGCCTGCGAGTATCCGCCATTGACGCCGACCGTGTGCAGCTCCATGATCTCGCGGCCGTAGTTCTCGTTCAGCCCCTTATTGCCGGGCTTCGACCGGGGGTTGCCGGGGACCACGCCATTGGCGGGCGAGTCCGGCCCGATGCTGAGCCAGTTGTCCAGGTAGACCATCATGGCCGGGCTCTGCGCGGTCGCCAGCAGCAGGTCGCCAAACCTGCCCAGCGCGTTCTTGCGGATCGTGTCGCGCTCGTAGCTGGTGGTGTACCACTGGTCGGAGTCCTTGGCGATGTAGATGTTGAAGTGATTGAACCAGAAATCGGTCATCACCTCCTGCACCTGGCGCTCGCTCAGGATGGCGCGCACCATCTTGGCCTGCGCCAGTTCCTGTCCGATCTGGTACTGTGCGCCGACGCCCGCAGCCATCCCGAGAAAGATCTCGCGCTCGCGCGGTGTGAAGTCCGCCAGCAGCAGGTTCTTCTGATCGCCCCCAACGTAGGTGGTGAAGGCGATGCGGTCGTCCACAGGCATCTGGATCAGCGCCGTCATGCGTTGGTTCCTGGGCATCGCGAAGAGCTCGCCGGCGATGCGTGCGGCAACGATCTGGCCCTCCTGCTTCTCGGTGGCCTTCTCGGCGTCGCTGGGCTCGGGCGGAAGGTTGCCCGCAGCGTCGGGCTTGCGGCCTGCCGCCTCGCGCTGCAGCTTCGCCACCTGCACCTCGTACATTGTCGCGAGCAGCGGGTCGGTTGGCATCGGCTTCTTGCCATCTGCCACTTGCTGGATCGTTCCGCGGTCGGGGAATAAGGTGAGCGCCTGCTCGGGCGTCATGTTCAGCGTGGGGAAATCGGCGAGCCGCTTGTCCAGCGCCGGGTCCTTGATCGCGTCCGGATTGAGCTGCTGCTCAAACCAGTTGCCGACGCCCATGGCCACCGCGTGGTCCACATCGCCCGGACGCGGCCCGAAGGTGAACCGGTCAAGCATCTGCAGGGCGCGTTCGCGCTCGGTGAGCGGGACCAGCGGCGCTGCCTTGGCGGGTGCGGTCTTGGGGACGGCGGCTTTTCCCTTGGCGGCAAAGGTCTTCGCCGCGGCCTGCTGGCGAGCGTCGGGCGCGGCAGCGTCGTCCTGGGCGAACAATGGGAGGATTGAGACCGAGACGAGTGCGAGGGCAAGAACGGGGATTCTGCGCATGGCGGGCCTCTCCCCTAGCTTAGACCTCGGTGGCGAGGACGAAGTTGCGCGAGATGCGCATTGGGCTGCTAAAGAGCAACCGCCCCTAACGGGTGACCGGAACGGCCTTTGCGGCCGCGGCGGATTTGCGCAGCCGCTGGTTGGCGCTCCATACAATCCGCGCCAGCAGCAGCGCAGCCAGCACCAGAGTAAACGGAAGGGGCGCACGCACGCCCTTCTTGACCAGCCACCAGTAGTGGATACACCCGGCAATCGCTGCCGCGTAGACCGAGTAGTGTACGCGCCGCCAGGTCTTGCCACCCATCCAGCGCATCACGAACGCAGGCGAAGTAGCCGCCAGCACCAGGAGCAGCGTCCAAGCGAACAGTCCCACCTGGATGAACCGCCGCTTCTTCAGGTCGTCGAGAACGGTGGGCCACACCAGCTTCCACTGGTCGACGACGACACCCCAATGCCCGGCTTGGAGCCCTGCAAGTACCGAAGGCACATCGTAGCCCGAGAACAGAAACACATAGGTTGCCAGGTGCAGCGTCGCGTAGAAGAAGGCGTACAGCCCCAGCAGCCGGCGAAAGCGGATCAGATTTGCCAGCTTCGGGTGCAGCCGCCGCACCGGAGTGACCGCCAGCGACGTGAGCAGCAGCACGAGCGCCCAGTAACCGGTGAAGTGGGTGATCCAGTTGACCGGGTCGGCCTCCAGCGCCAGCGCGCCCGACCGATACTGCTGCAGCATCCACGCAAACGGAAGCAGGCAGACGGCGTGCGCCAGCACCTTGACGTATGGAATCCACTTGTTCGGCATGTCGATCCTAATAGTTCTTCTTCAGGTCCATCCCGGAGTAGAGGCTGGCCACCTGGTCGCCGTAGCCGTTGAACATCAGCGTTGGGATCGTCTTGGGAAACGCGCTGGAATCGATGCGCCGCTCGTGCGCCTGCGACCAGCGCGGATGGTCCACCTGCGGATTCACATTCGAGTAGAAGCCGTACTCATTGGGCGCGCTCTCGTTCCACGATGTGTGCGGCTGCTTGTCCGTGAAGACGATCTTGACGATGCTCTTGCCGTTCTTGAAGCCGTACTTCCACGGGCTCACAATGCGGATGGGCGCGCCGTTCTGGTTGGGCAGCACCTCGCCGTAGCAGCCGAAGGTGAGCAGGCAGAGCGGGTTCATCGCCTCGTCCAAGCGCAGGCCCTCGGAGTAGGGCCAGTCCAGCACCTCCGGCTTGTCCGGCATGTCGCTGCTCTTCTCGTCGGAGATGAACTGCACATACTTCGCGCTGGGCAGCGGCTCGATCGCCGAGATGAACTCGCTGAACGAGTAGCCGTCCCACGGAATCACCATCGACCACGCCTCCACGCAGCGATGGCGGTAGACGCGGCTCTCGATGGGCCGGTACTTCATGATGGTGTCGATGTCGAGGGTCTGCGGCTTCTTCACCATGCCGGTGACCTGGACCGTCCAGGGCCGTGTGCGCAGGGTATGCGCGTTCTTTGCCGGCTCGGACTTGTCGGTGCCGAACTCGTAGTAGTTGTTGTAGGTCGTCGCTTTGGCGAAGGGCGTCTGCGCATCCGGCACGGTGTACTTCGAGGGCACAACTGCGAGCTTCTGGTCGGCGTGGACGGCTTCGGGATGGATCAACCCGGGCACCTGATTCAGCACCACCGCGCCCACGCCCAGCGCCGCCGCGCCGGTCATGAATCTGCGCCGATTGAGCAACGCCTCCTTCGGAGTAATCTCCGAGGACGCAATCTTCCCTTCGATGTTTTTGCGAATCAGCATGTCGGCTCCTAGACTGGCGGGACGTTGGGACCCAGTGGTTAGACTATCGAATTACGCGCCAGGGTTCATTCTGGATTGGAAAAGTTCTCTCGCACCGCATATACCACCGTCCCCAGCGCAATCACTACACCCGCGCCCAGAAGCTCCCTCTGGAAGTTAGCGCGGGCGACCAGGATATAAGTGAACCCGGCGATGGCCAGCAGCGGCGGCAGCGGGTAGAGCCAGATGCGGAACGGCCGTTTGAGGTTGGGCTGGGTGCGGCGCAGATAGATCACCCCGATGTGCTGCATCAGGAACTGCAACAGGATGCGCAGGACGACCAGCGCGGCGATCACGTCCGCCAGCGAGAAGAAGCAGAAGCAAATGGCCGCCGCGCCCAGCGTCAGCAGCGAGACGTGGGGGAAACCCTTGGGATGCAGCCGGGCGAAGATGCGGAAGTAGTTGCCATCGCGCGCCGCGGCATACGGGATGCGCGAGTAGCCGAGCAGCAGCGAGAACACGCCGGAGAACGCCGTCACCATCACCAGCGCGGCGGCCAGCTTGCCCAGCGCGGGACCCATCCGCGGCCCGTACGCCGCCTCCATAAACGTCGAGATCACCGCGCGGCGCGCGTCTAAACTCAATGCTGCGGCGCCGTTCTGCGCTCCCACCAACCCCTGCCACGGCAGCACCGCCAGCACGGAGATGTTCATGGCCAGGTAAAGCGCCGCCACCAGCGCAATCGAGATGAGGATGGCGCGCGGGACGGTGCGCGCCGCGTCCTTCACCTCGGCCCCCAGAAAAGTGATGTTGTAGTAGCCCCAGTAGTCGTAGGTCGCGAACATCATGGCCGAACCCAGCCCCAGAAAGAACGACGGAGCCAGATGAAACGCGCCCGGCGGGAAGGCGAACGCCTGGCTCAGATGTCCGCGCATGGCGCCCGTCAACACAATCCACGTCATCAGCGCCATGACCGAACACCACATCACCGCAGTCGCAACCCGCAGGTCTGTCAGCCCGCGGTACAGCAGAAACACCACCAGCAGCAACGCCGTTATCGCAACCAGCGTTTCTGGTCCCACGCTGACGCCAGCGCTGTACGGGCCGATATGGACGATCCGCAATACCGCGTGCCCTGCGAGCGAAGGCCACAGGTAAGTCGCATACTGGCTTAGCCCAAGGCATCCCGATGCCGCCGACAGCGGCGCCGAAAAGCTAAGCTGAAACACGTAGAGGAACGCCAGAAATCGCCCCAGCTTCTTCGTCCCATCCGCACCCGAGTAGATCCTGCGCAGGAACGCATACGAGCCGCCCGCCTCGGGCATGGCCGCGCCCAGCTCGGCCCACACCAGGCCGTCGCACAACGCCAGCCCCGCGCCCAGGATCCAACCCAGCATGGCCTGCGGCCCACTCATCGCAGCCAGGATCAGGGGCAGCGTGATGAACGGCCCCACGCCGATCATGTCGAGCATGTTCAGCGCCACCGCGCCCGGCAGATTCAGGCTGCGGGAGAGTGCGGGCGCGTCTGTGGTGTGGGTTTCGATGGAATCGAGTCTACCGCGGCGCAGACCCTACGGCGTCTCCCAGTCGTCCGTCGCCGCAGGCTTGCCGGACGCGTAGGTCACCTCGATGGACTGTATTCGAGGGTGATCTTCTGGATGTTCTTGGTCTGCTCGACCTCGTCGACCTGGACGTTCTTCAGCACAAGCACCTGCGCGGCATTGGGCCTGGACGCCGCCGCGCCGCCCGAGGCAGAGGTCTTGTTGGCATTGCCCTTCACCTTCCCGTTCGAGGCCCCGAGGTTGCGGTCGACAGCCGTCTCGAATTCGATGGTCACCTGGTGCAGGACCTCATTGGTCGCCGCCGCCTGCTCCAGTTGCGCGGAGTTGGCCTCGTAAAACTTGGTCACGATCAGCGTATTCGCCGCGGGCGACCCGCGTTTACCGGCTCCCGCGCCCGTCGCCGCCGCATCCGTCCCCGAGCGAGTGACGCTGAGCAGCTCGATCTCCGTAGAAGGAGCGGCGTTCTTGTTCTGCTTGCTGCCCTTCCCTTTGCCTTGGTTAGGCTCGCCAATCGTCATCATCGCGGCAGTTGCGGCAGCCGCTTGAGCACACGGCAGCGCCATCACTCCGCACAGCAATACCAACCGTCCCGCCAGACCAAGACGCAACATATTGCCTCCGCGAACCTTGCAAAATGGAGCTATTGGATTCCGCCTTTGTGAGTTTCTATCACGCCGTCCGGCCGGGCCGCAATTGTGTGCGTACCCAACTCGCCCCGCGTTTCAGGCAGGCACAGGCGCGCGGAAGACCCGCCCCTCTAGTTTGGAGCGCTCCAGTCGTCCATTGCGGACTTGCCGCCCTTTGCATACGTCACTACGATCTTGTCGTAGCTGAACGTAATCTGCTCGCTGTTCCCCACCTTCCGGATGCCGCTGACAGTCGCGTCGGCCAGCTCAATCTTCTGCGCCACCTTGCCTGCGCCCGCGCCGGTCCCCCCGAAGGTAATCACCACCTGGCTCAGCACCTCGTTGGTCGCCATCGCCGTGGCAAATTTCGGCGAAGCCGCATCCACCTCTTTGGTGATGGTGATCACGCTGTGCTGGCGCTTTCCGCTGGCCACTCCAGTCGCTGTAGCCGTCTCGTGGACTACTGCGGAGACGTGACTCCCGCTCGCCGAATCGCCCTTGATCTGACCTTGCTTGGTCCCCACCGCCGTGATGTACGCATCCATCGCAGCCACCGCGTTGACCACCGGCAGCAGCGCGCTGACCGCGCACCCCAACAAAACCAACCGCCCTGCTCGACCTATGCGCATCGCAATCCTCCCTCTGAACTATTCAAATGGCATTTACGAATCGGGCCCGGTGTAGCTGAATGTTTCTATCACGCCAACCCTGACCCGGCAAGCGCTAATATCGGATCTGATCCAGCGCCCGCATGACAGAAACCCGAAGATTGAGCGACACTTGTCAGGCACCAGGATTGGAGCCACTCAAGATGACCGGACTACGCGAAAAAGAGCTGATGGACGCAGCCAATATGCTGCTGAACGCGCGCCGCACCCACACCCCGATTGCAGACCTGCCGACCGAGCTGCAGCCTACTTCGCTGGAAGAAGCAGCTTTTGTTCATGAAGTGATGGCGACCGCCTACGGCGAGATCGGCGGCTGGAAGATTGGCGCGGGCACGCCCGATGCGGTCCCATTCTTCGCGCCCATGCCGCGCGCCTGGATGGCCGCCAGCGGCGCGGTTCTCACCGGCCCCAGCTATCGCTATCGCGTGCTCGAAGCCGAGATATCCTTCCTGTTGGGCGAAGATTTGCCGCCACGGGCCACACCCTATACGCGGGCGGAGGTGATCGCGGCGATCGCCAGTTGCCATCCCGCGATTGAGGAGCTGGAGTCCGGCCTGATCGATCCCAAGGCGGCCAACAATCTCTCGGCGCTGGCCGATCTGCAGATGCACGGAGGTTTCATCCACGGGCCGGCGTATCCCGCAGTTGGAGATAAAGACTGGAAGAGCATCGACTTCGCCAAGGAGACGGTGACCCTCTCCATCGACGGCAGCGTTCGGGTCGAACGCACCGGCTCCAATACTTCGGGCGACCTGATACGCCTGCTGCCCTACCTGGCCAACGAGGGCGCGGCGCGCACCGGTGGCCTGCGGGCCGGCCAGTGGATCACCACCGGAAGCTGGACCGGGAATACGCCGGCGCTGCCCGGCTCGCACGCCGAGGCGAACTTTGCCCACGCCGGACGGGTCAGCCTGCGCTTTGCCTGAGCGGGACCGGCCCGGCAGCGACAAGACCGCCGCCAATCGTGAATAATAGGCGACGCCGAAACTCGCGACTCGCGAGAGTCGTATCTCAACCACACCCGCCGTACAAGATTAAGATGTGTCCGCAAAAAGCATTGCTAACAGCCCGCACGGAGAAGCCATGAATCCTCTGCATCCCGCCCGCCCGCAAATCTTCCGCAATCTCGCCCCACTGGCCGTTGTCTCGCTCTCGCTCCTGCTCGCCCCGGCGCTGCCTGCGCAGACGCCCGCGCCGTCGCTCGAGACCCTGCACAAGAACTTCCTCAACCCGCCCAATGAGGCGCGCCCCATGGTGCGCTGGTGGTGGTTTGGCACGGCCGTGGTCAAGCCTGAGATTTTGCGTGAGCTGCAACAGATGAAGGCTGACGGCATCCAGGGCGCCGAGCTCGCCTTTGAATACCCCCAGGTGGTCGACGACCCGGCCAAGGGGCTCAAGAACCTTCCCTTCCTCTCGCCCGAGATGTTGGACGATGTGAACTATGCGCAGACCGAAGGCCGCAAGCTGGGACTGCGCATCGACGTCACGCTCTGCTCCGGCTGGCCCTATGGCGGCCCCGCAATCACCCTCGACCAGGCGATCTCGCATCTGCGCACCGCGCAGGTGGATGTCCCGGCCAATGCCACATCCGTCAATGTCCCTGCGCTGCAGCCGGGCGAGGTACTGGTCTCAGCCTCCATCGCAAATTCGCTTCCTCGGCCAGCTGCTGAGCCCGCCGCTGCCCCTGCCGCGCCGCCCGCAGGCGCACCTGCCGGTCCAGGTGCAGGTCCGGGTGCCGGTCGGGGTGCCGGTCCGGGTGGGCAAGGCGGTCGCGGCGGTGGGCGCTTTGGCGGAGGCGCTCAGGCAGCAACCTGGGACCTCGCCTCAGCCAAGCCCATCACCGTCTCCGGAACCACCGTCACCGTCGATCCGTCCAGCAAACCGCGCACCGCGCTCTTCTTTATCGCCAGCCACACCAAGATGATGGTGAAACGCCCTGCGGTCGGGGCCGAAGGCTACGTCATGGATTCCTTCTCGCGTGAAGCCGTGGCCACCCACCTGCGCGCAGTCGGCGAACCGCTGATCAAGGCCTTCGGCGACAACCCGCCCACCTCAATCTTCTCCGACTCGCTGGAAGCCGGATCGTCCGATTGGACCCCCAAGCTCCCCGAGGAGTTCCAGAAGCGCCGCGGCTACGATCTAATTCCCCACCTGGCCGAGCTGGTTGCCGGGGGCACGCCCGCCGCCGAAACCGTCCGCCACGACTACGGCAAGACGCTGACCGAACTGGTCAACGAGAACTACCTTACCCAGGTCAACGACTGGGCCATTGCGCATCACACCAAGTTCCGCTCACAGACCTACGGCGATCCGGCGGTCAACTTCTCCAGCCAGAACCTAGTTGGGTTCGCGGAGGGAGAGGGCCCGCAGTGGAAGTCCTTCTCCACGCTGCGCTGGGCCACCTCGGCCAACCACGTCTTCGGCCACGAAGTCAGCTCGGGCGAGACCTTTACCTGGCTGCACTCCCCGGTCTTCCGCGCTACTCCACTCGACATGAAGGCCGAGGCCGACATCGACTTCGTCATGGGCGAGAACCTGCTTTTCTGCCACGGCTGGCCGTACTCGGCGCCGGATAACGAGGTCCCCGAGCCCGGTTGGTCGCTCTACGCCGCCGCGTCCTTCAACAATCACAACCCGTGGCACCCGGTAATGCCGTCGGTCACCGCCTACATCGGACGCTTGAGCTACCTGCTGCGCCAGGGCCAGCCTGCCAACCAGGTGGCGATCCTTCTGCCCACTGACGACGGGTGGGCTTCCTTCGCTCCCGGCCGCAGCTCGTTTACCGCGGACATGTCGCGTCTGATCACCCCGGCGCTGATGTCCTCCATCCTCTCGGCCGGCTACAACATCGACTACATCGATGCGGAGGCAATCGACAAGGTCGGCCTGGGCACTCATACCATCGTGGTGGTCCCACCCACCGACCGCATCCCGCTGCAGACGCTGCACAAGCTTGCCGCCTTCACCGCCGCGGGAGGCAAGGTGATCTCGGTCGGCCGCGCGCCTTCGATCGATCCCGAAGGCAAGGCCCTGCCCGAGCTCGTCAGCCTCTCCAAACAGTTGTTCGATCCGGCCAAATCCACCTTTGTCCCGGATGAGGCCAGCCTGCCTGCCGCTCTGATCAAGATGGTCAAGCCCGACTTCCAACTCAACGGCGCGGACCCCGCGGCCATCGGACAGCTCGGCTTCATCCGCCGCAGGCTGCCCAACGCGGACATCTACGTGGTGGTCAACACAGCGAACGTGCCGTTCGACATCACGGTGAACTTCACCACCACTCACAAGTCCGGGGAGGAGTGGGACGCCGACACCGCAGAGTCCACCCCAGCTCAACCCAATAACCAGACCATCCACCTGGAACCGTTCGACGCTCAGGTCTACGTCTTCAGCGACGCGCACCCCGCAGCCGCCCCAGCCAAACCAGCCGTGCCTGGCCGCTTGAATATCGCTACGGCGTGGACCGTGATGTTCACGGGCCTGAACAAGGTGGTCGACGAGCCGATCCGCACCGACTGGATCGACGACCCCGCAACCATCCATTATTCGGGTGAGGCGATCTACTCCCGCGATCTCCAGATGAGTCCCGCGCCCAATAGCTATGTCTACCTGCAAGTAGACGGCGGCAAGCCGCTTCCGCCTGTCGCGCGCGCCGGCTCCGGGATGCACGCCTACTACGATCCGCCCGTTCACGAGGCTGCCCTTGTCTTTTTGAACGGACAATACGCCGGTGCAATGTGGCATCCTCCCTATCGCGTTGACGTCGCCAAGTTCATCAAGCCGGGCATTAACCACATCGAGATCCATGTCTACAACACGGCGCTCAACGCCTGGTCGGCGTTGCCACCGCACGACTACGCACCGCTGATTGCCAAGTACGGCGACCGCTTCCAGATGCAGGACCTCAACCTGGTGGTGCCCGTCTCCTCCGGCATGCTGGGCACGGTCTGGATCGTAGCGGTGCCCAAATGATCCACGGGGACCGCGTCACTCCGGTCGCCCCATCCTGCCCCGCCAGTCTCAACGCCGGGCGGGGTGGGGCGAGCGGGATCACCTGCGCTTGCGTCGTTGCGCTGGCCTGTGCCCTGCTGCCGACCGCCGCGAACGCCGAGCCCAAACCGGCCATCCTCACGATCGACTGCAACGCCGCCTGCGACGGCTCAACCCTGATGACCCCCGCCATCCAGAAGGCCATCGATACCGCCGCGCCCGCGGGAGGCACGGTCACCTTTAAGCCCGGCACCTACCTCACCGGCGCGCTCTTCCTCAAGTCCGGCGTTACCCTCGAAATTCCCGACGGCGTGACCATCACCGGCTCGCAGGACATCAAGGACTTCCCCGAACTTCCCACCCGCATCGCCGGGATTGAGATGACCTGGCCGGCGGCCCTGATCAACATTCGCGACGCCCATGACGTAACCCTCACCGGCAAGGGCACCATCGACGAGAACGGGGCCGTCTGGTGGAAGGTCTACAACGATCTGCGTGCGGCCTATACGCCCAAGGGCCTGCGCTGGGCCTCCGACTACGACGCCAAGCGGGTCCGCCTCAGCCTGATCCAGAACTCGAATAATGTTCACTACGGCGGCGGCCTTCAACTCAAGCGCTCCGGCTTCTGGACGATCCAGGTGCTCTACTCGCATGACGTCGCCATCGATGGCGTCACCATTCGCAACAATGACGGCACCAGCCGCGGCCCCTCCACCGACGGCATCGACATCGACTCCTCCCACGATATCGACGTCTCCCACGCCGACATCGACAACAACGACGACGCCCTGTGTCTGAAGGCCGGCCGCGACTCCGACGGCCTACGCGTCAACCGCCCAACTTACAACATCAAGGTCCACGACTCCATCATCCGCCGGGGCGCCGCTGCCATCACCATTGGCTCGGAGACCTCCGGCGGCTTCCATAACATCGAGGTCTGGAACCTTACCGCCGAGTCCGGCGCAGGCGCTGGCGTGCTCTTCAAGTCCGCCCATACCCGCGGCGGCACGGCCACGGACATTCAAATCCACGACCTCACGCTGGAGGGCGTCGCGACCCCCATCAGCATGACCATGAACTGGAACCCGGCCTACAGCTACGCCACGCTGCCCGCGGGCATGGACATCAAGACCGCCCCGCCCTACTGGGTCCCGCTGACCACTCCCGTCTCCGACGCCCAGGGCCGTCCGCACTTCTCCGGCGTGCATATCTGGAACATCAAAGCCACCGGCGCGCGCCGCGCCTTCTCGGTCGAAGCGTACCCGGATGCGCCGCTGACCAACTTCAAGTTCGACCACCTCGACATCCAGGCCGCCGACGCCGGTTCGATCGCCAACGTCAAGGACTGGACCTTCTCCGACATCAAGCTGGCCACCACCAACGGCAGCGCGGTGAAGGTCACCGACGCCACCAACCTCACCGGCCTGCCCGCCGCCACCACCCCAGCTCAAGCACCCGCACCCACCGGAGACTGAGCGCATATGATTACACGCCGTAGATTTATCGATGGAATTGCACTTGGAGTCGCAGGGGCGGCTGTCGCCTCGACGGCCAGGAGTTATGCGCAGATCCTGGGCGCGAATGAGCGCGTCAACTTCGCCACCATGGGCCTTAACGGACGAGGCCGTGCGCATCTGTCCGCGCTGAATTCAAACAAGGCCACTGCGCGCATGGCTTACTGCTGCGACGTCGATGCCCAGGTGCTCGCCAAGTTTTCCGGGGACGCACAAAAGGAGCTTGGCTACGCTCCGATTGCCCTGGCGGACTTCCGCAAGGCGCTGGAGTCGAAGGACGTCGACGCAATCAGCATCGCTACCCCTGACCATTGGCACGCCCCGATGGCGGTGCTCGGCCTGAAGGCCGGCAAGCATGTTTACGTCGAAAAGCCATCGAGCCACAATCCCCGCGAAGGCGAGCTGCTGGTTCAGGCGCAGCAGAAGTACGGGAAGCTGGTTCAGGTGGGCGATCAACAGCGGTCCGCACCGCTCTCCATCAAGCTGATCCAGCAGATTCACGATGGACTGATCGGCCGGGCCTACTTCGCCAAGGCCTGGTACGAGAACAACCGCAAGTCGATGGGCACCGGCAAGGTCGTTCCGGTGCCGGATTGGCTGAATTGGGAGCTTTGGCAGGGGCCTGCGCCCAGGAGCGAGTACAAGGACAACATCCATCCCTACAACTGGCATTGGCTGTTCCGCTATGGGACCGGCGAGAGCCTGAACAACGGGACCCACGAGGTCGATGTCTGCCGCTGGGCGCTACAGGCCGACTATCCCGACCGCGTCACCGCCTCGGCCGGACGTTATCACTTCAAGGATGACTGGCAGTTCTACGACACCATGGTCACCAGCTTTGAATATCCCGACAAGCTCATCAGCTGGGAGGGCAAGTGCTGCAATGGGATGAAGTACTACAATCGCGGCCGCGGCTCGTTGATTCAAGGCACGAATGGGAGCGTGGTCCTGGACCGCACCAGCTACGAGATCTACGACCTGGACGGCAAGAAGACCAGTGAGTTCAAGGAGAGCGAAAGCGTCTCCACCGGCGACCTGATCGGACGCGACTCCATGACCGACGCCCACTTCGCAAACTTCATTGCCGGCATTCGCACCGGCGAGAAGCTGCACTCGCCGATCGAGGTCGCCAACGTAAGCGTAACCATGCTGCAACTGTCCAACATCGCCTGGCGGGTCAATCGCGAGTTGAAGCTCGACAACAAGACCGGCCATGTGGTCGACGATCCGGAGGCCATGAAGCTGTGGGCGCGCAGCTACGAGAAAGGTTGGGAGGTCACCGTCTGAGCCACGCCGCCTGACCGCTCAACTCGCGATTCCCATTCCGCTGTCGAACTGGATGTAGCTGTCAAGGTAGTCTTCGACCACCGCATAGCACTCGCACGCCTTCTTCTCCAACCCCTTCGCATCCAGGATGCGGATCACTCCGCGGGTGTACTCAATCAGCCGCTCCTTCTTCAGTTGCGCCGCGGCGATGGACATCGTGGAGCGGGTGCTTCCCAGCATGCCGGAGAGGAACTCGTGCGACATCTTGAAGGTGTCGCAGTGGGCGCGGTCGGAGCAGATCAGCAGCCAGCGCGCAAGCCGCTGCTCATAGTTGTGGGTCGCATTGCACCCGGCCAGTTGGATCACCTGCACCAACTGCGCCTGGACGTATCCCAGCGCCAGCCTCTGAAACTCCCCGCCCAGGGCAAATTCCGTCCTGGCCGCCTCCACCGGCGAGGCATAACCATGCCCGGCAATCTGGGTGTAGACCCGGTTCAGGCTGCGCTTGGTCCCCATCAACGCGGAGACGCCCATCACCGATTTGTAGCCGAACATGCCCACCTCAACCTGCGAGCCGTTCTTGAAGGTGGTGGTCATGGAGGCCATCCCCTCTTCGATGAAGTAGAGGTGGTCGATCACGGTGCCGGGGAATTCGATCTCGTGCCCCAATTCGAAGACCACCGGGCGCAGATGCAGCCGGGCAACTACCCCCGCATCGAGAGCATCCAACAAGGCGTTCCTGAACTGGCCCTGATGCGGGGGAGTGCGTTCGCGAACGAAGCCCGTCAACTTCTGTACTAGTGGCTTCATGCAAAGAGAATACTCTTTATGTTAGGTACCTGACAGAAATACTACGGCCACCAGAGTAGATTCCCGCGCTGGCCTAATTTGCACCCGGGAGGCAATGATGAAGCCTACGCAAATCTCCATCCTTATGGTCGGACACGATGCCCACCTGCTGGAGACCCGTCAGTGGGTCCTTGAGGGCCTCGGATACCGGGTCCTGACCATCCAGCACCAGACCGAACTGGATCGAATTCCGCTGACCCCGGAGATCGCGCTGATTGTCCTGTGCCACACCCTCTCCGCGAAAGAGCGGGCCAATGCGATTGCCCACGCAAGCTCGCGTTGGCCCGGGGTCCAGAAGGTAGCGTTGGTCGGGCGCAATTCCAAAGATCCCGGCGAAGTTCTCGGTCAGGTGCGCCATGCGCTGGATGGCCGGCTGCTGTCCATGGTCAGCGAGTTGGTCGGCTACGCTGCCAGCTCCCCCTGCTCCCATACCTATTAGGCTCTGTCGCTGCCGGCAATGCTCTACACTCGCCCTTGTGAAGAAACCTAAGCTCGGACAGAACTTTCTGGTGGACGATGCCGCGCGCCACGCGATCGTCGACGGGTTAGGCGAGACCTCCGGCCGCACCGTAATCGAGATCGGCCCCGGCCACGGCGCAATTACGGAGATCCTCGCGGGACGCTGCCGCCGCCTGATCGCGATTGAACTGGACCGCGCCCTGGCCGCCGAGTTGCGCTTCCGGTTCCGCGCCCAGCCCCAGGTCGAGATCGTCGAAGCCAATGTGCTGGAGGCGGACTTCGCGGCGCTTGTGCCGCCGGGAGAGACCGCCGATGTCGTCGGCAACCTGCCCTACTACATCACCTCGGAGATCCTGCTGCGGCTCTTCGCCGCCGGCGCCCGCGGCACACTGGCCCGCGCGGTGCTGATGGTCCAGCGCGAGGTTGCCGACCGGCTCGCCGCCGCACCCGGCGTGCGCGACTATGGGCTGCTCTCGGCCACCGCGCAGATGAATGCGCGGGTCGAGGCGCTCTTTACCCTGCCGCCAACTGCGTTCGCGCCGCCTCCAGACGTCTTCTCGACGGTGCTCCGGCTAGAGTTCGCTCCGCGCTTCCGCGAACTCGGTGTCGATGCCGCGGGCTTCGACGCGTTCCTCAAGGTCTGCTTCGCGCAGAAACGCAAGACTCTGGCGAACAATCTACGTGCGGCGGGCTGCTCGCCCGAACAGATCCAGGCTGCGTGGCCGGCGGAGATTCCACCCCAGGCGCGCGCGGAGTCGATCGCGCTCGAGCCTATGGCAGGACTTTACCGGGCGCTCGCGCAGGCTTCGAAGAGCTAGGGCAGCCTTCTACCGGGGATTGTGGCTCGGCGCGGGCTCCGAATGTGCAGGCTCGGAATGCGGTGGAGGCGGGGGCGGCGGAGAATAGGTCGGACGCTGAGCCGGCGGAGGCGAGCTGCGCTGAGCCGGCGCGCTGGGCTGCGGCGCTCTTGGCGCCTGAGGGGCCGAGGGTGCCCGCGGAGCAGCCGGTGCATTAGGTGCGCCAGAGGCCGAGGGTGCCCGCGGAGCAGCCGGTGCATTAGGCGCGCCAGGGGCCGAGGGTGCGCGCGGAGCGGCCGGTGCATAAGGCGCGCCAGGGGCCGCGGGTGCACGTGCGGCTGCCGGAGCCGGGCGGCCCTGTCCCGAAGAGGCCGGGTTGGGTTGGCCGCCTTCAGTTTGCGGAGCTGGCGAGGGACGGCCCACCGCTGCCGGGCGTCCAGCGGGAGTCGGGGCCGGGGATTGCCATCCCGTGGCCGTGTGAACCACCGCCGGCCGGGTGCTGGCCAGCCCCAGAGCAGGCGTGTGGGTTGTGGAGTCCACGGGGAAGTCCCGCCGCAGCGAGGCGCCAATCGCTCCACTGGCCGGCACGTAGCTGTTGCCGGTCGGCCGGATCGGCACCGCCGTTAGGCCACTAATCTGGCGCGGAGCAGGTTGGGCGGCGCTGGAGGTTAGCGTACGCATCGGCGGAATATAGGTGTGCACCGGCAGGATGGGACGTTGCGGGTGCGGGCTGGAGACGGGAACCCGGATGGGCCGGTAGCCGCGAGGGACGAACCCGACATTGACCAGGAAGCCGCCTCCGGCGAATCCCCAGCCCTGGCCCCCACAGCCGGCGCCAGGCACCCATCCCCAGCCGAAGCTGTTGTAGTACGACCAGGTGCCGCAGCGATAGGGCGTCCAGCCCCACGCGTATCCCGACGCCCACACATAGCCCGTGCCGGGATACCAGACCCACTCGCCATCCCCATACGGATCGAAGCCCGCATCGCCCGCTATGGTTGGCTGCCAGACCTGCCCTTGATCCGGCACGTCATACCAGCTTCCGTTGGCATCCAGATCGGACCAGCCATAGCCCTGCGCACCGGCGTAGTTGTCGCGTACGGCGGTGCCGTCGGCGGCCTCAGCAGCCGCGGCCTGGTCGCGGTCCTCATTCCACTGGTCCCAGGAGTCCTCAGCGATCCCCTGGGTCAGAGAGTAGCTCGCTGGGTCGCCGGAGCCGCCACTGAGGCTCTCCCCGGCGCGCACGTCGGTCTCGTAGCCCGTGCCGGAGGCCGTGCCGTCGGGGCCGGTCTGCCGCTCCACTTGCGCGGTGCCGTCGAGCACGGAGAAGATCGCGGGCTGCTCATCGAAGTTCACTCGGACCGTGGTGTTCTCGACCGGCGACAGGATGTCTCCGCCGGCGTTGATGGAATAGCGGTACTGCGGCGCGGCGCGCAGTTCAAAGTACGCAAGCCCTTGCAGCAGGCTTACGCCGGTAACGAAGATGCCCCCTGGATCGACCGAAAGATTGTCCAGCGACAACGCGCTGTTGGGCGTCAGACGGGCCACGCTGCCGTCTTCGAACTCCACCTCGGCCTGGCCGTCCTGCCCGGTGGCCAGCCGGACCCCGGCCAGCAAAGGCAGGTTGAGCTGCGCGGGTGCGGTGTTATTGGCCCAGGTGACCGTCACCGTACCCTGCATATACGTCAGCCGGGCAGCGCGCGTCGTGGGGGCCGAATCGGTAGCGTGCGCGCAGGTTGCAAGGCCCAGAACTGCAAGACCCAGGATGGAGGCAAAAGAGAGGATGGAGCGGCGCATGAATCTACGGTCGGACATCGAGCAGCCTCCGGCAAACCTGGAACCCTTCAGCTTAGACGCTTTCGGCTCCGTTTCGCGAAGAATTCCGGTCAATTCTGCGCTGGGACAGCCTGCGCGGAGCCATCGGGAAGACGGGCAAGCAACGAATTCGCCCGCGTCCGCACCCGCTGCATTACCTCCGCATCGGCGGCAATCGCGCGCAGCGACTCGGCGATGGTTCCCAGTTCAAGCGCGCGCCCCGCAGTGACCTCCTGGGCCAGATACGCAATCTCGGCGTCGAGGCCGAGCCGGTCGTAACGATGCAGGTAGTCCAGCTTGCGGCCCTCGTCCATGGTCTCCGTGATGCCCTGCAAGAGCTCCGTTAGGGCTTGAACATCCTTGTTCTCCGAGTAGTTGTAGGTGCAGGAGCCGTGCGCATCGGGGGCGGAATAACTGAGCGTTTTGGTTCCGGTATCGGCAATGTTCTTCGCCTTCGAGGCACAAGCGATGTTGAAGTAGTTCAGATCGCGGGCCAGTTTGAAGATGCGGGCGCGGGTAGCGGCGGAGAGGTTGAAGCTCCGCATGAAGGGATGAGGTTTGGGTTGTATCGTCGAGCCGGGGGTTGGCTCCGCAACCTCCTGACCTTGATAGATATCGAGTTCTGCGTCGTCGTAGATGCTGAGCAGGTATACGGGGACAGGAAGCCCCGGGCGCTGGAAGACGAATTCGACGTGGGGTGTGGCTGCGGGGTGCGCGGGCACAACCAAACCGCTGTTGACGTCTTCAGGATCCTGAATGCTTGCGGGCTGCTGGGCTTGGAGCGACGGGAGCGGTGGGAGCAATGCGGGAATCGAGAGCAGGAGAAGAGTGAGGGGACAGAACAGCGCGCGACAGGTGGCTCGGGCGAGGCGCGAACATCTCACCCTTTGCGACACAGGCGCAAAGGATTCGCCACACGGGTGGACATGGGAGCTCAACGGGCGGCCGTTCCCTGCAGCAGCAGCGTCTGCGCGGTGTGGATGTGGCAGATGGCAATGGCGAGCGCGTCGGCGGCGTCGGGCGACTCGGGCGCGCAGTCGAGCGCCAGCAGCCGGGTGACCATGAACTGGACCTGCTCCTTCTGCGCCAGGCCGTAGCCGGTGACCGAAGATTTGACGGAGAGCGGCGCATACTCCGCGACGGGAAGGCCACAGGTGGCCGCGGCCAGCAGGGCGACTCCGCGCACCTGGCCCAGCTTGAGCGCGGACTTGGCGTTGGCGGAGAAAAAGACCTCTTCGATGGCCACGCAGTCGGGTGCGTGGAGCGCCATCAGGGCGGTCAGCTCGGCGTAGACCTGCGCCAACCGCTGCGGCGTCTTCTCCTTCTTGTTCAGGCGGATGGTCCCGGCGGCGCACTGGGTCAGCTTTGGATCGCGCGCTGCGTGGTCCATCTCGACTACGCCGTAGCCGGTGAACTCGGTGCCGCAGTCAATGCCAAAGACCCGCATGGGGAAAGTCTAAACCCGGGCTGTCCGTGACGCGATGGCGAGGCTGAGTCGTATACTTTGGAAGCGAGGAGCGGACAGTGGAATCGGAATCGCTCGTTCAATCCGCGGAGTTGCTGGGGCTCTATCGCCGCGCGTTTGCCGAATATGGGGCGCAGGCGCTCTGGAATCTGCGCGCCTTCGAGAACCCCACGCCGGAGGACGGACTGGTGGTCGCGCGCGCCTTGCGTGTTGAGGGCGATATGGGCGCACGCTTTCTGGCCGAAGAGATCGAGCGGGTCTGCCGTGCCGCTCTCTAAACTCCAATCCGACATCTTGCGTATTCTTGCTTCGCAGCGCGACCCGGAGAGTTATGTTGCGGGCGCGACGCCGTTGAACCGCGATGCGGTGCGTTATTCGGGCGACATCGATGTCTTCCACGATCGGGAGGAGCGCGTGGTGTCGGCTGCGCTGGCGGATGCGCGAACGCTCGAATCGGCGGGCTTCGAGGTCAGATGGTTACGCCAGTTCCCCTCCCTCCACACCGCTGAAATCAGGCGTGCGGACACGCATACACGGCTGGAGTGGGTCGTCGATAGCGACTTTCGTTTCTTCCCGACGGTGCCGGATGAGATGTTCGGGTATGTCCTGCATCCGGTAGACCTTGCCGTGAACAAGGTGATGGCCTCTGCTGGTCGCAGGGCGGTGCGCGACCTGGTCGACCTGGTGACGGTGCATGAGACCATCCTTCCGCTCGGCGCGGTGGTGTGGGCGGCGGTGGAAAAGTCGCCGGGGTTTACCCCCGAGGGATTGATCGCCGAGATCAGGCGCAACTCGCACTACCCGGCTGCCGAGTGGAAGGCGCTAGAGACGGCGGTCCCGCTCGACCCGAAGGCGATTACGCACCAACTCCGCTCAGCCCTGGACGACGCAGAAGCCTTTGTTGTGCGAATGCCTTCGGAGAAGGCCGGATTACTGTTCCTTGAGGGCGGGAATGTGGTGCAGCCGGACCCCGACCGTGTCGAGAGTTATTCCACCCATGCTGGACAACGGCGCGGCCAGTGGCCCACGAGTCCGGAGATTGCCGCCGCGATGCTCGAACGCTATCGGAAGAAGCCGCTGGATTCATCGACTACCGGCTAATCCCTTCCAGCGGCGAGCTGGCCGTGGCATAGAGGCGCCGCGGCATGCGCCCGGCGAGGAAGGCCTGCCGTCCTGCGAGCACGCCGTGCTGCATCGCCTCGGCCATCAGGATCGGGTCGTGCGCTTCCGCGATGGCGGTGTTCATCAGCACACCATCGAAGCCGAGTTCCATGGCCAGCGTGGCGTCGGACGCGGTGCCCACGCCCGCATCGACGATCAGCGGGACTTCGGTGATCATCTCGCGCAGGATGCGCAGGTTGGCGGTGTTGCGCAGGCCCAGCCCGCTGCCGATGGGCGCGCCCAGAGGCATCACCGCTGCGGCTCCGGCGTCGATCAGGCGCTTGGCAAAGACGATGTCGTCCGACGTGTAAGGCAGCACGGTGAAGCCCTCCGCAACGAGCACGCGCGTGGCCTCCAGCGTGGCCTGGATGTCCGGGTAGAGGGTGGGCTTGTCGCCGATCACCTCGATCTTGACCCAGTCCGACAGGCCAACCTCGCGGCCCAGGCGCGCGGCGCGGATGGCCTCGTCCGCGGTAAAGCAGCCAGCGGTGTTGGGCAGCAGGAAGTAGCGCTGCGGATCGAGGAAGTCGAGCAGCGACTCGCGCGAGCGGTCAAGATTGACGCGCCTGACGGCCACGGTGACCATCTCCGCGCCCGAGGCCTCGATGGCGGCCTGGGTCTGCGGCCCGTCCTTGTACTTCCCGGTTCCAACAATAAGGCGAGACTGAAAGGCGCGGCCGGCGATGACGAGAGGTTCCATGGGAGCAGTTTACAGTTGTCAGTTCTCAGTTGCCAGAAAAGGCAAATGCAAAACACAAAGCCCGCACCGTTGGGGGCGCGGGCTTTATGGCGGTGAGCTGTTGTGATTGACTTGAGGCGTCCTGTTTCGGACGGGCCTCGACGCTGGAGTTCTGGATCGTCGAACTAAGTGCAAGCCAAGAGCAGGACGCTCTAAGCCTCAGTCACCTCACGTAGCGTTTTGCAACTGTTACTGTCAATTTTCATAGGCTGGACCATCCTCCTTTCCCGTGTAGATGCAGCCTACCCGAGAGCGCCCGCGGGGTCAAGCGGCGCCTGGTCCCTGCTCCAGACAGGCGCATCTGATCCGTCCAGTGGGCAAGCGCGCCAGACCCGGGTGCGAGAAATCTCCTCAATGGTAACAACATGCGTATACCATAGGGGGGTATACTATCCAAGCGAGACAACATCGCGGCCGAACCGATGGGAGGACCGCAACGCGCATCCCATGAACCAGGACGGCAATTCGCATGGCCCTTTACGCTCCATTCACACAACCCGGCCAAGATGGCAGATGGATGGTCCTTCTCCCCTCGCCTGACAAATGCCGCGCATGGCTCCAGATGGGGCTGCTGGCGGCGCTGCCGGCTTTCGCCTTCGCGGGCGATGCCGTGGCACAGTCCACGAGTCCAACGCTGCCGGACGCCCCCGTCCCTGCGTTTGCCGCCGCGCTTCAGCCGTCTCCGCCCCCATATGAGTCTTCCCAGGCGGCAGAGGCGAGCGCGCCCGCCATGTTCCCCCACCCGGACAACACCCGCTACTTCATCGCCGGTCAGGCCAACATCATCTTTCAGTCGCATGGGCCCTTCCACTCGCCCTACCAGGGGCCAAACAGCCTGCTGCCGCGCGGGGAGTACAAGACATCGTTGCTGGGCACGATCTATATGGCCTACCAGTTGAACCGTGGCCCAAACTATGCAGCGGACGCGATCTTCGATGTCGAGGCCGCCGATGGACGGGGCATCTCCGAGGCCCTGGGTGTGGCTGGGATGACCAATCTGGATGTGGTGCGCAACCCGAATCTGGGCAAGCTCCCTTACCTTGCGCGTTACGAGCTGCACCAGGTCATCGGCCTGTCGAACTGGGAGGTCGATTCGGACCGCGGGCCGTTTTCGCTGGCGACCAAGCTGCCGGCGCGCCGCGTCGAGCTGCACGTTGGGCGCATGGGCCTGCCCGACTTCTTCGACATCAACTCGGTCGGCTCCGACTCGCACCTGCAGTTCATGAACTGGAGCGTGGATAACAACGGCGCGTGGGACTACGCGGCCAATACCCGCGGATACACCGACGCCGCGGTGGCCGAGTACGTCGACGATGCGTTTACCGCACGCTACGGAATCGCCGCGATGCCCGTCGTGGCCAATGGCGAAGATTTGCAACTTGAGTTTCGCCGCGCCAACGGGCAGAATGTCGAGTTCGAACTGCGCCATGGGCCGGGGGCCTTTGTGAAGTCGATGGCCCAACGCAGGGGGGTCGTCCGCCTGCTGGGCTATGTGAACCATGCAAATATGGGCGACTACCGAGAGCAGAACATCAAGTTCATCGAGCACCTTACGCCCACGCCGGACATCACGGCGCACCCGCTGCAAAGCACGGTGAAGTATGGCGTGGGTTTGAACATGGAGCAGGAGGTCAGCGACAACGCGCGCGTCTACGGGCGCTTCGGCTGGAACGAGGGTCAGCACGAGAGCTTCGCCTACACCGAGGTCGATCAGACCTTCGCGGTGGGTGCGGACTACGTGGGCAAGAGCTGGGGCCGGCCCGAGGACAAGGCGGGCCTGACGCTGGCGACCAACGCGATCAAGCGCGACCACCAGGCCTACCTGAAGCTGGGCGGGCTGGGCTTTCTGCTGGGCGATGGCAACCTGAACTACGCGCGCGAGGACATCCTGGAGGGCTACTACAATCTGCACACCTGGCGCGGTGTGTACTACGCGCTGGACGCGCAGTACATCGACCACCCCGGCTACAACCAGGACCGCGGGCCGCTGCTGGTGGAGTCGGTGCGCATGCATGTGGACTTTTGAAAACGGTTGTTCGTTGCAGGTTGTTCGTTGAAGGCAGGCGGGCGGCTGAATCGTATACTTCAACCGTGCCCTCGGTTCACATCTTCGAACTGCTCGGATTCATCCTCGGCCTGGAATTCGGCAGCCTGCTGAACGTCTGCATTGTGCGCATTCCGCGCGGCGAGAGCATCGTCACGCCCCGCTCCCACTGCATGGCCTGCGGCCACCTGGTCCGCTGGTACGACAACCTCCCCATCCTGAGCTGGCTGCTGCTGCGCGCGCGCTGCCGTGACTGCAAGGCGCGGATTCCGTGGCGCTATCCAGCGGTAGAACTGGCGGTTGGACTCTGGTTCGCGATCTGCGCAAATCAACTCTTCGCACTTCAGCTTGCGAAAGTCTCCCGTTTGAGTGGGCCGACCACGGGCGAATACGTCGGTGTCGCTGGCTTCGCCATCCTCGGTTTCCTCCTCATCGGCCTGATGGTGATGGATTGGCGGACGCTGCGCCTGCCAGACGCGTTCACCCTCCCCGGCATCGCTATCGGGCTCCTTCTGACCTGCGTGCAGGCGTACTTCCTGGCACCGGGCGAGGGCGACATCGTACTGAACACCAGCCACCAGTTTCGCCTCTCCAGCCCAGGAAGCTTTGCCGCGCAGGGTAACGTCTTCCTCACCGGCGCGGAGGCGTTGATCATGGGGCGGATCGCCGCCATCGCCGGGGCCGCGCTGCTGCTGTTCGCGATCGGTTGGATCTACAAGGCGGTGCGCAAACGCGACGGCATGGGCATGGGCGACGTCAAGCTGCTGGCCATGATCGCCGCATTCGTGGGATTTGGGGAGTCGCTGCTCGCCCTCTTCGCCGGTGTGCTTGCGGCCAGCGTCTGCGGCCTGGTCCTGATCGCGCGCGGAAAGGCGGGCGCAACCACCCGGATGCCCTTCGGCAGCTTCCTCGCCGCCGGAGGCTTGTTTGCCGCGCTCTTCGGGGCGCGAATCGTAGACTGGTACGCCGGACTGCTGCGATAGCGAAGTTTGCCCCGGCAACCAACCCTGGTTTTTGGTGATCGGCGTCACTTGATTCGTGTGCAATTGGGCCGTTTGCTTGACTCTTGACCGGGCCACTTCTAGAGTCGAAGATGACCCATGGCGAGTTACCCCTACATCTGGAACTACCTCCCGCTGGCGCTGCAGATCCTGGGTGCGCTCGGCTTGGCCGCAGGCATGGTGGGTGCCTCCTTCTTCATCGGCAAGCATAAGAACTCGCGCACCAAGCTGGGTGCGTATGAGTGCGGCATGGACCCGGTGGGCGATGCGCGCGGCCGCTTCTCGGTCCGCTTCTACATGGTGGCCATGCTATTCATCCTGTTCGACGTGGAGGCGGTCTTCATGCTTCCCTGGGCGGTCATCTTCCGCCGCCTGCCCGGCATCACCGGCTCCAGGATGTTCGGCTTCTGGGAGATGCTGGTCTACCTCGGCTTCGTCGCGGTTGGCCTGTTTTATGTGTGGAACAAGGGCATTCTGAACTGGTCGAACGACAAGGGAGACCTGTAATGTACGACCCCGCGTCCGCCCTGGTGGGCAAGACTGCCGTCTTCGAGGCGATGCCGGATAACGCTGCCGTGAAGGCGCTGACCGAGCTTGCAACCGACGCCAAGTTCGACCGCAACGAACTGACCATTACCGTGGTAAGTGAGAACATCGTCGCCGCCTGCCAGGCCGTCAAGGCCGCCGGCTACAACTTCTTCGAGGACCTGACCGCGGTCGACTGGTATCCGCAGGAGCCGCGTTTCCAGCTCTCCTACCACATCGTCTCGCACACGCTGAAGCAGCGCATCCGCGTGGCTGTCCAGCTCGGCTCGACCGACCCAACCGTCTCGTCGATCACCTCGGTCTGGCCCTCGGCAAACTTTTACGAGCGCGAGGTCTTCGACCTCTTCGGCATCAACTTCCCCGGCCATCCCCGGCTCACGCGCATCATGATGCCCGAGAACTGGGAGGGCCATCCGCTGCGCAAGGACTATCCCGTCGAGGGCTACAGGTAGGGCAGATCCCAAGGTTCGAGGCAAAGGCAGGTTCCATGGCACCCATCGCCGCTCCAGACATGATCGCCCCGGGAGTCGAAGACGTCATCGCCGACGCCAAGCGGCACACCGGCAGCGGCATCGGCGAGCACTCGATGGTGCTCAACATGGGGCCGCAGCATCCGTCCACTCACGGCGTGCTGCGCCTGGTGCTCGAGATCGATGGCGAGTCGATTGTCGCGCTCGCGCCCGACATCGGCTACCTGCACACCGGCATCGAGAAGACCTGCGAGGCCAAGTTCTACCAGCAGGTCGTCCCGCTTACCGACCGCATCGACTACCTCTGTCCGATGACCAACAACCTGGCCTACTGCCTGGCGGTGGAGAAGCTGCTCGGACT
>Ga0182013_10001515_pt1 | contig 31775 bp, 25 predicted proteins | sample 612S2MmetaG_FD_120487 | JGI IMG/M metagenome (GOLD analysis project Ga0182013, IMG submission 120487) | Permafrost microbial communities from Stordalen Mire, Sweden - 612S2M metaG | ecosystem: Environmental > Terrestrial > Soil > Wetlands > Permafrost | place: Sweden: Stordalen | collected... | reverse complement strand
GGAACGAAAGGAAAACAGGCTTTCGTTTCTTGATAGCAGCAAACTTTCTTTGGTGCATGATGTTGATGTTTTCATGACTGCGGGTACGTTGCAATATATGCCCAAACGGCTTCCCGGGATCATTGATGAATTCAATGAAGAACCAAGGCATGTTCTGATACACAATCTGCCTGTCCATGCAGAGAAGGAATTTTCTACCATACAAAATCTGGGATTGTGTGAGGTTCCATATCGAATATATTCAGTGGCCTTGCTCTGTGAGGAAATGAAATCGCGAGGATATGAGCTGATCGAAAGGTGGGTAAATGACAGAAAGATAGAGATACCGTTCAATCGATCACTTGCCATCTTGGGCTATGGCGGATTCTATTTTCGTAATCGTGAGTGAAGACACCGCCGTCCAAATCAGTGCGGGTGCAGGAGGCGAGCGGCAGATACAGAGCCCAACTGATAACGTGGAATTTCTCGTGCGCCGTGCGAAGGCACGGTTTTCCGTCGGGCGCAAATTCCGCCGGGCAATTTTCGTTCCAGCCCATAGCACTCGGAGTGGTCGCGAAGTTAACGAATCGGCTGAAGCCTCCGATGTAGAGGCTCATGAAAGTGACGAAGAGGATGTGTCCAATCCGACGCCTGAACAGATAGCTGAACTTTTAGCCATGTTCAAGGTCGCGCAGTAAGGCCAATGGGGTGGGCAACAAATAATAGAAGTGACTGGATAGAGCTTGCATTGCCGGAGGGCCGAGCGTGGGAAAGGAGCGACAAGGTGGATTCGTTAGCAATTGGGCTTTCGACAACGATCAGGCTCTTTTCACAGGCGCTGCATTTATCGGGTCGAGGGGTAGGAGATCAGACGTAGCCTGAAGTTATCGAGAAGCCAACCAATAGACCATCTGCCAAGTGCTGGTTGGTTTTTGAAATCTGTAGATGTAGATCGCTCTCTCGTATCTCCTAGCACATCAAACGCCCCTTCCGATACAACGGATGGGGGATTGAAAGTCGACCGTATTGTGACCTTGCCCTCAGCCAAAATACTGACAATCGAAGAATACAAGCGATTGCTTTCGATAATGGAACTCAGGTGGCCACCCGATGAGGATTTCGAGCGGCGCAGAATCGCCAGACTCATGGTCGTTATCGGATTTCGGGCGGGGCTCAGAACGGAGGAGTGCCGCCTCCTTAGGGTGAATGACCTGATTCTCCGCGGGCGAAAGCAGCTATGGGTACGTCCATCAAAAGGACATACGCTCAAGAGCGATCATTCCCTGCGGAGAATTGAAATCTGGAAACTATTGAGCAAAGAGGAGCTTGAGGAGCTGGAGCGTTGGATAACAGGACGCGGTTTGTCTGGCTGCGACTTTCTCTTCAAGACCTCGGCACTTGACGTGGTTCCCCCGTCGATATTTGAAACTATCAACGGATTTATGAGGGAGGTAATAGGCGGATCAAGTGTTGGCGGTCACTTTCATCACTGCCGGCACTCAGTCGCGAGTCACTGGGCGATCGAACTCCTTATTGGGGAAGGGAGCGATATCCAGAAGCTACTGACTAGTGAGGCAAGCACGGCATATCCCAGAACCGCCAGTCAGATGTACCCGAATCCGTTTCGGAAGCGGAAAGACATTTTCCTCCTTGCACGCCTACTGGGACATTGCCACCCAGCAACGACCGTTCGGTACATCTACGTTTTTGGACTTTTGCTGCGCTACTTCGTCCGCCGATCAACCCTAATGCAACCGGAGCCGATACTACTCTCGCTGGCACTCGGAAATTCCCGGAAATGTTTAGACCGCCATCAGAACGAGGCAGGGGCGATTGCTTCCGCGATTCAAATCCTCGGGTCCAGAAACAACTTTCGACATCTGGCATCCGCCGAAGGTCATACGAGTGCGCACGTGGAGTCTTTGCCGTGATTATCGAAGACAATTGGATCCTGAACCTGCGACAGTTCCTGAGCTATTTGGAGTCATCGCGTCTTCCTTTGGATCAGGTTGCGCCGAGATTCGGTTTCGATCTGGATGTGGCGAAGGGAATACGAGAACGAGCGCGTGCGGTCGCCACCTCCCAAACTGGGAACGGAGTATCACGCCACCGACTGCAAGAATTCGAGCCTGACTTGGGGCAAGCTGGAGAAGAAGCGCAATGTGTGCTTCCTCGGTGCCCAAGCAAGGACTTCGATTTGCAAGTACTGCATCAAATTGGTGTCAGTATCCGTGACCTCAGCTCAGAACCGCAGCGATCAGGCTTGCTCCAACCAGGACTCGATGCATATGCGCATGGTGTTTGGTCAAGCCGAAGCTATCCGGTCTTCTCCCACGATCGAACTCGTCAGGCGGCTCGGTCCTTCGTTAACCTGCTTAACGCCCTTGAGATTCCTCTGAAAGCGGTTCGGTTTATATCCTTCGACCCTCGCCTTCATTCGGAGTGGCCCAACAAATGGCGAGAAGCATTGGGATTCAGCGAGAAGATAAAGATCGAAAAACGCAGTGAGCTCTTTTTCGGGCGAGAAGATACGCGGTCTTGGCTGGAGATCCGACCCACATTCTCGGTATCTGGAGAGGATGAAGACGATGGGGTCGGCATATTCGGGTTTCGCTATGCCATGGTGATGGCATTCATTCTTTTCGGCTCTGAAGTTTGTCTGCTACACACATCGAAGGCCAATTGCGAACTTCTTTAGCGACCAACAAATCGCGACTGGCTCGAGATCCGGAGCTCCCGGGGATCAGAGAGCAGATGTACCCTGGGGAAGAGAAAGACACACAGAATCCCTGCGGCAGCGGATATATCCTGATTCGTACCCTGGGTATAGGTTTGCTTGTATGAGAGAAATCTGCAGGATCATTAACCGGACTCCTTGATTCCCGCTGCTAGACATTGGGTACAAGTATCGAGGGTACTGTTCGGGGTTCCCGCTGGGAGTCAGATTGCGGCTTCCAACTGCTCAAAATGAGGTGCGCGGAAGCAGCGTTCAGTAGGATGGACAGAACTTTCTATCAGAGCCTATTTCGTGTTGACAATATTTGCGGCACTGTCTAGCTTCGTCTACGTTAGGACGCAAGGGGAGGCTAGGTAATGAAAAAGAACTTCCTGCTTTTTGTCGTTTGGCTTTTGTGTGGGGCGATGCTCGCCCTGGCACAGGAGACAGGTTCGGGGACCATTGAGGGCACGGTCAGAGACCAAAGCGGCGCGGCGATTCCGAATGCCGGTGTGTCGATCACGCAAATGACCACCGGGCTCCAGCGCACCACCAAGACGAACAACGTCGGCTTTTATGTCTTTCAGGCGCTGATCCTCGGACCCTATTCAATTAACGTCACGGCGCCCGACATGGAGACCTATGTTGGCACCATGACCCTGCAGGCGGGACAAACGGCGCAGGTGGACGTACCAATGAAAGTCGGCTCGAGCGCCACCACCGTCACTGTGGCGGCCAACGTGACCCCGCTCATTGAAACGAGCAATGGCACGCTCTCGGAAACCGTCGACCACACGCGCATCGAACAGATGCCTTTGAACGGGCGCGATGTAACATCCTTGGTTCTCATAATGACTCCGGGGATGCAGAACAACACCGGCGCCTGGTTCACCTCCAACGGTGTAATCCGTTCCACGAGCATGACTCAGGATGGGGCGACCCTGACGAACCTCGACCATGGGGGATACTCGCAGAAGCTGCCGGGCTTGGACTCGATCTCGCAGTTCAAAGTCGAGACGAGCAACAGCTCCGCCAAGATGGAGACACCGGCCACCATCATCCTGTCTACGGAACACGGCACGAATCAATTGCACGGTTCAATCTTCGACTCCAACCGAAGCAGCGCTTGGGGTGTGGCGCACGAACGGCAGGAGACCTGGTCCACCGCTCCTTTTTATCTACGTAACGAATTTGGAGCTTCGTTGGGCGGGCCTATCCGCTTTCCCAAGATTTACAACGGCAAAGACAAGAGCTTTTTCTTCTTTTCCTATGAGGGCAGACGGCAAAAGCAGATGGATACGGTCGTTACCACCGTGCCCACCGCAGCGATGCGCGGCGGGAACTTTAGCGGACTGGTCGATTCGGCAGGCAACTACTACCAACTCTACAATCCCAACACCTCGATTGGGATGTATCCGTGGACGCGGCAGCCTTTTGGCAATGGGATTCCGGGCGACCCGGGCAACAACATCATCAGCCCGAGCCTTGAGAGCCCAGTGGCAAAATACCTGTGGGATAACACGCCCCTGCCCACACTTACCGACGTGAATCCGCTGGTGGCCAACAACTTTTATGGCTCATACCCCGACTTCCAGAACCAAAACACCACCACCGTACGGCTGGACCACTCGATTTCCCAGAAGGACCAGGTGTTTCTCCGCTTCTCGTATGGGACCACCTTCGAGCAATATCCGGCTACCGATCTTGGCCAGATGACGGAGCCGTCTAGCGGCGCTTTCAACATTGACCTTTCGAAGGGCCAGGATGTCGTGGGGTCGGTGGGATGGACGCACACTTACTCGTCCAACTTCCTTGGTCAGACGCTGTTAACCTACGGAATGGACAGGGAAGCCAACGTCCCCTCCTCACAAGTGAACTACGCCGCCCAGTTGGGCTTGCCGAACCCCTCGGGGTTCCCGTGCTTTCCGCGGGTTTACAACACAGGCTTCGAGCAATATGATTGCGGCCTCAACGCGCACGTCGCCAGAAGCTTGGTGATGACCGTTGAGGAAGACCTCACCAAGACGATGGGCCGGCACGAGTTCGAGTTTGGCGGCCAACTTTCCTTCAACTATGACAACACGCTCCCAGACCAGCAGGAATCCTCCGGAACGGTAGATTTTAACACCGACGCTACCGAGCTCTTTGACCCCTCACAAGCGCCCAATACAACGTACGGAGGGCTCGGCTTCACAGGCTTCGAGGGGGCCAACACGTTCCTGGGGGTCGGGAAATACAACGAGTTCATCAACCGCTTGAACTACTTCGAGCACACCACCCAGAAGATTCTGTACTTCCAGGACAACTGGAACGTTTCTCGCCGCCTTACCCTGAATATGGGCGTGCGCTGGGAATACGCTCCTACCCTTCATGAAGCCAATAACAGCCTGACTTCCTTCGATCCCACGACCGGGGCCGCAGTGTTGCAAACTTCGCTCGCCAATCTGGAAAAGTATGGCGATGTGAATCCGCAGGTTTGGGCGGGCTATCAAGCCCTTGGGATGAAACTGGAGACGCCGGCCCAAGCCGGGTATCCGCAGAATCTGGTCTACAACAACCCTCACGATTTCAACCCCAGGGCGGGTTTTGCTTATCGCCTCACGTCCGGCAACCACGACAGCGTCATCCGGGGCGGTTTCGGGTTGTATTCCTACCCGAACGAACTTGAGGGGATGTTCGGGCTCAATCAATGGATGGCTCCCACCACGGGCTTCCTGTCTTACGACCCGGACAGCAAAATCAGTCAGAGTCCTGATGGACTTCCAAATTACACGCTCCGTTATGCGCCACCGGTCATTGCAGGCGTCAATAGCGTGAATGTGCTCAGCCAGGGGGCGGGAAGCCAGCCGCCGGGCAGCGCGCAAGCCTTTTGGCCCGATCCCCACTTGCCGACCAGCAGGGCGGAAGAGTGGAACCTGACGTACCAGAGGGAAATTGGTCAGGATAACGTTCTTAGTTTCACCTACGTGGGGACGCACGCCTTCCGGCTCCCCCAGTATATTGACGACGACTTTTATCCAAGCTCCTTTGCCTGGTACCTGCAAACCGGCCAGCCGTATCCGGACGACTCTAACTGGACGCTCCCCTATAACATCGAGCACAACAGCGAGCTTTATGGAACCGTTCAAGAGCTGGAGCAGTCGGGATGGTCAAATGCCAACAGCTTCCAGATCGAACTTCAGCACCAATACAAGAAAGGCTACGGGTACCAAATCTTTTACGTGCTGGACAACGCCTTCCGGGCTGCCGGACAAGGCTGGGAAACTAGTTATGTAATGCCGCCGTTCATTTTTCCGCCGGGATCGATATCGGCTGGACACCTTGACACCTGGAATAACTTCCACGAGGCTGACAAGCTCCAGAATTATCAACGCGACACAACCCTCCCCCAACACCAGGTGAACTGGAACTGGGTTGTGGATCTTCCCTTTGGCCGGGGCAAGCGCTTCGGCGGCGACGCCCCCAAGCTTCTGAACGGGCTGATCGGCGGGTGGCAGCTATCCGGCGATGGGACATGGTATAGCCGGTGGGTTCAGCCTGATGGGGCTAATTGGGGTGCCTTCAATGGCTTCAAGACTTACGGCAAGCAAAAGGTCGTGAATTGCACCAGCGGGGACTGCTACAACCAATTCCTCTGGTTTAACGGCTATCTGGATGCGAACGTCGTTAACCAGCAGGGCGGTATCTCGGGGGTTCCCTCGAATTACAACTCTTACGAAGCGCCCTTGATTCCGAAGCCTGCTAACCCGCAGGCGAACGATCCGCTCGCTCCGTACTACGACTCGAACACGGTTTGCATGAATATCGCCGCGCGATCCTACACCACCCTCGCCTCAGGCGATCCCTGCATGGTCACGGGCGGAACACCCGGCTATACCATGACCAGCGCGACAGTTTATGGCGGCTGGTGGGAGTCCCGTAATTGGAATCCCTACCACTACCGCCAGGTCCTGCGCGGCCCCAACGAGTGGAACATGGATGCCTCCGTGTTCAAAGTCTTTCCGATTGGCGAGCGGTTCAAGCTGCGCCTGAACCTGGACGCCTTCAACGTGTTTAACCGACCGGGCATCAACATGCCGAGCTCCACCAGCGGCCTGATCGACAATACCACCAGTGACAATACCGCTCGAATGATGCAACTAACCCTTCGGCTGAGTTTCTAACAACGCCAACATCCTCGATGTCTCGTGGGAAGCAGCCACCAAGGCTGCTTCCCACGAGCTTTTCCAAACCAGTGATCTCAATCGACCTCATCGCCACTTGCCTTTGATAGAAGCGAACCAGATGTTAAGACTTAAGTCACATTCGAATCAACTCATCAAGGAGACTCCATGAACAGGCGCGCCTTTCTAGCAGGGCTGGCAGTGGGTGTTCCGGCAGCAAGCCAACTACGAGCGGCAAGGAATATGGCAACCATGCTCGGGGATCGTGATACGGCGCCCGAAGCCGAACGGTCTCAGCCCGACCCTGCAAGCTGCCGGACGTGGCATGTCGGCGGGGGGGGAGCGTCGGACTCGAATCCGGGCACGGCGCAACAGCCGGTCCAGACCGTGGCGAAGGCGGTTTCGCTTGCCCAACCCGGCGACTGGGTGGTTTTTGCGCCCGGAACTTATCCCTGCTCGAAGGTGCAGATTCCCGATGGCGCCGAGGACCGACCCATTATTCTGCGTTCGGCCCAGACGGGAAAGGCCATTTTCACCAACGACGGCACCCGAGACATTCTGCGCTTGGGATCTTTCAACACGATCGACGGCATCCAGTTTCATATGACTTCCGGCAACCCCCAGGGGTCGGGAATTCATATCGAGCGCAAGCAGCACAACATCATCCGGAACTGCCGGTTTTACGCCTGCCAGGTGGGCGTTAAGGCGCGGAGCACGCACTACCTAAATATCAGCAATTGCGAGATGGCTTTTTCCGGGGCCTATGGGATACACACTGAAGGTGGCGGGCAGGATGTCGAGGGCCAGTGGGAGCCTGCAGATGAAAATCGCTATGTGGTGGTGCGGAACTGCTACCTGCACGATGCAGGATGGAACGTTGAAGGCACCGAAGGGTACGGGTTCACAGCCAACGGGGCCCTGGAATTTCTGACAATTGAGAATTGCCAGATCGACAACAACACCGGCGACGGCATCCTGTATGAGGACTGGACTATCCACTCCTCGGCGCGTTACAACGTAATTCGGGGGACCGGAATCGCCGCCATCTGGATTGACAATGCCAGCATGAGCATCTTTGACAACAATTACCTGGAGGCCAATAACGTCGCGGTGTGGCTTTCCGGCGAGGAAAGCAGCAACCGACATCTGGACGACTTCATCGCCATTCGCAACAACATCATCGTCCACAACGACTGGTCCGCCATCAGCCCCAAGGCTTACGGCAAACAGATACTGCTCATCACCTCCAATACGCGCGACGTCTATTTTGACAACAACACAGTGGCATTTAACAACGGCACGCGCGTAGTAGGGCTGGAGAACCAGCCTCCATGGAACGAATTCCGCAATACCTGGTTTCGGAACAACATCTTCTGGAAGAACACGGGTGGGGTAGGGGCCGACCCGGGCTTGGACATTAACAAGAGTCTGCACTTTCTGGACAATCTCTGGAGCGATCCCTATGCGGGCGACTCGCAAGCCAAGACGGGCGACCCGCTTTTTGTGGACCCGGACGCGCACGGCCCGGAAGGGTACAAGCTGCGAAGCGGCTCGGCGGCCATCGGCCAGGGCCTGCTGCTGTATGAGAACCCGGTGGATTTCTGGGACGCGCCACGGCCACACTTGTCGACGAACCGGAAATACGATCTTGGTGCCGCTCAATACGGGACCACGGGGGCGGCGCACATTGGCCTCGATCTCACCACGTTCCCATACGAGGTGCCACGCTTCAAGCTGCGATTCAAGGCCAAACCGGAGCTGTAATCCGTGCGATGCCGGCTGCTGGTCGGGCCAGTTGGGTGGGTGCCGGAGTTCCAGCTTGGCTATGAGGCAGGAAGCAGACTAAGTTCGCTTCGCCTCGGATGGTGCCGAAGAATCTCGACCTGAACCACGGGCTGCTAGGCATCGCGAGCAACTATATTGATCAGCTATACGTTCGTACCGCGAGTGGTGCGCAGGAACAGCATGAAGGCAAGGAGGTGGATGGCATTGGCGGCGGCTCTAGTGTTGTGCCCCTGTGGGTATGGGGAGCATCGGCCCCTGCTGCCGCATCGCCAGCACGCGAAGTACGGGAGCGGGAGTGTGATGCTGCGAGAAATGCAGAGCGAGTTCGCGGCGCCGCCCGATGCGGAGGATCAGTTTGCGGCTGGGCAGCTGCAGCTGTGGCTACGAAAGGAGAACGGTCGGAGAGTGTCGAGCATCGCTTATGACAATCAGCCCGATGGTGTGCTGCCGATTGTCACAAATAACATGTGGCGCGGTGATCAGATTCGGAACGATTCCGCTGGACTGGCGGATGCAAAGCAGCTCGCGAACTGATCTTCTACCACTATCAGCTCGAAAGTGACGGAGAATTAGAGAAATCATGAGAAAGAGAAGAGAATCAGAAAAGCTCCTGGAACATAACAAACAATACATCCCGGGCGGGGTGGTCTCCGTCAACCGCGCGACTAAGCCTGAAATCTCGTTTGTACGGGGAGAGGGAGCCTATATATGGGACGCGGATAACGCTCAGTATCTCGACTATCATGCCGCTTTCGGACCGCATTTCCTCGGACACAACGATCCGTATGTCACCGAGGCAGTGCTGCGGGTTCTGCGTGAGCGTAACAGTCTTTTTGGTTCCGGAACCACCAGATTGGAAGGGGAACTCGCCGAACTGATCTGTACCCATGTACCGGCAGCTGAGTCCGTTCAATTTCTGAACACCGGCAGTGAGGCGACATATCAAGCCATCCGGCTAGGCCGAGCGGTTACAGGGCGAAACCACATCATACGAATGCAGGGGGGCTACAACGGATGGCATAACGACGTGGCGTGCAATCTAATGACGCCGCTTAGCGAGTTGGGACCAAGAGTCTCTCCGGGAGAATATTCATTCAGAGCTATAAGTGCAGGGATTCCGGAAGAACATCAGCGCCTCGTTCACAGCGTGAATTTTAACGACCTCGAGTCAGTGCGATACGTATGCGAGCGATACTCTGTGGGCGCTCTCATTACCGAGCCCATTCTTCAGAACATCGGCGTCGTCAAGCCCGAACCGGGGTATCTGTGTGGGCTGCGCGAGTTGGCAGACGAGTTTGGATTCGCTCTTATTTTCGATGAAGTAAAGACGGGCTTCCGCCACGCGATCGGTGGCTATGCCAGCCTCGCTCAGGTTACTCCTGACCTTGTCGTTTTTGGAAAGGCACTGGCCAATGGATATCCAATCGCTGCGCTGGCGGGGCGCCGGGAAATGATGGACCGCTTTGTCGATCCATCGTCGGCGCGCCGGGTTCTTCTAGCGGGTACTTACAACGCGCATCCTATTCCCACCGCCGCTGCAGTAGCAACGATCGAGCGCCTTCTCATGAATGACGGAGAAGTGTACAGGAATACGGAAGAACTCGGGGAGAAAATCCAGAAAGGGCTGGAAGAGATTTTCGCCACACTGGATATTCCTGGCGTGGTTGCACGACAAGGATCGGCCTTCTGCTGGTATTTTATGGATCACTGCCCCAAAGACTGGCATGATCTGGCCGAGCATCACGATTTCGAGACCGACACCGCTTTCCGGACCCTTTTGGTGGATCGCGGCATTTATGTATTTCCCTTGTCGCCCAAGCAATGCTCAATTTCCGCGGCACACTCCATGGACGATATCGACCTTACGTTACGGCACATGGAGGATGCGCTAAAGGAGGCCTTAGAGATTACCGCAGAAAAACTGGCCTCTTCAGCCAATTGACACTAATGCAAGGGCGATTCCCAGGAGAATATGCGTGACTTTGAAGAAAGCCAGTCGAAAGGAAAGCAGGACAATCAGCAGTCGCACGGCGCCGCTCTCGCAGTCCGCCGGCGTTGTCGGCACGGGACTCATGGGCACGAGCATCACCGCGTGTCTGCTCGGTGCAAGACATAGTGTCGTATGCGTAGGGAGAAATCCCGCCCACCTGAGAAACGCTCAGAAGCGGCTACTACATCTGCTTAGGGATGGTGCAGCCAAAGGACTGATTCGCGAAGAAGCTGAGAAGCTGATGAGCCGCGTCACGATCTCCAGTGACTTTTCCGCGCTGAGTGCAGCCGAAATCGTGGTCGAATCCACCGTGGAAGATCTGGCTGTAAAACGACAGGTGATCTGCGAATCGAAATGGCTGTTAGCAAAGATACGCTGATTGGAAGCAACACTTCGGCCCTTCCGGTTACGGAGTTGCAGCGCAATGCCGCGCATCCGGAACGCATTCTGGGCCTGCATTGGGCTGAGCCTGCCAATATCACCCGATTCATGGAAGTGATCTGCGGAAAACGGACCTCTCCTGCAAATGCCCAGCGCCATGCGTCTCGCACGCCAGTGGGGGAAGGAGCCATCGCTGCTCCGCAAGGATATCCGAGGATTCATCACCAACAGAATGATGTATGCCATGCTCCGCGAGGCGTTTTACTTTGTGGAAAACGGATTCGCGTCTTTTGCCGATGTCGATCACTCCCTGCGGAACGATCTTGGCTATTAGATCACTTTCGCCGGCCCTTTCGCTTCATGGACCTCACCGGCATTCCCGCTTATGAGGCGGTGATGAAGGCCCTCCTGCCCGACCTGAACTGCGCAACCGAAGTGCCCCGGCTGATGCGCAAGGTGGTGAATTCCGGCGCTCGCGGCGTAGCCAATGCGAAAGGGTTTTATCGCTACACCCCACGGCCGGCAAAACGGTGGGAGGAACTCTTCATTGCGTTTACTCATGAGATTCGCGAACTTGCGGAACGGTATCCGGAAGACGTCGGCGACAGGGGATTGGCGAAACGGCCTATGAAAGCTTGAGCCGGATACCACGCCAGGAACTGACGACCGGCTTTTTGCGATGGGGATAGACGCCGGGAGCCGACAACAGGGCGGCACGAAACTCCTGTGCAGAGGAATGGACTGAAAGAATTCGGCTTACCAAAGAGCGCGAATACTGCTATGATCTGTTCACTCGTGCCAACATATTGGACACGACCGGGAGTTGCAGGTATGGCAGCTGAATACTCCGTTCCTTCCGTCACGCGCGCCCTGAACATTCTAGAGCTGCTTGCGCAATCGCAGCGCGGTCTTACTCTCTCCGACATTAGTAGGAGACTGGGCGTGCCGAAAAGCTCGACCCACGTTCTGATCAGGACACTCGAAACAACAGGTTACCTTAGAGGCAGTAAGGCCAACGGCAAGTTCTGCTTCGGGCTCAAACTGATCAGCCTGAGCAATATGGCGCTCGAAAACCTCGATCTGCGTGAGCAGGCCAGGCCGTTCTTGCTTGACCTTATGGTGCGCACCGGACTGACCGTTCACCTTGCCATTCTGGAAGGTGCGGAGGCAGTCATCGTCGAGAAAATCGAGGCTCCGGGAATGCTGCGGTTGGCAACGTGGGTGGGTAGACGGCTCGACGCCAATAGTTCGGGCGTCGGCAAGGCGCTTCTGGCGTTTGGCACAGAGGAGAATTTCGCTCCACGACTCACTCGCCCCATGGCAAGACACAACAAGAATACGATCTCCTCTCCAGTGCGGCTTGCACGCGAGCTGAGGAAGGTGCGGAAGCTCGGTTATGCCTTCGAAGACGAAGAAGGAGAAATCGGTTTTCGTTGTATCGGTGTGCCCATCTATGATTCTGGCAATCGGGTAGTCGCCGCCGTCAGCATTGCAGGGACGACTTCGCAAATAATGGATGATCGCGTTGCGAAACTTGCGTCGCTTGTCAAAGTCACGGCTGGCCGCATTTCCGCCCAACTTGGCAGCAGCGTCGATGTTCCTCCCGCAGATACCAGCGCTCGCCTGGTTCGCGAGCGAAAGCCAACAAACGGCGCATCAGCCATTTCTTAGCGGTTAACTTCTCTTCCCTGAAGTGAACCAGAAGCTGCCTTCTGCGGCGGTAGCGAGAAACTCGCCGGACCAGGTTCTTACCATAGAGTCACGTCCAGCCCTTTGGACCGTTTCCTTCTTCCTCCCGGCTCTACCGTTGACATTGCTCAATGGCCGCTGCCATCATCCTCCTACGCTCTGCTGGGACCATCGAAACCGAGGCAAACAATTCCATCAAGGCAGGGTCCTAATCCAAGTGGTTTCCAGATTCCCGCTTCGTTTGCGGCTCGGTGCAGAAAGCGGCGCCAGAGGTTTACAGACCTTGCCGGGTTCGAGGCAGGATACCTGAGGTGTGCTCAGTGCTCCGATGCCCCAGATAGTTCTGGTGAGTCTCTTGTCCGCACGCTTGGTTGGCCAAGGCGAAAGGAGCAAGCGTGGCGCAGTATGTGAGGATGAGCGAGCAAGGGAAGGAAAGCTGTGGCACTGGTCTTTCGCAGAGCCAGGTCAACCTTCGACCAATGCAAAGGGATTCTCTGCCCGCTGACAAAGAACGTCTTGCCGGCCGGATTCAGACGGGCGCGGTCTTTTAGCCATGCATTGATTGCGCGCAATACGGCGCCGCGCAGGGGTTGCGTCGTCGATACCCCCTAACCCGAAAACATGCAGCACGCTGCTTTCGGTGTCCACCCGGTAAAGTTTTATGCCGCAGGCATCCGATACGCGCAAGCCATGCTGAAACATGGGTTTAGACTGACCGTTGTCCGGCCTTCATGGCAATCAGGGCTCTTGCACACTCTTTTCAGCCAACCCCACGGATGCGCCTCAGTATCTGAGATATCGCGTAAGCTTTATTTAAAGGGACCAATAATGAGGCTTCACTTCTCTCGCTTCTGCTTCGCTTTCCTCGTTGTTCTCGCTCAACCCTGGTGCCTCGCGCAGGTGGACCGCTCAGGCCTGGACGGTACGGTGAGAGACAGCGTGGGAAAACGCATCCCCGGTGCCCACATCGAAGCCATTCAAACGGCGACGGGCTTGCATCGCGAGACGGCTTCCTCGCCCAGCGGAACCTACGACATTCCCGAACTACCGATCGGCTTCTACCGCGTGACATGTACCGCAAACGGCTTCCGGCAATCCGTGGTGGACAACCTCGAACAGACGGTTGGGCATACTGAAATGCTGGACTTTACGCTGGCGGTGGGTGAGGTTTCGCAGCAGGTAAATGTCTCCGGACGCAACTCGCAACTGGATGAAACCTCCGACACGCTCGGCGCAAGGACCGAATCCGAGCAGGTGAAAGACCTTCCGCTGAATGGCAGAAACTGGTCTACATTGACTGCGCTCGTCCCAGGCGCTGTTGATACCGGGGGGAGCAACCAGCGCAGCATCCGGTTCGCCGGACGCGGGTTGGACGACAACAACTCTACCTATGACGGAATCGACGCCACCAATATTGTGAATCAGGCACAACAGAGCTTCGTCCGGCTGGCGATTCCCATGGATGCGATCCAGGAGTTCCGCATCGATACGATGCTCTTCACCGCGGAAAACGGCAGCACTCCTGGCGGGCAGGTCGATGTAGCCTCAAAATCGGGTTCGAACACGCTGCATGGCGGCCTGTTCGAATACCTTCGCAACGACATCTTCGACGCGCGCGAGCCGATCTTGCCGACGCGGCTTCCATTTCGTCTCAACCAGTTTGGTGGTGAAGCCGGTGGCCGGCTCATCCGCGACCGGAGCTTCTATTACTTCACGTATGAAGGGCTGCGGCAAAGCTACGCTCAGCCGCTCTCGGGTTTCGCGCCCAGTCCGGCCTTCGGTGCTCAAGTTGCCGCTGCCAATCCAGCGCTGGCGCCCATCATCGCCGCCTATCCCACATCCGGCCTCACTCCCTACGCCCCAGACATTGATCAATTCACCGGCTCGGGAAGGCAACTGGACCACGAAGATTCCGCGATGCTCCGCCTGGATCAGCATTTTTCAGAGGCTGACACGGCTTACCTTCGATTCAACTTCGATGCCGCCTACAGCAACATTCCCTCCGACGGTCTGAACGACCGCACGCTTACTACGGCACGGCCGGTCAATGGCGACCTGGAAGAGCTGCACATCTTCGCGCCCCAACTGGTGAATGAGTTGAAGCTCGGCTTCAATCGCAGCACGGTCTTCACCACGAATCAGGGACTCACGAACCTCCCTTATTCGGTTGCTGTCTCCGGGCTCACGACCCTTGCCAACAATGAGTTCACCATCGGCCTCGGCAATTCCTTCTCCTACATCGACAACCTGACCACGGTCCGTCGTGCGCACACGCTCAAGTTCGGCGTGGAGGTTCGCCGAATTCAGCTCGACCAGGGAAACACCGCCAACGGGACGGTCGTCTACTCTTCGCTTAATTCTCCTACCTCCGGCTTTATTGCCAACTCTGTCAGTTCTGCCACCTATAATGCCTCGCTGCCGCTGAACGGCTTACGCAAGACGGAGGTCTATTCCTACGTTCAGGACGAGTGGAAACTCCGCCCTGATCTCACCGTGAACCTTGGCCTCCGCTATAGCTTTTACAACATATTTCACGAGGTGCACGGGAAGGCGATTCCGTTTGACTTCGCCACCTGCGGAGCGGTGGGCTATTGCGGCGTGGGGGCCAGTTTCGGAAATCCCAACCCGCTCGACGTCGACCCGCGTATTTCACTTGCCTGGTCACCCAAGCTCTTCGGGGGCGGCAAGACCGTGATTCGCTCCGGCTTCGGCATTTATCACGGCGATGGTCAGCTCGACGACCAGAACGTTCCAATCAAAAACGAGGTTGGCGTGTACTCGCTTAGCGCAAAGTCAACGCCCAGCCTGTCGTATCCCATCGCGCCTTTTCTCAATGGCCCGGGCACCCTGTCGGCGAATGCGGACTGCCGCGATCGCAAGGATATGTACGTCAGCCAATGGGGTCTCTCGGTGCAGCAGGCGCTCCCGCACGATCTGGTCGGCACACTCTCTTATGTGGGAAGCAAAGGTACCTATGAACTGATCACATCGTATGTAAATCTTATCGATCCGGTCACCGGCCTTCGCCCCTATCCCGCCTTCGGCCAGGTCAGGTGGCGTGGCAATAGCAACAGCAGCTCCTACAACGGCCTTGTCGCAAGTCTCCAGCGCAGTTTTACCCACGGACTGCTGATCTCCGCCAACTACGCATTCGCACATCAGATCGACCAGGATGCTCCCGGCGGCGGAGATTCTGACAATCCGCAGAATCCCGCCTGCATGTCCTGCGAGCGCGCCTCGGGGGACTTCGACGCCCGCCATGTCGTCAATGCCAACGCAGTCTACGAGCTTCCTTTCGGCCCCGGAAAGGCATTCCTTTCTCAGCCGGGCATGGCCAGCGCAATTCTCGGCCGCTGGAGCGTGACTGACATTGTTGCCGCTAGAACGGGCACTCCGCTCAACATCACATACTCCCGCTCCAGCTCGTCGATCGCCACCGGCTACACGACCAATGCCCGTCCGAATCTGGTTCCCGGTGATTCGCTGACTCCTCCCGGCGGAAGGTGGATTAGCGGAACTAATTTCAACTGGATCAACCCAGCGGCTTTTACCGCGGTGACCAACCCGAACGCCTACGGAGTTACGCCGCGCAACTTCGTACGTGGACCGGACCTGTGGCAGACCGATCTCGGACTGTCAAAGCGCATTCCACTGACTGAACGCGCTCAACTCCAATTCAGGTGCGAGGCATTCAACCTATTCAATCGCGCCCAATATAGCCTGCCCCTGGAAGAGATCTGGCTGCCGCCGGGGGGGGCATCTCCAGCAAGCTTTGAGCCGCAAGTATCCACCGCCAGCACAACCCCGATTGGTACCGGAACGCCGCGCGAAATTCAGTTCGCACTGCGGATAGAGTTCTGAGCGATCTGCAAAGTACTGCCCCCTTTGGCTGATCAGTTAACGAGCATCTAGTAATCCACTGGAAGATAGAAATTGAACGATCATTTGATTAGGACCGCGGAAACATTTGTATCCAGAACTAGGGTGGCTTCAGATGATTGCCATACCGATATTGCCTCGACTGTTGGCATCTCCCGTACTGCGAGCCGAGCCACTTGGAGGAGCTTCGAGGATCTCAGTTTCGTGGCGGCTCCCGCGGCGTTGTTTTGGTAGGCAGCTCGGAGGGAGCTGCGATAGCCGCTGCCGGTGTCCTCAGCGCGCCTTTATCGCGCTTTCCAAGGGCTTGCGTCGAACGTGTCTTTTGATCAAAAACTGCTGCGACGCCCAATACTTTGTCCTACCGCTCCAAGCCCACTGGAACTTTACAGGGGGCTGTTGGCGCTATATGGCGAGGAATATGACCGTAGTTGTCGATCTTCCTCGCCCCACTGGCCGCATCGTTCCTGTAGATTTTCGCTGTATATCGCTGGATTGCCCAGTATGCAACTGCATAGGATGCAAGCCGATGGCTTTGAATCCGCAGTGCTTGCTGCGTCGAAGCGATGCGAAACAAGAACGATTTTCCATTTCAATGCCTCGTCGAAATCAAGTCGGGAGTCTGCACTTTTTCCATTCTTGAATTGTCACAAGAGGGGACTGGCACAGCCTGCTACCCGAAATAATTTGACAGGTGGAGGGGCATTACCGTGTCTCCTCACTACTAGAAGATTGGCGCATCGCTCACCAATCTTTGGTGCGATATCTCCGGATCCTTTTCGGCATGGCGATCGGCCCCAAATAACCGTGGCTTAACGGTGGGAACCTCGAATTTGTCTTCGAGCACCACGAGGGCAGCCCCAAGCAGGTTCGCGTCTTCGAGGGACGAGAAGCGGCAGGAAACCGATTGAACAGAATAAGCGAGGGCTTGGCGCTTCACCGTCCTATTTACTTGATCGAGAACCAGGTCGCCAGCAAGCGCCAACCTCTTGTCAAGAAGGATAAGGGACGGATTGAACAGGTTGATCAGGTTGGCGATTCCGCGGCCCAGGCATTCGGCCATCTCCTCTGCAATGACGATGCTCATCTTGTCGCCAAGACGAGCTGCTTCAAGTACGTGCCAGCCGGTAATTCGATCAATATCTCCGCCGGCCATTTTTACGCACACGGAAAAGCCGCCGCTTATGATCGCTTTTTTGAGTCTTGCTTCCATAGCGCCAATATCGGCGAGGGCCTCGATGCAGCCGAAACTTCCACACTTGCAAGGCGGCCCATTCTCACTTACATGAATGTGGCCGAACTCGCCTGCCGCCCAGCTGCAGCCTTGAATCATCCTCCCGCCAGAAACAATTCCAGCCCCGATTCCCCTGCCATATTGAACGAAGATAAGGTCGTCCGAGCGCTCTCCGGCGCCCAGCATCTGTTCAGCTATGGTTCGTGATCTTGTGTTGTTGACAACAACGCAACGAACGCCAAACTCCTGTTCAAAGAGTTGCCGCAAGGGAATATTTCGCCAGAAATCGATAGTGGCCGCCATGACCGAGAGGCCACTTTGTGTATCCACCATGCCGGGATCTCCCACGCCAATTCCCAGAATGCTGGATTGAGCAATACCGGCGGCGTTCATCATCTCTCGCACACAACGGAACATCTGCGCAACGAGCCCCTCGGCTCCATGCAAGAGGTCAGTCTTTTCCGAATGAATGGGATGAATGAAGGCGGGCACATAATTGAGCGCGCCCACCATGATATTTTCAGCATCGCAATCAACAGCAAGAATTACTCCCGCATCGCGATTCATCTCAAGCAGGATTTGCTTACGGCCCGTGGGGTTGTCAGACAATCCCGCCTCACGAATGCCACCCTCGCTGATCAGTTCTCGCGTAACGTGAGAGATCGTTGCAGGCCGTAAATCCACCATCTGTTGAATCTGCGCGCGGGAGAGAGGGCCCGAACGCCGAATAATGTCGAAGATGAGTGCTTTATCGCGCTCGCGGATGGTTGTGACATGCTTGATGGGCTTGCCGGCGAAGAGGGCCACTGCAATGAGACCTCGCGTCTTCCCGTTTCTTGGCAAAGACTATAATTACATTATAAGAAATTTCTATCAGCTGCAAACTTTGAAGTTGTTCAAAATTAGGCGGATTAGCTTCCGAATCCAGTGGACTAAGAACCGAGGGTCTAGCGCTGACATATTCTGCCAATTCAGGCAAAGGGGGCCGCCAAATTCGAGGGCTTCTGCGCAACAGGTCTTGCGATTAATCCAGGTACAGAGCCAGATCCGCGTCGCCCTTATTGAACCAGATTTTTGATGTAAATATAAGTATTTCAATGCATTAACGAATATAAGTCTGCACAGTAATATTCTATTCTATACACGTTGGCATCCCGATTCCTCTTCCATTCGAGGTTTGGGAGAGGTTCCCTCCTGTCAAAAATTAACCCTCCGAGGCAGGACTAAGACTCAAAGCTCGACTGCCTGGCTTACTCTGGTACGAGCCTGAGTGACCATGCAAGCGCAGCATGTCCTGGGAAAATCGAAATCGTACTAATTTTCATTTTTGTATCTTTCTCCTTGACGGCAGCAGATTTGAGTCGCACACTGAATTGTCCTTAATTGAGTTCCTTAATGAATCGTGAGCAGATTGAATCTCGATGCGCAATAGGTCCTTCAGCTGATCTCGTCCATCGGCTGGATATCGAAGCGGGGCATCTGTCCGATTGCCGCGCAAGTGATCGGTCAGCATTCAACGCTCGGCAATACTGGAGTGACTATGTGAAACAAATGACTCGGTATCTGAGCATCAGATTGGGAAACGTCGCCCATCCGATCAAGCGACGCGACGTGGTCACGTAATGAGCAAGCAAACAATGCAGATGGTCCAAAGTGCAATCGGAGATCGGCGCGATCCTGGAACGCTTCTACATATTTGTGCTTCTCCATGCCATCCTGCGCGGTCTAATTGGATGCTGTGCACCAGGGCACTTGCGCTGCGCGGAGAAAAAACGGGACCAACTGCACGGCACGGCCTCGTTGCGATTTTCCGCTCAACTCCGATCTCCTTGATCGTTCCTAATAATCTGGCTCACTCAGGGGGTGAAAGTCACTCTAGCATCGCTGCCAGTTCATCTGCGTCCCGTATTTTGGAGTGCTCATTTCGGCCATCGTATTCCAAGGGCATGCATCCCTCCATAGCATCGCAGGGGCCGCGATTGCACTCGCCTGCAGGTCACTGGTCACATGCGTCAGGGGCGGCCGGCGGGATGGCGCGCCGCAATCACAATCCAGTTCATGAGGTTGGAAATGCCAAAAATCAGAGTCTCTAATCCAGATAAGAGAGCAAGCACGGGCTCCTATTCCGATGCTGTACTTATTGACGGCTGGCTTTATATCAGCGGCCAAGGGCCGCTTGATCTTGGCACCGGCGAAGTGGTTCATGGAACCATCGAAGAGGAGACGCGGCGAACTCTTGAGCACATCGGCAGCATACTCAAAGCTGCCGACATGAGTTTTCACGATATTGTGAAATGCACCTGCCACATTTCTGATATCGACGACTTCGAAAGGTTTGACTCGATCTATCGTGAGTTCTTCTCGGGAATACTTCCGGCGCGCACGACAGTCCAGAGTGTTCTAGGTGGGATTAAAGTTGAAATCGATGCGATCGCCCGTGTATCGCCTAAGGCAGGGTAACCAAAATGGAACAGACAAACACGACAAGTGTCCCCCAAAACCAGGCGAGACTGGCAACCGCCGAATTAAATCCTTCTGAAGTGCCGGTCGCGGTTGTAGGACTGGGTCTCATGGGGACGAGCATGATCGCGTGTCTACTGGCTGCGGGCCATCCTGTCATTGGCCTCACGAGGAATGTCGGTCGGCATCGCGAGGTCCCTGATCATATTCGCGCCCTGCTTGAGGAAATGCAGCGCGAGGGGTTGCTGGACAAAGATGTGGGCAGTATTGTGAAGCAGTTTCGCTTGAGTGCGGACTACTCCGACCTATCCGATCGCTCCATAGTCTTCGAGTCCATTGTTGAGAACCTGGCCGTGAAAAGAGAGGCCATCTCGCGGATCGAAGCCGCCGTCTCCGATAAGACAATCATTGGCAGCAACACATCCTCAATACCGGTGGCTCTTCTGCAAAAAGGCGCGAAATGTCCCGATCGCATCCTGGGTATCCATTGGGGAGAGCCGGCCCACGTGAGCAGATTTCTCGAGGTGATCTGCGGGCCGCAATCCGACAGCCTGTATGCGGAGTATGTCGTAAAGTTGGCAGAGTTCTGGGCGAAGGAACCTACATATGTCAAGCGTGATGTGCGTGGCTTCATTACCAACCGGCTTATGTACGCCTTGATAAGGGAAGCGTTCTACCTTGTTGAAGGGGGATATGCGACCTGCAGCGACGTTGACCGTTCATTCCGAAATGATCTTGGTTATTGGGCAACATTCGCGGGGCCGTTTAGATTCATGGATCTTACAGGCATTCCCGCCTATGCCAGGGTAATGGAAGATTTGCTGCCTGACTTGAGTTGCGGCAAGAGTGTGCCCGAGCTAATGAAACGCATGGTTGAATCGGGAGCCCAGGGAATTCGAAACGCCAAGGGTTTCTATGAGTACACGCCGGAAGAGGCTGTTCGTTGGGAGAAGCTGTTCTTGAAATTCAGTTATGAGATTCGCGCACTGGCCGCGAAGTATCCAGCGAATGTTGGAAGCACCCGAGTGGATTCTCCTTCGGATATGGAATGAGCGCTCGATTTCATGAACGTTGTCATTCGTCCTGCCGACACCTCAACCTAGACTTACCACAAATTTGGAATTCTCACCTTCAATGAAAGAGCTAATCCCAATGCGTTTTCATCGCCTGTTCTTCTCTCAAGTACTCGTGGTTCTGACGATTGTTTTAATTTCTCCGCTTCCAAGGGCAAACGCCCAAATCGCGCTCGAGGCTGCGACACCGCCTATGGGCTGGAACAGTTGGAATCACTTCGGTGACAAAGTTACTGACGCGAGCGTACGCGCGACAGCGGACGCAATGGTCTCGAGCGGAATGCGAGATGCCGGATACATCTACGTGAATATAGATGACACCTGGGAAGGTCAGCGTGACGACAAGGGATTTATACATCCCAATAGCAAGTTCCCCGATATGAAGGCTTTGGCCGATTACGTCCATTCGAAGGGGCTGAAGTTCGGAATCTATTCTTCTCCGGGGCCGATGACCTGCGAGAAATATGAAGGCAGCTATGGCCATGAACAGCAGGATGCTGACACTTATGCCAAATGGGGCGTTGACTTTCTCAAATATGATTTATGCAGCTATGAATCAATAATGCAGTTGTGGGACCTCGACCACCCCGAGAAGCCCGTGTCGGTGACTCAGCAGGAAAAAGCTGTTGCCACGATGGAACAGGCGTACGAGAAAATGCATCGGGCTCTTCTGAATACTCATCGGCCGATCGTTTTCAGCCTTTGCCAGTATGGCATTGGCTCGGTCTGGAAATGGGGGGCGAAGGCGGGAGGGAATCTCTGGCGCACGACCGACGACATCCGGGACGACTATCGCAGCATGTCGCTGATTGGCTTTTCCCAGGCAGGACTGGAGCCGTATGCCGGTCCAGGCCATTGGAACGATCCTGACATGCTAGAGATCGGCAACGGGGGCATGACTGCCGACGAATATCGCACTCAGATGAGCTTGTGGGCAATCCTGGCTGCGCCGCTGCTTGCGGGCAACGACATCGGCAATATGAGCGCTACGACCAAGAGCATCCTAATGAACAAGGAAGTGATCGCAGTTGACCAGGACAGCCTTGGAATCCAGGGAAAGAAAATCGCGCCGCTTCAGATCTGGATGAAACCATTAAGTGGTGGTGCCAAGGCTGTGGCCATTTTCAATTACGTCCTAGATGATCAGGCCATTCCAATAACGCTCCAACTGAAAGAAGTCGGCCTTGCAGGTCATGTTCATGCCAGGGACCTTTGGGCCCACAAAGATTTCGAGATACTTCAAGGTTCGTACACAGTCGTCGTCCCACCGGGCGGTGTGGTCATGCTGCGTCTCTCGAAATAGAAAAAGGATCAGCGCTCCAGCATTGCCGGCCGCTTGTTTTCGCACTTGGCCGTGAATTGATCGGCCATACTACTCGGCATCAAACTTATGCAGCAGCCTTTCTGCTCACAGGTCATTGCCTTTCTTTATGGCCCTGAGAGGAAAAGCGAACGCGGGCATTTCGATATTCACCTTCTCTGAGTGCATTCCGGTGATTACAGATCAAGATGGCTCGGCTAAAGGAGTCTTAATGAATCGGAAGCATTTGCTTGTGTTGTTGCTGAGCATGGTAATGTGCTGCGCAGGCTATGCGGAGCACAGTCCGCTTTTGCCGCGACCCCAACAGATTCGGTATGGTTCGGGCAGCATTCCATTAAAAGGGCTTCGAATCGTAGTTTTGCCTTCTCCCATGACGGAAGACTCCTTTACTGCAGAAGAGTTGCGATTGTGGATCCGAGAGCGCACCGGGCTGAACGTGCCGATCGAGTCGCGCGGCAACGCTCAGAACGAGGAATTGGAAATATCTCTGGACCGAGTCGGCTCACAAGATGAGCCACTGGCGCAGCCGGGTGAGGAGCCGGGGCCGAATTCCAGGGAAGCCTACGACCTGACAGTTACAAGTCAGGGCGTGAAAATCCACGCGCGTTCTTCGGCGGGGGTCTTTTACGGGGCCCAGACGCTACGGCAACTGGTGGAAGGAGATGGCGCCGGAGCGGTGTTGCCGGAAGTGGAGATCCATGACTGGCCTTCGATTGCTTATCGTGGGACGATGGTGGATATCAGTCATGGTCCGCTGCCGACGGAACAGGAGATCGAGCGGGAACTGGATTTTCTGGCGCGGTGGAAGGCAAACCAATATTACCTGTACAGCGAAGACAGCATTGAGCTGACGGGATACCCTTTACTGAACCCCGACGGCAGGCTGACACAGGCCGAACTGCGGCAGATTGTGGCGTACGGACGCATGCGACATATCGACGTGATACCGAACTTCGATCTGTATGGGCATCAGCACGATCTGTTCCGGGTCGAGAAATACTCGGAACTCTCTGATGAGCCGCACGGGACGGAATTCGACGCAGCGAATCCCAATGTGATGCCAATGTTGACCGACTGGGTGAACCAGTTCGTAGGCTTGTTTCCAAGCCCCTTCGTTAGCATCGGGTTTGATGAGACCTTTCAGATCGAAGCCGCGTCGCATGCGAGCGGTGCGGCTGCCGTTCCGGAGGGTTTGTTCGCAAAGCAGCTCACGACTGTGGCTGAACTGTTTGCGAAACGAGGCAAGCACGTGATGGCCTACGGTGACATCATCGTGAAGTACCCGAAAATCATTCCAGAACTCCCTCATGGGCTCATTGCAGTCGCTTGGCATTCAACCTCGGAGGATCCGACATACAAAAGGCAGCTTGGTCTCCTGGTAGCAAACCATATTCCGCATTTCGTGCAACCGGGCGTAAAAAGTTACAGCCAAGTCACCCCGGATAACAAGACCGCGTACGAAAATATCGATACATTTCTGGCCGCAGGACGACGCTCGGGCGCGCTCGGCTTGATCAACTCTGTCTGGGCCGATGATGCGCAACTCTTGTTTCGCATGTCGCTTCCCGGGATTGCATATGGAGCGGCCGCACCGTGGCAATCCGTTCCTATGGATCGCGCCGACTTCTTCTCAGATTACGCGAGACAGATGTACTCGTCGACAGCCGCGCCCGACATCGCTTCCGCGTTGCGCGAAATGACATTGGCCGAAACGGATCTACAAAAGGTGATTGGCGAGCAGTCAATGCTCAGTCTTTGGAATGATCCGTTCTCGGCGCCCTACTACAACCGATTGGTGGTGCACCGAGAGGATTTGCATGAGGCGCGCATGCACGCAGAGCAGGCCGAGACCGCGATTCTCCATGCCCAGAGCCTGGGCGCTGAGCCGGATACGGTAAACAGCTTGCTCCTCGGCAGCGAACTCCTCGACTATGCAGGCGAGAAGTTTCAGACGCCGCTGGACTCGACAACGATCTGGGACAAGTTTGGGGGGAAGCGGCCTGACTCCGAAACCTGGTGGAACCAATGGGAGTCGCAGGTGACATGCTATGACCACTCCAATGTCACCGATCTGATGGATCGGATTTCAGATTTGGAACCCGCCTACAAGGCGGAATGGTTAAATGAGTACACCCCATACCGTCTTGGTGCGGCCTTGGGGCGCTGGGACGCTGAATACCAGTTCTGGCGTGGCATACACGAAAATCTTCGACACTTCAACGAGAGTACCGACGCTGGCGATCCTCTGCCGTCGTTGAACGAGGTGATCGAGAATCCACGGCTATCGCGGGGCCCTGTTCAGTAGCGTCGTGTCTCAAGCGGATCGCCTCCTGTTGAGGAAGGGCACAGTTCGCGCTTTTGACCTTTTTCAGGATGTCACTTGCTTGGGCTGCCCAGATGCGATTATGAGACAGGTCGCGGAGCATCTTTCAACAATTCTTCCACATCGCTCCAGAAGCCGCCCCACCCTCGCTCCCCAACGAGCAGCAGGGCACCCGTCATCTCAGTTTGCGCGGTCGCTTGAGCCTGCCATCGGCCCTAGCCAAATCCGAACTGTTCCCGAGTTCGGCCGAGATTCTTCCAGCCGCAGCTTTGACGAGCGCGGTCAGCTTGGAGACGCGGTCATCGAGGATCTGGGAGGTGGCTCCAGCGATGCTGATCGCGGCAACCACACGCTTAGTAGAGTCAGAAATTGGAGCTGCGATGCACCGGAAACCGATTTCTCCCTCTTCATCTTCGAAAGCAAATCTTGATTCCCGGACCTTTTTTAACTCGCATGCCATTCGCTCTGGGGAGGCGATCGTATTCTTATGTTCCTCGCCATTGGCAAGCTGGTAATTCGGCTATCTGAGTTCTCCTCGGCAGCAAACGTCAGAAGCACTTTGCCTACTCCGGAACAGTTGGCGTCCAGCCGTTTTCCGCCCCACGTAGCCACGCGCAGCATTCCAGGCGCTTCAATTTTTTCAATGATGACTGCCTCGGCTTTTTCGAGAATAGCCATATGTACGGTTAATCCGGTGAGAAGCATCAGATCTTGCAAAAGAGGCCTGACCTGTTTGCGCAGGTCGAGGTTCTCAAGTGCCATTTTGCTAAGGCTGACCAACTTCAATCCAAAGCTGAACTTCCCATTACTCATGCCGCTTTTCAAATAGCCTGCATTCTCGAGCGTCTTGATCAACAACTGCGCCGAGCATTTGGGAGGCCAGGTCTTCTGCTGATGTCCGAAAAGGAAAACCACGCTGCGATTGGGCAAGCAGCTCTAGAATCTTCAGTGCCCGACTGACGGAAGGAACAAAGTACTCAGTTGGCATGCCTTTCGATTCCTTTTCGTCCAATATGGTGGACGCCTCGGTCCGATCATAGGAGAGTGTCCGCGCGGATGTGAAAGCTGACTACATTCCACTGCCCATTGGGATGAATAGCCTAAGCCTGCTTCGAAGGAGAAGGCTCAGCGCGCTTGCTGAAAATCCATTTTGAGAGCTGATGTTTAGAATCCGCTTCAATGGCTGCCCAGGTGAGTGCGGGTCGGAGAGCAAATTCAGAACGGAGCGTCGGCCTTGTGCAGCCGCACTGGCTTTGGCTGCCCTGTTGCGATGCTCCACGGCGTTTTCCAGTGCGGCGAAAACTCACCACTCTTGCGATGGGCGATTGAGCATCGGCCAGCCCCACGCAATCGCCTTCGGGGGGGGCGGCGAGGAAGAATCCAAAATAACGAGCGCGCCTGCACTCCAGGCGGCATTGTCGACCAATTCACTATCCAAGCACTTTAGTTGCCTGACCGGGCGCTTGTCGGCTCTTGATTCAGGGAGCTGCAACGCGATCTTTTTGCGCGCTAGTTCGTCTGTCGACCGTGGTCTAACAGCCCGTCTGTATCTCTCGGCCCCACCCCTTTCAACGGAACAATCGGAATTCGCAGATCATTGCATTCCGGTCACATGCGTTGTTCCTCAACGATAGGATGTGGCAGAAGGCGCCTGCTTTCTGTGAGTTCAATCGCTGGCAGCATGTTCTTGGGCAAGGGTCGTCCAAATAGCTGAACGGTATTCACTTCTCCCTTGTGATTTTGCTTGCCTCGATAGCACTCACAAGGGGATAAAGGATACGCGACGAGACGATGTGACAGGTTCCATCGGCGCCATGATTCCGGTGTTGAATGCCGGCCGTGCTATCCACGCTGAGGAAGCTACTAATGAAAGTAATGATGAGAAGCATCTTGTTTTTATTCATTGTGTTCATTTTGAGAATCGCAACAATGAATGCGCAGGATTACCGCGCAACCATTCTGGGTACAGTTACCGACCCGTCTGGCGCAGCAGTGCCGGGAGCGCAACTATTGGTGACCAACACTGACACGGGAATTGTAAGCAAAGCCGTTTCCAACAACGACGGCCCTTCACAGTTTCATCCCTTGTGCCTGGAGCGTACACCCTGCAAGTGCAGAAGGATGGGTTCGACTCTTGAGTATGTACCGAACGTGTGAGGTGCAAGGCAAACGCTTTGAGAACTTCACGTCCCTGCCAATTCGATTCCGAGGGTAGACAATGACCATCCGCGTCGCGATTCGGTTCTTGCTTTCCAGTTTCCTCAGCCTGTTGGCTTGCGCCGCCACGTGGGCAATACAGGGTTCGGAAACTGGTATTCCAAACAAGGTGGCGGATCTGCAATTCGTAGTTGCTCTCAGCCGTCACGGCGTTCGCTCTCCCACTGGCAGGCCCGATGACAGGTATTCCGCCGCGCCGTGGCCGCAGTGGGATGTGCCCTCTGCCTATCTGACCTCGCAAGGCTACCAGTTGATGAAGCTTTTCGGTGCATGGGACCGCGTCAAGTTCTCTGGCCAGGGTCTCTTTGCCTCTTCTGGCTGTCCCGCCGCCGCACAGGTAACCATCCTTGCTGACTCCGACCAGCGCACGCGGGAAACCGGGAAAGCCCTCGCTGAAGGAATGTTTCCCGGGTGCTTTATCGACGTGCATGCGCAAGCCCAAGGCACGGCCGATCCGCTGTTCAACCTCGTCAGCGGGCTTCGCCCGGGCGATGCTGCTCTAGTTACCGCAGCCGTTGCAGGCCGCATCGGCGGAGATCCCAATCAACTGACTGAGGCGTACCGGCCTCAGTTGGCTGCGCTTGACCGAGTACTGGCTGGCTGCGGACATGCCCCGCCCTCCAACAAACTTCGTACATCGATCTTCGACATTCCTGCCGGCCTCTCGCCGGGCACCGGCGGCGATCCGACTGCGCTGACCGGGCCGGTGATCGCCTCCTCCGAATTCACTGAGAATCTGCTGCTCGAATACACCACCGGCATGAGCGATGCAAACATAGGCTGGGGTTGCGTGGATAGCGCAAAACTTCGTGGACTCATGCAACTGGCGACGGCTTCATGGGACTACGGCTACCGCACGCCGACGATTGCGCGCATCTACGCGTCCAATCTTCTCTACCGCATCGAGCGCAGCATGGAGCAGAACGTCACGGGAAAACCAGCCGCCGGCGCGCTCTCTAAACCGGACGACCGATTACTCATCATTGTGGGGCACGACAGCAATATTGTGACGGTCGCTGGGGCCTTGGGCATTAACTGGGTCATTGATGGCCGCGTCGACGATACCCCTCCCGGAGGAGTCTTGCTTTTTGAGGTCTGGCGTCCTCGCGACGGCGGTAAGCCCTTCGTGCGCCTTGAGTACACCGCGCAGACGCTGGAACAGATGCGCTATGCGCAACCACTTACTTCTGCGAATCCACCAGCAGCAGCGCCCATCTTCATGCCGGGATGCAGCCGGCATGATCTGTCCTGCACATGGGACGGTTTTTCCGCAGCGCTCCTCAATGCTACCGATCCTGCATACGTCAGCACATTGCCCTAGGCCATAAGCATCGACCTTCGAAGATTTCGGAGGGTGAGAATGGCCAATAGAGACAAGAGGCTGAGGGTGCCGCTCTAAGTGAGGTTTGCGGATTAACTGTTAGCTCTGAGCATAACCGTCGAAGCATCGGGGAAATTCATGGATACAAATTCAATTCGTAGGAACTTCCTGAAACTGGTTGGCACGAGTATGGCAGGGGCTGCAGCAGGGGCCTTTGCGCTTCCACCTGAACGTACTCAGCATGCTGCAGTGGCAGGTGGCGACGTGCGCACAGAATTCGACGTGAGAGCCTACGGGGCAAGAGGGAATGGCACGGCCCTGGATACATCCGCGATTAACAGGGCCATTGAGGCAGCCGGTGAGGCTGGCGGAGGAACGGTTCACTTTCCGGCGGGAATCTACCTTTCTCATTCGATCCGCCTCAGAAGTAATATCATTCTCTCCCTAGGTCCGGGCGCAACTGTGCTTGGCGCCAGCGTTCCGATTGAGGGCAGATCCCGCGGCGGATACGATGAAGCGGAGCTGAACGAACCGTGGGATCGTTATCAGGACTACGGCCACAGCCATTGGCATAACAGCCTGATTTGGGGCGAGAACATCCACGACGCCGGGATTGTGGGCACCGGGTTGATCTGGGGCAAAGGACTGAGCCGCGGAGCCAGCGAGCAACCGCTGGCAGAAGCTCCAGGAATAGGTAACAAGGCCATAGCACTGAAGAACTGCCATAACATAGTCCTACGCGATATTTCAATATTGGAAGGTGGCCATTTCGCAGTCCTGGCGACTGGTGTCGATAACTTGACGATCGACAACCTGTTGATCGATACCAATCGCGACGGCATAGACATCGACTGCTGCCGTAATGTACGCATATCGAATTGCAGCGTCAACTCGCCGTGGGACGACGCGATTTGTCCAAAGAGTTCGTTCGCCCTGGGATATTCACGCACAACAGAGGACGTAACAATCACGAATTGCTATGTCACAGGCGCCTACGAATTGGGTACGATGCTGGATGGGACATGGAAACGATGGTCTTCAGCCAGAGTGAAGCAATCCAAGGTGAGTCCTTATTTCCCGAAAGAATTCAACGGAAGCATTAAGCTGGGAACCGAGTCCAACGGTGGCTTCAGGAATATTACCATCTCCAACTGTATATTTGACGGCAGCAAAGGGTTTGCCCTTGAAAGTTCCGACGGCGCCGTGATTGAAGGCGTTACGGTGTCCAGTATTGCAATGCGCGACTGCACCAACACGCCTCTGTTTCTGCGTCTGGGTAGCAGGATGAGAGGGCCGGCAGGTATACCAGTGGGCATACTGCGCGGCGTCACTCTCTGCGATATCGTGAGTTACAACTCGGTGGCTCGCCTGGGTGGCGGAGGAATTATTGCCGGGATTCCTGGACACAACATCGAGGATGTGAAGATCCACGATGTGTACCTCGAGCACGGAGGGTCAGGAACAGAGGCGATGGCCGCACTGAATCCGCCTGAAGCAGCGGACGACAACCCGTATCCCGACCCCGATATGTTTGGCGACATTCCAGCGAGCGGATTCTTTCTTCGACACGTTAAAAATGTCGAGTTCACAAATGTGGAGATTGCAATGAGGCGACCGGATGCACGGCCAGTATTCCGCATGGACCATGTGGATGGGGCTGATCTGTTTCGTATAAAGACACCCAGGGGAGGTGTGGCACCGGTCTTCGCGCTTCGCGATGTGAGAGACTTCCGGGTGACTGCGTCGCGGGGCGTTGCAGACACCTACATCGAAAAGGCGCCGCAAACGGATATTTGAGAGTGGGGCGCAGCCCCGCGACCGGTGGAATCGTCGCAACCGGCCCGTGCTGCCCGCGAAGCAAACAAGAAGAGGGGGAAGTAGCATGCGCAAGATAACATCGTTCATTGTTCTGCTTTGGGCACCTTGGATACTTGTAACTGCGAATTGCGCTTGCCACGCGCAGACAACGATGCTGCCGTCAATCATAGAAACACTGGCACACCCAGTGCAGCCTCCAGCTGTGACTCAGTATCAATTGCAGACGTACCTTCTGGGTCGTATCCCTGCGCTGCCACTGGCTTCGACTCCCGAGTTATGGTCCGCGGAGGTGAACAGGCTGCGCAAGCATATTCTCGACGATGTTGCGTTTCATGGATGGCCGCGAGAATGGGTGGAGTCCGCGCCTAACTTTCAGGAGATGGGCGTTATTGAATCCGGTCACGGCTACAGGATTCGCAAACTCCGTTATGAGATTGTGCCGGGGTTTATGTCGACGGCACTGTTGTATGAGCCTGAAGAGGTTTCCGGGCGCATGCCTGCCGTTCTGAATTTGATCGGGCACGAGCCGGCTGGGACCGCGGTCGAATATGAGCAGAAACGTTGCATTAACCTTGCCAAGCGCGGCATACTGGCGCTGAACCTGGGATGGATGGAGTTTGGAGAGCTTTCACAACCTGAGAATGCGCATGACTACGCTGCTCATCTCGATCTGGCAGGATCGAATGCCCTCGGTCTCTTTTACCTGGCGATGAGGCGAGGCCTGGATTATCTGGCGGCCTCGCAGAAGGTGGATCCCGCACGTATCGGCGTTACAGGACTCTCCGGCGGCGGGTGGCAGACAGTGGTGCTGAGCGCTCTTGATCCGCGCGTTGCGGTGAGCGTCGAAGTGGCTGGCCTCGCATCGAAGGAATCGAATCTAACCAACCCGGGAGACACTTACGAGATAGAAGAGGACGCACCGGATTTGATGCAGGGGTTCGACTACCCCGAGCTCATTGCCCTGCGCGCGCCGAAGCCAACTTTGCTCGAGCATAACGCGGTCGATAGCTGCTGCTTCAGGGCGCAATTGGTGAAGCCGTATATCTATGAAGCAGTGAAACCGTACTTTCAGATGTACGGTGCTCAAGGGAATCTCGGCTGGCACGAGAATCTGGATCCCGGTGTGCATAACTACCAACTCGACAATCGCATCCAGGCCTACAGGTTCTTTACCGAGCACTTTCATTTGCCTGTCGTCGATAACGAGATATTCAGTGATGGGGAGATTCACACGGCTCAGGAGCTTGCGGCAGGCATTCCTACGGGCAACCAGACCGTTCTTGGACTGGCCAGAAGCATGGCTGCGAAGATTAGGCGGGAGCCAACTCCGGGAAGCGGCGAAGCGCGAGCTTTGTGGATGCAGACAAAACGGGCAGAGTTGAAATCTGTTGTGCGCTATCAGCCCGTAAAGGTGGACCGCGCCCTTAGG
>Ga0182013_10001510_pt1 | contig 31822 bp, 45 predicted proteins | sample 612S2MmetaG_FD_120487 | JGI IMG/M metagenome (GOLD analysis project Ga0182013, IMG submission 120487) | Permafrost microbial communities from Stordalen Mire, Sweden - 612S2M metaG | ecosystem: Environmental > Terrestrial > Soil > Wetlands > Permafrost | place: Sweden: Stordalen | collected... | reverse complement strand
AGATGATCGGCTCGCCGCAGAAAAGTCCAAAGCAGTGGACATTTTTCGGCCAGGACGACCGCGGCCTGCAGCACTCGAGCACGTTCAGCGAGGACGACTTAGTTCGCCGGCTAGCCCAAGCATCGTAGAACTCGGCCAGCGATTCACCTGGCGGACCGTTTGGGCTTTCTAAACACCGAGATGCCGTAGCGTTAGGCCCGAGCCGTTTCGTTGTCAACAGTGGTCGACCGCCGCAAGCACCGTCGACGCCCATGGGCAATGCGATTCCTCCGTCTGCCCCGCGCCCGCGGCGCAGACGATACCGAACGTGAAGGAAACCGCCCTGTGGACTGTGCAGCCCTAGCCATGGCGGGACAATGACAGCTCAGATTACGCATTCGATCGCGTGCCGCCGCCGCGCCAACCCGGTCCGGGTATCGGTGGCTCAGGAGCTCGGTTTCGACATCGACGGCGCTTGGTGGCCGCGCGCGGACCGCATCACCAATGAATTGCCCAGCCTTGTCGGTGTCCTGACGCCCCTGCTCGGAGATATCACTTCCATCAACGTGAACTGGCCGGCGCTGCAACGACCACCGGACTTCAATTGGCCGGGATGGGAACACAAACGCCAGCACGTTATGACCGTCAACGGCGTGGACGCTTGCGCCAATCTGTTGATAATTCCGTACGCGACCTATAGCGGGCTCGCGCTTATGGTGCTGCGCTGCGCCGCGAAATTGCCCATTGAGGCCGCCGACAAGGACAAACCCGCGTTCCTGACTGCCGGCTCGATCCTGCAGGCCGCGCGGGACCAGCGCGCCGACTGTCACTGATCCCGCCTACTCGGTGACGTCGTCCGTCTGTGACTCGATGACGGTTTCGGATGGGGCCATGCGCTCCCACAGAACCCCGCCCACGCACGCTGTCACGACCCATCCGACGCCGATCACCCCGCACCACGTCAACAACGCCATCGCGACACCGATCGGACCCAAGCCGTCCCAGCCGTGGAGCAACGGCGGGAAGACGATCCGGGCGGAGAGTGGGATGACGGTTCCGTCGATCAGCACCCCTGCCAGCCCGGCGAGCACGAGATACCTCAGGCCGCCCCGGCCGCCGTTGCGGACGAGGAGCACCGGTGTGAGCGACCAGAAGAGCCATACCGGCAGCAGGGAAATCGCGAACAGCAGCACTTTGGTCGCACCGCTGACGCCATGATGCTCGGCGACACCCAAGGCTATTCGTTCACGAATGCCGATCGTCGTCAGATACAGAACGAACCACGTCGCGCCGCGCAGCAACCGCTGACCCAGACCGAACTGCTCACGGCGCCACGCCTTGGCGAAGATTCCGGCGATGGTGATCGACATCGGGATTCCCCACACGAGGAATCCGCCGACCCCGAGGAACGTCCAACCTGACCGAAATCCAGAGGAATCGCCGAACGCGGCGCGGACCCGTTCGGTCAGCGGGGATACCAGGCCGAGCTGCCGGGTTAAGAGGGTGCCCGGACTGGCGCTCTCCGCGAAGCCGGACATGTAGTCGAATCCGATGATGATTAACGGGAGAACCGTGGTGAACAGCTCGATCGAGACGAGTCCGCCCTGCGTCGCGCCGTCGATCTCGGTGAAGCGGGCGGCGACTGCGGCGGCCGGGTGCTTTTTGCGGGCCTCGTCCAGCCTTCGGTAACGCTCTGTGACCCGCCGCCGGACGTCCCCCCGGTACCCGCCTGCGGTCATAGCTCGGCGAACTCCTCGAACGTCGTGGTTGGGTTCCAACAAGGGTTCCTGTTGGGTGTGAGAGTAGTTGCTTTTGTCGGTTGGCCGGGCTATCCGAGCCGGAGCGTTTTCGGAGGATGCCGGATAGTCGTGCGGCACCGTGAGCGTCATCCTCGGCCTTCGCGCCGATAATCGAAGGCAACGGCCGGCCGGGCAATCCTCGACGTGCTGTCAGTGTTGTCCTGGGCGTATTCTCCCGCGTCCGGCGCCTACTCCGCAGCAACGCGACGCATCAATAGCGCTGTCGCGCAATTTACTTCGTCACAGTGACGTATCAATACGGTACGGGAAGATTAGAGGGGGAGTCGGGGCCAGGACTAAGAGATGAGCGCGGTCACGATCGCCGTGGCCTCGCGCACGCCAGCTCGATGGTCACCATGTCGTAGGAGGCGCGAGTCGTCGACGCCCGTGGACCGACATTGGATTGGTGACAAACTATGTACGGAGCGGCTCGACCGGTTGGCCCGTGATCTGCGCTATCAGTTCAAAGTCCGTGTCCAGAGCGAGGATTGTCAATTCGGCTACTTCGGCGGTAGCTGCAACGAGAAGGTCGGGAATTGATGGTGCTCGATGCTGGCCACGATCTGCCAGTAGGAGTTGCACCTCGACTGCGCGATCTTCCACCGCTGGGGTCAGGTATTCCAGAGGCATCAACGCAAGAGGAGGTGAAACTGACTCGCGGCGTGCCTGAACCGCATTCCGAAACGAGTAGCCGATTTCAAGTCGCGTGACGGTGCTGATTCGAACCGTGCCGCGCTCGATTCGGTCCACCCACACCTGCGCGTCGGGAGAGCCCGGCAGGCGGGTGTAGGCAGACTTGTCGATGAGCCACGTGGTCACCGCCACGCAGCCTCCATCACCTGCGGATCATCGAGGTCCTTAGCGGCCTCGGCGGCCCGACGCAGGTCGTTGATAGTAAGTTGACCACTGGTCGTGGTGGCCGACCGTTCAGATTCGAATCTCCGGCGCAGATACTCGTTGCGCGACAGTCCACGGGCGGACAGCGTCGAGGTCGATGCGGGCGACAGCGGCTTCTGACAAGCCCCGAACAAGTACATCTGGCATGGTCGCCACCTCCCGATATCACTGCTATCAGGGTTACCCACTTTTACGCTTCTCCAACGCGGCGCATTCGCCGCTGGGTCGAATGCAGACGAGCGAGACACGCGAGCGTGCCGTCGAACGGCCTTCGCGAGGGGCCGGTACTGCTCATCAGCCGTGCTCTTTGGTACAGATTTGCGCCGACTCATCGTGCCTGTGCTGGAGCCGGAGTGCGGCGAGCGAGCTGGCCGAGTTGGAAGAGGAGGCAGAGACATACCGGGTTATACCTGGTTATACTATTGCTATGAAAACAGCCATCTCCCTGCCGGATGAGACGTTCGAGCGCGTTTCCCGGCGTGCGAGTGACCTCGGCATGAGCCGGTCGGAGTTCTTCGCCCAGGCCGCACAGCGCTACCTCGACGAGTTGGACAGCCATTCGCTGACCGGACAGATCGACAGTGCTCTAGAGCGCCTGGGTGGCAGCGATGACTCGGAGACCGCCGCCGTGGCCGTCGGGCACCGCGTCCTGGACGCCGTGAACGATGAGTGGTGATCAGCCGCGCTGAGATCTACTGGGCCGACCTCGGACCGCCGACCGGCAGCCGGCCCGCCAAGCGTAGTCCGGTGGTAGTGATCCAGTCCAACCCGTATAACGCCAGTCGACTCGGCACGGTGCTGGCCGCGGTGATAACTTCCAACACGGCGCTGGCGACGATGCCGGGTAACGTGTTTCTGCCTGCGACCGCAACGAGACTGCCACTTGATTCGGTCGTCAACGTCACCGCGCTTGTCACGCTGAACAAGACCGACCTCGCCGACAGAATCGGAGAGGTACCGCCGAGCCTGATGCACGAAATTAGCCGCGGACTTCGTCGCGTGCTGGATCTTTGACCTCTAAACCCCATCCGACGACCGCGAATCGGACCGATCGCTGGACGCGAAGCAGTTGCGTACCGATAGAAGCGCGAAGCGCCCGTCGGCCTTAACGTCACGGTGACGTATCTCGAACGATGGCAGGGCGCTCGCTGATCCGCGGACGGGAAAACCGGGGCCTGACAGCGCGGCAAAGAGGCTGCACAGCTGATGCGTTGATGCGTTGATGCGGTAATGTCGAGATATGCGAACAACACTCGAGATTGATGACGACGTGGTCGTCGCGGCGCGCGAACTCGCCGCCGGCGAGCGGCGGTCTCTGGGTGCGGTGATCTCCGAGTTGGCGCGCCGCGGCCTCACGCCGGCGCGCGTCGAGGCCGCCGATGGGCTGCCGGTGATTCGTGTGCCGTCCGGCACGCCACCGATCACGCCGGAAACCGTACGGCGTGCGCTCGACGAGGACTGACCAACGACGATGGGGTTGCTCGACGTCAACGCGCTAGTCGCTTTGGCGTGGGACTCTCACATCCACCACGTGCGCATCCGTGAGTGGTTTGCCGCCAATAAGTCGCGGGGCTGGGCGACCTGCCCCATTACGGAAAGCGGTTTCGTTCGCGTGTCGACGAACCCAAAGGTGCTTCCGAGCCCAATCGGGATCGCCGGCGCACGGCATGTCCTTGCTCGCCTGCGCGGGGCGGATGGCCACCGGTTCCTATCCGATGACGTGTCACTCGTTGACGACGACGTTCCAACCATCGTCGGTCACCGCCAAGTGACGGACGCTCATCTGCTCACACTTGCGCGCCGTAGGGGAGTTCGCCTCGTTACTTTTGATGCCGCCATCGTTTCTCTCGCGAAGGGACGCGATGTGGAATTACTGACCACGCTTTGAGCGTGGCGTGGCCCTTACCGAAGGTAAGCGAATCGGCTCACGGCATCATCAGCCGAGCTGGTAGGACTCGTCCGACACCCGGAAGAAGTGGCCGGTGCCGGTGTCAGTGCACGTCACGCCCGGGGGCTCGCTGCCGCACGTGATCGTGTCAACCGTGTGCGTTTGGCCATAGGCGAGCGGCGCAAAGGCGGCTGGGCCCGAAAAGAAAACTTGAACCATTGCGGAGCTGACGCACGGCGGGTTGCCCTGGCCGAGCATCAAATCAGAGCCCGGCTCCCCGGAGGCTCCCGGCACCGCGGCGCGTTGGCAATACTCGCTCGGTCTTGCCACCCAGGTGTGGTCTCGAATCTTGCAAACAGCGTTTCCATTGCCGTCCTGGTCGAACATCTGGCAGCCGATGTTTCCGGACGGTGACAGGAACCTGAAGCTGATCGGGACGGCATGTGCGGGTGGCCGGGAGGGCGATGGTTGGCGCCCATGCGATCGTTACGGCCGCGGTTGCCATCCCCACCGCTGTGATGATCATTGTGGTCTTCATTTTGGTTCTACGCTCCTTTCGTCGCGCTGAGGCCCTGAATCGTGTCATATAGGTGCAGAACCGGTAAAAGGACTGGCGACCGCGAATTCGTCACTGTGACGTATCGCGGTCGCTAGTCGAGAAAATTCTGAGGGACCGAGCGGTGGTCCGACGGGCGGCCATGGAGCCGGCCAAGGCGACACGCTCAAGCCATCGCGTGAAAGTCGATTTGTTCCTTAGGTGAATTAATGGCGCTATGCACGATAGATAGGGACGAGTATGTCCGGGCGCCCAGGATGACATCAATAAGCCGGCCGAACTGCTCGAATCGGTCAATCGTCAAGGAGTGTGGGTGCTTTTCATCTGATCCGGCTCGTTGCAGTTGTGCCGATAACTCCGTATATTTGTGCCGATAAGCGACATTATGTCAAGTTAAGGTCGCCGTATTGCCCCGCGCTTCCGGAGCCAGATTGTCTACAGGGGCCGGTTGAGGCTCTTCGCTGCCGCGACAACGGCTGGGTGGTCGAGGTTGAGATGTTCGAGTTCGACGAGCTTGGGCCGTTCCCAACTGGCGATCACGGTCCAAGTTGGCCGATGGAAGGACCACCACTGCACCGCCTGCCATTTTCGGTCATCAATGGCAGGAGAACGCTGAGACCAGATACGGTGCGCCCACTCCGAAGTGACTGCCAGGTTGCGAGTGACGATCTGCGTCGGTCGAAGCCCGAGCTCTACTAGGCGCTGCGGATCATCAAGGTCGCAAATACGCAGATCGTCGGGTAGTTCGTACACTCCGAGCGTCTTCCGTGCACCGGGCACTGCCGGAAAATCGAACATTGAGTCGATCCAGCGCGACAGGTTGCCGAACGCTTCGCCGCACGCGGCCTCGGATTGGCGGGTCAAATACCAGACGTAATAGTCGGGGTGGTCAGCCCGGCCACCGCGCTGCGGGCGGTGTTCGTACAGTGGATGCCCTGGCTCGCCGAGCGGAGCGGTTTTAAGGTAGGGAAAGACGCGATATAGCAGCACTCACGCCGCCCCGCCCCACATCTCTGCGTCGAGCGTTTGAAGAACCCGAGGGGCCCCTTCGGTAACTAGAACATCAAGAGGTCGGGCCCCCCCTAGGAAGGCGTTAGCGCTTTCCATCCAGATACGCGCTGAGTCGCCACCCCATACCAAGCGCGCCCGCGAATACACATGTTCTAGATCAATTAGCGCCGGAGCTGCGGCTGGGCCAGGACGCTCTTCACCTGATGCCCAGCGGGAAGTCTGTGATGGGCTGACGCCAATCAACTTCGCCAGTTGTGCACGCGAGAATACGGTTGCGAGGTACAGGACCCGCTGTTCAGATAAGGGATCGTCAGCGGCGACCCGGCTCCTCCGCGCAGCCGTGACTACGGCCGCCTTCGCGGTGGGCGCCCTCTTCACCGGAGCTCTGACGGCCACCTTCTTTGCCGCACTCTTGGCGCCGTCAGCCTTCTTTGTAGCCATATCATCACTCTACCCAATTTTTTTCGTGGGCGGCAAAACGACGATCAACTGGGCACCGACGCAGGTGGGAAGTCTTGTCGTTCGATCCGACCGAACCGCGGGACGCTGATACGCGAAGCCGATCGCACACTTCAGAGCCACCGCATCGCTGCATAAAGCACGAGCGCGCAGCTGGGCATCACAGATCGAGCACAAAGCGCAGCGCTTGATCAATGGCTTGTATGCGTTCTGGGCCAATGGTTCCCTGGCGAGATGACAGTCGCTCGACGGAGACCACCCGCAGTTGGTCGCAGCGAGCATAAGAGATGCGGCCCAGCCCACTGTCCTCTGGCTCGAGTTCGACATGGCTTCGCAGGCCGTAACTAGCGGTCGTGATCGGCGCGACGACCACCAGGCCGCCCGGTCCGTTGTTGACGATGTCGACCGACACCACCACCGCCGGGCGACGAAAAGCCGGCTCGTGTCCGGCTGGTTGGCCGAGATCGACGCAGTAGACCTCCCCTCGCCAGATCAAGCCATTGCGTCCCACTCGTGACGCTCGGCCACGTACTGCTCCCACAGTGCGGGGTCGTTACGCAGGCGCTGGTAATCCCCGCTGAGTCCCCGCAGGAACTCCTGCCGTTCCAAGGCGTCGATGGCCGCATGAACGACATCGACGACGGCGGTTTGACGAGCCTTTGCCAGCGATTGGAGCCGCTCAGAATCGGGACGGCGGACTCGGACGGTTGTGGTTTCTGCTGCCATGTCCCAACTGTAGACGAATTGTAGACATGCGGTGACTGCGGATCATCTTGTGTGTTCAGCAAACAAACGCCGCGCAAGCTTTCGGGTGCCAGCCACCCGGGCTACTTGCTCTCGCGGCCGACTGCCGTCCTCGGCGATCGCGATATCATCAGATATCATCAGGGTATGGGCGACGTGCTGATCCGCGATCTACCAGATGATGTACTCGCCGGGATCGACGCGCGAGCTGCTGAGCTAGGTTTGTCGCGCGTTGAGTACATTCGTCGACGGCTCGCCCAGGATGCGCGCGCCTCCCGAGTTCCTGTGACTCGCGACGACCTACATCGCTTTGGACAGGCCGTCGCCGGCCTTGCCGACGATCACCTGATGCGCCAAGCGTGGCAGTGACCGAGCCGAGTTGGCTAATCGACAAGTCGGCCCTGGCCCGTCTTGCACAGAGCAGCGATCCGGACCTGTGGAGCAACCGCATCGAGCGCGGACTAGTGCACATCAGCAACGTGACGCGCCTGGAAATCGGCTATTCGGCCCAGTCTGGTGAAGTCGCTCGACGCGAGTTTCGCGAATCCCCCTTGGCGGCAATGCCAGTCGAGTACCTAACGCCAAAAATTGAGGACCGCGCGCTGGAAGTCCAGATGCTCCTCGCTGACCGTGGCCAGCATCGCGGCCCCTCGATCCCCGACCTCATCATTGCGGCCACCGCCGAACTTTCCGGTTTGACCATCCTGCACGTCGATAAAGACTTCGACACCATCACCGCGATAACCGGACAACTCACTGCCCGACTGTCCTACACCAGCGCAGGCGACTGATGTCATACGAGCCAGCAAACGCCCCCTGAACGCCGACCAATACGTCAGAACCGAATACGGTGGGCTACCCGCCAGTGAGAGCGTTTTCATTGGATGGATCATCCGTACCTCCCCGCCAAGATGGTGACGGCTACATAGGCTAGGCGTGGAAAATGGCCAAGCCGGCGACTCCGTCGAGCGGATCAAAGTCATCGTCCTGCGTCACCAACGGGAGCCCCCGGGAAGCTGCGATCGCCGCGATCCAAAGATCGTTGATGCGGACTCCGCGACCCGTCTCCGCGAGGTGGATTCGGAGTCGCGCCCACATACGGGCGGCATCGTCATCGATCGGAAATGCGACTATGTCGGCAATCGCGTCCAGTGTTGCCAGTCGTCGTGCCCGAACGTCCGCTGACGCGGCTGCGAGCAGGCCGAGGTTGAGTTCGGCCACAGTGACTATAGTGGTTGCCGCTTCGTCAGGAACTAGCGATGCATCGAGCCGGCTACCACTCTCCTGTGCGATGAAAACTGAAGTATCGAGTACACCGGCCGAGGTCATAGAAGTGGACCAAGCTCATCGATGGTGTCACCGGCCAGCTCGGCGAGTTCCTGACGCAACTCGGGATCCGCCTGCGCGCGGTCAAGCCTCTGCAGCAGTTCGTCTCGGCTCAACCATCGGCGCCGGGTCGGCTTCAGAGCGGTGAGAAGGGCTACCGCTTTGCCGTTGACGGTGACGGTGATATCTTCGCCCGCCTGGGCGCGCCGTAGCAGCCCTGCGGTGTCATTGCGCAGTTCTCGAGAGGCCACTTCAGACATGCTACGACTGTAGGCATGCTGCCCGGTGTTGACCGTTCCAGCGGTAGTTGTATCCCAGCAGCCGGCTCTTGCGCTCAGTTTTACTCGGGATTAGCCAGCTGGCGGCAGCAAGGGCGGACGACATACGTTGGCGGCCGGATCCCACCACCAGCCGTTGTCGCATGCCAGGGGTTGCGGCCCGACACCGAGCGGTCGGCAGACATTGGCCGTCGGATCCCACCACTGGCCCGGCTCACATGCCAACGGTTGTGGGCCGACACCGAGCGGTCGGCAGACCTTGCCCGTCGGATCCCACCACTCGCCGCCCGCGCAGTCGGCCGAGCTGACCGCCGGTGTCGCGATCGTCACGGCTGCCATCGCGGCCAACACCACCATGAAGGCGGCAACAAGATGGCGAATAAATGTCCTCACTAGGGCCTCCCCTCGGGTTGCATGCACCATCGAATCGGGCCCGGCCGCAGGGGTCAAGCCCGTCCTGCTCTGCGACCTCGGCCGAGCCAGTGCAGATTGGGATACATCAGCGCCCGAACCGCCGGTGTAGGGCCCTGCTGAATCATGACAAGACTCGGCGTCTCCATCACGGCGTTGAACCGTGGACCCACTCAATCCTGGCGCCCACAACCGCAGTCGGTTCATGCTTTAGGCGTGGGGGAAGTGGGACGACGACTGGACCTGCTCGGTGGACCAGTTCCGCTGTTGGATGCGCTGTTGAATCACCCGGATCTACGAGGCCGCGTGCGACGGGCGAGCCTCGACGACGACGCGACTCCACCGGGACATCGGGCGATTTGACGCCCAGAGCAGGGCTGCCAGTTATTGGGCGCAACAGATGGCTGTAGCGTGACGGCGGTGAAGTTCTCCCGGGTGTTTTCCTCCGTCGCGCTTGCGGTCTGTGTCGCGGCAATGGTTCCGACGCTCGCTGTATCGGGCACGGCAACAGCGGCCGGCTCATGCCCCACCGCGGCACCGCAAAATGGTGGAACGCCCGAGTGGACGCTGGCCGGGACCACCGGCAGCGTCTCGGTCACCGGATCCACGGATGCGTCGGCTCCGCGCGTCAACGTGACGACACCGTTCAGTGTGACCCAGACCCAGGTGCATACGCTGCAGGCCGGAAGTGGGCCGGTGGTCTCGAGCATCGCCAAGGTTTCGGTCTGCTACATGGGCGTCAATGGACGTGATGGGTCCGTTTTCGACAGCAGCTACCAACGGGGCGAGGCGGTCGACTTCCCGCTCACCGGTGTCGTGCCAGGCTTCCAGAAGGCCATCGCGGGGCAAACGGTCGGGTCCACGGTCGCCGTCGCAATGACCGCCGCGGACGGCTACCCCGACGGTCAGCCCAGCGCTGGAATCCGGCCCGGCGACTCGCTCGTCTTCGCGATCAAGATCCTCAGCGCTTCGAGCTGAGGAAGCTCACGCGAGAAATCCGTGGACTCCGACCGCAGCGAATACCTCCGTGGTAATCCACGATTTAGGCGGCGCGAAAGAGGCAATACCACTTGGGAGAAACTCCGTATTTCTGCACCTGTGGGTTTTGGTACTTCGGCTCGGCATGACACAGATGGTAGCCGTGTTGCGCCAGTAGCGGAGTAATGTCGGTCCCGGTCATCAGTCGTACGTCTTTTCCCTCCTGCCCGCCCACATTAGGGACGATGAAAAGGTATTCGATCTTCAGCTCGGCGCACCGGGAAAGCCAGTAATCGACGGCCTCGATCGCGCATTCGGAAAAGCTATGGATGTTGACCGCCAGGTCAATTGTTCCAGGGACGAGATCTTCTTGATCGTCGAACGCGATGACACGCGTACGTTCCGCGGCTTTTTCGGACAGGTAGTACTGGCAAACGAAGGTCGACTCCGGAATGGCATCGATGCAAAAGTAGGTATCAATATTGCTCAGCGCCGTCACCGCGCGGTAGGCAAGCCTGCCGTATCCTGCGCCGATATCGAGCACCTTCAATCCGGGCCGACGTGAGATTTGCAGCGCCCGTTCGAGAAATAACAGCTCACAGACCGAGTCTAGGAGGTCGCGGCTGACGAGTTTAATATTCCCCCCCTTATCTGTGTCGCCAGTCGGAAACGTAAAGACGCCATAGTCGCCGACCTCAGTGAGAACGTCAAACAGCCCGAGCGTGTCGATGGCTTTCAAATACAAGTATGTCAGAACGTATTTTTCGGGTGTATTGTTGTCCTGGAATTGCCAAACGTAACAATTGTCGCCCCTAAAATAAAGCAAATCCTGCTCGGCGACGTATCCCGGACGCCAAAAGGGCGCCGTGCCCATGAGATCCGGCGATCCGGCATAGCGGTCACGCAGCGCCACGAGCGAGGGATTGGTCGCACGCAGGGCCGCGCGATCAGCAGGCGCGATGCCACGACCAGAGTGGCCCCTTCGGTTGCGAAGCCAGGCGTCGGCGAGCGCCCGGATTGCGTTGCCGGGCTGCCGCGCCCCCAACCCGATCAGCCAGGTCAGCGCCTCGGCGCGCCGCCGCGACGCGGCGGTTGCTCTCGCCATGCCTCTATTATCGTTCGTGATCTCTGACAGCTCGCGGCGGCAGACGAACGACGCTGTGCCCACGATGCGAGATCGTCGCCGGATTCGCCGAACGCCGGCGCTCTGCACTAGGCCTTAGGGCACAGATCCTGCGCGGTGTAGGCAATGAGGTTGTTGGCCTGAGCCGGGGTGAGCCCATTGGGACCCTCTTTGCCGTCCGAGCGCTGCAGCGCCAGCGCCACTAGCTGCTCGGGAGGAGCGCCATACGACAATTGTTGGCATATTTTGTAGCCGACCTGCAGCAGCGCCGGGTCGCCGCCGTTGAAGTCGTGGATGCCGGAGTTGTGCAGGTCGTTGAGATAGCTGGCCTCGTCAGCCTGTGCCGGGCTGGCGCAGATGACTCCGGCGACCAGAAGTGGGCCACCTGCTAGCGCTGTGCCCACAAATCGACCATAACGCCTCGGTGCGGCCATAGCTTCTCCTTTGTCTGCGTACTGGCCTGTATTTGACGACGAGATGTTACACCAGGAAAGTGCACAAAAAGCCCCGGCAAGAATAGGCTGCCGAGGTCCTCGGCGGGCCGCAGCCGACAGCCTGATCTGTTGCGGCGAAACATATTCCGATAACAGATATCAGTTCTTTACCGGGATTCCATTTCGCTGATCCGATCAGCAAGGGCGAGGATTCGCTGAGCGTCGCGCACGTGCAGGCTTTCGATCATGCGACCGTCGACCGTGATGACGCTGTCTCCCGTTGCTTGAGCCTGCTCATAGGCCGAGACGATCTTGCGGGCATCAGCCAGCTCCTCTTGTGAGGGACCGAACGCGTCGTTGGCCGGGGCGAGTTGGGACGGATGGATCAGGGTCTTACCGTCGAAACCCATCTCGCGACCCTGTCGCGCCTCGGCGCGAAAGCCGGGTTCGTCAGTGATGTTGTTGAACACGCCATCCAAGATGGCCTTTCCTGCCGCCCTTGCCCCCAACATGGCCAGTGCCAACGCGGGCAGCACTGGTGCGCGTCCGGGTACGTGCAGGCCGTGGAGATCGTTGACCAGATCGTTGGTGCCGACCACCAGACCAGCCAAACGATCGCTGGCCGAGGCGATCTCCTCAACCCTCAAAATGGCCCTGGGCGTTTCGATCATCACCCACAACCGCAGAGACGCCGGCGCGCCGAGCGTCTCGAGCACGGTGGCCAGCGTTTGAACCTGTCCGCCGCTCTCGACCTTCGGCACCAGCACTCCGTCGGCGGTCGAGGCCGCAACGGCGGCCAGATCATCGTCGTGCCAGTCGGTGCCTAAACTGTTGATGCGCACCACGACCTCACGGTGCTGGTAGCCGCCGGACGAGATTGCTTCGCATACCCTGCGCCTTGATTCGTCTTTGGCGTCGGGTCCAACCGCATCTTCGAGATCGAAAATCAACACGTCCGCCGGTAGCGTTTTCCCCTTCTCGAGCGCCCGGGCGTTGTTGCCGGGCAAATAGAGGGCAGACCGGCGAGGGCGCAGTGTCGGTGCCACGGAGTCGGTCAAAGGAGCGGATCCCGGGGAACCTCGAACTGTGCCCGGGCGATCTGTTCGGCCAAAGGCGCCAGCCTGGCGCGCGCCCGGTTGTGCGCGGAGTCGACGTCGTAGGCGCGGTAGACATCCGCGTTGGCGAAGTCCGCGACGATCGCGAAGCTCCAATTCCCATCGCGCAGACCAAGATCGCTACCGATGGTGTAGCTAAGCGTGCCGGGGCAGTTGAGCTGGCGGAAATCGTTTTGAATGTCGGCAACTTCGGCGGGGTTGTGGCCCGGTTTCAGCTTTACGAGCACCACATTGCGGATCACGGTGACACCGTAGCAGCGCCGTCGAGCTGCCGGCATGGCATATCGCGGATGAATTGCCAGTGGACGTGCTGTCGAATCGGGCATCTGTCGACGGTCGCCGCACGACGAGTTCAGCCTTGTGCTGCGGACACGCCGCAGCGGTGGAAGTATCGCGGGCGTGGCCACAAAAAAACCGCAGACGATCTCTTATCCGGCAGCAGAATCACGCCCGCGTCACTACGACCATGAATTGGTCGACCCCCACGTCATCGTCCTGTTCGGTGCGACGGGCGATCTGGCCAAGCGCAAGCTGATTCCAGGCCTGGCCTATTTGGTCCAGTCCTCGCTTGCGCCGGATATCCACATCATCGCGACGTCGTTGGAAGACCACACCGACGACGAGTTCCGAGAACTCGCCAAGAGCGCAATCGAATCTTTCGGTGTCCACAAGCTCACGCCCGAACAGTGGGACAGCTTCGCAAAAGTTCTCAGGTACGTCCCGCAGGGCGCCGGACCTGCAGTACTTGCGTCCGCCGTCGCCGAAGCCGAAGTCAGCCTCGGACCGGACGTGCGGCGCCTGCACTACCTGTCGGTTCCGCCCAAGGCGGCGCGCGCCGTCATCACCACGCTGCGCGAGGCTGGTCTCGTCGAGCGCTCGCGGATCATCATGGAGAAGCCATTCGGCACCGACCTGGCCAGCGCGATAGCGCTGAACGACTATGTGCACGAAACATTCGAAGAATCCCAGGTCTTCCGTATCGACCACTTCTTGGGCAAGGAGGCGGCCCAAAACATCCTGGCGTTCCGCTTCGCCAACGGTCTCTTCGAGCCGATCTGGAACCGCAACTTCATCGACCACATCCAGATCGACATTCCCGAAACCTTGGGTCTGGATGAGCGGGCGAACTTCTACGAAAGCACCGGCGCCTATAAGGACATGGTGGTGACCCACCTCTTCCAGGTGATGGCTTTCGTGGTGATGGAGCCGCCGACCGCGCTCGAACCGCGGGCCATCAGCGAAGAGAAGAACAAGGTGTTCCGGTCGATGCTGCCGGTCAGGTGCTCGGATGTGGTGCGTGGCCAGTACAGCGGGTACCGCGGAACGCCGGGAGTGGCGAAAGATTCCGACACCGAAACGTTCATCGCACTCAAGGTCGGCATCGACAACTGGCGCTGGGCCGGCGTGCCGATCTATCTTCGCACCGGCAAGCAGCTGGCCGAGGGCATCCGCATCATTTCGATCGCATTCAAAGAGGCTCCCCGAACCATGTTCCCGTCCGGGTCGGGGGTGGGGGCCCAAGGTCCCGATCACCTCACTTTCGACCTCGCTGACCGGTCGAAGGTGTCACTCTCCTTCTACGGCAAGCGGCCCGGCCCCGGTATGAAGCTGGACAAGTTGTCGATGCAGTTCTCCTCGCAGGAGATCGACAGCGTCGCGGATTCCCTGGAAGCCTATGAACGGCTCATCCTCGATGCGATGCGTGGCGATCACACGTTGTTCACCACCGCCGAGGGCATCGAATCGTTGTGGGAGCGTTCGGAGCAACTGCTCAACGAGCCGCCGCCGGTCAAGAACTACCCGGTCGGCACCTGGGGGCCCAACGCCATTCATCAATTGATCGCGCCGAATGCGTGGCGGCTGCCGTTCGAGCGTGGGTGGCGCGAAAAGCGCGAATGAGCGACCTTGAGCCCCCGCGGGTCAATCGATGTACGTCGTCCCGACACCGCCGGGGCTGTAGTCGATGTAGACCGGGTTCGTTTGGAAGAGCAGAGCCCCGGTATTCATCAATCCACTTGACGCAATTGGGGAATAGTCCACGCCCGAGGTGTAGTGGTAAAGCTCCGCACCGCCAGGGGCATAGACCTTGACGACGGATCCCGTTGGCGCACTGAACGGGATGGTGCCGTCAACGCCACCGGAATCGAGCATCGAGGAAACGTTATTGTAGGGAGTGCCGTTGACGGTTACGTCCAGGTTGGTGATCGGTGATCCGGGAAGCGTGGCTATGACGGATCCGGGCAGCGGGTTGGAATTGGCGAACTGCACGTAAGCCGCGTTTGGGTTGGTTTCGTTGATGAGCAGGCCCCCGTTGTAGCCCGTCGGCAACGCCTGGGTCGCGATGCTGGGGCCCGGACCGCCCGCATTCGGTCCAACGCCCAAAACGCCAATTGCCCCGTCCTGCGCGAAATAGGACTGGAACGTGAAGCCGTTGGTTATCGCGGACTGAATGGTCACCGGGAAAGCGAGGAACTCTATGTCGACGGGGGTCCCCGCGGTGACAAGTCCGCCACCGAAATTCACTGGGGCGTTATACGTGGCGTAAAGGTAGTCGATTCCCCCGGTGTACCCGCCAAGGCCAATCCCGAGGGGTAAGCCTGGGATTCCGAACGCGCCGCCGAGCTGGAGTACGCCTAGTAGTCCCCCGACGTTTTGGAATGGGATGACAAGACCCGTGGATCCGGTGTCAAGCAGCAGGGGCACTGCAGTTCCGGTGCCAACCGAGGCGTTCACCAACGCCTCGGTGCCTTCGTACATCGTCAGCGGAGCCTTCCCGGTGCTAATCGAGCCGCCGAGGGACGCGGACGGCCAAGTGCTGATCAGCTGGCGCCCGAACAGGATCTCAGTGGGTGTATTGATGACGCCCACTACGAACTGCTCGATGGCCTGCAATGGCGCCGAGCTCGCCGCCGCGGTGGGTGCCTGGATGGCGCCAAGCAGGCTCTGCTCGATGGTCTGCAATGGCGACGAGTTCGCCGCCTCGGCGGCCAGATACGACCCAGCGCCCGACGTCAGCGCCTGCACAAACTCCTGGTGAAACGTGCTGGCCTGCGCGCTGAGCGCCTGGAATTCCTGGCCAAACCCGCCAAATAGGGACGCCACCGCAGCCGATACCTCGTCAGCGCCGGCAGCCGCTATTCCGGTAGTCGGAACGGCAGCCGCGACGTGCGCCGCCGTCAACGAAGAACGGATGCTCTCCAGATCCGTCGCGGCTGACTCCACCCAGTCGGGAGCCACGACCAGAAATGACACGCCTCCCCCTCCGGGTCAATGACCGATCTTGTCGACACAATGTATCGCGACTCGGGTCTCGGCGGCTCAGTTTGCGAATTAACGGTCGATCGTCATGAGATGACCGCGCTGGCGCATAAGACGGTGCCCCGGCGTCGCCGTCGCGGGCAGTGTGTCAGCATTTGAGGATGAGTCCACGCTGCATCGCCCGCACCTTTGGTGTCTTCGTCGTGACGACGTGGGCGCTGCTGAGCCAGCCCCTCGCCCTCCCTGCCGCTTCCGCCGATCCATGCTCGGACGTCGCGGTGGTCTTCGCTCGCGGCACCCATCAGGAGCCCGGTCTCGGCAACATCGGCCAGGCTTTTGTCGACTCGCTGACGTCGCAGCTCGGCGGGCGGTCCGTCGACGTCTACGCGGTGACCTACCCAGCCAGCGACGATTACCACGGCAGCTCGTCAGCCGGTTCGGCCGATGCGAGTGCGCACATCCAGGGCACGGTCGCCAGCTGCCCGAACACCAAGATTGTCCTCGGTGGATATTCCCAGGGCGCGACCGTGATCGACTTGGCCACCAACGCGATGCCCGCCCCGGTTGCCGGCCATGTCGCCGCTGTCGCCTTTTTCGGCGAGCCAACCAGTGGATTCTCGAGTGCGTTGTACGGCGGCCAGCCGCTGCCGACAATCAATCCGCTCTACAGCGGTAAAACCATCAGCTTGTGCGCTCCCGACGACCCAATCTGCTCCGGTGGCGGCAACATCATTGCGCACGTTTCATATATTGAAGCCGGGATGACAAACCAGGCCGCGACATTCGCGGTGAACAGGCTCGGTCTAGGCCCTAACGCCTAGCGGCGGCGCACGAAGCGCGGAGGTGCTTAGGTCGGGATTGTGAAATCCCTGTCTGACTTCTTCCGCGACACCGTCGCGGCTCGAATTCTGGTAGCCACGATGCTCGGAGTTGTTGTCGCCCTCACAGTGGGCAACACGGTTGGCTGGCGATTCGCGCTCGCCGGCTGGGTCGCCGGCGCAGGAATCTATGTGGTGTGGACGCGGCTCATCCTCGGCGGGATGGATGCCGACCAAACGTGCAGATATGCGACCCGGGAGGACCCCACCCGCTGGTTCGCCGATGTGGTGATCGTGTCGGCGAGCATCGCGAGCCTGGGCGGGGTCGGCTACGTGGTGGTCGCCGGTTCGCGCTCCGGCCCCGAAACCCTGCAATCCGCCGTTCTGGGCATCCTGTCCGTCGCGGCGTCCTGGTTCGCGGTGCACACGCTGTTCACGGTGCATTACGCGCGGCTTTACTACTCGGATGAACCGGGTGGAATCAACTTCCACGACCCAGAGCCGCCCTGTTTTCGGGACTTCGCGTATGTGGCGTACACGGTCGGCATGACCTATCAGGTGTCGGACACCGAGATCGGACTGAGGTCCATCAGGGCGACGGTGCTGCGCCACGCAATGCTGTCCTACCTCCTCGGCGCGGTTGTCCTGGCGGTGACGATCAATTTGATCGCCGGTCTCGGTTCCAAGTTCCAATAAACGCCGAACGTTTCGAGCGCCGGGTACGGCCACGGGCAGGCCGCTAGTCTGGCCGGTATGGTCATAGAGTCCACCATGCTCGCCCTCGGCACCCCCGCTCCCCCGTTCACGCTGCCCGAGCCGGCTACCGGCGGCACTGTCAGCCTCGACGAGCTGACGGGGCCCGCGCTTGTCGTCGCGTTCATCTGCAATCACTGCCCGTATGTGAAGCACGTCGCCGCGGGGCTCGCCGCGCTCGGCCGGGACCTCGCTGGACAGGGCGTCGCGATGGTTGGCATCTCGAGCAATGACGTTCTCACCTACCCGCAGGACGGACCCGACGAGATGGTCCTCGAGGCCCCGGGCCACGGTTGGACGTTTCCCTACCTCTACGACGAGACCCAGGACGTCGCCCGCGCCTACTCCGCGGCCTGCACACCCGACATGTTCGTCTTCGACGGGGAACGTCGACTCGTCTATCGCGGCCAGCTAGACGATTCCCGACCGAAGAACGGGCAACCGGTGACGGCCGCTGACGTCCGGGCGGCAGTCGATGCCGTGCTCGCGGGGCGGCCGGTCGACAGCGACCAGCGGCCGTCGATCGGGTGCGGCATCAAATGGCGTTGAGCCGCGCCTACCCAACCTAGGTTCGCGCCGATGAAAGTTGCGTTGGCGGGCTATGGACGCCGCGGCGATATCGAGCCGTTGGCTGCCATGGGCCGGGAGCTGCTGCGCCGGGGTCACGACGTGTGCATGGCGGTCCCGCCTAACATGCTGGGATTCGTGGAGTCGGCGGGACTCACCGCGGTCGCCTTCGGGTCCGAGCCTCCGCGGCCCAGCGGGTCGACGACCAGCCGATCTGGGCGGCTGCCGTCACCCAGCTGAAAGTCGGTTTTGGGCGCCCCTTTTCGGCCAGCACCTTGGACTCGCTGGTCGCGGACCTGCGCTTCGTTCTCGCGCCGGAATGCGCCCCTAAGGCCCGCGAGTTCGCCGCCCAGATGACCACACCCGCCGAGAGTGCCGCGCGCACGGCTGATCTCCTGGAAGAGGCGGCCCACTTGGGGCGCATCGGCTTTGCGAGTTAGGTTCGGCTGATGAGAGTTGTGGTGGTCGGGTACGGAAGTCGGGGCGACGTCGAGCCCTGCGCGGCCGTCGGTCGCGAACTGCTGCGCCGCGGTCACGACGTGAGCATGGCGGTCCCGCCTAACATGGTTGGCTTCGTCAAGTCGGCTGGCGTTGCGGCGGTCGCCTACGGGCCCGACTCACGGGAGGCGATGAACCCGGCCATGGATTTTGTCCGCGAATTACCGGCGAAGATGCAGAATCCCGCCAGAATGTTGACGGAAGTTGTTGAATATGTCAGCCGGGTCAAGGAGGGGAAGAGTTCGACGCTAAAGGAGGTGGCAAACGGGGCCGACCTGCTGTTGGCGAGCTTCAACGAGCAAGGGGTCGCCGCCAATGTTGCGCAGTACTACGGCATCCCGCTGGTTGCGTTGCACTACTTCCCAGAGCGGATTTGGACAGCTGGGGAGCTGGCCCTGGACGTCACGAAAGAGACCGACGACGTCCAACGCCGTGCACTAGGTTTGCCGGACGCCGCCGGGCCCTCGACGGCGCTGGAAATCCAGGCCTACGAGGAGCTCTGTTTGCCCGGTTCCGCCGCCGAATGGCTGGAATCGAACGGGGTCAATTGTTTCAGGCCTTTCGTTGGCGCGCTGACGCTCGAGTTGCCGACCGACACCGACGACGAGGTGTTGTCGTGGATTGCCGAAGGAACGGCGCCTATCTACTTCGGCTTCGGAAGCACGCCGATCACTTCGCCAGCTGAGACGGTGGCCGTGATCAGCGCGGCCTGCACGCAATTGGGGCAGCGGGCGTTGATTTGCAGTGGCCCGAATGATTTCACCGAGGTCCCGCGTCACGACCATGTGAAGGTGGTGGACGACGTCAGCCACGCGGCGGTCTTTCCCGCCTGCCGCGCGGTGGTTCACCATGGGGGTGCCGGTGCGACGGCCGCAGGCATCCGGGCTGGAATCCCGACAATGATCCTCTGGCTCTGGCTCGATCAACCGATGTGGGCAGATGGTGTGACACGACTGAAGATCGGCTCAGGGCGGTCCTTCTTCGCCAGCACCCTGGATTCGCTGGTCGCCGATCTGCGTTGCATCCTCGCTCCGGAATACGCGAGTCGAGCCCGCGAGGTCGCCGCGAAGATGACCAAACCATCCGACAGCCTTGCCCGCGCCGCTGATCTCCTGGAAGAGGTGCACCGAACAGGGCGTTCAGAGTAGGTTCGGCCAATGAAAATTGTGATTGTCGGGTACGGCAGTCGCGGCGAGGCCGAGCCTTTCATCGCTGTCGGTCGGGAGTTGCTGCGCCGAGGTCACGAGGTATGTATGGCGGTCTCGCCCAATACGATCGATTTCGTCGAATCGCTGGGGCTGGTGCCCACTGCCTACGGTCCGGATTCGCGCGAGGCCATGAACCCGCCGACGAACATCGCTCACCCGGTGGCCGGGATGGCATTCACGAATGTCTTCGAAATGGTGAGCGGAATTACCGAGCACATCACCCAAGTCAAGACTGCGAAAACCAAAACGCTGACGTCCCTGGCAGAGGGGGCTGACCTGATAGTTGCGGGTTTCACCGAGCGAGGCGTGGCCGCCGCTGTTGCCGACTACTACCGGATTCCATCGGTTGTGCTGCACTACTTCCCGGCCAAGGTGTGGCCAGCCGGAGGCCTCGATGCAGGAATAGCGAACGAGACCGACGAATGTCAACGCAGCATGTTGGGCCTGCCAGCGGCATCCGGACCCTCGGCGGTGCTAGAGATCCAGGCCTACGACGCGATCAGTCTGCCCGGGCCGGCGGCGGAATGGATCGACCCCGATAGCCCACCAAGTCCTTTCGTCGGCGCATTGACGCTGGAGTTGCCGGCCGACGCCGACGAAGAGGTGCTGTCGTGGATTGCCGGCGGAACGCCGCCGATCTACTTCGGTTTCGGCAGTTGGCCAATTGAATCTCCCGTCGAGACGGTGGCCGTGATCAGCGCGGCCTGCGCGCAGTTAGGCGAGCGGGCGTTGATTTACAGCGGCTCAAACGATTTCACCCAGGTGCCGCGTTTCGACCATGTCAAGATTGTGGGAGCGCTCAACTACGCTGCCGTTTTCTCCGCGTGCCGCGCGGTCGTCCACCACGGCGGCGCCGGCACTACGGCCGCAGGCATGCGGGCCGGAATCCCGACATTGATCCTGTGGTTCTGGCTCGATCAGCCGATATGGGCAGAAGGGCTAACGCGATTGAAAACGGGCGCCGGTCGGCAATTCCACGCCAGCACACTCGATTCACTGGTCGCGGACCTGCGGTGCATCCTTGCTCCGGAATATGCGACACGAGCCCGTGAGGTCGCGAAAAAGATGACCAAACCCGCCGAAAGCATCGCTACCGCCGCAGATCTGCTGGAAGAGACCGCTCGCCTCAACGTTGGCTGATCGGCGAAGGCGGGCCTAATAGTCGCTAAAGGGGAATCCGGTCAGCACGCCAACGCCATGCCCGCATGGGGACGTCGATACATCGACGGCCACCTCGCATCCGGGCGGCACCAGCCAGTCCACCGCATTCTGCGGTGGCTGCGGCCGCAGCTCGCTATAGTCCTCGGCGATAGAGGCTGCGAAAACCAGATATCCTCACGGCGGCGGATGGACGGAGACGTGATGGTCAACCAACAGCAGGCCGACAAGATGCGGTCGGGCAAGGGCTTCATCGCCGCGCTCGACCAGAGTGGCGGCTCGACGCCCAAGGCGCTGGTGCAGTACGGCATCGAGGAAAGTGCGTATTCCTCCGAGCAGCAGATGTTCGATCTCATCCATCAAATGCGTTCGCGAATCATCACCTCACCGGCGTTCACTGGCGACCGGATACTCGCCGCGATCCTCTTCGAGCAGACCATGGATCGCGCAATCGATGGTGAGCCGTCGGCGAGCTTCCTGTGGAAGCGTAAGGGCGTCGTGCCGCTCCTGAAGATCGACAAGGGTTTGACCAAGGTCGCCCACGGCGTTCAGCTGATGAAACCGATACCTGGTCTGGACGACCTGCTGGCCCGCGCCGTGCAGCACGGGATTTTCGGCACCAAGGAGCGTTCGGTGATCGGCGCCGCGAGCCCCGGCGGCATCAAGTCCATCGTCGACCAGCAGTTCGAGTTAGCGGATCAGGTCCTCTCGCACGGGCTAATCCCGATCCTGGAACCCGAGGTGACTATCTCAATACCCGATAAGGCGCAGGCGGAGGCCATCCTGCGCGATGTCATCACGGCTCACCTCGACGACATCCGGGACGGCACGCAGGTGATGCTCAAGCTTTCGTTGCCGACGGTCACCAATTACTACCGGCCGCTGATTGAGCATCCCAGGGTGATGCGCGTCGTGGCCCTGTCGGGTGGTTACTCACGCGCCGAGGCCGACGCGTTGCTGGCCCAGAACACCGGGTTGATCGCCAGCTTCAGCCGTGCGCTCACCGAGGGGTTATCGGCCGGGCAATCCGATGCGGAGTTCAACGCGACACTCGACCGCGCGATCCAGTCCATCTACGAGGCTTCGACTGCTGGTTGATCTGACCGCGATCGCTGTCGTACGTAGCCGCTAGGGTGCGGGTCATGCGGCTGGACCGAGTGGCGTGGCGCGGACTGGTTTGGGTTGGGCTGTGGGGCGGCGTTTGCCTGGGAATGATGATCAAGCACCATCCCCTTGGCGCCTACGTTTTTTCCGCTGTCTTCGTTGTCAGCGTCTGCTGGTGGTACGGCCGTTTAAGTGACCGCGCTCGGGACCGCGAACGCGAAGAAACGTTGCGGGAGTCGGGGTTCGATCAAATCGACACGATGACCGGTATCGAGTTCGAGGAATACTTCGCAGCGGTCCTCAGGGGCCTCGGTTACGAAGTGACACTGACCAAGACCACCGGCGATTTTGGTGTTGACCTGGTGGCGGCCAGGGACGGCGCGCGAACCGCCGTCCAGTGCAAGCGAAAAAGAGGCGGGGCGGTTGGAGCCGGCGCCGTCCAACAGGTCGTCGCCGGGGCACGGATGCACGAGTGCAGCGCGACGATGGTTGTCACCAATAATCTGTTCACCCGCGCGGCTCAGCAACTCGCGGTGGTGCACGATTGCGAACTAATTGACCGACGGCGGTTGCGGCAGCTTGTGTTTGACACCCGGAGCGACGCGTCGTCGATTGCGCCGCACGGTCATCCCGACTCGGCTCAGGCCGATTCCTACATATGCACGGGGGTTAACGGGTTGCAGAACAGAGGCGAAGATTTCTACAGGAGCTATCGGAATCTGATGGGCGCCAATGGACAATCCGCCGTCAACGCAAAACTGCTCAGCAGCCAGCTTCGAACGTTGGCGACGGTCGGAGCGCCACCGGGTCAGACGGATGGGTCTGCCGCGATCAACGCGGCCAGTCCTGGCCTGCGGTTGCCCCTGGAAAAGGTCGTTCGCGACGCCGACAGGCTCGCACAGCGTTTCGCCGACATCGCGAATGGCTCGCCGGCCTCCGGTGTAGACCGCGAGTTGAACTCGATGTTCACCTCATTCACCGACGCGTTGATTGCCTGCGCAAAGGCGGGACATGCTCCGGCCTGGTTCAATCCGAACGACCTGCTGAATCGGTGAAGCGCGATCGCTACGCTCAACGGGGTCAGCTCCGTCGGCGATCTGGCGTCCTCGACTGGAAGGAAGTCAGGTGTCCATTGCTCAGCGCGAACGCGCAGCCCTGGTCAACACCATGCGCACCGTGGGGCCTGAGGCGCCCACCCTGTGCGATGGCTGGAACGTCCGCGACTTGGCGGCTCACCTGATGATCCGGGAGTATCGCCTGGACGCCTCGCCCGGCATCGTTATCCCGTTCTTCGCCGGGCACACCGAAAAGGTGCAAAACGACGTGGCCCAGCACACCGACTGGGACGAATTGCTAGGGAAAGTCGCGTCCGGCCCGCCCGTCTATTCACCACTCAAGCTGCTCGACCCGGTGGCCAATGTCGGCGAGATGTTCATCCATCACGAGGACGTGCGCCGCGCCCAGCCGGGCTGGGAGCCGAGGGTCCTCGAACCCGCCCTGGTCAACTCGCTGCGCCGCAGCCTGCCGCTGATGGGCCGGATGACGCTGGGGAAGGTCCCCGGTCGCGTGGCGTTGCGCACGACAGACGGCACGACCGTATTGACCGCCGGCCGTGGACCGGCCGTCACCGTGACCGGCGCACCCGAGGAGCTTCTGCTGTTCTCCGCCGGGCGATTGGCCCGGGTCGAGTTCGACGGCGATGAAGCGGCGGTACAAGCGGTCCGCGACGCGCCCAAGGGCATGTAGCCCGATGCCCCGAGTGGCGATACTCGATGACTACGCCGGGTTGGCCCTTGACCTCGCCGACTGGTCGCCGGTGCAAATCCGTTCCGAGGTAACTGTTTTCGACCGGCACCTATCTGAGGCAGAGGCCGTCGATACACTGCGGCCGTTCGACGTGATCTGTACCGTGCGCGAGCGGATGGCGCTTCCGCGCCCGCTCATCGAGCGGCTGCCGAACCTGAAACTGATCACCATCATCGGCAAGAGCCTGCCGAATCTGGACATGGCTGCGGCCAGCGAGCGCGGTGTCTTGGTGGCTCACTCGAATTTCGCCAATCCCCGATTGAGTTCGGTCCGTGACGCCACTCCGGAACTCGCCTGGGGGTTGATGATCGCGACGGTGCGCAATCTGGCCGAAGAGCACCGGCGCATGCGCGACGGCGGCTGGCAGACCACCACGGGTCTGACGCTGTCCGGTAAAACGCTCGGACTCCTGGGTCTGGGGCGGATCGGTAGACGCATGGCCGAATACGCGAACGTGTTTGGCATGCAGGTCATTGCGTGGAGCCAGAATCTCACCGAGGAGGCGGCGACGGCGGTCGGCGCTCGCCGGGTCGACAAGGCGACCCTCTTCGAAGAGTCCGACGTGGTATCCGTCCACCTCGTGCTCTCGGAGCGCACGCGCGGCCTGGTCGCTGAGCCCGAGCTGGCCCTGATGAAGCCACACGCGTATCTGATCAACACGTCCAGGGGCCCCATCGTCGACGAGGCCGCTCTGATCGCGGCACTCAAGAACGGGAGTATCGCCGGGGCCGGGCTTGACGTCTATGACGTGGAGCCGCCCGCGCCCGATCATCCGTTGCGAGCGCTCCCGAACGTGACGCTGTCGCCGCACCTGGGATACGTCACCCGCGAAATGCTGGCCGCCTTCTACTCAGACACCGTAGAAGCCGTGGCGGCGTGGCTGAACGGGACGCCCATTCGGATAGCCAACCTCGACGCATTGCAGCGGCCAGATATCGATTAGCTGGAGCAGTAAGTCGATTCCGCGGCACTGACCATTGATGTGACGTCCGCGAACGAGATGCCTTTCGGACCCAAGGTGGAGTGGATGTCCGAGGCAATCGCGTCAGGTGTCTTGCCGGCGTTGCGATCGGTGCAGATTTGCTTTCCCATCGCGACGATGTCGGAGTCATCCCCCGCCGGCCACGTGAAGCCCAAACTGTGCAATTTCGAGAGGAAAGTGTCGTCCGTGCTGTCGGCAAGCGCAATCGCAGTGCTAGTTGTCAGCGCAGCACCAACCATCACGGGGACAGTCAGCCTGGCCAGCCAGCGGCGTGAAGACATTGTTATTGCCCTTCCTACTTGTTGGCGACGTTGTTGACGACAATGCCGTAAGTATGCGGGGTCGACGCGGGAAAGCACCATAGCCAAGAATTCTGTGAGAATGCTGGCGAAGAGCTGGACGCATTTACAACGTTCGCCGTAACGCATCAGTCGGCATTACATCAGTAAAATCGGAACCACCATGATAAGCAATTCGACGACCGCACTCAGCGAGCAGCGTTTCGTTTCGCTGACCACGTTCAAGCGCAACGGCGAGGGCGTCTCGGCGCCCATGTGGATCGGCCGTGACGGCGCCGACCTTTTCGTCTGGACAGCGGCGGACAGCTGGAAAGTCAAACGGGTCCGCAATAATCCCCGCGTCCAGCTGGCACCGAGCAGCCGGTTCGGAAAGGTGCGCGACGGTGTGGTGCCCGTGGACGGCATCGCCGAGGTGCTGACCCATCCGGCGACGGTGAATCGGCTCCAAGGCGAGATCCGCAGCAAGTACGGCTTGGAGTACTACCTGGTGAGGCTGATCGAGAGGATCGCGGCGGGTGGACGAAATAAGCCGCGGGTCATCCTGCGGGTTGCGGTTGCTGCTCCAAGGTGAATTGGTTGACGTCGATGTAGCCGACCCGAAACGATCGTCTGCGCGATCACTGCGCAAGCAGGCGTCGTTTCTGCTCGGTGAACTCCTCCTCGGTGAGGATCCCGGAGTCGCGCAGGGACGCCAGTTCGCGTAGCTCAGCAGCAATGCTCGTGATTGGGCCACCAGCCAGAACCTGCGGTGATTCACTCGGAAGCGGCGGTTCACCGGGCGTACCCGTGGGTGCCCCGATCCGCTCCCGCGGCCGCGGAGCACCCGCGCCGCCGGTCCCGGCCATCGCGCGACCCGCCATACCCGCCGTGGCCATCTGGCCCCATAGGCTTCCGGCCCCGCCAGAGCTGGCTGCGGCGGCCGCGGCGGTGCTGGTGGCCGGCAACGCAAGGCCGGCAGCGCGAAGCGCGGGGGCCGCCCCGGTCCAGCCCGCTGGCACTGACAATTTCCCGACCGTGTTCGCGTCGGCCATGCCTGCTGAGACCGAGCCCGCCGAGACCAGCGATCCTGGGCTCGGGATCGCCGTGATCGGTGTCACGGGCACCGGCGCTGTCCCCGGCCAGTCCTCGATGCCCCCCCAACTGCTGACGAGTTGATCCGTGTGCAAACCCACGTAGTAACTGGCAACGTCGGGGTAAAAGGACACGAGCTGCAGCGGGGTGTCCGCGCCGAGGCCGGCGACGTTGGCTGGGAGGTCAAAAAAGATTGCAATCAAGTCGCTCAACAGGTTTAGCAGGTCCGTCGGCGACAACGCCGCGGCGGGCGCCGCCGATGCGAGGCCGCTCAGCGTGGCGGGTATCGCAGTTAAGGCTTGCTGCGCCGACAAGACGGTGCTTTGCACGTCGCCGGCGGCGGTGCCGGTGGCTTGGGTGACTGCAGCGGCCTGGTTGGCCTGCCCATCCGTGTTGGTGCTCGACGGTGGAGAGGTGAACGGCGCCAGCGTGGTTGCGGACGCCGCCGAGCCCGCGTAGCCGTACATCGCCGACGTATCCTGGGCCCATATCTCGGCGTACTGAGTCTCGGTAGTCGCTATCGCTGGGGTGTTCTGCCCGAAGATATTCGTCGTCACCAGCGCGACCAGCAGGGCGCGGTTTGCCGATACCACCGGTGGCGGCACGGTTTCCGCGAACGCCGTCTCGTAGGCGGTGGCCGCCGCTTTGGCCTGGTTGGCGGCCTGTTCGGCCTGCGAAGCGGTGGTCCTCATCCAAGCCATGTACGGGGCGGCCGCGGTTGCCATCGCCGCCGATGTTGGACCCAGCCAGGGACCGGCGGTCAATTCCGCGATGACCGCCTGATACGAGCTCGCCGTCGAAATCAAGTCCGCTGCCAGCGCGGCCCAGGCCGCGGCAGCAGCCAGCATCGGTCCCGAGCCAGGGCCGGTATAGATCAGAGCAGAGTTGATCTCCGGGGGCACCACTGCGAAGTCCATGCCGTTCCTCCCCATCGGTTACGTGCGGCCAAACTCCTGGTGACCGATTAGGGAAGTCTAGGCGCGGGCAACGCCCCAGGCAGCAGGAACACAGGGCCTATGGTCGCGTGCGGTGCCAACTACGGAGAGCGCGGATGCTCAGCTGGGCGGTGCCGTGAAAACGATCGAATCCCCGGATGTTTGCCAGGCTGTCGTGAAGGTGGCTGTGGGTACCTGCTCGTCAGAGTGGTCGGCGCCGGGGTCGTTGAGGTGAACGATGTCCTTATTGGTGTCGACGCCGGTCACCACCAAAAAGTGATCGGCCGTGGTGCGCTGGTCGCTGGTGTTCCAGACGACCGCGGAATTGACGTAGGCGATCACCTTGCGGCCAGCGCCGAGGTACCCCTGCACCGCGGGCATCCCGGTCTGGTCGGGGTGGTCGTTGTCGCTCATCGTCGACTTGATGCCGTAATGATCGAGTAGCGCCACCAAGTCCCCCATCGAGACGCCACCGTTGCCGTTGGTGTGACTCGGGTCGTTGCGGGGAGCGTATATCTGAGTGCCGGGGTTGACCACGGAGGGCGTGTGCTCTGCCAGCGTGAGTATTTGCTCTTCCGTCGGCTGCTGTCCGGTGGTCTCACCGACTATGTCGGCGACGGACATCAGACCGCAGTTGTCTTCCAGCGACTGGGCGTGCCAGTACTTGGCGACCGCGGCCGGGTCGCCGTACACGCCGGGAACCGCGGCGGCGGGCGAGGCGGTCGGCGTCGGCGTCATTGACACGTCGCCCAATGCGCCACTGGGGGTGACGGACGACGGAGTCGCCGACCGGGTTGAAGGCGGTGGCGATGCCGTCTCCGATGTGGAACACGCCGCTACGAGGAAAACAGCGCAGAAGACGAAGAGAGCGTTCATCATGGCACCGGGCGCGGGGGTGATGATCCGGGAATTGAACACGCGTCTAGTGAAGACCAAATCCTCGTCATTCGCGACCCTAACCCGCAATGCCGACCGCATGACGCCCGGCTAGCCAAGGATGAAAGCTCGCAACCAGGTGCTTGGGTCGTACACTGGCCGAGCCATGATGGGGAGATCAGTAGCGATAGTGATGGCCGTTGGGGCTTTGATGCTCCGCGGTGCAGTCGCCCACGCTGACACGCAATCGCCGGCCCCCGCGCCGCCGCCTGGTACGCCGGATTGTTGGACATTCGGCGGCGATCCGCCACAGGTGCACTCTCTGCCGTGCGGATGGACAACGGATGGCAAGCGATGGACTCCGCCGCCGCCCCCGCCCGACCCGTAGGTGATTGCCCGGCAACTGCGACCCGTAGGCTTTTAGAGCCTATGTAGCTCCGATGGCTGCGACCTTCGAACAACACAAGTTCAACAGAACTGACTGCACCGCAAGCCTTATCGCCCTGGTTGGCCACGATCGCGACGCGTTCGATACGTTGCGATCACACCGTCACCGGCAAAAACGTTCTCGTCGCCGGCGGGGCAAAAAATTTGGGCGGGTTGATTTCGCGTGACCTCGCAGCGCACGGCGCGCGAGCGGTCGCGGTGCCATGCGAAACGTGTCAGCGGTGGTAGGAAGTGACCGCCGTCATGTAGAAGAGTCTGGTGAAGGATGCACCCCCCGGTTCGTTCGACCCGTCAACGTTGCGCGACGCGATGGCTCGCCGGTTGCGCCGCCGGGCTGTTGTCGAGGGCCAGATCACCGTGCCGGCAGTTCCGGCCATGGTCGACGACTACGTCACGATGTGTGAAAACGTCTGTGCGATCGTGGGCGCGCAGCAGACGGGCGCAGAACGTACTGGTCTCAAAGCGTGGATAGCAACCGAGTTGTCCCGGGCCTATTCCGCCTCGCAGCGTTCGAACATCGTTATCGCGTACTTCGCGCCTTTCGGCATCGGGGTGAACTTCCGCATCACATCGCAATGGTTGACAGTCGCCAGTGATTACGACACCTGGGTCGGCACGCGCGAGGGGCCGCTGTTTGGCGCCGCGGCGGACGCGCGCGTGTGGTCGCTGGCAGCCGAAGCGGCCGATCCGACCAGCTATCGCGTGTTGGATATCGGTGCGGGAACCGGGCGCAACGCGCTGGCGCTGGCCCGGCTCGGCCATCCGGTGGACGCGGTGGAGATGAGCCCGAAGTTCGCCGAAATCATTCGTTCCGAGGCCGAACGGGAAGCGCTTGACGTGCATGTCATCGAGAGCGACGCCTTCGACACCATGGATGGTGTTCGTTCCGACTATCAACTGATCGTGGCCTCCGAAGTGGTGCCCGACTTCCGCACGACCCAGGAGTTACGCGGTGTGCTCGAACTTGCCGCCGATTGTCTGGCTCCCGGTGGACGTCTGGTGTTCAACGCGTTTTTGCCGCGCCAGGGCTACCGCCCGGACAACGCCGCGCTGGAGCTGGGGCAGCAGGTCAACACGATGATCTTCACCCGGGATGAGATGGCGAGCGGGACAGTCGGGCTGCCTCTTGAGCTCGTTGCCGACGACTCGGCCGTCGAGTACGAGGAATCGCACCTGCCGCAAGGAGCTTGGCCTCCCACCGACTGGTTCGTCGGCTGGGCCAATGGCCTCGACTTGTTTGACGTCGAGGCTGACGAATCCCCTATCGAGTTGCGTTGGCTCGTCTACCAGAAGAGTTAACCCCTGTCCGCGAGACTGTGACTGCCGACGGCGGTTCTCGCGCGATGGGTCGCCAGTCACAGTTTCGCGGTAAGTAAAGTCTTGACTGATTCCAGATAAGCGACGATATTGGGCATCGTGTCGTCGACGGCGGATTACGCAGAACAGCTGCGGATGGCCGATCTGCGGGTGACCCGCCCCCGGCTCGCCGTGCTGGAAGCCGTGTACGCCCATCCGCACGCCGACACCGAGACGATCTTCTCGGCGGTGCGTAGCGGCTTGCCTGACGTCTCCCGCCAGGCCGTCTACGACGTGCTCGGCGCGTTGACCACCGTCGGTCTGGTTCGCCGAATACAGCCGTCGGGCTTGGTCGCTCGCTATGAGTCCCGAGTCGGCGACAATCATCATCACGTCGTATGCCGGACGTGCGGGGTCATCGCCGACATCGACTGCTCGGTCGGCGACGCGCCCTGTCTGACTCCGTCCGACGAGAACGGCGTTTTGGACGGCTTCGTTCTCGACGAGGCAGAAGTCGTCTATTGGGGCCTATGTCCCGCATGTTCGACTGCAGATTCCTGATCACACCCCCGTGATCGCAGCCCGATTTACCCACCCCCGAAAGGAATGTTGTGAGTAACAGCGAAAACCCGGTGATCGATGCGCCCGAGCCCAAGGCGGGTGCTCCCCTGACGAACCGGGACTGGTGGCCTAACCAGGTCGACGTATCCAAGCTGCACCCGCAGACACCCCTGGCAAACCCGCTCGGCGAGGACTTCGACTACGCCACGGAGTTCGCCAAGCTCGACGTCGAGGCCCTCAAGGCCGACGTGATCTCGGTGCTGACCACCTCCCAGGACTGGTGGCCCGCCGACTACGGCCACTACGGCGGCCTGTTCATCCGGCTGAGCTGGCATGCCGCGGGCACCTACCGGATTCACGACGGCCGCGGCGGCGGCGGCCAAGGCGCCCAGCGCTTCGCTCCCCTCAACAGCTGGCCGGACAACGCGAACCTGGACAAGGGCCGCCGGCTGCTGTGGCCGATCAAGCAGAAGTACGGCAACAAGATCTCCTGGGCGGACTTGCTGGTCTTCGTCGGAAACGTCGCGTTGGAGTCGATGGGGTTCAAGACGTTCGGTTTCGGCTTTGGCCGCCCCGACATCTGGGAGCCCGAAGAGATTCTCTTTGGTGAAGAGAACGAATGGCTGGGCACCAACAAGCGTTATTCGGGCGAGCGCACCCTGGCGGAGCCCTACGGTGCGACGACCATGGGGCTGATCTACGTGAATCCCGAAGGCCCCGAAGGCAAGCCGGATCCAGTCGCCGCGGCAATAGACATCCGCGAGACGTTCGGCCGGATGGCGATGAACGACGAGGAGACCGCCGCACTCATCGTCGGCGGCCACAGCTTCGGCAAGACCCACGGCGCTGGCGACGCCGACCTGGTCGGTCCCGAGCCGGAGGCCGCTCCCATCGAACAACAGCTGCTCGGCTGGAAGAGCTCCTACGGCAGCGGCAAAGGCAAGGACACCGTCACCAGCGGCCTGGAGGTGGTCTGGACCGCGACCCCGACCAAGTGGGGCAACGGGTTCCTGCAGAACCTCTACGGCTACGAGTGGGAGCTGACCAAGAGCCCCGCCGGAGCCTGGCAGTTCACCACGAAGGGCGGCGCCGGGGCGGGCACCATCCCCGATCCGTTCGGCGGGGCGGCTCGTACCCCGACGATGCTGGTCACGGACGTGGCGTTGCGGGAGGACCCGATCTACCGT
>Ga0182013_10001507_pt1 | contig 31870 bp, 33 predicted proteins | sample 612S2MmetaG_FD_120487 | JGI IMG/M metagenome (GOLD analysis project Ga0182013, IMG submission 120487) | Permafrost microbial communities from Stordalen Mire, Sweden - 612S2M metaG | ecosystem: Environmental > Terrestrial > Soil > Wetlands > Permafrost | place: Sweden: Stordalen | collected... | reverse complement strand
GCGAACAGTTCGCCCGCGCCCCGGCACTGCTCGGGGCGTTCGGCTTCGCGCTCTATGACGGCGGCGAACTCGAGGCCGACGACGTGATCAACGCGCTCGCGCGAGGTGAGTCTCGGGCCGGCGGCCTCGGACTAATCATGAGCGCCGACCGCGACCTCTACGGCGCCGTCGACGAGTCGGTCGCCGTGCTCGAGCTGCGGCGCGGCCAGGCGCCGGGGCTGATCGACATCGCGGGCGTGGTCGAGCGTTCGGGGGTCCGGCCGGAGCAGATCCCCGACCTGATCGCGCTCCGGGGCGACCCGTCGGACGGGATTCCCGGCGCGAAGGGCATCGGCGCGAAGGGCGCCGCCGCGCTGCTCGCCGAGTACGGCACGCTCGAGGAGTCGCTCGCCGCTGCAGGGCGCGGCGAGGTCGCCGGCCGCGCCGGCGCCTCACTGGTCGCCCAGCACGATCAGCTGCTGATGTTCAAGTGGATCGCGACGCTGCAGCTACCGGCCGTCGAGGTGCCCGCCGACAGCCCGCTCGACCTTGCCGCCGGCGCCAGCGCGGCAGAGGCCGACGGCCTCGGGAAACTCGCGGCGCGGATCCGCAGGCTCGCGGGAGCTACGGGGTGAACTTGACGGTGATCACGTCGCCGTCGTGCATCACATAGTCGCGGCCCTCGAGCCGCAGCGTGCCGTGTTCGCGCGCGCCGGCGTAGCCGCCGGCGTCGACGAGCTCCTGCCAGCCGATCACTTCGGCGCGCACGAACCCCTTCTGGATGTCGCTGTGGATCTGGCCGGCGGCGTGCCACGCCGTCAGTCCGCGGTGCAGGTGCCAGCTCTGCGCGGGCTTGGCCTCGCCGGCGGTGAAGAAGGCAATCAGCTCGAGCAGCGCGAAGGCCTCGCGCACGACGCTCTGCAGCCCCGACTCGGAGATCCCCAGCTCCTCGCGCATCAGCGCCGCTTCCTCGTCCTCTAGCTCGGCGAGCTCGGCCTCGATCCGCGAGGAGATCGCGACAGCGCGCGCGCCCTGCGCGGCGGCGTGCTCGGCGATCGCCGCGGGCACCTCGGCCGAGCCCTCGTCGACGTTCGCGACGAACAGCACGGGCTTGGCGGTCAGCGAGCCGAGTTCGCGCGGCGCGGCGGGAGCGTCCTCGGGCGCCGGCACGCCGCGCGCCGGGCGGCCGTGGCGGAGCTCGTCGATCACCGCTTCGAGCCAGGCCTGCTCGGCGATTGCCGCGCGGTCGCCGCCGCGGGCCTGGCGCACGACACGCTCGAGCCGGCGCTCGGCCTGCTCGAGGTCGGCGAGGCCGAGCTCGGTCTCGATCGTCTCGATGTCGGCCAGCGGATCTACGCGTCCCTCGGGGTGGATCACGTTTTCGTCGCCGTGCGCGCGCACGACGTGAACGATCGCGTCGGTCTCGCGGATGTTCGCGAGAAACTTGTTGCCGAGACCCTCCCCCTGCGCCGCGCCGGCGACGAGCCCGGCGATGTCATGGAAGTCGATCGTGTCCCAGACGATCCCTGACGCGCCGACGGTGGCAGCTACCCGCTCGAGGCGCTCGTCGACGACGGGCACGACGGCGACGTTCGGCTCAATCGTCGTGAACGGGTAGTTCGCGGCCTCTGCTCCGGCTTTGGTCAGGGCGTTGAACAGCGAAGACTTGCCGGCATTGGGCATGCCGACGATCCCGATCCTGGTGCTCATGGCAATAGCGCCGGGGCGGCCGCGGCAACCGCGGTGCCGAGCGCGGCGCCGGCGACCAGGTCGCTGGGGTGGTGGACGCCGAGATACAGCCGCGACAGCGACAGCCCGAGCGCGAGCGCGTAGAGCGGCGCCGGCGGCGCACCGCAGCGGGAAAAGGCCAGCGCGCCTGCGAAGCCCGTCGTGGTATGGGCGCTCGGGAAGCCGAGGCCCGTCGGCGTTCCGACCAGCGGCGGCAGGTCCTCGAGCTGCGGCCTTGGACGGCGCACGGCGAACTTGATCGCCGTGTTCGCGACATACGCGCCCGCGACCGTCGCCAGGCCGCGCAGCCAGCAGCCGCGGCGCGGTCCGTCGAGCGCAGCGCCGGCGGCGCCGATTGCGAGCCACGCGAAGGAGTGCTCGCCGAGCTTGGAGAACGCGGCGACGGCGCGCTCGGCGTCGGGCGCGTGCCCGCGCGTGCGCGCTAGGACCAGGATCCGCTCGTCGAGGTTGGGCACGGTGCTGCGGCCGGGCGGCGGCGCTGCTAGCCGAAGCCGACGCGCGGCTCGCCGGTCTCGGCGCTGATGTAGACGAGCTTGTCGAGGTTGACGCGGACCGTGCCGTCGTCGCTCTCGAGGTCGTGCCAGCCGCCGTTGGAGAGAGCCTTTTCGAGCTGCGCGATCGCCTTGTCGCTCGCGCGCAGCGCCAGCGTCTGGCCACCCTCGAAGCCCAGGCTGACGCGTCGCGGCGTGCTCATGCGTGGTCTCCCGCGGGCTCGACGATCTCCGTCAGCACGCCGCCTGTCGACTTGGGGTGCACGAACGCCACGCGCGAGCCGCGGATCCCGATCCGCGGCTGCTCGTCGATCAGGCGCAGGCCCTCGCCGCGCAGCCGGTCGAGCTCCGCGTCGATGTCGGCGACCTGGTAGGCGACGTGGTGCAGCCCGCTGCCGCGACTCTCGAGGAACCGCGCAACGGTCGTCTCGGGTCCGGTCGGCGCGATCAGCTCGACGTGGTTCTCGCCGAGGTCGAGCAGCGCCGCGTCGACACCCTGCTCCTCGACGCGCTCGCGATGGACGGGGCCAAGGCCGAGCTCGTCGCGATAGGTCGCGAGCGCCGCGTCGATGTCCGGCACGGCGATGCCGACATGGTCGATCCGGGTAAGCACTGGCCCGCAGTCTATAGCGCGCTCTCAGCCCAGCAGGCGCCGGGCGAGCGTCACGTAGCTTTCGGTGGCCAGCGCGAGGTCGCGAACGTCGATCCGCTCGTCGGCGCCGTGCATCAGCGGCGCGCCCTCGAGCAGTCCCTGGTGGCGCTGCGGGAAGAAACCGTAGGCCACGCAGTCGGGGAACGCGTTGCGGAAATGACGCGAGTCGGTGAACCCGGGAAGGATCACCGGCGCGACCGCCGCGCCTGGCTCGAGCTCCACGATGAGCTCGCTGATCGCATCCATCAGCGGGCTGTCGGCGCTCGAGCCGTTGCCGGCGACCGTCTCGTTGAATTCGAGCTCGAAACCCTCGTCGCCGAGCACGTGCGCGACGTCCTCGCGGACCTGCGGCTCGCCAAGGCCCGGCGGCACGCGGCAGTCGACCTTCAGCTCGGCGCGGCCGGGGATCACGTTGACCTTCTCGGACGCCGTGATCCTGGTCGGCGTGAACGTGACCGCGAGCATCGGCGCGAAGAGCACCGCGAGCGCGGGGTCGCTCGCCGCAAGGCGGGCCACGGCACCAGCCGGGTCGTCGGGGTCCTCGCCGATCCGCTCGAGGAACAGCCGAGCCTCGGGCACGACACGCGGCTCGGGCGCGCGTTCGCCGAGCCGCGCGAGCAGCGGCGCCATCTTGACCAGCGCGTTCTCGCCCATCGCCGGCATCGACGCGTGGCCCGCGACGCCGCGCGTGCGAATCGTGAAGCGGTAGACGCCCTTCTCGGCGACGCAGACGCCGTACAGGCGCCGGCCTCCAACCTCGAACACTGCGCCGCCGCCCTCGTTCAGGAGCATGTCGCAGCGCACGCGGTCTGGGTGGTTCTCGGTCAGCCAGCGAGCGCCGAGCTCGCCGCCGGTCTCCTCGTCGACGACGCTGACGAACAGCAGCTCGCCGCGCTCGGGCCGCCAGCCGCTGCGCGCGAGCGAGGCGACAGCGGCCGCCTCGGCCGCGACCTGGTCCTTCATGTCCAGCGCGCCGCGGCCCCACAGGTAGCCGTCGCGCAGCTCGCCCGACCAGGGATCGACGGTCCAGTCGCGCGCATCGGCAAGGACCGTGTCGACATGGCCGAGCAGGCACAGCGTCGGGCCGGGTGCGCGGCCCGGCAGGCGCGCGATCAGGTTCGGGCGCTCGGGCTCCGCACCGAGCAGCTCACACTCGAGCCCGGCCTCGCCGAGGTATGCAGCGAGGAGCTCCTGGGCCGGGCGCTCGTTACCGGGCGGGTTGACGGTGTCCAGGCGCAGAAGGCGTGCAAGCAGGTCCTGCGACGCGGCCGCGAGCGCGCCGTCGGTCATCCCCAGCCGCGCACGCCGAGCTCCAAGGCTTCCTCGTGCGTCAGGAGGTGATGGCAGGCCACGGTCGTGCCGCTGTCCTGGGGCACGAGCTGCGGTTCATCGGTCGAGCAGATCTCCGTTGCCTTCGGGCAGCGGGTGTGAAAGCGGCAGGCGCTCGGCGGGTTGACCGGGCTCGGCACGTCGCCGGTCAGCAGTTTGCGTTCGCGGCCGTGCCGGGTCGGGTCGACGACCGGGACCGCGGAGAGCAGTGCGCCGGTGTACGGGTGCCGCGGGAACTCGTAGAGCGCGCCGCCGGGTCCGAACTCGACGATCTTGCCGAGGTACATAACCGCGACGCGGTCGCACATGTGGCGAACGACCGACAGGTCGTGGGCGATGAAGACGACAGTCAGGCCGAGCCGGCTCTGCAGGTCGCGCAGCAGGTTGAGCACCTGGGCCTGGATCGAGACGTCGAGCGCCGAGACGGGCTCGTCGGCGATCAGCAGCTTCGGGTCGAGCGCGAGCGCCCGCGCGACACCGATGCGCTGGCGCTGGCCGCCGGAGAACTCGTGTGGATAGCGGTTGTAGTGCTCGGGGTTCAGGCCGACCATCTCCATCAGGTCCTGGACCCTTTTTTTGCGTTCGTCCTTGCCCGGCAGCATGTTGTGGATCGAGAACGGCTCACCGATGATCGAGCCGACCGTCTTGCGCGGATTGAGCGACGAGTAGGGGTCCTGGAAGATCATCTGCATCTCGCGGCGCATCTGCTTGAGCTCGGCGCCCCGCAGCTGCGTCAGGTCGCGCCCGTCGAAGCGGATTTCACCGGAGGTCGCCTCGAGGAGCTTGACGAGCAGCCGCGCTGTCGTGCTCTTGCCGCAGCCGCTCTCGCCGACGATCCCGAGCGTCTCGCCGCGGTGGACGTCAAACGAGATGCCGTCGACGGCCTTCACCGCGCCGATTTTCTTCTGGAAGATGATCCCGCGGGTGATCGGGAAGTGCTTGACGAGGTCGCGGACTTCGATCAGCGGCTCGCCCGTGGCCTCGCTCATGCGGCTTCCTCCCCGGCGCCGGCGATCGCCTCGGCGGGCGTGTCACCGGTGCGCAGCCGCTCCCACAGGCGGCGGCGGTACTCGTCCGCCAGCAGGCAGGCCGAGACGTGCTGCGGTTCCTCGGCGACCGGCTGCAGGAGCGGCACGATCTCGGCATGCGAGGGCTCGGCGTACGGGCAGCGCGGATGGAAGCGGCAGCCCGACGGCGGCGAGATCAGGCTCGGCGGGGAGCCCTGGATGGGCACGAGCTCGCGCCGCTCGACGTTGCCCGAACGCTCGCGCATCGAGCCCCAGGTCTGCCCCTCGATCGTCGGGATCGAACGCAGCAGGCCCCACGTGTAGGGGTGTTCGGGGCGCTCGAAGAGCGTCTGCGCGGTGGCGTACTCGACGATGTTTCCGGCGTACATCACCGCGATGTCGTCGGCCATCTCGGCAACGACGCCGAGGTCGTGGGTGATGATCACGATCGCCATCCCGAGTTCGCGCTGAAGGCGTTCCATCAAGGCGAGGATCTGCGCCTGCACGGTCACGTCGAGCGCGGTCGTCGGCTCGTCGGCGATCAACAGCCGCGGTTCGTTCATCAGCGCCATCGCGATCATCGCGCGCTGGCGCATGCCCCCCGAGAATTCGTGCGGGAAGTCGTCGATCCGGCGCGCGGGGTCGGGGATTCCGACATAGCCGAGCATCTCGATCGCCCGTTCGCGCGCGGCCTTCTTGCTCACGTCCCGGTGCGCCCTGACTGCCTCGACGAGCTGCTTGCCGACGGTGTAGAGCGGGTGCAGGGATGAGAGCGGGTCCTGGAAGACCATCGCGACCTCGTTGCCGCGCACTTTGCGCAGGTCATCTTCGGACATCGCGACGAGGTCGCGGTCCTCGAACATGATTCGGCCTTTGATGTCCGCGCCCTGACGGCGCGTCAGGCCCAGCGTGGTCAGCGAAGCGACCGTCTTGCCCGAACCGGACTCGCCGACGATGCCGAGCGTCTTGCCCTTCGTGACGCCGTAGCTGATCCCGTCGACCGCGCGCACCACGCCGTCCTCGGTCGGGAACGCAACCGAGAGGCCCTCGACACGAAGCAGCAGCTCTTCGGTGCTCACGAGTAGCGCACGCGGGGGTCGAGAAAGGCGTAGAGCACGTCGACGACGATGTTCATGATCACGATGAACATCGCAGCCAGGAGCACCGTTCCCTGGATCACCGGGAAGTCCGAGGAGAGGATCGCGTGGTAGTTCAGCGTCCCGACGCCCGGGATGTTGAAGACGATTTCGATCAGCAGCGCACCGCCGAGCAGGAACCCGAGTTCGAGGCCGAACGCCGTGAAGGCGGGGTTCACGGCATGGCGCACGCCCTGGCGCGTGACCGCGCGCTCGGGCAGCCCCTTGGCGCGCGCGGTGCGGATGAAGTCCTCGCTCATCGTGTCGGCGAGGTTGCCGCGCATCAGCCGTGCGAAGACCGCTGCCGAGCCGGCCGCGACCACGATCCACGGCAGGATCAGCGAGCCGAACCATTTCGAAGGGTCCTGGCTGAACGGCACGTAGCTGCCGGCGCCGGGGAAGATCGGGATCTTTCCGATGTCCGACGCGAAGAGGTACAGGGCAACCAGGCCGAGCCAGAATTCCGGCGCGGAGATCGCCACAAGTGCGGCAGTCATCGAGAAGCGGTCGGCGTAGGTGCCGCGGTTCAGGCCCGCGATGATGCCGACGAGCATCCCGCCGCCGAGCCAGAGGATCGCGCCTCCAACGCAGAGCGAGACCGTCGCGGGCAGGCGTTCGACGATCAGCTGCAGGACGGGGGCCTGGCTGTAGAAGCTGTAGCCGAAGTTGAAGTGGAAGAAGACCTCTTTGAGGTATTCCCAGAGCTGGACGTAGATCGGTTTGTTGAGCCCCAGGATCTGTTCGATCTCATGGATCAGCTTCGGCTGGGGGTCGCGGCCGGCACGCAGGACCGCCGGGTTGGCGGTCGGCAGGACGCGGAAGAGGATGAAGGTGATCGCGCAGACGACGACCAGGATCACGACGCCCCAGAGCAGGCGGCGGACGATGTAGCGGATCACCGCTCCACCTCCCTGTGATGTTGACCGATCGTGATCATGCGCTCGTCCAGTGACGCGTGGGGCCCCGCATTCGCGGGGCCCCACAAGCGTCGATTAGCTCGCCGCTACTTGAGCGACGTCCAGGCGTAGTCCCAGGAACCGATGTTCCAGAGCTGGCCGACGCCGTTGACGCCGGTGCCCTCGAGATTCGGCTGGTTGTCCCACTCGATCGGGATAGCGAGCGCGTGTTCGACAATTTTCTTGTCGGCTTCGGCCCACGCTGTGGCCCGGGCGCTGCGCCCGGAAATCGTCACGGCCTTGTCCATCGCCGCGTTGATTTCGGGGTTGTTCGCCTGGCTCCAGTTCACGTTGCCCGTGGCGTTGATGTATTTGCCGTTGAACGTGATGTTCAGCACCGTCTGCGCGTCCGCGAAGTCGGCGATCCAGCCGACCGACGGGCAGACCGTGATCTCTTCTTTCGGCACGTTGCAGTACTTGCCGTACATCGTTGCCGTTTCCTCAAGCGAGAGCTTCGTGTTGAAGCCCAGGTTCTTGAGCGTTTCGTTGATCACTTCGGCGCGTTCCTTCGCCGGCGGACCGTTCGCGGCGACGATCGAAATCTGTTCGCCGCCGGTGTATTTGCCGCTCGGGTAGCCTGCCTTCTTGACGTATTCTTCCGCGAGCTTCTGGTCGCCTTCGGGGTGTTCGTTGTAGTCCACTCCACTCGGCCCCTTCAGGCCGCCGGCCTGTTCGAAGCCCGAGATCGTCGGGTAGATCCAGTGCGTCGCGTTGATCGTCACGAGCTTGCCGCCCGCGAGCTTGTTGAGCGCTTCTTTGTTCAGCGCCGCCCAGAAGGCCTTACGCAGGTCTTCGTTCTTGAACGGCCCGACCTTGTTGTTCACGCCGATGTAGTGCATCCCCCCACCGGGCGAGAGCTCGAGCTGTTCTTTGTGCTGCGTGGCCGCGGTTTTCAGCACCGACGAGGGCACGCCTTCGGCGAGCACGTCGTTCGTGCTGTTCAGGACCTGTTCGGCGAGAACGGTGCCCGTGCCGCCGATCTTGATGTTGATTTCGTTCAGGCAGGCCGGGCGGTAGTCCGTCGAGGCCTTCCAGTTCGGGTTGCGAATCAGCGTCGCCGACTTGCCCGGGATGTAGCCGATGCCAAGAACCTTGCCTTCGGCATTGTTCTTGAGCATGTACGGGCCGGTCGCCACCTGGTAGGAGCCGTAGTTCGACGGCTTGTTCTTGTCGAATTTTTCGGCGTATTCCTTCGGCACCGCTGCCGTCAGCGGTAGCACGAGCGCGTCAGCGACGATCTGGCCCTGCGGCTGGTCGAGCTTGATCACGAGTTCGTGCTTGTTCGGCGTTTTGACGCCCGGGATCGGGCCACCGGTCGCCTTTTCGGCACCTTCGATCGCCGAGAAGTACGACTGGAAGTACGGGTTTGCGACGTTCGGGTTCGCCCCGCGGTCGATCGCGTAGGCCACGTCTTCGGAGGTCACTTCGCGGTTGACCGGCGGGCTGAAGTGCACGCCTTCACGGATTTTGATCTTGATTTCCTCGTTGTTGGAGGAGATTTCCGGCGGCCCGGCAGCCATGTCGGCGGTCGGTTCAGACGCTGTGTTCGGCTTGTTCGAGTACAGCGGCCGTTGCGTCGCGAACACGACCATGTAGTCGGTCGAGTAGTACGCGATGCCCGGGTCGAGGTGTTCGAAGTCGTTTTCCTGCAGAACGTTCAGCGTTCCGCCCTTCGTCACGCAGGAAAGTTTCTCATTCGTCGGGCTTTTGAACCCGGCGACTGTCGGGACCGAGCTTTCAGAACTGGTGCTGCTGCTCGACCCGCCACTGGAACCGCACGCCGCAAGCAGCAGCCCAAAGGCTGCGACGAGCGCGAGCGCTCCAATTGGTCTCAACCACCTCATTAGTGCCTCCTGTTTATGTGTGCAAGCGCCCTCATCGGGCGTTCCGTGGGCTGAGGGCGTCCTGAAGCCCGTCGCCCAGCAGGTTGAAGGCCAGCACTGTAAGCAACAGTGCCAGGCCCGGGAAGGTGAAGTACCACCACGCGGAGCTGAAGATAGGCGTGGCATCGGCGATCATCTGGCCCCAGCTCGCCGTCGGCGGCCGGATGCCGATCCCGAGGAACGAGAGCGCCGCCTCGATCCCGATCGCCGTCGGGATCAGCAGGCTGGCGTAGACGATGATCGGCGCGGTCAGGTTCGGCAGGATCTCGCGGAACATGATCCGGGCGTCGGAGGCGCCGAGCGCGCGCGAGGCTTCGACGAACTCGCGCTCACGCATCGAGAGCACGAGGCCGCGGACGATGCGCGCCACAAACGGCCAGGCGCCGAAGGCGATCAGGAAGATGATCACCGGCATCCCCGGTTCGATCAGCCCGCCGAGGCAGCCCTTGACCGAGCAGGCGGCGCCGACGCCGAGGCCGAGCAGCAGCAGCGGGATCGAGAGGATCACGTCCATCGCGCGGGAGATCAAGGTGTCGGTCCAGCCCCGGTAGAAGCCGGCCATCAGGCCGACCGTGACACCGATCGTCGTCGCGATGAACGCCCCGATCAGGCCGACCATCAGCGAGACGCGCGACCCGTAGATGACGCGCGAGAGAATGTCGCGGCCGAGGTTGTCCACGCCGAGCGGGTTGGCGCTCGTCGGTCCCGTTGGTTCGCCGAACGGCCCGAGCAGTTTGAGGTCCTGCTTGTAGGGGCCGGGGAGCCCAAGGATCGAGACGATCAACGGCGCGAATATCGCCACGAGGATCAGCAGGATCACGAAACCGAGCGAGACCATCGCGACGCGGTCTTTGCGGATCCGGCGCCAGAAGAGCGCGAGCGGCGAACGTGCCGTGACCCCCGCTTCGCCGAGCTCGAGATATTCGAGCGCCTCGTCCGGCTGCGCAATCTCTTGAGCGCCCGTCGTCGACAACTAGCTCCCGGCTCCCCTTGCTTCCTCGGACATCGCCAGCTTCGCGGCGGGCCGCAACGCATGGCACGTAAAGTGAATTTATACGTTCTGCGCGCGGTTCGGGTCACCTTCAGGCCGCGAACGCGCTGTCAGCGGCGATACTCGGCCGATGGATTCGCTGTTCGGCCCGGAGCAGGGTGCCGGCGAGGACCCGCTCGCGGTCCGAGCGAGGCCCGTTTCGCTCGGGGAGTTCGTCGGCCAGGAGCAGCTGCTGGCCCCCGGATCGGCGCTGCGCGGAGCGATCGAACAGGGCCGTCCCCATTCGATGATCCTGACCGGGCCGCCCGGGACCGGCAAGACGACGCTCGCACGGATGCTCGGCGCGGCGAGCGGCTGGCCGTTCGAGGAGCTCAGCGCCGTGCAGGCCGGCCGCGCCGAGGTCCGCGAGGTGATCGAGCGGGCGCGCCTGCGCCGCGCCGGGGGCGGGGCGCCGACGGTCCTGTTCCTCGACGAGATCCATCGCTTCAACAAGGCCCAGCAGGACGCGCTCCTGCCGGCCGTCGAGGAAGGCTCGGTGGTCCTGATCGGGGCGACAACCGAGAACCCCGCGTTCGAGGTCAATTCGGCGCTGCTCTCGCGCACGCGCGTCTATGCGTTGCGGGCCCTCTCGAGCGCCGAGCTCGGCACCGTGCTCGACCGGCTCGCCGTCGACCCGCCGCCGACGGCGGCGGCGATCGAGCTGCTCGCCGACGCGGCGCAGGGCGACGCGCGGGTCGCGATCGCGGCGCTCGAGCTCGCCGCGGCGGCGGCCGCGGCGAACGGCGAGCCGGAGATCTCGCCCCGGCGCGCCGCCGACGCGATGCAGCGCCGCGCGACGCTCTACGACCGTGCCGGGGACCGCCACTACGACTACATCTCGGCCTACATCAAGTCGGTCCGCGGATCCGACGTCGACGCCGCGCTCTACTACCTGGCGGTGATGATCGAGGGCGGCGAGGACCCGGCCTTCATCGCGCGCCGGATCGTGATCCTCGCCAGCGAGGACGTCGGGAACGCCCGCCCGACCGCGCTCGCGGTCGCGGTCGCCGCCGCGCAGGCGGTCGACAGGATCGGGATGCCGGAGGCCCACTACCCGCTGGCGCAGGCGACGGTCTATCTCGCGCTGGCCCCCAAGTCCGATGCGGCGGGCTCGGCACTTTGGTCCGCCCGCGCGCACGTGCGCGATCACGGAGCACTCGAGCCGCCCGCGCAGCTGCGTTCCGGGCCGCGCCCGGGCAGCGAGCGGGCCGCGTACAACAACCCGCACCGCGCGCCGGGTCACGTGAACGGCGATCGCCTGGCGCCGGCCGCACTGGAGGAGTCCTTCTTCGCCGCCGCCGAGACCGAACCTGAGCTCGCTGCGCGCCTGGCGCAGCTCGAGCTTGAGCGCAGCCGCAAAGCGCCCTGACGCGCGATACCGGGCCCCAACCAACGGCTACGCTTGGGCCCATGCCCGCCCAGGCCTACCGCGGCAAGGAGTGCGTCTGCCAGCTGCGCAAGGGAATCTGCGACCAGAGCTGCGTCGAGGGGATGCTCGCCGTGCCGTTCTACATCGCCTGCCTGAAACTGGCCGGCCGGCGCTGCGTGGTCGTCGGCGGCGGCGAGGTCGGGCTCGAGAAGGTCGACGGGCTGCTCGCCTGCGACGCGGACGTCACGCTGATCGCCCCCGCTGCGTGCGAGGAGCTCGCCGCCTACGCACGCGAGGGCTCGCTGCGCTGGCAGCGCCGCGCCTACGGCGGGCCGCAGGACCTCGAGGGCGTGTTCCTCGTTATCGCCGCGACCGATGAGACCGACGTCAACATCGCCGTCTACGACGACGCCGAGCGGCGGGCGATGCTCGTCAACGTCGTCGACGTCCCGCCACTGTGCAACTTCATCCTGCCCGCCGTGCTGCGCAGCGGCCCGATCGCGATCGCCGTTTCGACTGCCGGCGCCTCGCCGGCGCTCGCCAAGCGGATGAAGCGCGAGATCGAAGCGACGTTCGGAGCGGCCTACGCGCGACTCGCGGTGATCCTCAACGAAGAGCGCGGCTGGGCCAAGTCGACGCTGCCGACCTACCAGGACCGCAAGCGCTTCTTCGAGGAGATCGTCAACGCCGACCCCGACCCGGTCGCCCTGCTCGAACGCGGCGAAGCGGGCGAGCGCGAGGTGCGCGCGCTGATCGAGCGCGCGCGAGCGGCCCACGCGCTCGCGGTGTCGAGCAGCTGAGCCCGACGGCGATCCGGCTCAAGGGGGCGGGCCGGGAATATGGCGACCACGCGGCGCTGATCGACGTCACGCTCGAGTTGCCGGCGGGGAGCACGCTCGCCGTGCTCGGGCCCAACGGGGCGGGCAAGACGACACTCCTGCGCCTGCTCTCGACGCTGCTGCGGCCGAGCCGCGGCACACTCGAGCTGCTCGGCGCGCAGCTCCCGGACGAGTCCTACAAGGTCCGTGGGAAAATCGGCCTCGTCGCACATGAGCCGCTGCTCTACCGCGAGCTCAGCGCGGTAGAGAACCTCGACTACTACTGCGGGCTGTACGGCGTCACGGGCGCGCGCGCGAAGGAGCTGCTGGACGCTGTCGGGATCGGCGCGGCGCGCAGCGCGCCGCTGCGTGAGCTCTCGCGGGGCACCGTCCAGCGTGTGGCGATCGCGCGAGCGGTGCTGCATCAGCCGGAGCTGCTGCTGCTCGACGAGGCGTTCTCGCACCTGGACCCCGCGGCGATCGAGCTGGTGCAACCGTTGATCGGCCGCGGCGCAGAGGCCACACGCGTGCTCACGAGCCACGATGCGATGGCCGCCGTCGCCGAAGCCGACATGGTGCTCGGGCTGCGCGCCGCGCACCCGGTGCTGCTCGCGCCGGCCGCCGAGCTCGACGGCGCCGTGATCGCGGAGCTCTACCGGTGAGCGGGCCGCTGAGCGCGATCCTGCGCAAGGAGCTGCGCCTGGAGCTGCGCAGCCTCGCGGCGCTGCCGGCGATGCTGCTGTTCGCGGTCTCGCTGTTCGTGCTCGCCCACTTCACGCTCAACCGCTCGGTGCTCGAAGGTGACCTTGCGTCCGGGGTCCTGTGGATCGCGCTGCTCCTCGCTGCGCTGCTCGGCGCCAATCGGCTGTTCGTCGCGGACGTCGAGCAGGGCGGACTGGAAGGCCTGATGCTCGCGCCGGTCCAGCGCAGCGTGCTGCTGCTCGCGAAGGTCATCGTGATGCTCGTGTTCCTGGTCGCGCTCGAGCTGGTCGCGGTGCCCGCTTTTGCGGTGCTCCTGCTCGGCCCCCCGCTCGGACCCTCGCTCGGCTGGCTCACGGCGCTGCTGGCGCTCGCGGACATCGGGATCGCACTCGTCGCCGTGCTGGTTTCAGCGCTCGCGTCACGGACGCGAGCCCGCGACCTGTTCGTCGCCTTGATCGGGCTGCCGCTGATGCTGCCGATCGCGATCGGAGCCGCACGCGGCAGCGCGCCGCTGCTGGCGTTCGCCGCACACGCTCCTGCGGCACGCTGGCCGCTGATGATCGGACTCTATGATCTGATCTTGGGCCTCATCGCGTTCGCCCTTTTCGACTTCCTCGTGGAGGAATGATTCACCAGTCGAGCAGCTCCTCGCGGGGGCTTTGGATCCAGACCACGGCAACGGTGGCGCTCTTGGGCGTCGCGCTTGCGCTGGTCTTCTTCTATGCGCCGCTGGAAGCCGAACAGGGATTCCTGCAGAAGATCTTCTACGTCCATGTGCCGCTCGCGATCGTCTCGCTGTGCGCGTTCGTGGTCGGGGGGCTGTTCGCGGTGCAGCAGCTGCGCACGCGCTCGGCGTCGTGGGACATGCGCTCGTGCGTGACGATCGACCTCGGCCTCGCGTTCGCGGTCGCGGCCCTCGTCTGCGGCTCGATCTGGGCCAAGGGCTCCTGGGGGCACTGGTGGGTCTGGAACGAGCCGACGCTGGTCTCGTTCCTGATCATCATCCTGCTGTACGCCGTCTACCGGCCGCTGCGCCGCTCGATCGACGACCCCGAGCGCCAGGCTCGCTTCGCGTCGGTATTCGCGGTCATCGGCGCGATCTTCGTGCCGGCCAACTTCATCGCGGTACGCGCGTCCAGCGCCTACCTGCACCCCCGTGTGCTGGGCGCGAGCTCCCAGCTGCCGGGCGAAATGGCGCTCACCTTCCTCGTCAGCCTCGCCGCAATCGCGCTGCTCTTCTGCACCTTCTATCGCTTCGAGATGGGGGCCCGGCGGGCGCGCGTCGCCCTGCGGGCACTGCGCCGAAACGCAAACCGCCGCGAGCAGGCGGCGGCCGCCGCGATGGCCCGGACCGCCACGGAGCCCGGCGCATGATCACCGCCATCGCGCCCGCGCTGCCTCTGCACACGGCCGGCAAGTACGTCGCGGCGGCCTACATCGTGCTGCTGCTGCTCGTGGTCGTCTACGCGGCCGTGCTCGGGGTCCGCGTCGCCGGCATGCAGCGCGAGATCGCAGCGCTCGCCGACGCCGAGGAGCAGGAGGACCAATGAGCGAGCTGCTCGCGCTCGGGATTTCCCACAAGACGGCGCCTGTCGCGGTGCGCGAACGGCTCGCGATGGCGGCCCACGAGGCCGAGCAGTTCGCGGCCCAGGCGTGCGAAAGCGGCGAGGTCCGCGAGGCCGTTGTGCTCTCGACCTGCAACCGCACCGAGCTGTATGCGGTCGTGACCGATCCCCTGCGGGCCGAGTCCGCGCTACTCGGCCAGCTCGCCGCGCGCGCCCGGATCCGGCCGACGGAGCTGACCGACGCGATCTACTCGCCGCGCAACTGTGATGCCGCCCGGCACCTGTTCCGTGTGTCGGCGGGCCTGGACTCGATGATCGTCGGCGAGGCAGAGGTACAAGGCCAGGTGCGCCGCGCGCACGAGGCCGCTGTCGCCGCCGGGACCACCGGACCGACCTCGAACCGTCTGTTCTCGGCCGCGATCACGACCGGCCGGCGCGTGCGCACCGAGACCGCGCTTGGACACTCGCACGCGAGCGTCGCATCGGTCGCCGTCGATCTCGCCAGCGAGACGGTCGGCGAACTCGCTGGACGGCGCGTGATCGTGCTCGGCGCCGGCGAGACGAGCGAACAGACAGCCCAGGCGCTCTCGCGCGCGGGCGCCGACACGATGTTCGTTGCGAACCGCCACGCCGGCCGCGCGCTTGCGCTGGCCGACCGCTTCGGCGGCGGCGTCCTCTCGCTCGACGAACTGCCGGCCAAGCTCGACTTCGCGGACATCGTCGTCGCCTCGACCTCGTCGCCGCGGCCGATCATCGGCCACGAGGAGCTCGGCCTCGTGATGGCCGAAAGGCAGCAACGGCCACTGCTCCTGATCGACATCGCGGTGCCGCGCGACATCGAGCCGGCCTGCGCCGAGCTTCCCGGCGTCACGCTCTACGACATCGATGACCTCCAGGCTGTCGTCGCGCGCAACCTCTCCACGCGCGAAGAGGAGGTCCCGCGCGCGCTGCAGATCATCGAGGAGGAGATCGCCCGGTTCGCCGTCTGGCTCGGGCAGCTCGACGCGCTGCCCACGATCGCTGCGCTGCGCCGCCACGGCGACGCGATCGTCGAGGGGCTGCTCGCCGAGAACGACGGTCGCTGGGAGTCACTCGGCGAGGCCGACCGCCGCCGCGTCGAAGCGCTCGCCCACGCCGTGATGTCACGACTGCTGCACCGCCCGACCGAGCGCCTGCGGGCGCTGCACGACGAGCGCGGCCACGCCGCCCTGGAGACCGTGCGGGACCTGTTCGGCCTCGAACAGGAGTCCACGGCAGAGCGGCCGGCGGGCGAGCCCGCGGCCGTCACAGAGCTTCACAGCCGTCGATCGAGCCAGCCCGGACCTCGATGAGGCTCGGCACCCGCGCGAGCGCGCTGGCGCTCGCGCAGACCGAGTCGGTGCTCCGGGCGCTCGGCGGGGGCGAGATCGTCCACGTCACCACCTCGGGCGACAGCGGCGCCGCCGGCGACAAGTCGCGCTGGGTCGACGGGATCGAGCGCGCACTACTCGCGGGCGAGATCGATCTGGCCGTGCACTCCGCGAAGGACGTTCCAGGGCGGCTGGCCCCCGGCCTGGCGCTGCTCGCCTCGATGCCGCGAGCCGCAAGCGCCGACGTGCTGTGCGGCTGCGACTCGCTCGACGCGCTCCCCGGCGGTGCCCGCGTCGGCACGGCAAGCCTGCGGCGTGCGGCGCAGCTACGCGCCGCACGGGCGGACCTCAAAGTCGTCGAGCTGCGCGGCAACGTGCCGACACGGCTCGCCGCGCTCGATGATGCCGAGCGCCGGCTCGATGCGATCGTGCTCGCCCGCGCCGGACTCGATCGCCTCGGCCTCTCGGAGCATGTCGGGGGCGAGCTTGACGAACGGCGGTTCGTACCCGCGCCGGGCCAGGGCGTGATCGCGATCGAGGGACGCGCCGACGACCCGCGGGCCCTCGCTGCCGCCCGGCAGATCGGCGACGCCCGGGCGCTCGTCGAGCTGCACGCCGAGCGGGCGCTCGCCGACGCGCTCGACGCCGACTGCAGCACGCCACTCGGGGCCCGTGCCCGGGCCGACGGCGACGTGCTGACGCTCACCGCCTGGGTCGGCGCGGCCGACGGTTCGGCCTGGCTGCTGGACGAACAGTCCGGCGCCGCCGCGCAGCCGCAGGAGCTCGGCGGCACCGTCGCGCAACGACTGCTCGCCGCGGGCGCCCGCGAGCTGCTCGCGGGCTCGGCAGCGTGAGCGCCGGCAAGGTCTACCTCGTCGGCGCCGGCCCGGGCGACAGCGGCCTGATGACCGCCCGCGCGCTCGAACTGATCGCGCAGGCCGACACGATCCTCTACGACCGCCTGATCCCGCAGGACGCCCTCGACGGCGCTCGCGCCGACGCCGAGCTGCTGTTCGTCGGCAAGGGCGGGCACACACCGTCGATGCCGCAGCGGGAGATCGAGGAGCTGCTCGTCGCGCGGGCCCGCGACGGGCGCGCCGTCGTGCGCCTGAAGGGCGGCGACCCGTTCATCTTCGGCCGCGGCGGCGAGGAGGCCCTGACCTTACGCGCCGCGGGAATCGCGTTCGAGATCGTGCCCGGCGTCACCGCAGGCATCGCAGCACCGGCCTACGCGGGGATCCCCGTGACGCAGCGCGCGCTCGCCTCCGCGGTCGCGTTCGTCACCGGCCACGAGGATCCCGTCAAGCCCGGCGCGGCCGTCGACTGGGCGGCGCTGGCCGCGTTCCCGGGCACGCTCGTGCTCTACATGGGCGTCGGGCGGCTCGCCGAGATCGCCGCCGCGCTGGTCGCCGCCGGACGCAACCCCGACGAGCCCGTTGCGGTCGTCGAAGCGGGCACGCTGGCACGCCAGCGCGCGGTCACCGGAACGCTCGCGACGATCGGCGAGCGCGCCTCGCGGGCGCAGGTCCGCGCACCCTCGGTGACGGTCGTCGGCGAGGTCGCCCGGCTCGCCGACGAGCTCGCGTGGTTCACGCCCGGCCCGCTCGCCGGGCTCGCCGTCGCCGTGACGCGCGCGCGTTCGCGCAGCAGCACGCTCGCACAGCGGCTCGCGGCACTCGGCGCGCGGGTCATCCAGGCGCCGGTGATCGCCACGCGTCCGCTGGACGGCCCGCCGCTGCAGCCCGCGCCGTACGACCTGATCTGCGTCACAAGCGCGACCGGAGTCGAGCTGCTGTTCGAACGCCTGGCCGCCGCCGGGCTCGACGCGCGCTCGCTGGCCGGCGCGACGCTCGCCGCCGTCGGCCCTGCGACGGCCGCCGCTCTCGCCGCGCACGGCGTGCGGGCCGACGTCGTGCCCGGGGAGTCGGTCGCCGAGGCGCTCGCGGACGCGCTCGCGGGCGGCGGCTGGCGCCGCGCGCTCGTCGCGCGGCCCGTTCAGGCGCGCGACGTCCTCGCGCAGCGCCTGCGCGAGGAAGGCGCCGTCGTGGACGAGCTCGAGCTCTACGAAACGGTCGGCGAGCAGCTCAGCGACGCGACACGCGACGCGGTCGCGGGCTGCGACTACGTGACCTTCACGTCCTCTTCGACGGTGCGCCATCTGCTCGCCGCCGCAGGCGGCGCAGGGATCCTGGCCGGTTCGCGCGTGGTCTCGATCGGCCCGATCACCAGCGCGACGCTGCGCGAGCACGGCATCGGCGTCGACGCCGAGGCGCAGCGGCACGACATCGACGGGCTCCTCGAGGCACTGATCGCCGACGCGGCGGCGCGGCGGTGAGCCCGCTCGGCCTGCCGCGACTGCATCTGCGCCTGACCGACTCGACCAACGCCCGGGCCCGCGAGCTCGCGGACGCCGGTGCTCCCCACGGCACGCTCGTGACTGCCGAGGAGCAGAGCGCCGGTCGCGGCCGGCAGGGCCGCAGCTGGTCGGCGCCGGCCGGCAGCGCCCTGCTGATGTCGCTCGTACTGCGTGAGACCGGGCCGCTGCTGCCGCTCGCGGGCGGCGTCGCGGTCTGCCGGGCCGTCGGCTCCCAGGCGAGCGTGAAGTGGCCCAACGACGTCGTCGTCGAGCAGCCCGACGGGCGCCTGGCGAAGCTCGCGGGAATCCTCGTTGAGGGACGCCCGCAGGACGGCTGGGCGGTCCTCGGGATCGGCGTCAACGCCGCCGTCGATCTCGCGTCGCTCCCGGCGGAGCTCGCTCCCGGCGGCCCCCGCCCCGCGGCGAGCCTCGAGCTCGCTCCCGACGCGATCGAGCCGCTGCTCGAGCGCCTGCTGATCGAGCTCGAGCGTGCGCTGGGCGCAACGGACAGCGAGACGGTCGCGGCCTTGACCTCGCTCGACGCCCTGCGCGGACGCCACGTGGAATGGGCGCAGGGTGACGGAACCGCGGACGGGATCGACGGCGACGGCCGGCTGATTGTGCGCGGCCCCGAGGGTACGCGCGAGCGGCTGCTCGCGGGCGAGGTGCGTCTACGCCGCTAGGCGGCCGGCTCGAGCTCGTCGTCGCCGTCGAGCGAGAGCTCGTCCTCGCCGTCGAGCCGGTCCTCGCCGTTCTCCTGGTCGGCGATCAGCTCGTCGGGATCGTCCTCGATCGGCGCCTGGGCGCCGTCGACGGTCCCGTCGACAGTGGCGGCCGCGGCCTTGCCTGCCGCCGGTGTCTGGCGGCGGCGTTTGCGTCCGGAGCGTCCGCGTCGCTTCGGGAAGTTGCGCAGCAGCTCGCGGGCCAGCGCCTGGGGCTTGCGTGCGGCGCGCATCCGCGCCGCGTAGAGCGCCTGTTCTCCCTCGGGGGTATGCGAGAGCGCCGCCGCGAGCAGTGCCGCGGAGAGGCGGCGGTCCTGCTCGCGCGCCGACTGGACCAGACGCCGGGCGTTGCGTGCGTGGGCGCCGCCGGACGAGTTCACGAGCAGCCCGAGGAGCCGCTTGGTCTCCGGCCAGCGGGCGACCGCGTATTCCTCGTGCAGCTCACGCGTGTATGCGGCGAGCTGCCAGATCCAGGCAGCGGCCTGCTCGCGCGTCCCGAAGCGCTTGTCGACGATCGCCCGCAGCAGCACCTTGGAGGCCTCGCGTCGCTCGTCACGCGACCAGCCGCCGACGAGCTCAACGGCCCGGTCGAACAGCTCCGGGTCGCGCAGCGACGCGATGTCCACAACGGCGCGCTGGCGCAGCTGGGCGCTCGAATTGCGTTCGACGGTGGTGATCAGGAACCGCCCTTTGAGCTGGCCTTCTTTGTCGAACTGGAGCATCGCGCGGGCCTTGCGCCAGCCGTTCGGCGCGACGCGGGCGCCGGCGAGCGCCGCCCACAGGTGCTGCTCCCCGGCGTCGAGCTTCTCCACGGCGATCCGCCACAGGTCGCGCTCGAAGACCTCGAAGCGACGCTCCTCCTCGACGCACACCGGCAGCACACGTTTGTCGACGCGCATCCGGCGACCGCGGCTGCGGCGCACCGGTCCGACAACGATCGCGCCGCCGCGGTAGACGTCACGGTCGAGCAGCGAGTGAAGCGTGATCACCGGGTCGTCGTTCTTGGTCGCCTCGTGGACGAAGTCGACGACGAGCCCGGCCTCCTTGCCGGGGTGCCGGCGCGTCACGCGCCCGACGCGCTGCTGGTAGATCCGCTTGGAGGCGGTTGGCGCGAGGTGCAGGCAGACCGTCGCGCGCGGGCTGTTCCAGCCCTCGGCGAGCAGCTGCGCGTTGATCAGCACGTCGATCTCTCCCGCCTCGTAGCGCGCGAGGACCTCGGCAAGCTCGCGCTTGGGCGTCTCGCCGGAGACCGCCACGGCCTTGATCCCCTCGGCCCGGAAAGCCTCCGCGAGGTTGTAGGCGTGCTTGACCCCGGCCGCGTAGACGACGCCCGGTACGCCGTGGAAGCGCGTGCGGTAGAGGTTGGCGGCCGCGAGGTTGAACGGCGTCTGGTCGAGCAGTTTCGCGAGCTCGTCCTGGTCGAACTCGGTGTCGACCTCGCCGCGCCGGAGCGGGACGTTGGCGATCGTGCGCACTCCCGCGCCTGGCGAGATGCGGATGCAACGCAGCGGCGCGATCACACCGCGCCTGGCCGCCTGTGCGAGATCGAAGCGCGAGGTCTGCGTCGGGAACAGGTCGGTGACGTGACGTGCGATCAGCGCACCGGTCGCGGTCATCCCGACGAAGATCGGCCCGGTCCACTCGCGGATCGCGGCGCTCGTCTTCTCGCCAAGCGCGGTGTGGGCCTCGTCGCAGATCACGATCGTGTAGGCGCTCGAGATCTCGCCGGCGTTGCGTACGAACCACTGGTAGGTCTCGACGGTCACCGGGCCGTTCGCCGCGTCCTGGCCCTTGAGCAGCGCCGGCGTGATCCGCTTTGCGTAGCCGCGGTCGCGAAGCTCGCCGTGGAACTGGTCGACGAGGTTGCGCCGGTGGGTCAGGATCAGCACGCCGCCGGTCTGCGAGGCCTCCACGAAACCGAGCGCGGCGACGGTCTTGCCGGCCCCGGTCGCGTGCTCGAACCAGAAGCGCTTGTGCGCATTCGGGTCCTCGGGCTGCTCACCGAGCTGGTCGTCCTCGTCCTGCGCCCACGCGCCGCCATCGGCCGCGGCGGGCGAGCCGTAGGCCTCGAGCTCGTCCTCGTCCTCGTCCTCCGGGCCCGCGTCTGCGTCGTCGAGCTCGTCCTCGTCCTCATCCTCGGACGCCTCTGCGTCCCCGTCGTCGGCGGGGTCCTCGGCCCCGTGGCTGCCGAAGATGTCCGCCGAGGCGAGCAGGTCCGGCGAGGCGCCGTTGCTCTGCGCGCTCGCGCGGGCGGCCTCCGCGAGCAGGGCGGTCAGGGTGCCGGACAGTGCGTCGACCTGGTGGGCGTTGAGCACGGTCCCGTCGGCGAGCTTCGGCTCGTCGACCGACAGCAGCCGCTCGAGTCCGAGCAGCAGCGAGTAGTTGCGCCGCCAGTGCGTCGACGGGTGCTTCGGAGCCGGGGAGGCCGCGAGCTCCTCGAGCGCGCGGTCCAGCGCGCGGCGGCGCGCGCTGCCCGGCGCGAGCGCGATCTCGGGCTGCTCGTCGGGGTGGACGAAGCGATCGTGGACGAACGCCTCTGCCCGGCGGATTTCGTCGGTACTTGGAAGATTCGCGGCCGCGAGGACCGCTGAGGTTTGCTCGGCCATTGAGGCTCTTACTTCGAGACCGGGCCGCGCCACTGCACGGCCCCAAGATTGGCGCGTATAGCGCCGGCGGAACGCTGCCCCGTCCCAACCGCTTGCAAGGTCACGATATAGCAGGCCGCGCCGCCATGTTCCCGCCGTGTGGCACCCTTTCCGCCTGATGACCAAAGCCCGCCTGCTCACCGTGCTCGCGGTGCTCGCCATCGTCGTGGTGGTCGCGTTGGGTTTCGCCGAATCTCGTCGCGGGGCCCCGGCGGCGCCGTTGAAGGTTCTCTCCGCGACGCAGGTCGCGGCCCGGGTGGCGGGCGCCGGCGAACCGTACGCCGCGTTGCACGCGCAGTCCTCGCAGCTGCTCCCGGGCGGCCTTTCCGCGTTGCGCGAGCGGATCGCGGCCCTGCACGGACATCCGATCGTGATCAACAAGTGGGCTTCCTGGTGCGAACCGTGCAAGGAAGACTTCCCGCTCTTCCAGCACGCCTCAACGAACCTCGCGCGCAGCGTCGCGTTCATCGGCATCGCCTCGAACGGCAGCGCGCGCAGCGACAGCGAAGCGCTGCTCGCGAGGTACCCGTTGCCCTACCCGAGCTACTGGGACCCCAGCGGCCGCGCCGGCGCGGGCCTGACAGGCTCGGCATTCCTGCCCGTGACGATGTTCATCAACCCGCAGGGCGGGACCTACGTGCGCCAGGGGGCCTACCCGTCGCTCGCCAAGCTCGAAGCGGACGTGCGCCGCTACGCGGAGGGCTGACGGTGCCGCAGCTGCGCATCGACCCGCTGAGCGGCCTGCGGACGATCGTCGCCGCGGAGCGTTCGCGCCGCCCCGGCGGCGCGCCCACGAGCCCGCCGGCCGAGCCGATCGACGTCGCGCGGGACCCGTTCGCCGCAGGCCACGAGGACCGCACGCCGCCCGAGCTCTACGCCCTGCGCGAGGGCGGGGAGCCGAACGGGCCCGGCTGGGCAGTGCGGGTGGTGCCAAACCTCTATCCCGCGCTCGAAGCGCCCGACGCCGCCGCGACGGGAGATGTGCGCCGCGTCGAGCGTGGCATGCCCGAACTCTTTGAAGAGCTGCCGGCGACCGGCGCGCACGAGGTGATCATCAATGCGCCCGACCCCGTGCAGTCACTCGGTGAACTCACGGCCGACCAGGTGGCGCTCGCCGTCGGCGTCTGGCAGGAGCGGATGCGCGCCCACCAGGACAGCGCGTACGTCCAGTTGATCGTCAACGAGCGCCGCGAGGCCGGCGCGTCGCTGCCCCACACCCACGCCCAACTCTACGCGCTGCCGTTCGTACCGGCGACCGTCGCACGCGAGCGCGAGCGCGCCGCAGCACACTGGACGCGCACGATGGGTCACGACCTGCTCTCGGACATCGTCGCCGAGGAGGTCCGCCGCGAGCAGCGGATCGTCGCGATCGACGACGAGGCGGTGCTGCTCGCACCGTGGGCCTCGAGGATGCCCTACCAGCTGATGCTCGTGCCGCGCCGGCCGGCGCCGCGCTTCGAGCTGGCCGGCGCGACCGGCGCGCGCTTGCTGCACGACGGACTGCGACGGCTCGCTCTGGCGCTCGGTGGCAGCCCGCCGCTGAACATGTACGTGCGCAACGCGCCCGCCGATGCCGAGCACTTCTGCTGGCGGATCGACGTGCTGCCGCGGCTCGCCTACCTCGCGGGCCTTGAGCTCTCGACCGATCTGGCGTTGAACATCGTCGCCCCGGAGGACGCCGCACGCACACTGCGCGAGGTCCGCGCGCCGACGGGATAGGCTTGCCGCCGTGCCTGAGCAGCCCCGCTACGTGCCGCGCATGGCGGCCGAACCGCCGCAGGAGGACCTGCCCTACGGCCGTTGGGCGGAGCGGCTGGCGACGGAGTTCACCGCCGCAGTCGGCGAGATCGAGGCCGACGACGAGCTCGGGGACGCCGACGAGATCACGTGGTATCCGGACCGCAGCTGGCACGGATACACCTACGTGCCGGCGACCTGCCGCACGAGTGGCGGCTTCGAACTTCTCGGCTATGTGCGATTCCGCGCCGCCGGCGAGGATCGCGAGCCTTCGGATTTCACGGCGATCGCCTACTACACGGACGATCTCTCCGAGGCGAACCCCGATTGGAACATGGACGTCTGCGACGAGGAGATCGGCAGCTGGCGCGGCGTCGGCGGCCGGCCGGCGAAGATGACTCTCGTCTGGGGGCGTCCGCTGGTTGGCGGCGGCCAGTTCGTCGCCGGCGAGCTGGCCGGCGTCCTGGTTGACGCGTGTCCGCTGGTCTCCGAGCGCTTCACCCTGATCGCGCCCGACGAACTCGCCGGCGACCTGCTCGACGTCGTGCTCTACGACGGCAAGGGCCAGGAGCTGGCGCGCGAGGCGCTGCACGATCCCGAGGACGCCGAGGAGAGCCCCGACCCGCAGGCGTGACAGGCCGCCCCGGCGGTGGTACCGTCGCGGCCATTGGGAAATGCGGTTCGTCCGCGCGTGGCGCAGACGGCCGGGAGGGGTTCAAGGAGGGTTCACATGGGGATGCGAATCGGAGCGCGCACGGCTGCGCTCCTCGTGACGGCCGCAGCGCTTTGCGCGGCGTCGGCGCCGGCGGCACAGGCGAAGACGACGCTCGGCACGGTCGAATGGGTACCGGGCTACGCGGCGCCTGGCACGCCCGAAAAGCTGGACAAGGTAGGCCTCGTGAAGGTCGGCTCACCGACCGCGAAAAACGTGCTCGTGATGGAGCCCGGGACATCCGGCGGAGGCGCGTATTTCATCCCGCTCGCGGTGGCGCTGACCGAAAAATCGCCCGAATGGCAGGTCTGGGCGGTTGAACGCCGCGAGAATCTGCTCGAGAAGCAGAGCGAGCTGACCAAGTACAAGGAGGGGAAGGTCAGCGGCGAGGAACTCTTCAACTACTACCTCGGCTACCTCACCAACCCGGCGGTCACGAAGCACTACAAGCCGCTCTCCGAACGGACCGCCGTCAAAGACGGGGCGGACGAATGGGGACTGAACACCGCGGTGCAGGACCTGCACATCGTGATTGAAAAAGCCAAAGCCCTCGGCGGCAAGGTCGTGCTCGGCGGCCACTCGCTCGGCGGCCAGGTGATCACCGCGTACGCGACGTGGGACTTCGGCGGCCACCCCGGTGCCGAAGGCCTGTCGGGCCTGGTCTTCGACGACGGCGCGAGCTCGCCGACGCCGATCAGCGCCGGCGAAGCCGAAGCGGGACTCAACTCACTGAAATCCGGTTCGCCCTGGCTGGCCTTCGGCGGCATCCCGTCGCCGGACCTCGGGCTGTTCTCGATGCTCGGCTCGTCGCTGTCCTACAAGGAACCGACCGCCGTCTCGCCGCTCGCGAGCTTCGGCCTGCTGCCGCCGGAATTGAAGGCCAAAAACGCAAAAGGCGAAGCTGTCACGCCGGACAACGAAGCGGCCTTCGGCTACGACGTCAACGTCGGGACCTCCCCGCCGAACCTCGCGGCCGCACAGGCGCACGTCGGGGCCGGGCTCCAGGAACCGTCCGAAGCCAGCAAGCCGTGGACGTGGAACGGCGCCGGCGCGATCACGCCACTGCCCCGTTACTCGGAAATGCTGGCGGGCGGCACCGAGAAGAACGCCGACGGCAGCGAGTGGTATTTCCCGGAGCGGCTGACGCTCGATGAGGGCGCGGTCGCCAACGGAATCCCGAACCCCGCCCAGGCGGTGCTCGGAGTGCACGCGATCTACGGCGAATCGCTGCCGAAATCGCTGCACATGCTGGCGATCAACTCCGAACTGGACAAATTGTTCGGCGGCTCGTTCACGACGCTCAACTTCGTCGAAGATCTGGCGGCCCAGTCGGGGATCCCGTCGAGCAATCTGACGCTGATCAACGAGGAAGACACCTACGCCCACAACGACCCGAACGGCGCCTACCCGGCGAACGCGCTGCTCGAACATCTCGTTCCGTTCCTCGCGGAACTCTGATCCTGAGCTCGTGCGGGGCGGCATGTCCGCCCCGCACGCACCTCAGGGCGCCGGGACGGGCCCGCGCACGCCGGCCCGGGCTAGAGCCGCGCTACGACCACAGGCGCGCGGGTTGGTGAGCTCGAGCCGCCGACCGGCTCGGAGCTGATCAGAACCTCCGACGTGCCGGCCGACCCGGCAGTGATCGCCGTCGACGCGGTTCCTGCGCGGGTGACCCCGAACAGGGCACTCGTCGCCCGGGGCGCCCCCGCGCCCCGTTTTGTCCACACCTCGTAGACCCGGCCCTGGCCGGGCGAGGGCATCGCGGCGAGCGAGATCTGGGTCCGGGACGCAGCGACGCGCAGCACGACCGAAGAGCCCGCCGGCCGCACCTGGGCGGTCACGGTGCGGACCGTTTCGCCTCCGCCGCGCGCGATCAGCGCGACCGCAACGAGCGCCGCCAGGCAGCCGAGCGCCACCGCGACGGCGATCCTCGCCGGGCGCGGTGCGGCAGTCCGGCGAGCGTCGGAGCGAACCTCGGCGAGGACCCTGCGGCGAACCTCCTTCGGTGCCTTGAGCCGCGGCGCGGCGGCCGGCAGCGCCGACGTCGCAACCTGAAGCGCCGCGAGCTCCTCGCGACAGACCGAGCATTCCTGGAGGTGACGCTCAAACGCTTCGCGTTGCTCGCTGGGCAGCGCGCCGAGCGCGTAGGGAGCTGCGTTGCCCTCACAGGAACTCACGCGCAGACCTCCCCCAGCTCGAGCCGCAGCTTCGCCAGACCGAGCCGCATCCGGCTCTTCACGGTGCCGGCCGGCATGCCCAGCAGCGACGAGATCTCCATGTGGGTCATCCCGCCAAAATATGCAAGTTCGATCACCCGGCGCTGATCGCCGGGCAGCGTGTCCAGTGCGCCGGCAACGATCCCCGCCTGCTCACGGCGCAGGACCTCGGTCTCGGTGCGCTCCCGCGCCGGCAGGCGCTCGGCGAGCCCCTCGTCGCTCGCGCGGCCGCGGTCGGCCACGCTGCGCCGGCGGATCGCGTCGATCGCGCGGTTGTGCACGGTCGTGAGGATCCACGCGCGCACGCTCCCGCGGCCCGCTTCGTAGCGCGCGCCGCTGCGCCAGACGGCGACCATCGCCTCCTGCAGCACGTCTTCGGCCATCGCGCGTTGGCCGCAGATCCGATAGGCGAGCGAGAAGGCGCTGTCAGCATGCCGGTCGTAGAGCAGCTCGAACGCGTCCGAGCGCCCTTCTGCGGCGAGCGCCATCAGATCCTCGTCGGCCAGCGAGTGGAGCCTCGCGCGATGCGAAAACGGGTTCCTCACCGCCCCATCCTTATGCCATGGCCGCCGGCCGGGTTGTGCGCCGCGCGCGGCGTTCGACGAGCGCGGCAGCCGCGACGCCGAGCTCGAAGAGCACGTACAGCGGCACAGTCTCGATCGCCATCGTCACGACTTCGCCGGGCAGCAGCGCGGCGATCGCGACGCAGGCGGCTATCGCGTAGCGGCGGTTTCGCCGCAGCTGCGCGGCCGTCACGACGCCGGCGCGGGTGAGCACGACGATCGCCACGGGAACCTGAAAGAGCAGGCCGAGCGCGATCAGCGTGGTCGCCGCGAAGCGGTAGTACTGGCTCGCCTGGACGAGCACGGTGAACTGGCCGCTGTCGAAGGTCAGCAGGAAGTGAAGGGTCGCCGGCAGCACGACGAAGTAGCCGAACGCGGCGCCGAGCACGAACAGGAACGGGACGACGGCCATCAGTTGCCGAACCGACGCTCGCACATCGTCGGCGAGCGCGGGCGCAAGAAAGCCGTAGAGCTGCACCAGCAGGACCGGCAGCGCGAGCGCGATCGAGAAGAGCAGGGCGACCATCACGGTGGTCGTGAACGGCTCGCCGATGCCGAGCGTCACCGGGCGCTGCGAGGGCGCGGCAGCCGCCGCCTGGCTCGCATGTGCAAGCGGGCCACGGAGCGCTCCGGCAACTGAGCGCAGCCGCGGACCCGCCCCGCTGCCGGGGGCGGCGATCGCACCGGCGAGCCGGTGGACCGCCGCGGCTACCGCAGCCGTAGCCTGTTCGGACCCCGACCGCGCCGAAGCTTCCCCGCGCTGGCCGGCCGCGACTTGCGCCAGCGGCCGACCGATCAGGCGCAGCAGCACCCCGCTCTGCGTGAAGCAGATCGCGAACGCCGCGCCGACCGCGACGACCGAGACGATCAGCCGCGAGCGCAGCTCGTCGAGGTGCTCCACGTGGGTCTGCGGGTCGCCGACCCCCGGCATGCGGATTGCTGCGCGCACCGGTGCGTCAGACCTCGCGCTCGACCTTGACGGGCTCGGCCACGTCCGGCACGAGCTCCGGGGCCTGGACCGCATCGGCGCTGATCGCCTCGCGGAACCCGCGCATCCCGGAGCCGAGCGAGCGGCCCATCTCGGGCAGCCGCTTGGCGCCGAAGACGAGGAGCAGCACGATCAGCAGGACGGCGATATGGATCGGGTTGTCGATACCGAGCATCTTCCTTCTCCTAGCGTGGTGATCTGTTCCGTTACCCGGCTACGCCAGGAACGGCTGGAGCTTCTTGACGGTCGCCGGGATCGTCGCGCTGGACGGGACGGGCGGCAGGACTCCGTGGCCGCCGGCGGCGGCGTCGAAGAAGCTGAAGTGCGTCGCCTCGTTCGCCGCCACCTTGGCCGCGATCGTGCGCAGTTCCTGCGAGCTGAACGTTTCCGACGCCCCGAGGTAGGCCTCGACGAAGGCCGTCTCGAGTGCGACTCCGGTGCGCAGCAGCGTCTCGCCGGTGCGGGTCACCTTCGCCGGGATCACGAATTTCAGCCCGGTCGGCGTTTTGCTGCCGAGCGCCGAGGCGAGGAACTTCTTGTGGTACCGCTCGTCCCGCAGCGCAGCTTCGAAATAGTCTTTGTTCTGCAGCCGGGGGTGGCGGAAGACGTGGAAGTCCTTCAGGATCGCCGAGTAGACGTAGACGGCGAGACTCTCGGCGATGTAGGCGGCCTGCAGCGTTTCGATGTCGCTGCTCGTCGGTGAGGCGAAGGCGGTGTCGCTCGTGACCGCGGCGATCACGCCGCCGCTTGTGGCCAGCGCGACGCCTCCGGCTCCGATGTGACGCAGGAACTGCGCCCTGCTGACGGGGTTGGTGCGTGTTTCAGACATGTTCCTCGACGACCTTTCTTGCTGGACGGTGGGTCGGTGTCGAGGTCTTCTACGCGCGACCCGGCGATTTGGATCACCGCCGTCGCGCGGGCGGCGCGGGCGTCGCGCCGGCCCGAACATGCCCCCGCCAGGAGTCGAACCTGGATCTACCGCTTAGGAGGCGGTCGTCTTATCCATTGGACTACGAGGGCCCGCCCGGCGAAGACTAGGCGCTCGCGCCGGCGACCTGCAGCAGCTGCTCGCCCGAGAGCCGCAGCATCAGCCAGTCGTCGAGCAGCTCCGCACCGAGCTGGCTGTAGAACGCGAGCGCCCGCTCGTTCCAGTCCAGCGCCGACCATTCCATCCGGCCACCGCCGATCGCGACAACCTCGCGCGCGACCGCTGCGAACAGCTCGCCGCCGACGCCTGAGCGGCGCGCGGCCGGGCGCACATAAATGTCCTCCAGCCAGATCCCCGGCAGCGCGAGGAACGTCGAGAAGGTGGTGAAGAAGATCGCGTAGCCGACGATTTCGCCGTCGAGCTCGGCGACCAGCGACGCCGCCGCGGGGCGCTCGCCGAACAGCGTCGCGACGAGCCGCTCCTCGCTGGCCTCGTAGACGTCGAGCAGTTTCTCGAACTCGGCGAGCTCGTGGATCATCGCCGCGATCGCGCCGGCGTCGGCCGCGATCGCGCGCCTGATCGTCGCATCGCTCACGAGGGGCGGTCCGGGTAGATCTCGTCGATCGTCGTCAACGCCCGGTATGGCGCGCCGGCTGCGGCCTCGATCGCCGGGCCGCCGCCCGCAAGCCTGTCCAGGACGCTGACCACGCCGCAGATCACGCGTCCCTCCTCCTTGAGGGCCTCGATCGCCGCGACCGTCGAGCCGCCTGTCGTGACGACGTCCTCGACGACGAGGCAGCGGTCTTCGTCGCCGAGCAGCGGCCCCTCGACGCGGCGCTGGAGCCCATGCTGCTTGCCCTCCTTGCGCACGAAGAAGGCCTTGACGTTGGCGCCCCCGGCGAGCGCCGCGCACGCGACGGGATCGGCCCCCATCGTCATGCCGCCGACCGCGGTCGCGTCGAGCTCCTGCGCCGCCGCAGCGACGAGCCGGGCGAGCGCCGCAAAGCCGACGGGCTGCAGGATCGCGCGCTTGGTGTCGACGTAGTAGTCGGCCTCGGCGCCGCTGGTCAACGTCACGCGGCCGATGATCAGTGCGTGCTCGCGCAGCTCACGCACGAGGGTTTCACGGGCCTGCTCGAGCTCGGGCTGCATCGCCGCGCAGCCTAGCCGAGCGCAACCGCGACTACGGGTAGTAGACGTCCACGCGCGTGCCCATGTGGACCCACGCGAAGACTGCTGGCGCGTCGGGAATCGGGATCCGCAGGCAGCCGTGACTCGCGGCCCAGGTCGGGACTTCGTGATAGCCGTGGATCGCGTAGCCCGTGTAGAAGTAGTTCGAGTCGACCATCCCCTCGCCGTTGGTTCCGGGTTCCCGGCGATAGACGAAGAAGCGGCCCAGGACGGTCGGCGTCGAGGGCTTGCCGGAGCTCATCGTGTACACGCGGACCACACGGCCGTGTTCGATCTCGGCGAGCAGCTGGAGCGCAAGGTTCGCCTCGATGTGGCGCCCGTCGCCCGGATAGCGCACGGGGAAGCGCCCGCGTTCGCGCTCCATCGCCGCGACCACTGCCGGGCCGGCCGCTTCCGTTCGCGCCAGCCCCAGCGCCTTGCGGTAGGCCACCAGCGCCAGGGCAGTCAGCTGTTCGTAGACACCGTTGACGGGCACGGCGAAGCCGAGCGAGGCGAGCTCCCACTGCAGGACGCGCACCGACGGGCGGGTCGAGCCCGGGGCGATGTTCGGGTCGACGACCCGCACGCCGCGCGAGCGCGCCGCGAAGGCCGGGAAGCGTGCGGTCGCGCGGTGCACGGCGATGCCCCGGACCGAGCCTTCGCCGTGGACCACGAAGCTTGCCGTGAAGTGCCCCCGCGGGCCGACCGTCACCGTCCGCGAGCCCCGCGCGCGCAAACCCTCGAGAAGAAGGACCGTCACACGCTGGCCGGCCGCCGCCGCGGGTGCGGTCCCCTCGAAGCGCAGGCTCTGGCCGTCGGCGAGAAGCGGCGGCTGTCCGCCGGCGAGCGGGCGCAGCGTCGCGGGAGCTGCCGCGGCGCCGGCCGGCGCCGCGAACGCGAGCGCCGCTGCGAGCGCGAGCGCCGCAGACAGGCGCTTCACGCGCCGCTGCCGATCGCTCGCGGCCCGATCCACCCGACGCCACGTCCGAGCCGGTCGAGACCGAAGATGCCGAGCAGCGAGCAGCCGATGAGCAGCGGCAGCTGCCAGCCCCAATGCTCGAGGCTGGCAAATGCGATCGAGTTGTTCAGCACGTGGACACCTATCCCGGGGTATAGCGAACCGGTCCAACGGTAAAGCAGACAGAGGCCGACGCCAAGCAGGGCGAGCGGTACGAGGTCGAGCAGCGGCGCCGAACCCGCGTGCACGCCACCGAACAGCAGCCCGGTGAGCAGCGCCGCGACGATCGTGCCGCGCCAGTTGCGCAGCGCCGAGAAGATGTAGCCGCGGAACAGGAACTCCTCGGCGAAGGGGGCCACGACACACGTCAGCAGGGCGATCAGCAGCAGCATCGCCGTGCCTTCGCGGTCGCCGAGCTTGTGCAGCAGTTCCTCGCGTTCGGTGTGCAGCAGCGTCGTCCATGCGACGCTGATCGCGAGAAAGACCGCCAGGACGAGCAGCGCCCGCAGCGTGGCGATCCGCCATCCAAGCCCAGGCCGGCGCAGCCCGAACTGCCAGGAGCGCGCCCAGCCGGTGAAGAAGATCGCGGTGGCGACCGCGCCGGTGACGAACGCGGCGTCCTGGATGAAGGTGTCCAGCAGGTTCAGGGCCGGTGTGTTCGTTTCGGCCCGCGGGACGACCTTCGCGAGGATCAGCGGCAGGTCGACCAGTACCGACCCGAATGTCGCCAGCGCAAACGCGGTGAGGAGCGCGAGCGGCGCGGTCCAGGGGCGCCACGGGACCTCCGGCGAGCGGTTCGGGTTCGATTCCACGGACGGGATGAAGCGCCGTTCACGCGCGCTCGCTTTGACCGGGAACAG
>Ga0182013_10001505_pt1 | contig 31882 bp, 34 predicted proteins | sample 612S2MmetaG_FD_120487 | JGI IMG/M metagenome (GOLD analysis project Ga0182013, IMG submission 120487) | Permafrost microbial communities from Stordalen Mire, Sweden - 612S2M metaG | ecosystem: Environmental > Terrestrial > Soil > Wetlands > Permafrost | place: Sweden: Stordalen | collected... | reverse complement strand
ATTCCCGCCAAGATCACCGATAATTATAATGGCGACTTCAACCTCATCAAGAACAACCTGAATACCTGCATCGACGCCATCGGCGGCATGGTTACCGACGCCAACATGCTGGTCAAGGCAGCGATCGAGGGCAAACTGACCACCCGCGCCGACGCCAGCCAGCACGACGGCGACTTCGGCAAAATCGTCGCCGGAGTGAATGCCACCCTGGACGCCGTGATCGGGCCGCTGACCGAAGTTGGCCAGGTACTCGACAAGATGGCCGGTGGCGACCTCACGGTGCAGATCGTCAGCGAGTATGCCGGCGATTTCAACCGCTTAAAGACTACCGTGAACACCCTGGGCACGCAGGTGCGCAGCGCCATGCAGCAGATCGGGACCAATGCCAACGCCCTGGTATCGGCGGCCGAGGAACTTAACAAAGTCAGCCAGCAGATGAGCGCCAGCGCGGACGAGACCGCCACCCAGGCCAACGTGGTCTCGGCGGCTTCGGAGCAAGTTGCCGCCAACGTGCAAACCGTAGCCACCGGAGCCGACGAGATGGGCGCCAGCATCAAGGAGATCGCCAAGAACACCGCCGATGCCACGCGGGTGGCGACGGCGGCGGTGAAGACCGCCGAGGCGACCAACGAGACCATCGGCAAGCTGGGGCAGAGCAGCGCCGAGATCGGGCAGGTGATCAAGGTGATCACTTCGATCGCGCAGCAGACCAATCTGCTGGCCCTGAACGCCACCATCGAGGCGGCGCGGGCGGGCGAAGCCGGCAAGGGGTTCGCGGTGGTGGCCAACGAGGTCAAGGAATTGGCCAAGGAGACGGCCAAGGCCACCGAGGACATCAGTCGCAAGATCGAGGCCATCCAAGGCGACACCAAGGGCGCGGTGGCGGCCATTGGCCAGATCAGCAGCGTGATCGTGCAAATCAACGATATCCAGAACACCATTGCCAGCGCGGTGGAGGAGCAGAGTGCCACCACCAATGAGATCAGCCGCAACCTGGCCGAAGCCGCCCACGGCAGCACCGACATCACGCGCAATATCGGCGGGGTGGCGGAGGCGGCACGCAGTACCACAGCCGGCGCCACCGACACCCAGAAGTCGGCGCAGTCGCTGGAGCGCATGTCGGCCGAGTTGCAGGGTCTGATCGCGCAATTCAAATACTGAACCGCAATCCAACGGTGTCCGCCGGGATCCCCCGGCGGACACCTTGCCAGATCGTCAGCCGGTGCGGTGTGGAAAGGAGTTTCGGATGCGTGCACTTGTCGTCGATGATTCTTCTGCGATGAGAGCGGTGCTTCGAATAATACTCAAGAAGCAGCAGTTTGAAGTGGTGGAGGCCAGGGACGGGCTGGACGCACTGCAGGTCTTACAGCACATCGACCCGGTTGACCTGATGCTGATCGATTGGAACATGCCCGGAATGGATGGTTTCGAGCTGCTGCAGCACATCCGCGGAGACGCCAAATACGGGCCGACCAAAGTGGTCATGGTGACCACGGAAACCGCCCTGGGCGAGATGTCTAATGCATTGGCGGCAGGCGCCGACGAATACATCATGAAGCCCTTCACTCCCGACGTAGTAGCGGACAAGCTGCGGCTGGTGGGTCTGTGAGTATGCATCGCAAGATCAGGGTCCTGGTGGTGGACGACTCGGTGGCAATGCGCCGTATCCTGTCCGACGCAATCTCCTCCGATGCCGAACTGGAAGTGGCCGGCTACGCGGCCAACGGCCAGATCGCGATGGCGATGTTCGACCAGGTCTCGCCTGACATCGTTACTCTGGACGTCGAGATGCCGGTGATGGACGGCTTGGCCACGTTGAAAGCCATGCGCGCGGCGCGCCGTCTGCAACCGGTCATCATGTTCAGCACGCTGACCGATAGAGGGGCCGAAGCCACCATCGATTCGCTGGCGCTGGGGGCCAGCGACTACGTGGCCAAGCCGATCAATGCCGGCAGCTTCGACGCCGCCCGGGAGCGAATACGGGAAGCTCTTCTCCCCAAGATCAAAGCCCTGTGCCGTATCCGCCCGCCCGCGGGAGTGCAGGGCCCGGCCACGGCGAGACAACCTTTGCTGCGCCGGGCGAACCAGTTCGAACGGATCGAGGTGGTGGTCATTGGCAGCTCCACCGGCGGTCCCAACGCGCTGGCTACCGTACTGCCCAAGATCCCATCCAGCTTTCCCGTGCCCGTGCTCATCGTGCAGCACATGCCTCCGGCCTTCACCCGCTTTCTGGCCCAGCGACTGACCGTGCTGTGTCCGCTACCGGTGGAAGAGGCGGCACCCGGGGAACTGGCCAGTTCGGGGAGCATACGGGTGGCCCCGGGCGACCATCACCTGGCGGTCGCACGCGACCGGGGGGAGACCCGGCTGCAGATCACCCAAGGTCCGGCGGAGAACTCCTGCCGTCCCTCGGCCGACGTATTGTTCCGTTCTGCCGCCCAGGTTTTTTCCAGCCGGGTTTTGGCGGTAGTGCTTACCGGCATGGGGCAGGACGGGTTGCGGGGTTGCGAAGCGCTGGCCGACCTGGGGGCTTCCATCATGGTCCAAGACGAAGCCACTTCGGTGGTCTGGGGCATGCCTGGCTTTGTTGCCAAGGCTGGATTGGCCGACGCTATCCTTCCCCTCGCCGAGATCGGCGACGCCATCGTCCGGCGGGTGACCGCCTTCCGGCCCGTATCGATCCGGCAAAATTCTGCCGCGCTGGTGGCGCGATGAGCCTGGCCCCGGTTGACTTCGAATATCTGCGGCACCTGGTGAAGACCCACTGTGCGATCGTGATCGATCCCGGCAAGGAATATCTGGCGGAAACCCGTTTGGCGACGCTGGTCAGCGAACAGGGCTGCGCTTCCCTGCAGGAGTTTCTGAGGGTACTTCGTCGCCAGGCGTTCAGTGGACTACATCGCAAGGTGCTGGATGCGATGACCAACAATGAAACCTGGTTTTTTCGCGACGGTAATCCGTTTACCGCGCTGACCGGACTGGTGGTTCCGGAGTTAATGAAGCGGCGCGAAACCGAGCGCCAGATCTCGATTTGGAGTGCCGCTTGTTCCAGCGGCCAGGAGCCCTACAGCGTTGCCATGTCGATCCGCGAGAACTTCAACCTTCCGGGCTGGAAGTTCTCCATTCTGGGCACCGATTTCTGCACCACCATCCTGGACCGCGCCCGGGCCGGATCGTACCGGCAGATGGAGGTGAACCGCGGCCTGTCGGCAAAGCTGTTGACCAAGTACTTTGTGCAACAGGGGCTGCACTGGCAGCTCAAGCCTGAAATCCTCGCCATGGTGACGTTCCGGTTTTTGAACCTGGCCGAGCCGTGGGGAGACACCATCCCGCCGGCTGACATTGTTTTTCTGCGCAATGTGCTGATCTATTTCGACGTGGAGACCCGGAAGGGAATCCTAGGCCGGGTGCGCCGATTGCTACGTCCTGGCGGATACCTCTTCATGGGCTGCGCCGAAACCACTTTGAACCTGGATGACGGGTTCCAGCGAGTGCAAACGGAAAAGTTTGTTTGCTACAAACTTAAAGGACCGGAAAAGTCATGATTGCTCAAATCAGCAGCGAAGAACTGGCAGCCGTAATCGATGAGATATTCGGCGCGATGGCAGGTATGCAGCTGGTGCCTTCCCCGGCATTGATTGCGCCCGACAAAGCCACCGGGTACATCACCTCGGCCGTGCAGATTGTCGGTGACTGGCAAGGCGCAGTACAGCTGGATATGGACCTGGAGCTGGCCCGCCGGGTCTGCGCCAATCTCATGGGTGTGGATGCCACCGAGCTCTCTCCCCAAGATGTCCGCGACGCGGCCGGTGAGCTGGCCAACATGACGGGAGGCAGCGTCAAGACCTTGCGGGCCCCCACCTGCGGGTTGTCCCTGCCTTCGGTAGTGACGGGGAAGGACTATGAATTCAGCCTTTCGCAGGGAACGCTGGTGCAGGCCTCATCCTTTTGCCATGAATGCGGAGCTTTGACCATTAGCATTATCGAAGGGCAACAGCCGACGGGGGAGACGCCTCCATCGCCGTGAACCGGCGCCGTCTTCCGCTGCGCGGCAGCGGCCATCGGAGCGGCCCAACTGGGCCTAGGCAAGAACGGGCCCGCGAAACCAGCCTGCGATTTCGCCTGCGCACAACTCGTAAGCCGAGTTCAGCCTCTTAGATAGTTGGGAGAATCGTATGCCCGCTAAGAAGAGTTCCGGTTCGCGCAAGAAAGCCACTGGCCGGAAATATGGCAAGGCGGCAGGCAAGGCCGTCGCCAGTGCGATGCGTCGCAAGAAAAAAGGCACCCTCCGCTCCGGCAAGGCCGGCAAGGGGGGAGCGGTCAAGAGCCGCCAACAGGCAATTGCGATAGGCCTTTCCGAAGCACGCAAGAAGGGCGTCAAGGTCCCGAAGAAAAAAGGCAGTTAAGGATGGCGGGGTCTAGAAAAGATCGCCGGCCGGCAAGCTCGGCTTAAAGCAGGGAAAGCCGCAGAAATTCATCCCGCACGATGCCATAGCACTCGCAGGAAGCCTGCTCTAGTTCGGCGCGATTCTTGACGGTGACCACGCCGCGTGAGTAATCAATCATCCCGGCGCGCTGGAGGAGTCCGGCCGCCAAGGTCACGGTGGTACGCGGTGCACCCAGCGTTTGTCCGAGAAAATCATGCGTCAACCGGAGTTGGTCTGATTCCACCCGATCGTGACAGGACAAGAGCCGGCGGGCAAGCCGCTGCTCAATATTGTGCAGCCGGTTGCAGGCGGCCGTTTGGGCCGATTGCACCAGGAAACCCTGCATGTATCTTAGGACATGGCGGCGCAACTCGCCAGGGCGCTCAAATGCCTCTTTGAGGACACTGGCTTCTACGCGATAACCGGAGCCTGCAATCTGAATGAATGTCCGCCCGGGACCATTTTCAGTGCCCAATAAAATAGGAAGCCCAACCACGCCGTCGATCCCAATGATGCCGACCTCGACCGTGTCGCCATTCTTCAGGGTCACCACCACGGAAGCGATTCCGTCTTCCAGGAAGTAGGCATAGGGCGCCTGTCCGTCGAGCAGGGTCTGTTCCTGCTCCAGAACCACCGGAGAGAGATGAGGTTTCAGGCGATTGATTTCAGCTTTCGGCAGGGCGGCGAGGACACGATTTCGATACCCCTGCCGTGGGCGTGGATTCATAGAGCTCCCTCATGGGCGAAAATCGCCGCATCCGGATGCGCAAATGAACCAACCCTTTTGGCGGGAGGACGTGCGTATGAAGATGTAACTTAATTATACGCTCGGACAACAGCAGAGTTATGTCCCGGGATCAGACTTAAAGCGGAGTAGGGTGTCGCGGGTTGCAGGCCGGCGCGCTCCCTTCAGGCGGTGGTCTAGCTAGTGGGTCTCGAGAATGCGGCGCAAAGAGTTCGAGCCCCCGCGGATGCAATGCCGCAGGATGGAACCTGGCTGCGCAAGGACCTTAATAGTTCGACCTAGGTTAGTGCGCGTCCAGATCGACATCCTTTATAGGCACGTCCCAGTGACCGTCCAGTATCTCGAAGCGTCTCTTCTCCTCGCGCTTATAAGTCTCCTGATCGGGAAAGAGCTGCTTGAGGATGGGCGCGCTGTCGAAGTCGTCGTTGGCGATGGCCGCGTTCTTAAAGACGATAGTCACGCGATAGTCCCAGCGTCCATCCTCGGTAGCATGATAACGAGGCTGGGTTGCGGTCACTTTCAGAATGCGTCCGAGTTCTATCTCTTTTTTCAGCAGCGGATAGTGGTTCCTCTTAAACAACGCGATGAATTCATCCGCATATCCCCACTTGGCTTTGTAGTAATACTCGGCCACAAAGGGTTTGTCGGGATTGACCGCGGTGGCAGCGGCTTGCGGGCCGGCAGCAAAAGCCAGGCCACTCGCGCCGCCGACAACTATTGCGGCAAGAAGGAACAGCAAACTAGCCTGGGACAACTTTAAGTAACCCATGGGCTTCTCCTTAAGACCATAATTCCACGCAGGTGGACGCCGGTCTGAAGGCCGGCCTTGCCTTGACAAAATCGGATATAACCACGCCAAGTCTGAATAATAGCGCAACCTATTGCGCTAATACCGTGCCGACCTTATGGCCGCGGCGCAGCTTGGCAGCCTTCACCGTATTACTCATCAGCATGGCGATGGTGAGCGGGCCCACCCCGCCGGGAACGGGCGTCATCGCGCCGGCAACTTCGCCGACTTTGGGATGAACATCGCCCATCAGCGTTGAACCTTTGGCGGCGAAATCTTTCTCGCGCTTTTCGTTCCCAGCAAAGAATTCCCGGAACTCGGCAGGATCGGTGACTGTGTTCATGCCGACATCAATCACCGTGGCTCCCGGCTTCACGAAGTCAGGCGTAATCATTCCCGCTTTGCCGATAGCAGCGACCAGGATGTCGGCCCGGCGAGACACTGCCGGCAGATCGCGGGTCTTGGAATGACACACGGTAACTGTGGCGTTGCCGTTGAGCAGCAACATCGCGACGGGCTTGCCGACGATGTCGCTGCGACCGACGACTACAGCCTCAGCGCCAGCGATTGGGACATTGCTGCGCTTCAGGATTTCCATGATGCCGGCGGGCGTGCACGGCACCAGCCCGGGGCGTTGCGTCGAAAGATAGCCAACGTTCATGGGATGGAAGCCGTCAACGTCTTTCTCCGGCGAGACCGCCAGCAACACCTTCTTGGCGTCCACCTGCGCGGGCAGCGGCAGTTGCACCAGGATGCCATCGATCTCGTCGCGGCGATTGAGGTCCCCGACCAGGGCCAGGAGTTCCTCGGTGGTCACGCTGTCGGCGGGCGTGTGCTTCTCGCTGTAGATGCCCAACTGCTCGCAGCTCTTCACCTTGTTGCGGACGTAAATCTCCGACGCCGGATTGTGCCCCACGAGCACCACTGCCAAGCCGGGACGAAGCCCCGCCGCAGTGAGTTCCTTCACCTCTTCGCCGACTTCGGATTTGATCTGCGCCGCGATCTTGGTACCGTCGAGAATGATGGCTGACATAGGTTCCCCTTGCACGGAAGATGAACCTTTAGTTTATCGCGGAGAGGGGCCGCTTTTCGTGGTTCGCTATCCGCTATTTCCGCTCGCGGATCGCTATTCCCATTTTTCCTGCTTATCACTTTGGGGTGAGCTAGCGGTCACTGACAGAATGTCCGCCGCAGCGTGCAATTCTGGTGGGTGTATCGGTAGGAGTTTCTCCGGCCCTGGTTCACCCACTTCCTCGCTCCAGCGCGGCGAGGTCTCAGCGAACATGTCCTTCAAACCACTAGCCGTGTTCACGGAAGTTCGGGCTAGGGAAGATCAGTTCTAAGGAGGACGGCTCATGCGCGGCAAGAGATTTGTAATCGGGCTGATCCTTTTTGGCATCAGCTTGTCTTACCTCTTCTTATCCATACCCCGGGGGCAATACTCGCCGGAGCTATACGTTCTGCTGGCAAGGGGCTTTCTTCAGGGAAAGACAAGTTTGCCAATACAACCGCGACCTGAGCTATTGTCGTTGCCGGACCCATATGACCCTACAGCAAACTCGAAGTACCGCCTGCACGATGCCTCCCTCTACAACGGGCGGTACTATCTGTATTTTGGCGCCGTCCCGGTAGTCACCTTGTTCGTTCCGTATAGGCTTGTGACCGGCCTGGATTTGTCAAACCGTGCCGCGGTGCCGATCTTTTGCATAGCTGGATATTTGAGCTCTTGTGCGTTGTTCTTTTTGCTTGCGGGACATAATCGATGGGCGCTCCCGTTTTGGCTGCAATGCGCGGTCATCGTGTCTCTGGGGTCAATGTCGCTCGTGTGCTTGATCTTGCGAAGGCCGAGCTTTTATGGGGTCGCTATCGCCGCGGGCTATTTTTTTGTCATGGCTGGTTTCCTGATGCTGGCAAGGGCGATCTTAGTGCGCCGCGCCACAGGCAAATGGCTTTTGCTCGCCGGCCTGATGTTTGGCTTAGCTGTCGGCTGCCGCCCCCATCTCGTGGTGGTTTGCGGGATCGTTCTCGGGGCTATTGCTGTCTGGGCAAGACGCAGCCCTGGACTTGTGATTGCAATGGCGATCGGAATGGCAGCGTGCGGCATCGTTTTGGGCTGGTATAACTATGTGCGCTTCGATGACCCTATGGAATTTGGGCGCACCTATCAGTTAACACAGTTTTCCAGTAACCCTGCTTCAACTTATTACGGCCTGGAGCTTAATCCAGATGCGGCCTTTCGTTCGGCAGAAAAGTTCTTGATTCTGGCGCCACGCGTCGACACCAACCTTCCATTCATCCATACAGTGTTTATCAATCCTTTGCTGGAACGACCGGGACCACCTCTTTGGATGGAAGACACGGTAGGGTTAATTCCCGTGGCTCCGTTCGCACTGCTCGGTTGTTTTATGCCATTGTTCCTCAGGAGGCGGCTAATTCCCAACGATTTGTTGGACGAGGCCTCGACGTGCTTGCTTTACGCCATGTACTGGTCCGCTGTAGTGATATTTTCCCTCCTGTGCGTTGTTGGTTGGGTTCTTGGACGATATCTTGTAGATTTTGCTCCCCTTCTGACCTTCGAGGGCACTTCGGTGACGGCTGTGCTGTGGCAGAAGCTTCCCCAGCGGCCGATTAAACACATGTTCTCGTGGGGAGTCGGCATCGCAGCTGTCTACGGTGCCGTGGTGAATGCGGCGCTTGCAACGCCCACGTTGGGGATGATCCAGAATTTTCTTCGCAAATAGCAGGCTATACCCCGATACCGGGTCGCAGGTACCTTTGCAGCCGTTTTCCTGAAGTTGCTTAGCCAGCATTGAGATGCTGGGATATGCTGTCCCCCTGCGGGGGCGACAGCGACGCAAGGCGCTACGGAATGCAGGCTTCGACGCTCTCTCCAGATAGCCGAGGTAACATCACGATCTCCCGTTATGTCGATACGGTGGTCAAACGTTGGCAGCGTTACGCCGGTGATCAGGCATTAGGAACCTCGACCTTTCTTCTCCCCGGCATCCGCGTGCGCTCATCCTTTGTGCAGGTCTCAGTTCCGCCACATGGCAAGGAGGCAAAGCCCATGCACGGCAAAAAGCAATTCCGCAACTCGCTTTTCCAAGTCATTTCGCGCGCGGCTGCGGCCGTGCTCGCCATAGTCGTCTTGTTCTCGCTGATGCTGATTCTGACCCAGTCCGCTCCCGCCCAAACTTTCACCGTCCTTCATAACTTCACCGGAGGACTCGATGGCAGAAATCCGTACGCCGGCCTGACCATGGATGCAGCCGGAAATCTCTATGGCACGACTTGCGGAGCGGTCTGCGCCACTGGCGAAAGCAACGCTGGCACCGTTTTCCGCCTGTCCAAGAGAGGCCCCAGCTGGCTCTTTATCCCACTCTATACATTTCGCGGTGGCAATGACGGGGCTGGTCCGGCGGCTAGAGTCATTGTCGAACCGAATGGCAGTCTCTCTGGAACAACCATGTATGGCGGAGGCAGCGGCTGCGGAGGTTCCGGATGTGGCACAGTTTTCAACCTCAAACCCCCGCCGTCGGTTCCACCTAACGTTTTCGGCGCCTGGACGGAAACTGTGCTCTATTCGTTCCAGGGAGGAAGCGATGGAGCGTATCCCGGATTCGGTGATCTCGTGTTTGACCCGTCAGGAAACATCTACGGCACGACCGGGAACGGTGGGAACGCAAATGCGGGGATGGTCTTCCAGTTGACGCCTTCCGGTGGCGGCTGGAGGGAAAACGTACTTTACACCTTCACCGGTGGCTACGACGGCAATGGGCCCTTGGGAGGCGTAATCCTCGGCTCGGCCGGTAACCTGTATGGCACCACTTTCCAAGGGGGCGACGGCAGTTGCCTCTACGGCCCCTGCGGGACAGTGTTTGAGTTGACACCTTCAGGATCCGGCTATATCGAAACGGTGCTCCATAACTTCCAGGGCGGAAGCGACGGCAGTAATCCTATTGGCGGCGTGGCTCAAGGTAACTATGGCACTATCGGCACAACCAGCATCGGAGGTACGAATGGAGGCGGTACCGCTTTCATCCTGAATAGTCAGATGTTTCTTTATAGTTTCCCCGGGAACAACTACAACCTCCCGTGGCCGGGTCCGTGGTCCAACCTGGTCTATGGAGCGATCGGTCCTTCCGGCACCACGTACGCTGATGGCGCGCACCAATACGGTTCGGTTTTCTATATGTATGGATGCGCGGGTTGGGACGCGGTCACTCTTCACGATTTTACTGGCGGACTGGACGGAGCCTACCCGGTCAGCAGCCTGCTATTCGACGCCAATGGAAATATTTTCGGCACAACGTCCGAGGGCGGAGCGTACGGCTTTGGTGTCGTGTTCGAGATCACCGGCGCGCAGGACTCGCAAATCGGCTCGGCGGAGTCTTCAACCTGCGCGAAAGATCACTGACGGACGCGAGGCGAACTCATGCTAGCTTGAGACAGCGCGCGGACATAATGGCCGGCATCGTCAATCATTCCCTTCACGACTTCACTGGAGGCAGCGACGGGGGATATTCGGAAAGTAACCTGATCTTCGATGCGAGCGGCAACCTCTACGGCACGACAGTGGACGGCGGCGCCGGCTCAGCGTGCTATGGCGGCTGCGGTGTCATCTTCGAGATCACGCCGTAACTAAGGCTCTGCGCGCTTATTAGTCTCGGCAGGTTGACCGGCTGTCGGCCTTTGCTTGCCCACCCAGGGTAACCTTGCCCACGCTGGTAGAATCGTGTCCTGATGATTTCGCCCGACCTGCTGGAAATTCTCGCCTGTCCGGTCTGCCGCAAGCCGCTGGTGTTGCGCGGAGAAGATGCCCTGAAGTGCAACGAGTGCAAGCGCGTCTATCCCATCCGCAACGGCATTCCCATCCTGCTGGAGCCGGAAGCCACCATCGAGCAGCCGTGATTCAATATCCATTCGGCAACCCCGCCGCGGTGCGAGAAATCCCACGGTTTGTTTCCCAGCCAGGTGAAAATCGCGCAATTCTCCCCACACGGCACGCACTGCCGGAGCAATTGCCCTGCTCGCATGCGCAAAGGATTGCGGCTGCAGCGGCGCCGCCCTTCCCACATTTGTGGGAGCACACGGGAGATAATTTCGCCAATCGCCCCCGGTGGCTGCAACTATTTAGTGATAAAGGGGTTGAAAATATTCAAAAGATCCGGGTTGCGGTCGGGCGCAGTTCGGATTCGGCAATCGAATTGCCTGCAACTAAATAGCTGTCCCCGGAGTCTAAGAAACAAAGACCGGAAGGGTCGGAGGTGGTGATGATGGCAGAAAAGTTTTCTGTCCCGGAACTTACCGCGCTGAGGAGCGAGTTGCTCCATGGATTCGACTCCAAGGACGCAGCCGAGATGCTGCAGATGTTCCTGGCCGGACATGGGTACGGTGTCTCGGCCGAGGAAGCCCGCAATGCGGTGAGCAGAGTGGGGATGCTGGGCGGCACACTCGAGGCTTTTCAGCACGAACTGGAAACCATTGCGTTGGTAATGTGAGCGGTGCGGCGACAAGATTCGCTTGACCTGAAAAAGGGAACGGAGGCGAGCCTCGCCAGAACCTGGACGGGCCCGCTGACCGAAGCGAAAAGTGAAGAGCCCGGGCAAAACGGCCCGGGCTTTCCTACGTCAGGACAATTCGTCAGGCAGTCAGCTCAATCCAGAACTGCTACCTCAGCTCCACTTGCGCACTTTCACGCCGCCGCGAATGCGGTCCTGCAGCACTTCGTCGAAGAACATATAAGGATGGACCGGCTCCAGGCGGCTGGCATCGTCCAGCTTCTGGCGCAGCTCAGCGGGAATTTCAAAGGTGATCGACTGCAGGTTGGCCTCGAGCTGCTTCAGGCTGGTGGCGCCGATGATGGTTGACGTCACTCCCGGTTGCGTTGCCACCCAGTTCAGCGAAATCTCTGCCACGGAACGGCCTAATTCCTTTGCCACCTCCCGCGCGGCGTCGAGGATCTTCCAGTTGCGCTCGGTGAATTTGTTGAACACCGGATTGTTGGATTCTTTCAGCACATCAAGACGGCTGCCCTGGCTGCTCGATGGGCCTTCTTTGGTGTACTTGCCCGCGAGATAGCCGCTGGCCAGCGGGCTCCAAGGACAGACGCCCATGCCCAATTCGCGGGCGGCGGGAATGTGTTCGCGTTCGATGCTGCGTTCCACCAGCGAATACTCCAGCTGCAGGCCGATGGCGCGCTCGATGCCTTGTTGTTCCGCCAGCGTATGCGCTCGCGACGCGTACCAGGCGGGAACGTCGGAGAAACCGTAGTAGCGGATCTTGCCCTCGCGCACCAGATCGGACAAGGTACTTACAACTTCCTCCACCGGCGTAATCGTGTCCCACACATGCATCCAGTAAAGATCGATGTAGTCCAGTTGCAGCCGCCGCAACGAGCCTTCCAGTGCGCGATAAATGTTTTTGCGTCCATTGCCGCCGGAGTTGGGATTGCCTTCCTGCGGATTAAAGCTGAACTTAGTCGCGATCGCCAGCCGGTCGTGCAGCTTGCCTTCGGCGATAAAGCGGCCCAGCACCTCCTCGCTCTTGCCTTCGGCGTAAACGTCAGCCACGTCGATGAAGTTGCCGCCGTGTTCCAGATAACGATCGAAAATTCGCTTGGCTTCGGCGTCGTCGGAGCCCCAACGATCGTTGCCGAAGGTCATAGTACCCAGGGCCAACGGACTGACCCGTAGTCCGGAACGGCCCAGCGTTACGTATTCATTCAATTGCATAATGATGGTGTTTCTCCTGTGCTCCTCCGATAGGAAGCGGCGGAAGCGCCGCGATAGGAAGTCTTCTCTAGTTTGGATGATCGCTGGCAAGAGAAGATGCTGCGCAGCACCTCTTACGGGTGAGATTTCACACTCCGTCTTACTAGAAGCTATCTCATAAATCGGGTTTGAAAGGGCACGGCTTCACAGCTTGCGGAAAAAGTCGGATTCGACATGTTTTGAAGGGGCGCACCTTCAGGTGCGCCGTCCTACGCCCTTTGTTTTTGACATTCCGAGCGGGCTTCAGCCCGCGAGGAATCTGTGTTTCCGAGTGTTTCCGCAGCCTGTTCAGCCGTGCCGTACGATCCTTTGAACGTCGGGCGTTAGCCCCTGCGGTTACTCGGGGTGGAAGCGTTTCGGATTTATGAGATAGCTTCTAGCCAGACGTGCGCCGGCTCACTCCCAGCGCAGGCTTTCGACAGGTTGGAAGTGGGCGGCGCGGGCGGCAGGCGCGGTGCCAAACAGCACGCCTACCAGGCTGGAGACCAGTACCGCGATGATCACCGACCATCCGGAGACTGGGACGCGGTAATTGGTGATGAAGCGGACCGAAAACGGCAGCGCCAAGCCAATCAGGATGCCCACCGTGCCACCCGCCAGGGAAATGAGCACGGCTTCGATCAGGAATTGAGCGCGAATCTCGGCGTTGGTGGCGCCCACGGCCTTGCGCACACCAATCTCGCGCACCCGGGAATTCACCGTGGCCAGCATGATGTTCATGATGCCCACTCCGCTCACAATCAAAGTGAGGACGGAGATCAGCAGCAGCACCGTCGTCAACGTGTTGGCGGTTTGCGATGCTACCTGCAGAAGCTGGGTCAGATTATCGACGTGGTAAATCGATTCGGGACGGTGGCGCGACTGCAGGACCTCGAGGATCTGTTGCGTGGCCCGGGGCACCTCGGCCGAATCCGATACCGAGAAGAAAAGCTGCTTCACCTGGTCGCTGTTGGTGAAGTAGCGCGCAACCGTGTAAGGAATGAGGATGGTGTCGTCGGAAATTTCGGTCTGTCCGAACGTATCGACGCGCTCGCGAAACGTTCCGATGACGGTGAAGGGAAGTCCGCTGAGCTTGATCTGCTGGCCGACGGCCAGATCGGGCGAGCCATACAGCGTGGCGGCCAGTTTTTGGGTGATGACCGCGACTTTGTTACGCGCCTGGGTATCGGCATCGTCGAAGAAGCGGCCCGACAGCACTTCCAGGTTGCGAACGTAAAGATACTGCCAGGAAACGCCGAGCGCCAGGATGTCGCGCTCCTTGCCGCCGGGGACGGCAATGCGGTCGTGGTATTCGATCAGCGGCGAAGCGTTGCCGATACCCGGTACTTGCTCGCGTACGGCATTCAGATCGTCGAGGGTGAGAAAGTCGCTGTTGACGTCGCGGCCGTAAATGCCGCCGCCGGAATACTCGGCGATCATCATGTTGGAGCCGATGTTCTGAATTTGCTGCAGCAGATATTGCTTGCCGGTTAGACCGATGGTGACCACCAGGATGAGCGACGCGGTCCCAATGACCATCCCCAACGACGTGAGGACAAACCTGACCTTGCCAATGCGAAAGGTCTGCAGGGCCACGCTCAGCGTCTCGCCCAAAGCAAATTTGGGATACCGGCGCGATTTGTTGCCGTTGATGGCCATGCCTAAGCATTAGAGTAGTCGCTCAGGCGGCAGGCTTCAATGGAAGGGGCAACGGTGTAAGAGATCGACTGTGAAACGGAAAGGCGTTGCTCCGTCCGTCATTCGTAAAGAGGGCGGCGCCAGCCAGCATCTTCCCATCAGAGAGGATCAACGGTATCCTACCTGTGTTAAACTACAGTGGTGGACGCGAGGCGACGAAAGAAGCCAGCCAAGTTGGAGAAGAGGATCGATCAGACCTTCTATCTCGCCGGCAAGAGACGTGGCGCGATTCTGAAAGAAGAAGTTTGGTTTGCCGGCGAGAAAGTAGTGAAGTACAGCCTGGCCTACATTAATCCTCGGGTTTGCCCAGTCGACAATGGCCGGGTGCTTGGCTATGACAACTGCCACAATCAGCACCATTGCCATTCCATGGGCAGGACCAGGGCGATAGAGTTTTCTGATTATGAATCTCTGGTTGAGCAATTCGACAACGAAGTAAGAGACCTGTGGAGGCGAGAAGATAGCAGATGAAGAGAAGCACTAAAGTATGGGTGACGGCCGACGGGGCGGAAGGATTCTTTCGCCGGGCGCGGGAACACGCCCGCAAGCTTGACCGCGGCGAACCGATTGCCCCGGAGATTACCGTGACCTTCGAGGACGTGAACGACATGTTACGTGTGTTGTCGGCAGAGCGTATCCGCCTGCTGCGCGTTGCCCGGGAAAAGGCAGTGCCGGTTTCTGATCTTGCGAGTGGATTGAAACGGGATACCCGGGCGGTAAGTCGCGATGTCGATTTGCTGGAGTCGTTCGGCCTGCTGCGAACGCGTTACGAGAAGAATCCGGGACACGGCCGGCGTCGAATCGTCGAGCCTTGCGCCGCGAACTACAAACTCGTGGCTGCAATCTGACCAACACAGAACGTTGCAGCACAGCCGGCAGTTGACCAACCTGCGGAGCAGTGAAGCTGCTCACGATGGCAACCGTAGGCCGGTGGCAATGCTTGCCGAAGATGCCTAACCCAAACTGAGACACCACCATCGTCCTGCTTCCGTTGTTACCGGGGACGCTTCGGTGGTATCGTCGGCTGGTATCCTCTTGCTTGGGCACTTGTAACTCATGCTGTCGCCTCTCCATCGCCTTCGCTTTTTGGTTCCAACCGCTGTGCTCGTTGTCGGCGTCTCCGGATCGGCCGCGGCCCAGCAGACGTTGGGCGAACTTTACGCCGCTGACGCCAGCGTGAAGGGATCGGTGGTGCTTGCCGGCTCCGGCACCAGCGTGCTGAGCGGATCGTCGATCCAGGCGGGAGCGCAGCCGGCGACACTCAAGCTTGACCGCGGAGGCAGTCTGCTGGTTTGCGAAGGAACCAAGCTTGCCCTGACTGCGTCGCAAAATGGCCGCGAGCTACTGTTCAGCCTGAACAGCGGCAATGTGGAGTTGAACTATCCTTTGGGCGCAGAAGCCGATACCCTGCTTACGCCCGATCTGCGGCTGCTGCTGCCGGGGCCGGGAACGGTGCATGTCGCGGTGAGGGTCACGCCCCAAGGCGACACTTGCGTGCAGTCGCTGCCCTGGAACGCTTCGGCCATCGTGGTTTCCGAGACCATGGGCGACGCCACGTATCAAGTGAAATCTGATGAGGCTGTCCTCTTCAAGGGTGGGCATCTCAGCGAGGCGAGCCGGTCAAAACAAAATTGCGGATGTCCGACATCGCCGCCGACGCAAGTGGCCAAGGCCGCTCCACCACCTCCGCCGCCAGTGCAGCCCAAACCAGCGGCGCCGATGGCCAGTGCGCCGCCTCCGGAACAGCATTTGGCAGTGGCCGCGCCTTTCATTTTTCGCGCCAACGATCCTGCGCCCGATCTCACGGAGAGCGTCGCCATCCTGAAGTTGGAGAACAACAAGGTCGTGCAGTTGGACCCGACAGTGCTTCCGCCTGCAAAGAAACAGACTGCCCAGAAACCGCCATCGCACGGATTTTTTAGCAAAGTGGGAGCGTTTTTCGCGGGGATTTTTCACTGAGGAAAGCTGGCAGCCGGCAGCATCCGCTGTCAGCCATCCGCAGTCAGCTTTCAGCCCAAGAAGAAACTGGAGGCTGGCAGGTTGATGAAAAAGTAAATTGCTCCGGTAGAGCGGACCTTCAGGTCCGCGTTAAGGCCCTTTTCAATTCTTCGAGCCGGCTTCAGCCGGCGACAGTCTGGCGTCTACCACTTTTTCAGCGGCCTGCTAGAGTCTGTGTGAGGACACGGGTCGTCCCTATGGAGTCGGTGTCGTAACTCCTGTCGCCCTGCTCGGGTCAATTTCCCAATAGGCCCGGGGCTTGCGAGGTGTGTCGCAACCGTGCCGCCGCTGCGCGGCTAGTTTCACACCAACCCTGGCGACTATTCCACTCAATGATTCAACTCGATCTGTGCGGCTAGCTTCAAAGCCAATTCTGGACAATTATTCCACTGACTTGTTTCAATTCGAGTTATGAACCAGACTCCTTGCGCGTAGCAAGCCGGGCCGCCTGCTGGAACCGCAGGTCGGGCAGTTCACAGCTGAAGGCTGACGGCCGATAACCGACAGCTTCTTTCTGCTAAACTTGGCTCTTCCCTATGAACGATCAGCCGCGTTCCCGCTTTTTTCTCTGGGTATTGCTCGGTGGAGGAGCTTTCTTCCTCTTCCTGGTCGCCATCTTCGCGCTGGTTTACTTCAGTGTCCGCTCGCAGCAGAAAGACACCTTCGGCGGCTTTGGCGACAAGATTGGCGTGGTCGACCTGGAAGGCGTGATCATCACTCCCAAGGACGTAGTCGAGCAGCTGCGGAAGTACGGCGACGACAGCTCGATCAAGGCCATCATCATTCACGTGGATTCGCCCGGTGGCGGAGCGGCGGCTTCGGAGGAAATCTATCGCGAGGTGCTGCGCATTCGTGACGAAAAGAAGAAGCGCATTGTGGCTTCCATCGAGACGGTCGGCGCCAGCGGAGCGTATTTCGTTTCCTCGGCGAGCAGCAAGATCTTCGCCGACAACGCCAGCATCGTGGGTTCCATCGGCGTCATCGCCGAATGGTACAACTATGAAGAATTGATGAAGTGGGCCAAGCTGCAGCAGATCACCATCAAGGCGGGCGAATTTAAGGACACCGGTTCGCCGACGCGCCCGATGACTCCCGAGGAGCGCGCCTACATGCAAGGCCTGATCGACAACATGCACTCGCAGTTCATCCATTGCGTTGCCGTGGGCCGCAAGATGAAAGATGATGACGTGCGCACCCTGGCCAACGGCAAAGTGTGGACCGGCGAGCAAGCTATACCGCTGAAGCTGGTCGACCAGATTGGCGACTTTCGCGCCGCCATCGAGGACACCGCCAAATCGGTGGGCATCAAGGGCGAGCCCACGCTGGTACATCCCGAGAAGGAGCGCAAGAACATGCTCGATCTGCTGTTCGGCGACATCTCCGACTACCTTCCCAGCCGGGCCAAGCTGATGGAGCAGAATGTCGGGTTCTATTATCTGTGGAAATAGCCGCGGGCAACCCGCTGCAAACTCCGAAACCTCAAACAAAACTTACGCTTGCCAAGGTTGTAGCAATTTGAGAGTATCCGGTGTGCTGGTAAGCTGTGATGGGGATCGCGACAAGGGGCGTGCGAGATGACCAAAGCGGACTTGATCGATGAAGTTTCCCGGCTGACCGAACTGACGCGCAAAGACAGTGAGGTCATCGTCGAGACCATCTTCGAGAGCGTGGTGCGCTCGCTGCGCGCCGGCGACAAGATCGAGATTCGCGGCTTTGGCAGCTTCCGCACGCGTCAGCGCAAACCGCGCCTGGGACGCAATCCCAAGACCGGCGAGAAGGTTGAAGTCCCGGCCAAGAAGATTCCCTTCTTCAAGCCCAGCAAGGAGTTGAAGGATATGGTCAACACCTACGCCGAGCAGCATCCGCCGGCGGCGGCCGCCGCTCCTGCCTCAGACGGAAATGGAACAGGAAACGGCTAGGCGTCTTACGAATGACTGTGCGTCCACTGTTATCGGATAGCGAAGCAGGGCCTTCACTGAACAACAACCGGCTCTGATCCCCAGTGCTGAAGATAGAAGAATCCGAAATACACATCACGGCCATTCGTGCCATTTGCTGGACAATTCTCATACACCCAGATCCCGGGAAAAGCTTTCAGCACATGATCCAAGGCCTCGGCTACGGTCACGTTGTCTAGAGATCCCGAAATATGTGGGTGTTCCGGCGGCCACTTGCCCATAGGATTGCCGGTTACTCCTCCGCCTGTGCCATTGAATGCCGATTTGATGTCGTGAGCTCTCATGAAAGCGACCACCTCTGGAGTTCGCAAAATCGTCATCATTGCATAACCGGGCTGGTACACGGCTCCATTCCAAGGTGTTCCCGATCCATCAAATGCGATGTGGCTGATCCTAAGGTGCAGGATGTCGGTGGGAACGCCTAGCTCAATCATGCGAATCACCTGGCTCTTATCCTGCGTTACCTGCATCGTTGGATGATCCGGGACCAATTCGCCCAGGCTTTGAAGAGGTGAATTCCAGCTGGTGCCAAGAGTGCGGAATGGTGGGAAGTCCGGCGTGTATCCCAATGGGCAGCGCCCCGAGAATACAAGAGATCCAGAAAGGTTCGTCTTGTTTAGAACCTCAAGAATAGGAAGAAGAGGCTCTCCCACATACTTTATGGGAGTTGCGTCTTGGGCCTGAGCGCTGAGTAGGATGCCGACAACAAATGCGAAGATAAGTACACCACGCGGCATAAAAACCTCTCTTTGAGGCTTCTGTTTAAGATCAGAAAACGAACTCTATCGTGTTTACCTTCGTCTGAGCTCCGTGTCTCGGTGGTAATCCGCCCTTACTCCGGTCGAATCCCGATCACTGGCAGTGGCAATTCTCAAGAGACGTCAGGAAATGAACCTGTTGTTTTCGCTAAAGCCGCTGATAGCGTAGCAAGCCAGCCAGCCATCCCCACAATCCCCGATGCGAATAAGAAAATGCTTCTGGGCTCTGGAGTTGATCCCGAGCTGCTGGTCGCGGTGCCTCCGTAAAGCGAGAACGCCTCACTGGGAATGGTGCCGGCGGAGCTGTCGTAGGCCTGCGATGGGCAGCCCTGCGATTGGCAGCCAACCCCGCTGTTTTCATCCCAGTACACCGGATCGCCGCCGGTGGCGCTGGCATTGAATAGGTTTACCCAATAGGTGCCGCTATTTAGCGCCAAGCCATTGCCGCCTATTGCCAGGGATTCCGCGCAGACGGAGTATCCATTTGGGTTACTGAAGCAGTTCGCCTGGAAAGCGCTGAGCACCTCGTTGAAGTAAACCGTCCCACCATTCGCACTGGAGGTAATAGACACCTCAGCCGAGTACAGCGTGTCGCCGGGGTATATCCACGCCCAAAAGCTAATTCCACTCGTTGTATTGGGCTGTGGCAGGTAGAAGGTGTCGCTGACGACATATCCGTTGCTGATAGTCCAAGCATCGACGGTGCCGTTAACCGCGCCGTTATCATACAGAATCTGGGCGGTAGCTGGCGTAATCAACACCAGACACAGCAGCGAGAGCAAAAGCAGACGCGTTGTCATAAAATCCTCCCCGTTGACAGGTGCCCTAGCTAGGTTGGTGGAATGAATGCCGCTGAAGGAGCGACGAGGGGACTAATGAGCCGCCTACTTAAGTTGCCTACGGTATTAATAGCGCTCAAGTGGTTGCCAGAAGCTAGAACGAAGGTGCAATTCTGAGGCCGCGCTATCCCTCTGCAAAGAATCCATTCCAAAATGCGGCACTGCAAACTCTTGCGATAAAGTTCTTGCTATTTCCCCATGGTTAGGGACAAAGGCTTTCCAATTCCCGCTTGATTCTCTCTGTGTCTCCGTGCCTCTGTGGTGATCTTACTATTCCGGCTTGATGCCGATCACCGCCATCATCCTCCCGGTCTGGCCAAATTCTGCTCGATGCGAGAAGAAGCGGGTCGTGTCGCAGGCGGTGCAACCATCGATCACGCTGATGTGCTCGGCGCGCAGACCGGCGTCTTCCAGTTGCCGCTGGTTGGCCGCGACCAGGTCGAGATGAATTTCCGGCCCCAGATCGCCGTGTCCGGGAGCGCGTTGATTCAGGAACAACAGCGGATAGCGCACGTGAATCGCGTTGGAATCGAAAACCTCTTCGAAGAGTTGATCGGCGTAAGAGAACTGTGACTCAAACTCGGCGCGCACTTCGGGCCCAACCGAGTAGCAGCAGCGCCGGATACATGGCCCGATCGCCGCCCGCAGGTCGCAAGGCACGCTGCCAAACTGCCGGCGCATCTCGCCGATGCCCTTCTCTGTAATGCGCGCCACGGTTCCGCGCCAGCCCGCATGGAATGCGCCAACCACGCGGCGCTTCTTATCGGCAACCAGCACGGGAACGCAGTCGGCCGTCTTGATCGCCAGCAGCAGCCCCGGAATACTTGTGATGGTCCCATCACCCGTCATCGGCTCTGGCTCGCTCTCCGGCTGACCCACGCGGTGCACAATCGCCGAGTGGATTTGCTTCGCCTGCACTAGCGGCCAAATGCGCCCCTTGCCATTCGTCGCTCCGAGCGCGTTGAGCAACATTGCGCGATTACGTTCGACGTTGGCTTTGATGTCCTGCGGGGTCAGGCCAAGATTCAACGTGCGCCCGCCGTAACAGGTCGAGACGCCGGCCTGCCGCGTGCTGAATGCGTGTACCAGCCAGGGCAATTCTTCGAAGCTGCCAGCGCGCAAAATCTCGAGCGGCTTGCTCGCCGCAACCGATGAGCGATGAGACAGCGAGGGCCTCGTTTTCCGGCGGGAAGTCGCAGGCATTCTTTTCATTCTAGAGCAGATTCGGGTCGTCGTACTTCGGCGGATACAATCGAATGCGGCGATGCTGCTCTACTACATTACAAATCGCAAAGGCTTCGCGGGAAGCGCAACTCAACAGCGTGATGCATTGCTCCAGAAGATCGCCGAAGCCGCGCACGCGGACGTGGACTACATTCAGCTTCGCGAAAAGGACCTCTCAGCACGCGACCTGGAAGACCTCGCCCGTGATGCTGGGCGCGCGGTGCGAAACAATTCAAGCTTCACAAAGCTGCTGATCAATGGCCGCACCGATGTGGCGTTAGCTTGCGGCGCCGACGGTGTACATCTGCCGGCAGCCGAACTTTCTGCCTGCGAGGTTCGCGCTTTGTGGATGAAGTGCAGCGATCGCGAGCCACTGATTGGTGTCTCGGCCCACTCGGCTGCCGAGGTGCGCCTGGCCGAATCAGGTGGTGCAAATTTCGCCGTGCTGGCGCCGATCTTCGAGAAGGTGCGGACCGAGGTGAAGGGAATCGGCATCGAAGCATTGCGAATGGCTTGCGCGGTATCACAAACTCCAACTCACATCGAGGCTAAGTATCAAGCTAGTTTTTCTGTATTAGCGTTGGGAGGAGTCAACCTTAACAACGCGTGGTCGTGTCTCGAAGCCGGCGCCGCGGGAGTCGCCGGTATCCGGCTGTTTCAGAGTGGAGATATTTTCGACACGGTGCGACGCTTGCGCGCGCTCGCCGATTAGTGATGACAAGCCGACTCAGGGCGCTTACCTTCAATTAGACTAGGCGGGCGGCGCTAAACTAGAAGATCGCTACCTCGCGCTGGCAAAGGGGAAGCAAATGGCAATGAATTTTCGGGCAATCCTTTGTAGCTCCGTGATCGTTGTTGCGTTGATTTTTTCGTTTGCCGCACGGGCGCAGGAAACCGAAAAGCCGCCTTCGACGCTTAATACCCGGCCCACGACCGTTCTCGCCGAACCGGCGGGACCGGCCAAGACCGACACTGTTCAAATACCTAAGCGTCCCACCCTGACGCACATTGCTACCGTCCCCAAGCCTCCGCCTACCGTTGGCTGTTATACCTACAGTGCCAATGCTGCGGGCGCGCGCCAATGGCAAACGGTTCCCTGCCTTTCCCCCGAAGAAGCGTCGCGTATTCCCCATCTCGGCACGGGGGGAAAGTTCGGCACTCCCGGACTATCTGGAGCGCTTGGAATTCAAAGTGGTAATCTCAGCGTCCAGTTTGCGCCCGGTAACTGGCAAGTAACAGATTCCGGCACAGGCAAAACCGCATTCAGCGTGCAAATGAATACCAATGGGTTCAGCGCTGTTTGCCAAAGCTCTAACCCGCTTCCACCCTTTGCGGTCTTCAAATCGCCTTGCATAAATGGCGACACCGGTTGGGTCCAATTTACCTATCAGACAAGTGACTGGGGGAGATCGGCGGACAGCATTTGCATATGGAACGTCGATATAACGAAACAATACTATACCTTTCCGCAAACCTGGCTATCCTGTCTGGCCGTGGGTAAAGCTGGATTTTGGGGTATAAATCAAGCGCTGGTGCTCAATGGCTGGGTAGATGTCACACACCACGTGATCACGCTCACCGCTATTCTTCCATGGTCGGGCGATTGGAAGGCGGTGGTTTCGCCGGATTGGTTTAGCTTATGCTGGAATGGCAGCCAGCAATGTTCTTGGACCCAGGTCAGCGGGACCATCTATGGTGCAGGAAATGGGTCCACGGCTAACTTCGGCCCAAACACTCAATTGCAGACGAGTTTGGAATCCCTGACGTTCTCGGCCCCGAACAACGATACTTCTGCGTATCTTGCTGGCCAATTTGGTGGTACTTCCACAGCGGAAAGCAACAACTTGACGCCTTATTACTTTGCCTTGCCGACCCCGTCCTGTAATGGTGGCTATTGTAGCGTTACTTACAATACCAGCAACATTCCACCCAAATGAGGGGCGCGACTCCTAAGGAAACTCTATTAAGTCTGATTTCTTGAAGGGGACGGCCTTGAGGCCGTCCGTAAATGCCGCAGAATCACTTCGGCTTCAGCCGCTGAGGGAATTGCTGTGACTTAATCAGAGTCTCGCTAAATTCAAGCTGCGCCGCTTCAAGAACATTTTAGTTCGAGTTTATCGGCAACCTATGGAAGTCGTGTCCCGATACAGCCTCCAACGATTTATGAAACGCTTTCAGCTGGCGCGCGCTTAGGCTTTCTCCACGTCTCGCGCCAGCGCCTTCAATACCATGTTGATCAGCGAAAGCACGATCGCTCCCCAAAACGCCGGCCAGAAACCTCGCACCACGAAGTCCGGCGACAACAGTTTCGAGGCGAACATCAGCATGAACGCGTTGATCACCCACCAGAAAAGGCCCAAGGTAAGAAAGGTTATCGGCAGCGTAATGATCTTCAGGAACAAACCGATGGTGGCGTTCACCAGCCCGATGACCAGCGCCGCAATGATCGCCGCAGTGAAGCCGCGCAGGTAAAATCCCGGCACCACGCGCGAAACTATTAGCAGGCTGATTGCACTCAACAGCCAGTTCAGCAGCAAACGCATGACGTTCCTTTCGACCCGCGGTTAGTTGACGGTCTTGCCCGTCAGCAGCATGTCGACGGCCTTGTCCGCGCGACGTTGGCGGGTTTCTTCCTGCTTGGCGTCGTTGATCCACCGCGCGAACTGTCGGCGATGGGAGTAGGCCAGCTTGTTCCACTTCGCCTTGGCGGGGCGGCACCTGATGATGTTCAACAAGCAGCTCCAGGCAGCGACCAAGGCCAAGGAGATGGTGCCGCGAAAATCGGACTCATTGATTTTGCCCTTCACGAAGAACCGCCCTCGCGCATTCCGCTGAAAGGAACCGGCAAGAAACACCATGCGCCCTGCGAGGATTCGAGCTTCACTTTGAATTTTCTCTGCATCGCGGCCAGACTCGCGGAGATTATATCGCGACGGGCGCTTGGCTGGCGCCGTACCGGACGGCATAATGCGATAAGCTCATCGGTGAGGGACTGCCGATGCCCGATACGATTGCGCAATTCGCCAATGCCAAGTATCTGAACCTGGAAACTTTCCGCAAGACTGGGGTCGGCGTTCGCACTCCGGTATGGTTTGCTGATGAGTCGGGATCGCCAGTCTTCTACATCTACTCGGCGCCCGACGCCGGCAAAGTGAAGCGCATTCGCAACAATCCCAAGGTGCGCATCGCTCCCTGCACGTTTCGCGGCAACTTGCGCGGAGCCTGGGTGGAGGGCCGCGCCCGGGTCTGCGACGGCGATGAAGCCGCGCACGGCCAGGAATTGTTGCGCCACAAATATGGATTGCTGAAAATCGCCGGCGACTTCTTCAGCCGGCTGCGCGGGCGTACCCAAACCATGATCGCCATCGTCGTGGAATGACCATGGTTCCACACTCTCCGCCGTTCTTACTTAATGTCCTTCACCAGCAGCAGCGAGCCGTACTCGTGTCCACTGCTATCCACGGCGCGTACGATAATCGCATTAAATCCGTCGCGCACCTCCGGGTACTTGGCCGCTATGGCCTTGATGACCGCCTTATTGTCCGGGAACGCTACCGCTGAGTTCCCGGCATCGGGATTTACGTAGCGCACGCGCAAATCCAGATCATTGTCCACCGCAACGGCCGCCAGTTCCGTTACCTTGAAGACCTTGCCATTAGCTGACAGGCTCAGCGGTGCGGAATCGCTGGGCGTATCGGCGGGCCGCACACTCTGCATCTCGTCGGCAAGCTTGTCGAGCTGCGGCGTGCTCATAAAATTCACCGGCGCGCTCAAGTCCCACGCTGTCAGATAGTAGAACCATGCGTTGTGGGCCTGACCTTTGCTCTTGAACTCGCGCGCCTTGGTCAGATACCACTGGGCGTCGTGGCCGCCGGCCAAATCCAGCCGCGGATAATATCCCGCCAGCTTCCACGCGCCGCCCATATTCTGCAAAATCAGCGTCAGGGTGATGGGGTCCTTGCCGTCGACTTTCTGGATGACAATCGCGTATCGGCCCGGCGGCAGGTTCGGAATGAAGAAAGCCAGACGGTCGGCTGAGTTGTAGATACCGCAATAGAATTCCGCCCGGGGCAGCGCAGCTTTGGCATCCGAAGCATCCAGCAAGTAGGTCCCGCTGATGGTCGCCTGCCCTTCCGCCAGATACTGCTTATTGCTGACGACGGCCTCTTCGATGCTGCCGAAGTCGCCGGTGATGGCGGGTATGGCATTGGTCTTCAGGCCCGCCACATCTCCGCTCTTGGACATGTCGAGATAGTGCTTCGCGGCCGTCTCCAGGGTGCTCTTGGTGGCGGCATCCAGATCAATCCCAGAAGAGCACGTCTGCGCCGGAAGCGCGGGAGATGCAGCCAAAGCCGCCAGCACGAAGAACCCCCAGCGGCGCAACCATCGGTTCAAATCTACGAAGTGGGACATTGGGTTCATCACCTTGCCGCCAGCGAGGAGCGGCGTTTACCAGTAGAAGGCGTCTTGCGCTCCGGGTCCAAGTCTCATCCCTGCGATGCCGGTTTGCCGGTCATCAAAGGTTCGACAGTCTTGCGGCAGGACAAAACACCCGTCACCGACCATTCGACCAACTGGTACACTCCCACTGGGTTTAGAATAAGCAGAGCGGGCGCGGTGCCGAGACCATCCCGGCGCAGGGCCGTCCAACCCATTATGTTACGCCTTGGAAAAGATTTCGGATGGACGTTGGTCCTGGCGGCGGGGCTGCTGGTTCCCGCGCAGGAGTTGCCGGCGCAAACCGCTGCGGCCACGTCGCCAACCATGGGGCCCCAGGTGATGGCCCCTAACCGCATTCCTCCGGCGAACGATACTGCGGCCAAATCGGCAACCACCCCGCCGTCCAAGGCCCACGCTCATCCCAGAAAAGAGAAAGCTACCCCGGTAGCCGAGGTTCCGCAGAGGCCACCAACACCGCCTACTTTGGAGCAGACGCCTCCCACGGCACCGCGGATCACCTATCAGGGCGGACTGCTCAGCATCGACGCCCACAACTCGACACTGTCGCAGGTGCTGCGTGCGGTGCAGTTGCAGACCGGGGCGTCCATGGAAATTCCGGGCAGCGCCAGCAGCGAGCGGGTGGTCACCCAACTCGGCCCTGGCCAGCCCAAGGACGTGCTGAACAGCCTGCTGAATGGATCGAAATTCGACTACATCATTCTGGGCGTGACCGGAGACCCAGGCGCCGTCCAAAAGGTGATTCTCACCTCACGCCAGAACTCTGGCACCAGCAACGTGAACGTGGCGCAGAACAATAACCAAGCGCAGAGCCAGCAGCCGGCGGGGGACGAAGAGGCGCAGCCTGATGAAGGCGTTCCGGTCGCCAATGAAGCCGAGGTGAACCCTCCGCCCGAGCAACAGCCGTCGCCCCCGGGCGGGTTCCATCGTCCCATGATGATGCCAGGGGGGCAGCCCGATCCCGCGCAAGGAGCCAGCAATATCGATCAGCAGCCCAGCGGGGCCAAGACTCCGGAACAATTAATGCAAGAGCTGCAGCAGATGCAGCAACAACAGCAGCAGTATCAGCAGCAACTGAATCCCGCCAACCAGAATCCGCGATAGTGGCCGGCCACCGTCATCCGAACGAGTGCCTGCGCTTCTCTCCACGCGGGCAGAGACCCTTGCCGCATGGGTGGTATAGTCGTGGGTCGCTGGTAAGCAGCGCCCTTCGGAGCACCTCATGAAATGCCTGCCCGTGGTTGTTCTCCTCGCGGCATCGTTTTCGTTCAGTCAGTCCAAGCCGCAATCGTCCGCTCCGCCCCAGATCGCTTACCTCCGCTGCGGCACGCTCTATGACGGCAAAAGCGATACTGCGCGCAACAACGTCACGGTCCGCATTGTTGGCGAGAAGATCGATCAGCTGGGAGAAACACTGCAGCCCGAGAGTGGCGCCACCGTCATCGATCTTAGCCGCGAGGTCTGCCTGCCCGGACTCATCGACGCACACACCCACGTGCTGTTGCAGGGCGACGTGACCGCGGAAGACTATAACCTGCAGATCCTGCAGTACTCCACGCCGTATCGCACGATTCTGGGCACGGTCGCCGCGCAGAAGGCGTTGGGCTACGGCTTCACCACCATTCGCGATCTCGAGACCGAAGGCGCGGGCTATGCCGATGTGGACATCAAGAAGGCGATCAACAACGGCATCATTCCCGGGCCGCGTATGCAGGTCTCCGGCCGCGCCATGGACGTGACCGGCTCCTATCCCGTGCTGGGCTATTCTTGGGAGCTGAAGTGGCCACATGGAGTGCAGGAAGTTGACGGCGCCGACGACGGGCGCAAGGCGGTGCGCGAGCAGATCTCCAACGGAGTGGACTGGGTCAAGGTGTACTCCGACCGCAGCTATCGGGTGCGGCCTGACGGCGTGCTTGACGACATTCCCACCTTCACCCTCGACGAACTGCGCGCCATCGTTGACGAAGCCCATCGCGAGCGCCACAAAGTCGCATCGCACGCCACCGCGCTGAATGGCGTGCACAACTCAGTGGAGGCGGGAGTCGATTCCGTCGAGCACGGCTTCTACATTGCCGACGCCGATCTGAAGACCATGGTCGCGAAAGGCATCTACTACGTGCCCACGCTTTTAGTTGGCGAATACGTTGCCGAAGGCCGCTCCACTGAAGGCTCGCGTGTATGGCTCGACATGATCAGCATTCACGCGGCAACGTTCAAGCGCGCATTGGCCGCGGGCGTGAAGATCGTGTTCGGCACCGATGCCGGAGGTTTTCCGTGGACAGTGAATCCTGCCAGAGAATTTCCCCTGATGGTGAAGTACGGCATGACGCCGGCGCAGGCGCTGCGTTCGGCCACCATGACCGCAGCGGAACTGTTGGGCATGCAGGAGCAGATCGGCTCGCTTGAAGCGGGAAAGTTTGCCGACATCGTGGCCGTCCCAAGCGATCCCATGGCCGACATTAATCAGTTGGAGAACGTGAACTTTGTTATGAAGGGTGGAAGAGTGTTTAAGACAGTGGGTAGTGAATAGGAGCTATCTAGCGATCTCATCAATTATTTTGTATCAGGGCACGACTTTAGTCAGGATTGTGCATCCGACGCAAGGTGCTACAATCCGCAATTATGCCTGAATTTGACCAAACTCAGCCCGCCAAACGACGCTGGCGGATACTCGATATTGCGGACAGCGCTTGGAGGAGTCGCTGGTGCGGATGGTTGCTGCTGGCCGGATTCGCGTTGCTTGGATTGTGGTGGTGGTGGCACATTCCCTCTACCGGGAAGGCTGGGATGCTTCTCGCGGTTGCGGCGGCCATTATGAGCGCCAGGGGGGAGAATCTTAAAGGTATAGCGATGGGTTTGTGGATACTCACGCTTTTTGGATTGCTCGGTGTTGAGTATAGGGCGATCGACAAGGACAAACGCGACACTACAAACGTTTTGGCACTAGCATTCGCAGGGGTAGCAGCGCAGGCAAATACAAACCTGGGAACAACTCTTCAACAGGCGACCATAAATCTGAAGACAATGCTGGACGATGAACACCAGAATTTTTCTACGGTTCTGCAAACTCAACGAAGTGGCTTCGTGAAAACCCTAAACCAAATCGTCCAGAATGATCAGAACGAAAATCAAAGATTTGGTGGCATTCTATTTCAACAGCAGCAACTTTTCCAGCGGCAAACTGACTTCTTGGCCTTCTTGCGGGGAAGGCTACTTCCGGCAGACGACCCCACTCCGCCAAATGGGTGTAATCACGTTTGGAGCGGCGACGATGTCGCTGTTTTCGTGGGAGACAATGTCGGCATTACGAATAAGTTCCCCCCACAACGTGGTTGGAATTAATGATCGACCAATAATAGGAATTAATCGTTCATCTACTGGCGATATATCTTTGGTTGTCGATATGAGAGATTCTCACAATAACATCATCTTGCGATTAAACGAGAATGGATTTAGATCAATAAACAACATTGCGGTTCTTAGGCCAGACAAAAGCACAGTGTTGTTTGAAGATGGATCTGGAAATGAGTTGTTCCGCGCTCGTTATATTAACCCACATGTGTTTGCATTAAGCGGTTATCTGGTTTCGGAGGGCAAGGAAATGCCTCTGCAGATGCCGAACATTCACCATAGCTGTATGGCCTACAGCGGGCATTTTGACTACGACATTACGCTGCGATGAGTTCCTTGTACTCAAGGTGCTCGGCCTTCAGGAGTTTAAGCGGGGTGTCACGAAACAGAACGGGGTTTTGTTGGTTATCGAAATCGAAGCACATTTCGTCAAGGTAGGCTTGCAGATGTTTTGCGCTAACACGATGCCACGTTCCAACGATGCCGCGCTTCAATCATGTTAACCACTTGCGGCACGGCTGAAGCCGTGCCTGATACAAAACTGTCTACGGAGTAGGTTCGATAGTTTCAATCGACTATCCACTATTCCACTGATCTCCATGTCTTCCTCCGATCCACACATCGAATACTCTGGCCGCCTGGAATCGGCGCGCGGCAATCTATCGCGCCTGGATCGCCGCCACCGCACCCTCGGCTATGCGAAGCTGACCCTCGGCTTGGCCACATTGGTCATCGCCGTGGGGCTCGTCAAATACCATCCTCACTACGTTGCCCTCTTTCTCGTTCCGGCCGCCGTCTATCTAGTGCTGGCGGTCCTTCATGAGCGCGTGATTCGCGCTCGCCAACGGTGCTCGCGCATCATCACGTTTTATGAGCGCGGACTAGCGCGGCTGGGCGATCATTGGCCGGGCACCGGCAACAGCGGTGAGCAGTACCTGCAGCCCGATCGTCCCTACGCGCGCGATCTTGATCTGTTCGGGCAGGGCTCGTTGTTCGAGCTTTTGTGTACCGCCTCCACGCCATCTGGCGAGCAGACGCTGGCCAATTGGCTGCTGGCTCCAGCTCCTCCGGCAGAAGTACTGGCGCGCCAGGCAGCGGTTACAGAGTTGCGCAACGGTCTCGATTTCCGCGAAGACCTGGCCATCGCCGGAGAAGGCATTCGCTCCATCCGTCCCGAAGCTCTTACTGCCTGGGGAGCGGGCGAGCCCGCGAGGCAACCAGCCGCCATGCACATCGCGGCGCCGGCGCTGGCAGCGCTCTGGCTGGCCAGCATGGTGGCGTGGGGCGTTTGGGGATTGGGAGACATCGCGCTGCTAATCAGCTTCGTCAACCTTGGCGTCAGCTATCTTTCCCGGGCGCGCGCCGAGCGGGCGGCCGCGCTTTTCTTTGCCCAGGGCGAACCCACCGCCGCCTCCACCGACGAAGCTGCCGACGATCTCAAATTGCTCTCGGCCGTGCTGGCGCAGGTGGAACGGCAAACTTTCTCCTCGCCCCAGCTGCGGGACCTGCAGGCCACACTCATCACCGGCGGCGTCGCACCCTCGCGCGCGATTGCCCGCTTGGGCCGCCTGATGGAGTATCTCGACTCCGGCCATAATTGGATCCTGCGCGTGCTCGATCCCTTCATCTTCTGGACCATGCAGTTTACTTTCGCTATCGAGGCGTGGCGCCGGCACTTCGGTCCGGCGATTGGCGGATGGCTGGCGGCGCTCGGCGAAATCGAGGCGCTATCGTCGCTGGCGGGTTATGCCTACGAGAACCCTGACGACGTTTTCCCGGAATTTGCCGACCGCGCACCGGTCTTTGACGCCCAGGGCTTCACTCATCCGTTGCTGCCGCGCAGTCAGGCGGTGCGCAACGATCTGACCCTCAGCCACCAATTGCAGCTCATCATCATCAGCGGTCCGAACATGGCGGGCAAGAGCACGTTCGTTCGCGCCGTGGGAGTCAACGCCGTGCTAGCGCAGTGCGGCGCTCCGGTGCGCGCACAGCGGCTGGTGATGTCACCTCTCGTGGTGACTGCTTCCATCTGCGTGCTCGATTCGCTGCAAGGAGGCGTCTCCCGCTTCTACGCCGAAATCACTCGCCTGAAACAAATTGCCGACCTCGCCAAGGGGGAGTCGCCGGTATTGTTCTTGCTGGATGAATTGTTTTCGGGGACGAACTCGCATGACCGGCGCATCGGCACCGAATCGATTGTTCGTAATCTGGTGGACCGCGGAGCCATCGGCATGGTCACCACCCATGATCTAGCGCTGACCCAGATTGCCGAGTCGCTGGGACCGCGCGCCGCCAACTTTCACTTCGAAGATCACCTGGAAAATGGCCGGCTGCATTTCGACTACCGGCTGTGTCCGGGCGTCGTACAGACCAGCAACGCGCTGCAGTTGATGCGCTCGATTGGGTTGGAAGTGTGAAGCGGACCCGGGACCGCTTTCGCCAGCAACAAATTTCCCCAGCCTGCAATTCCGCATCCCTTGATTCGTCTACCGCTGGAGATAAAGGAAGCGGGCGAGAGTGCGCACAAGCCCATGGGCGCACCTGCTCCGCTTAATGCAAGGGAGCGGTGGTGCTGCGGCTATCGGCTATTGCCAATTGCATGTCTTAGTGTCATGTCCCGCAAATTCGTGGCAAAATTCAGCCGTTGCGTTTGAAAGGGCACGGCTTCAGCCGTGCCGCAAGAGTGCACGTACAGGGCGGCTTTAGCCGCTGAGGTGACGACGTTCCGGCAACATTGTATCTTCGGAGCTATGACATAGAATCGCGGGACAACACACTAGATTAGCTAGTACTACTGTGTTATAAACCAGGTACCTTTATCCTGAGTTTTCTGGCGCTGATGAATACGGGGCAGTACGTTGAGGTGATGAACAATCGCCAACCGGAT
>Ga0182013_10001504_pt1 | contig 31895 bp, 24 predicted proteins | sample 612S2MmetaG_FD_120487 | JGI IMG/M metagenome (GOLD analysis project Ga0182013, IMG submission 120487) | Permafrost microbial communities from Stordalen Mire, Sweden - 612S2M metaG | ecosystem: Environmental > Terrestrial > Soil > Wetlands > Permafrost | place: Sweden: Stordalen | collected... | reverse complement strand
TACGGCAAAGTAAACTACGCGCAGATCTATCCCGGCGTGGACCTGGTCTTCTATGGCAACCAGCGCCAACTGGAGTACGACTTCGTTGTCGCGCCCGGCGCCGACCCCAGCCGCATCGCATGGCAGATCCAGGGCGCCAATGCGGCCCTCGATGCGGACGGAAACCTTCTGTTGAACGCGGAAAATGGGCCCGCCAGTTTCAAGAAACCCGTTGTTTACCAGGCGGATGGCGACAAGAAGATTCCAATCCAGGGCTCGTATGAAGTAGCCGGTAACCAGGTCCGCTTCCGGCTCGGCAACTACGACCACGCCAAACCGCTGATTATCGATCCCGTATTAAGTTACGCCACCTATCTGGGCGGGACTGGCATTGATGGCATCGGATTCTTCATCGGCCCGGGGCTCGCCAATCTTCCTTCACAGGCGATCGCTGTCGATGCTGAGGGCAGCGTTTACGTGACTGGGTATACGTATTCCTCAGATTTCCCCACCCAGAATTCTTACAAGAACACGCAGCCGGCAAAGTTGTCGGGTTCTAGCTGGCCTTCAGCCTTTGTAACCAAGTTCAGTCCCGACGGCAGTTCCCTCGTCTATTCCACGTATCTCGGTGGCAACGGCTATGACTACGGCTACGCCATTGCTGTGGACTCCAGCGGCTCAGCGTTTGTTACAGGTTCGACAGCCTCGCCTGATTTTCCTGTGACCGCAGGAGCGTTCCAGACAGTTTGCTCCCCGCAGCCGAACAATTTTGGTGGACCACCCTACTCTCCAGCCTGCAACTCCTTCAATGAGCCATCTGCATTTGTGACCAAGCTGAACCCCACAGGAACCGGCTTGGTCTACTCCACATTCCTCGGTGGTTTCGGGAACGCTGGCGCGGTTGCCATTGCTCTTGATGCGGCGGGGCGTGCCTATGTCGCTGGCAACATGCAGGAGGAATGCGACACAAACTATCTTTTCGAGTCCTGCTTCCCGACAACGGCTGGAGCGGTCATCCCCGCGAGTGCTCTCTCAACGAAGGCCGTCGGCTTCCTCTCCGTGTTTGATCCGAGCGGCGCAAAATTGCTCTATTCTACGGCTTTCGGCGACTTGATTAGCACCGGGCCGAACGCGGCTGAGGCAGGCGACACCTACGCGGTCGGCGTGACGGTGGATGCAAACGGCTACATCTACCTGGTTGGGCATACCGAAGCCGGCGATCTGCCGACCACCACCGGCGTGATCCAGCCTACCCAAGGACCGGCCTACAACGGATTCAGGTTGTATGCCTGGCGGGGCTTCGTCGCCAAATTCTACCCCATCGCCTCAAGCGGCGGTACGTCACTGGTTTACTCCACCTATCTCGGCGCGCCGGCACTGAACTCAACTTCCAACCTTGGCGATTTCATCGGTGGTGTTGCAGCGGATAGCGACGGCAGTGTCTATGTTGACGGTCTCACGGAATCGCCTAACTACCCGGTAACGACAGGCGCATATCAGACTACATGCTACGGAGCCCCAGGTAGCTCGGCCTGCTCCGCAGCCTACGTCACCAAGCTGAACTCCACCGGCAGCGCTATCGTATGGGCCACTTACCTCGGAGGCTTTTCAATTAGCGACGCCCTGGCCATGGTCGGACCCATGCAACTGGATGGAAACGGTAACGTCTACATCGAAGGCCAGATGTCCGGGGCCGACTACACCTTTCCCCTGATCAATCCCGTCGAGCCTTACGCAGGGGGGAATTGGGAGACGTTCGTCGCCGAGCTCAACCCCACGGGCTCCAAGTTGCTCTTTTCCACTGCCATCGGCAACGGTGGCACAGGCGGGGGGACCTATGCTCCTGCAGGGCTTGCGGTCGATGCCCAGGGCAACATCTATTCCGCCGGCAATACCAACGATACGGGATTACTCTTCACCCCCGGAGCATTCCAGACCCCCACTGATTTCGGCACCCAGTGCTGCGTACCTGAAAACGGCGTAGTGGCCAAAATTTCTGCACAGAGTACGGCCACGGTCGCTCTGGCCGTTTCCTCGTCTCCTGCGCAAGCGGGCCAGGCGGTCACTCTTACGGCCACCGTCACCCAGGCGCAACAATACGCATCCATGCCCACGGGGACCGTCGAGTTTCAGGACGGATCCACAACATTGAACACCGCTACCGTCAACGCCTCGGGAGTTGCGGCCTACACCACCACATCGCTCACCCCGGGCAGCCATAATCTGACTGCGGTTTACAGCGGCGACACAACCTATCCGACCGTCAACGCCACGCAAACGCTAACCGTGAATGGCCTGACGGCAACCGTAACGGTCACTCCGGCGGCGACCGCGATCAGCACGGCCGCGGCATTGCAGGTAACTGTCGCAGTAACCGGATCGGGCGCGGCGCCCACCGGGACAGTCACTCTGCTGGCCGGTAGCTACGCGCCTGCAGCCGCAACACTTTCCAGCGGCAGCGCCACCTTCACCATTCCGGCCAACAGCCTGACCGTCGGAACCGACACTCTCACCGTCAGCTACAGCGGGGATGCAAACTACAACTCGGCGACAGGCACTACGTCAGTCGCGGTGACAGCGGCTCCGCTGACGCCCACCGTGACAGTCACTCCGGCCGCAACAACCGTCGATTCCGGTTCGTCCCTTAGCGTGGTTGCTTCGGTCACTGGCGCCGGCGTCACGCCGTCCGGTACGGTAACGCTCTCGGGAGGAAGCTACACTGCGTCCGCAGGAACGCTGTCCAGCGGAACATACACTTTCTCCATTCCTGCCAATAGCCTCAGCGCTGGTAATGACACTCTCACCGTGACATACAGCGGCGACACAAATTACGTCGCCGGCACGGGAACAGCCTCGGTTACCGTGACACCGTCAGCATTCACCGTGGCTGCATCCACACCCGCCGCTGTCAACCCCGGCTCGCCTGCGACATCAACTGTAACCGTCAGCACGGCGACCGACTACGCCGGAGCGGTCACTCTGACCTGCGCATTGACCACGTCTCCTGCCGGTGCAACCGAATTGCCCACTTGTTCGGTTGGCAGTTCAACAATCACTCTGAGCAGCGGCACAAGCACTGGCACCGCGACCGTCACGGTAAACTCGACCGCCGCCACCACTGCGCTGATGTTGCAGAGGGAACACAAACCCAGCGGCTGGGCAGCGTCGGGCGGTTTGGTCCTGGCTGTGTTGATGCTCTTTGGCATTCCGGCTCGGCGGCGCAGTTGGCGTTCCATGATCTGCGCCATGGTCTTGATGGTCGCGCTCGGCGCGCTGGCCGGTTGCGGCGGAGGAAACAGCAAACATGTTAGCTCCGGCAATGCAGGAACAACTGCAGGCAACTACACTTTTACCGTAACAGCAACGGGCAGCCCTTCGGTAACTCCGGCGCCTGCAACCACATTCACGCTCACCATCAATTAAGGCTGATGCTGGACGCGTCTGGCGCGGCCTTTTCACCTGCCGCAGGACGGCCGATCATTTCGACCGGCCGTCCTACGGCAAAACCATAGCGGTTCTCCAATTGCTCTCCATCCGGAACCGGGATCGATGTATATTTTTCGCAAGGAGGAAAAGTTATGCGGAAGGCTTTCAGACTGCTCGCCGTCAGCGCCATGATCCTTATGCCCGGCATTTCGATTGCTGCGGACCGCTTTGACGGTAATTGGCAAACCAAGCTCACTTGCCCACCGAAGGGAAACACCGAGGGCTACACCTGGATATTACCCAGCGTCATTCAGAACAGCAATTTCCGCGGAGAGCATGGCACAGCCGGAGAAAAGGGCTATCTGCTGCTGGAGGGCCAGATCAAGGCAGACGGCAGCGCCAAGCTGTCGGCCAACGGTATTGTCACTTCCAGGAAATATGCGCGTGGAGTCTTTGCGCACGGAGGGGCGGACTACAGCTACGACGTCAAGGCGCAGTTCAAAGATACTGAGGGTACAGGCGCCAGGAGCGAAGGCCTTGGCATTGTCGGCCGTGCGTGCACGTTCGAGTTTGTAAAGCAGCTGGCAACAACTCAATCGAATAGTCAGTAGAGGCCGACGATCGCCAATCTCAATTCCAGACAGCCCATCGGGGTTGCTTCCAAGATGACCGGATCGGTATGCTGCCCGTTTACCCGCGACTCATTGGAGACAGAACCATTTTGGCTGGAATTCATCGATGACCAGCGTCAATGTACCCTCTCGATTGATGGCGCCCTTGGCGTTGGCTGCTAAGCAGCGCGTCCGTTTGCATATCACACACGAGTCACGGGCTGTTCGTAAGTAGCTACGACACACCAGAGACGCGTTGGGCGTCGTGGGCGCCCTGGCAGTGTCGGTGGCAGCAATTCAACGTTCTTGATGGCAAAATCGACTTCCGCCAGAATCTGGAGGCCAGCGCAAGCAACAGGGGCAGAATCGTAATAACTACACTACATTCTGCTTGTTACAGATTCTTCCAGGATTACTCCTCAAGTCGGCCAGTGTTCAGAAATCTGGCTGGGAGCCACACAACATCGCGCAGTTGCGGGTGAAACCTCGTTTGCTTATGCTCTCAAGCGTTTTGATGAACTGCTCGATACCCCAATGCGTTTCTCTATCCGGTGCATCGGAAAGGAAGGCCACATCAAGCTGACTTAACGCTGACCAAAGACCCTCCTTTCGAGACTTGTTCGCATACCCGACAAGCCACTTCAAGCCGGCAAGTTCTGCTGCCGCGCTACCCTGCTCTTGCACAGCGCATTGTGACTCTCTAATTACTGAAGAAATAGTAATCCGGATCGCCTCTCCAACTGACTCGATGAAGTTAACGCAGTCAGCCTTCGTTCTATCACGAACGCCATTGAGTTCTCGCTGCCGCTCTCGAGAAAGCTGCGACTCCCGCATCAACAACGATTGTTTGTTTTCAAGAACCTGTTTCCGAATCAACAAAATATCTTTGCCGCCGGTAAACAGCTTCGGCTCCCCACCAAACAGACCAGAGGTCATGTAAGACCTCCAGTCCTGACTAAATTTGTCGACCTCGTGCCGGAATTGCTCGCGCTTTAGTCTCGACGCAGATAACTCATGGTTGATGGCCGATTGCTTTTCGTCGATTGCGAGCAGGGCTCCCGTGAGCGCCTGACGCTTTAGCCCTAGTTCAGTTGCGCCCTCCCAATAATCCTCAATTGATAAGGAATGCATTACATCGACAACGTCTGGCGATTTGTGAATTGCGCGTTCGGAATTAGCCAGCCACTTAACTTGGTTTCAAGGCTGTCGTAAAACTCTTTACCACCTCTAGCCTTTAGCCGAAACCGATCAACTTCTCGCAAGCGCCAAGAAATATCTGCATGGAGTATCCCGACCAAAGTACGAACATATTTATGCGCACGTTTTAGCCGCTCTGCTGTATCAAGATGAAAGATCTTACGATCACAATCTTCAAGGAATGACGGCCACAAGCTTGCGCTGAGACGCTAGCTGCGTGCATGAATGAAAGCTGTTTTGCATAAGTGTTCTTCATTCACAATTCTCACTCAGCGCATCTATTTCATTAGACTGGCGCTGCCGTGCTGAACATGAGTCCACTAGGCTCACAAACTTCCAGAATTGGTAGGCAAAACGGGACAGGTCCTTCTTAATCGCACATATCTCGTCGCTGTTTAGAAAAGTGAGATCGAGCTTTAGGGACTCAGAATCGAAGTCACAAAATGCGAAGTCGAGCCGATTGACGAGCGAGGTCAAATAGCGCTTATCAAGTGGCAGATCGGATATGGTTGTGAGTTGATCGGAAGAGTCGTAATTCGAATAGGTGGCCGTGAAATAGCGAATATAAGGGTCGGCGACCATTTCAAGGTCGATTAGAACCCCTTGAATCATCGATGTACTGTGATCCAGTCTGATTTTGGCTTTTGTGCTCTGTGACATTGAATGTGCTCCTGACAGCTAGTTGCCGTCGCACATTCACACTAAGGGCTCAAGTCTTCCTGGAACAGGACGTTTCCGTGACAATTTTCGGATGAGATGTGTCCAGAAGTTAGTGCAATATCTCGTTGAGCACTTGGGGGAAATACTTCTTGCGCTTGGCCCCCTGCCGTTTCAGCGCCTTGTTCCTGACGGCATACTCGTCGATGTCTCTCTTCATGCCCACATACAAACTAGCGTTGTTCTTGGCGAACCGTATGATGCGCTTTCTTGCCGCTTCTTCTTTAATCGCTGGTTCTGATCCGCGCAAATCATCGGCAATATTCAGCAGATATTCAAAGTTTTCCCAAGTCACGCCACCATATTTCTTCAGATACAAATGCAGGTAAACTGCATCGTGGTTCCGGCTCTCTCTTGCAGAAAGGGTTCTCCACTCGGGTGGCGGCCAGTCTGCTACAGTACCTGCGTAGAAGCGTAGTGCCGCTGGAAGTTCTTTAAATTCCTCAGCATATTCGTGCAGTTGATTTTCAGTGGCATGGGTCCACGCACCGGGCAAGTTCGGAGAATTGAATTTCTCGATATCGTCAGCCACCGACCTAATGCGCTTTGCCATCGCCTGCAAAGCCTTCTTATTTAGACCTGCTCTGGTAAGTAAAGACACCACTTCATCGCTGCTTTGCTCCGACGCCATGAAGAGCAAGTATGCGATGTCAAACGGCTCCCCACCATGCTCAAAGCAATTCTGGAGCAGCCGCACGATCTTCGGATATTCGGACAGGGTCTTCTTCGCGTTGACCGCACAAGCAGATAGCCGCCTGTTAAGCGGGATTCGTGGAGACCTGTCAGTCGAAAACCATGGCGTCTTCGGCGAAAAACTCGCGAGGCCAAACGAACGCAGTGCTAATTTCTTGAGCCACGTTATTCGTAGTCATCTGATGCGCCCGTTTCCCTTCCCAAAAATGACTTTTAAGTGGGCGTGTAATCCCGCAGACCACTCCTTATTGTTATTTGTGCGAGAGCGGGAAATCAGAAATTAGCCGCGCATCGCAGGCGAAGAAATCATAACACCGTGAAAAGAATGACAGCCCGGGTGTGAACAATGCGGGCCGATGAAGAACGGATAAATATGTCTCAGGCTCAATTATTGGTTCAGCACGGGTGCACCGGTGACGGCTCATGTGATTTCATTCTCACGCCGCCGGAGATTGCATTCCTCCTTCGCGTTCCCGCAAGTTGGGTGTACCAGCACAAAGCTGTTCTGCCGCTCTTCAACATCGGGCGTTACGTCCGCTGCCGCTGCGGCGGTTTGCGTGCGTTCCTGCGCGCCCATGGGGGGCAGAGTTCATGATGGCAAGCAGCTTGAAGTGTTTCGACTTTACTGGTACCTCTCCGGACGTGAAACCGAGGAGGGTTTTCGTGAGGGAACGGTATCAGGACGTGAAAGTAAAGGACTTCCGGGACAAGTGGAGAATCGATTACTGGGATTACACGACTACCCCGCGCACGAAGCGCGGCAAGAAATGGTCGAAGCAATACGTGCCATCCAAAAGGGAAGCGCAGAAGCGTGCAGATGAATTCATAGAGCAGGTGAATGAAAAGAACAATTCACCTCAGCTCTGTTCCAACGATGGCGATACATTGTCGTCGCTGGCAAAGATGTACAGGGAGAAGATTTCCTGCCATCTAAGAAACTCAACCCGGCTGAACTACGACTTCTATCTGGACACATATCTCGTTCCCAAATTCCAAGACACAAAGCTCAATCGGATTCGGCGGGTTGCGGTACAGGATTTCATCAACGCACAAACGAACCTCTCACCGAAGACCATTCGTAATCTTCACGGCTGCTTCCGTGTCGTCCTCAACGAAGGGATACGCTGGGGGCTGCTTAGGGAAAATCCATCGGTCGGAGTTCGCCTGCCTCGCTTGGTACGGAAGCAGCATAGCCTTATGACCCCAACGGAGATTCGGAGTGTGCTGGAAGCCCTACCGTCTCCCACGAATGCAATTGCCACATTGATGATTAACGGCTCGCTACGGTTCGGGGAAGTGGCGGCATTGCGGTGGAAGCGCATTCTGAAGGACCGTATCCAAATTTCGGAACGTTTCTATGAAGGAGAGTTCGACGACACGAAGACCGATGCCGGTGACCGGGAGATTCCCTTGAATGCTGCCATGAGGAAATGCTTGGAAGCTGCGTGGAAGGACACGAAGTACCGTAAGCCTGATGACCTAGTATTCTGCGCTCGCAACGGCGCGTCGCTTAACAGGCGCAACCTACTCAAACGTCATCTCAAGCCCACTCTAGAAAAGCTAAAGCTTCCACACTGCACGTTCCATGATCTGAGGCACCTGCATTCAAGCCTTTCCATGAGGACGGGTGCAAGCCCCGAAGTGACCCGCGACAACATGGGACATTCCACCGTGGACGTGACACAGAACATCTACCGGGGACATGGTGGGAACAGCGGAAAGCAGCCGTCGAAGGGATCAGCTCGTTGATTTGGAATGGTTGACGTAATAACAACGAAACTTCAAAGAAACATAAACAAAGGAGAAAATCATGTCTCAATATACTGGCCCTGCAAGGTGCCCTCAATGTGGGTTCGAAGAAACCCGCTCCAACGTCGACACCAGAGAACGTTCCGGCACGCTGATATGTTGGATGTGCGGGTACGTGGCGAACTATTCGTCCCCTCGCAACGCAGATGGAGAATTCATCTGTGACTCGGGCGGAGAAGTCCTGACTTCAATCGAAAAACATAAGGGGTTCGATGTGTTCGTTTACGCCTCGAAGGAATGCTGCGCAAGCGTTTCCATTATGACTGAAGACATCGCCAACGATGTAAAGGCGGACTTGGAGAAGGCACTGGCTGAAGGGGAGTTGGAAGAATCGCCGCTTTACGTCACACGCTGGAATGAAGAATCGAAGAAAGCTGACGTCATCCTAGGGACATTCAAAGAGGTCTGGCAGCGGCGCATTATGGTTTGCCCATCGTTGGACCCCCAGTGTTGACCATATGCGGAACGCGCTCGGAAACGGGCGGCAGCGGCTTGCGCAGCTTATGCGGGCCCGATTGATACCAGTAAGCGACGGTGTAAAAGTTATCGGAACGGTGATTGGCATTTCCGTGTTCAATGGTCATTTTGAAGTACTTCTCAAACGGAACGGGGGAGTCGAGGTGAAAACGATAGACGCTCCATTTGGCCCCTCGATCATCCCCGCCATTGACTGGGTTGCCGTAAAGTTTGTATGAAAAAGTTGGGTGGCTTGAGCCGAATGGATTGATGCCGCAATTGCCGTAACACCACGCACCGAGGTAGTAATCCTCCGATCCGGTTCCGAGGACCTTCGGGGTTCTTTGGTCGTCGACGAACATCATGTCGTCTCCTTCGCCCCACCAGTCGCCCTGGTTCTGAATGATGCTCTGCGTCACTCCGACATACTGGCCTGGACCTTCAGCTTCAAACATGACGTAGTTTGCCTGACCATCAGTGTTGCGTGCATCGTTGACCTTAGACTCGTCGTTGGACTTCCAGTCATTGGTCCACCCCTGGTTGGGTTGCGCTTGGCGATACTCGGCGAAGAAGTGGAACATGCCAGGCGGGAGTTCTTTGTATTTTTGCCAATCGATGTTGTAGTAAAAGGCAGAGATATCCTTTTCACCTTCGTTAGTGATGGTGATTCGCGCAGATTTGTAGAATGGCATAGGGAAGAAGCAATTGAGCGCACGCTGCGACCCGACCGAAAGCGGCCCCGATTCATAATTGACATATTCGCCTAGGCCCAAGCCGAAGAAGTCACCGATGGGCGATTCGACTGCGGGCAGCGGGTCACCGTCCCAATACATGCGCAGAACGATCTTCTTCAAGTGGTAAGGTTCGCCGGATGCTATCGTGAACCAGAGATGAGTGACGATTCCCGGCCCGGTGAGATCCGCGATCGTTCGTTGTTCTCCGGCCTTGATGGGGTGCGTCCAGTTTCCATCGTCGTTCGCGCCTGTCGGATCGGCCGATGAAACGCGCTCTTGCGAATAGTGTTTCTCGAACGGAAGCGTGGACAGATCCTGCGCGAAGGCATGGCAGAAAAAAGGTGCAGTGAGAAATAGCAACAGTGCCGAGCAAGAGCGAAGACGAAGTGCGCCGGGCCAGAAAGAAGGTGCTGAACAATGCCGCATAGGTAGTTTCCTTCCGTTTTGGTGAATCGTTTTACTGCAAAACTGCATGACCGGCCAGCGACTGAAAACGCAGCGTTGATCGAAGGTTCCGAAAAGCGGGCGCCAGCACGTGCAAGTTGCGCGTGCCGAATGCTTGGTGGTTTGCAGGTCAGGTAATTCTGTCACAGTCCGCCAAGAAACTTCAAAAAATCTATTCCCAAAGGAGTTCAGATCCGACGAGGTGGACGTTCCTTGGCAGTTCCAGATAAGTTCTTCTGGGTGATGTCGCGCCGACTGTGGCTAGGATGGATGTGGGCATCGATCCTGGTCCAATCGGAGACCGTCGATCGTTGGCATTGTGCAGGCTTCAGGCTGTAATGGGCCCGGAGCCGACGTCGGGTACGCCGCGCATTCATGGGGAGCTAAAAATGCTCGGTTTCGATATTTCAGAGCGAACCGTATCTCGCTGGATGCGAAGAGCGCCTCGGAATCCCGAGCCAGCAAAACGATGGACAGCCTTTCTGAGCAGCCATCGTGAGGCGATTGCAGCAATGGATTTATTCACAGTGCCGAAGCTGACCTTCGGTGTTTCGGCGTTCTTTCCTGCTTCTTAGTCATTGCACATGACCGGCGGCGCGTTCTAACTTGATCTCTTTACTGTTGCAGTGACGCGATGATAGCCGGTTGCAGGTTCTGGACCTGCCGGCTTGTCTACTCCGGACTGAAGGACGCCAGTTCCATCAATCGCGCGAACTGCGAGACGATACACGCCAGCCTCATCCGGTTGCCATTGATATTTCCATTGAACCCACGCCAGAGCGGAGCTTCGGTATGTTATTTCAGCAGGATTCCAGGTTGCGCCGTCGTCCGTACTCACTTCCACGCTCCGAACTCCGCGAGCGCCACCAAACGCAATGCCGCGGAGATTGATTGGTGTCCCAAGGTCGAGTGGCTTATGAAAATCCGGCGCGTCAAATCGGGAGGACGTATTGATTTCAAACTTTGGTCCCCACCCCTGTTTTTCGTAAAACTGCTTTGCCGTTCGGTCCCGCAACTCAATCCGAGTAAGCCACTTGATGCTTTTTTCGCCTACGACGCCGGGCACAATCATCCTAAGAGGAAAGCCATGACGCATCGGCAATGGGTCACCATTCATTTCATATGCGAGAATGGTCGTCGGGCGCATTGCAAGCTCGACAGAAATATCGTCAGAGTATGCATCTGCACCGTGAAATACTACCTCCACAACATCCGCCTTCGGGCCAGCCGCTTGAATCACTTGCTGAAGTGACACGCCCTTCCAGAAGGCGTTACTAATCAGACCACCCCCGACTCGATTGCTGATGCACTCCAGCGTCGTTTCCTGGGAAGTCGACGGCATTGCTTTTATCTCTTCCAGGCGGTACATCTTCGGAGTGGTCACCGAGCCCACAACCTCGACCCTCCAAAGACTTTCATCCGGCTGGGGATCCACACTGTTCTTGGTAACATCGTAAAAGTCTTCGTTTGGCGTGATCGGTGGCAAGTGGGATCCAATCGTTTCGGTCCCGTCGTAGCTGTATGCTGCGAAGCCGAAAAATCTTCTCAGCATAACCACTACGGCTACGATTCCTGTGCTGCAAAGGACAGCGGATAGGATCTTGCGTCGGTTCTGTAACAAGCCACGGGACTCTTCTTCTTTATGTTGGCCAACGAGCATGCGGTGGACAGCAACCAATACCATTCCACCAGCAACGAAAATCAAGAGCAAAGATAGTGGATTCAGAACAAGCGCCTTCGCAGGGGAACGCCCGCTATAATTCGCTCCAAGCGCGGGCCATAGAAATCCAATCGACAATCCCCAGGTGATCGCCAGCACCAGAAGCAAGAAGCGGATACCGGCACGGTAATGCGAAGAAGATGATACAGAAGATATATTTCGCGACCAGGCGCGCTCAACCGTTAACGCATATCCCATTCCGGCCGCTCCGGCAAATGTGATTATGGTCAATAGGGTGGAAACGACGCCGATTTCCTTCAGGTGATTGTAGCCACCGACTGCGTCCAGCATTCCAAAAAAAACGGGTATGGGCAGGAGAGGGGTGGCGCAATCGAGAATCAATTCGGCTAAAGTGGGCACGCCCATAAAATACCGAAACAATAACATCAGAAAAACCACAAACACGCCGCCCGTTAAGCCTGAGATGAAGCCTATTGTCAGGGTTCGACGACGACCAGTCATATGCTTTCGACCTCCAGCTTGGCGAAACCATCTTGTATCCGCTTTTCGCGTCTCGGTGCCTAAGTGTATATGCCGCTCAATCTTCAGAGCAACTCAAATGGCTTAGCACTGGCTCAACACATGTATTTGCAGCCTTACCGCGAGCTAACTTGCCGAGCGCTACAGGCCCTCGGCCTTGGCGCTCGAGTGTACTGCCTCAAGCCGGACAGCTTTCAAGTCGTCTTCGGAGATCGCAAGGTTCTGGCGCATGAGGGTCTCTATGCCGCCAACCAGCGAAAAGGCATCAAAGCCGTAGAAGCGCATGAGATATGGCCGAGATCCACCATGAGCGTAAGTGTCCCTCAAGCCGAGGCGCAAGAGACGCTTACCACTGCCGGCATCGGCAATCGTCTCGGCCACGAGCGAACCTATCCCACCCACCGTCAAGTGGTTCTCCATCGTGATGACACCATAGCGGACTGCGTTGATGTGGTCGAGCAAAGCCTCTGTGTTGAAAGGCTTGATAGTGTTAAGGTGCAGATGACGAACGGAGACGCCTCGCTTTTCGAGAACATCGCGTGCGCGCATCGCCTCTTCGGTGGTGATGCCCGACGTCACGACCAGGACATCCGAACCCAGGGAGAGCTCGCGCATCTCGCCCATCCTGATAGACGTTGAGAACAGCCTCGGGACCGACCCGCGCAGCACGCGGCAATATACGGGCCCGTCGATGGAATCGGCTGCTTCGCAGATACTCTCGACCTCGGTGGCGTCGCCAGTTTCGAGAATGGTCATGTTGGGGATGGAGCGCATGACTGAAATGTCATCGATAGCCTGGTGCGTCATGCCGCCTGGTGTGGTGATGCCCGGCAGAAAACCCATGAGCCTTACTTTTCGCCGCGGATAGGCGACGCAGGCCATCAATTGGTCGTAGGGACGCCGATAGAGAAAGACGCCGAAGGTGTGAAGGAAAGGCCGGTACCCCGCCAGGCCGAGCCCGCCCGCAAAGCTCATCATGTTCTGTTCGGCCATGCCCAACGAGAGGAACCGGTCCGGATGCCTGTCGCGGAATCCGTCGATCTCGCAGGAGGACGTGAGGTCGGCAGAAAGACACAGCACGTCCGGATTGGCCAAGGCGTATTTTTCGAATGCCGTCGCATAGGGACGGGTTACCATGACGATCATAGGCTTGCCCCACATCTAGGATGCATTGAATTTGATCGGGGCGATCCCCAACTCCGCGGAAATCGCCGCATTCATTTCGGTGCGCTCCTCCTCCGACTTAAACCGGACGTAGTGCAGACGAGGAAACCGGCGCTCCAGAAACTTCATTCCCCGGAAAGGACTCGAATTTGCGAGGATGATCAGGGGCTTGCGCGAATGCGGCGTCTTAACGGCCCGGCGCATCGCCTCAATATCGTGGCCATCGATCTCGACGACGACGGCACCAAAATCCTCCAGTTTGCGCGCGATGTTGCCCACGCTCATTACGCTCTCCATAGCGCCGTCACATTGCTGCTTGTTGACGTCCATGATCGCGAATAGGTTGTCGATCCCGTGATAGGCCGCCGCCTGGACCGCCTCCCAGGTCTGCCCTTCCTCGACCTCGCCGTCGGACATGTAGACCCATACTCGGCCGGACTCGCCCCGGCGCTTGCGGCCAAAGGCCAGACCGGCGCCGGTGGATAAACCGATGCCCAGTGTGCCATTGTGCACTTCCATCCCCGGGGAGTGTTCCGCTCCGATCATCTCGACAGACGAACCGTCCTTGTTGAACATCTCCAAGCCTGCGGGCGCCATGCGACCGACCTCGATCAGCGTCGCATACGCGACCAACGCATAGTGAGCCGGAGCGATGATGAGGCGATCGTAAATTGGTTCGGCGGGCCCGTTGTAGCCCGCGCCGGTGTGATAGCTTACATTGGTTGCAGACGGCACGCCAGTGAAGGGCTTCGGAACCATCGGCAAGGTTGGCTCGCCCAGATTGAGCTCCTCGTTGTAAAGCCACGCGAACTGCTCCGCGGCCGAGCAGGCCTGGCTCAAATACCCGCCACCGTTGCGCATTGTGTGCTCGAAAACGCGACGACGAATGCCCAAGGCAATATCTTCTGTCGCCTGGCGGTTCTTCATGTCACGACTCTCCGGAAACACCAATTTATGCTAGCCCGAGATATTACAATTGTCAACATGCATTGATAAATGATATATGTTTGGTGCGATTTTGAGCGCGCCGTGCATCGGACTCCTGGGCCAATAACGTGCCCAGCGTTGCCGGAAAGGACTAGCCGTTAGGAACGACGACTAGGACGAGCGTTGCGCCGCCGCCCCCCGCGGGATCATCGTCGTCATTGCCCCAGCTTTCTGGCCGAACCACCGGTTTGACCATGATGCGCACCTCGCAGCCGGCATAGGGAGCCGGCGTTGTGTGAAGGCGCACAAGGCGCCCTCAGGCGATCTTCAGGATGGCCTTTGCGAGCTTCTCGTCAAGAACCATGCACTCCGCGTAGCCGCCTCGGAGGACCGAGAGTGCAGGAGTTGCCTTGTTCATCCCGCTTACTACCAGCATGCCTTTCATCCGTCGCAGATCGCGGAGTTGCACGCTGAACAGGCGATCGTCAAGCTCCCCATTTACGGCGTTTCCTCCCGCATCCAGAAAGCGGCCTGCGAGATTACAGACTGCCCCACGCTTTTCATAGGCCTTCAATTCTTCGCGCGTGCCGACCTTGAAACGGATCACATGGGTGTCCGGCGTGCAAGTGCTCACCGAGTAGACGGCCTTGTTGCAGTCCCGCAGTCTTTCCAGTTGTTGGCTGATGATGTGCTCACTGCGCATGGCCACCGCCAGCTTGACATTCGAGCACACAGCGGGAAGGTTGAGGTTGACGCACTTGGCGTTGAGCCGTCGGGCGATCTCGGTCGTGCAATTTTCTGCAGACATTACCATCGGGTTTGCCATGGATCCGATCAGCTGTCGGACCACGAGCCCAGGGATCGGAATGAACGGGACCATGTCCGCCATGATTGACAGGGTCTGCCCCCATGACACGCCGAGCTGATCGTTCGGATCGAGAAAATCCGGAATCACGTGTGCCGCGAGCTCGCAGACCGCCTCAAGCGTCTCGAGGTCGCCCTCCTGTTCGTCGGCGATCACATACACCGTTTTGAGATTGAAACGCTCCTGCATCTGGTCGGCGATATCGTTCATGCGACCGTGAACCGGGTCCAGCTTTATGCTGACGATCCCCCGGTTCTTGGCCAGTTTCAGATAGGACATGACCGTCGGCCGAGAGAGTTCTTTCTTCTTCGCGACTTCGCCCTGCGTTAGGCCTTTGATGTAGTACAGCCAGGCAATCTCAGATATCAAACGATCTGTCGGTTGGTTGGCTCGTATTTTCATGGGCGATCCTCATGGCCTTTCCGATCGAAAAATCCAACATCCGTTCCCAGCGGCTGACCATGTCGCAGTCCCGCACGCGTGGATGCGTCCTGCCAAAGCCGACCCATCACAGGCTGAGCGCCGCTCTCAGCTCCTTGACGCCGGACGCAATCCTGTCTTTGTACCGCATCGCTCCGCCACCGAAGAGAAAGACGGCGTCATCACCATACATTTCGCGGAGCAGCTTTGCGAGTTCTATTGTCATGCCGCCGCCAGGCGCAGGCAGGATGGGTTGGAATAGTCCATTCGGGTTTCGGCAGTCGTTCGCAACCTGAACGCACAGTTCCTTGCTGAACCCGTACCGGCCGCCGAAGCTCGGATAGATCGACACGTCGGCGCCGACGAGTCGTGGATAGATTGCGTAAAGCATCGAATGGCTGAGGCCGTTCGTGCCGGCATTCGGGATCGAGCCCATGCCCGATGGATGGGCCATGATCGGAAGAGACAGTTCCTTGCTCGACGCGAGGAAACGGATTGAATCCCAGCCGGTCAGTCCGGGCATCACAAGATAGGCGCCGGCGCCGGCCTGGACGGCAAATCGTGCATGTTCCTCGAACTTGTCGAGCGAACAGTTCATACTGGGTGCGTAGAGAGTAGAATTGCCGGTCTCGGCGTTTCCCTTCGCAACCGCGGCCGCGATGGTCTCGACCCTTTTCTCGAAGGGCGCCCACTTCTGCATGCCGAAGCTGTGATCATCCTTGATAATGTCAACGCCGCCGAGCACGCACTGATACGCCAGTTCCGCAAGTTCCTTCGGCGTCAAGCCCACGGGTTTGAGCACCGTGCACAGAAGCGGACCTGTCTGTCGCTTGGTCTTCTCGCGCACACCTTTCGCGCCGTATCGAGGTCCCGGGAATGCTTTGAGTGTGTCTTCGGGGATGCTGATGTCAACGAGCTTTACACCCACGTGCATGGATGAATTTCCGTAGAGGATGTTGAGAAGTTGTGGAAGTTCGTTGCCCGTTATCTCGCGATTGTAAAAAATCACGGCGTTATAGCCTGAGGGGCCGCGCTCAGAGACTGTGACCACCTTCCCAAGGACCTCATCTAAGATGAAGGCATGCGGGACCCCTTCGTCTATGCATTCGATGGTCTCTTCGCGAGCTACGCTCGCGGCCCAATTCTTGGCATCCTCCAGTGAGGAAGCTTGAATCTGGTAGGTGGCAGTAAATCCGTGCATGTCGACTCCCTCACCGCTTAGAATAAGTATTTCATTATATAAAGCAACTTTTCCAAATGTAAAGCTCCAATAACGCACCAGCGATCTACGCAGCCTTCCGTCAGAGTTTCCAATACTCTCACCGGCACAAAATACCGGGCAGGCCACAATTGATCTGAAGCCCTGAATTCGGCCGAATTGGAATACGATTTGTACGAAGGAAAGGGGAAGGACGATGAGCCGACCCAGCACACGGAAGCGCAGATGATGGCGGCTTTGAAGCAAATGGAAGCAGGCCGCACGGTCAAGCACACTCTGCTCAGAGATACATGGCGCCGAACGAGTTCGCGAAGCAGCAAACAAATTCGCCTGATGATTTCAGACACCGAATCGAACAGAGAAAAAGGTCAGATCAGGACAATAACTACTTGCTCTAATTAACAATTCAGATTCAGATATGCGTTTGCTCTGTTTCAACACTCTTTCCGAGGGACAAGGCCGTTGTCGGAGATAGGTACTCCATACGTATAGCCGAGGTCGGGCCTGGTCGGTGACCCGGTGCAACGCGACTCTCATTCCGCCCGAGAATACTTACCGCCTTCCCAAATGCGAATCGACTGGTCAACGCTCAAGTTGCGTAGGACATCCAAATGTCCGCTCGGCCATTGCACCTCGATCCGATCCACTTTTTCCGCAGCGCCCAGGCCGAAATGAATCCGAAGGTCGTTTTGAGAAATGAAGCTGCCACCGCTACGGACCTCATCAATTTGAACATGGTCACCGGTAACGCATTTCAATCGGGCGCCAATCCCACTGCGATTGGACTTTGTCCCTATCGCTCGAACCGTAATCCAATGGTTGTTGTTCCTGCGCTGACAGCGAAGAAGGGAAGGATAATCATTCATCCGGTTAATGAGGATATCGATGTTTCCGTCATTGTCGAAATCGCCGAAGGCACAGCCCATACTCCTGGAACGGGCAGTAATACAGGCTCCAGCTCGTGCCGAAACGTCTTCAAAGCTACCGTCACGGAGATTGCGGTAAAGCACGGATGGCTCTAGATACTTGTCTTCGATATGGGCACTCTCAAGTTCAGGATACACAGAGCCGTTGCAGTAAAAAATATCCAGCCAGCCGTCATTGTCAAAGTCGACGAACCCACACCCCCACCCAACGAAGCGATCGTACTTGGCCACTCCAGCCTTACGGGTAACCTCCGTGAAAATCGCTCTGCCATCGTTGTGGTAGAGAGTCGGCGTCTCCTCGGAGAAATTAGTCCTGAAAATGTCAAGCCAACCATCACAGTTATAGTCCCCAACGCCAATCCCCATACCCGACATCGCCCGTCCGTTGTCATCGTAGGCGCACCCCGCCAGTACTCCTGCTTCAGTAAAGGTTCCGTCATGATTGTTTTGGTACAAAAGGCTTGGGGTCACATCATTGGCAACAAAAATGTCTGGCCACCCGTCGTTATCGAAGTCGGCGGCCACGGCCGTTAAGCCATAGTAATGACTGGTCTTGGTGATGCCTGCTCTTTCGGAGACGTCCGTGAATGTCCCATCACCATTATTGTGAAAGAGAAGATCTGTTTCGGGTTTCAATCCACGCGGACCACAGTTCACCGCCAATCCCTCGAAGAAACAGTACGGATTGGTTCCTGGATCCATCGCAGTCTTGAAGTCAAAGTCGAGATAATTTGAGACGAAGAGATCCAGATGACCATCTCGGTCGTAGTCAAGAAAAGTGCAACCGGTGCCCCAGCGCGGAGCTCCTCCTGACAGACCTGCCTCGCGAGTGACATCTGTGAAAGTGCCATCTCCATTGTTGTGGTAGAGAACGTTTTGCCCCCAGTAAGTAACGAAGAGGTCTTCAAAACCGTCATTATCGTAATCGCCAATGCATACACCTTGGCTCCAACCGTGCCGAACCAATCCGGCCTTTTCAGTCCGATCACCGAAAGTCCCGTCCCGGTTGTTATGCAGGAGGTGGTTGGTAGGCTCCTGCCCAGGAGGAAAACCTTCTATCCGAGATCCGTTGAGCAGAAAGATATCCAGCCAACCATCGTTGTCATAGTCAAAGAAGGCAACCCCACATCCGTTAGCTTCCAGGATGTATCGCTTGCTCTTCTCCCCGCCGTAGTAGTTTCGGAAATTGAGCCCCGCGGACCGAGCAACGTCGGCGAAGTCAAAACCCAAGTCGATTTGCGTGGTGTCGAGAGCCGCTAACACCTTGCTCATTCTCGTGAACTGCCGAATGGAAGGAAGAAGCAGAGATCCTCCAGCTATGGAGCGAAGAAAAGATCGCCGGGAGGAGCTCATAACGTCCCGCCTGTGATTGATTGAAGTATTTTCATACAATAGCCGCGAAAACCACGGAGGCACGCTCATCGAGATTTCTCTGGCCCGGAATCTCCCTCTGCCAAAAGCGCCTGCAACTTCGACCTGAAGTCTTTGTCCTCGTCAGCTTTCAGGTTCCTGAACACCTCCATTTCGCGGGTGGCTTGTTGCTTCTCGCCAAGATCACGGTAAACCAGCATGAGAGTGTAATGAGCGGAAGGATTCTTGGGTTGGAGTTGGATTGCGCGCTCAAGCTCTTTTAGGGCCATTTTCGGTTGATGATCTTCCAATTCAATCTTCGCCAAGCCAACATGTGCTTCTGCGAAATCAGGAGATAACTCCAGAGCACGAAGAAACTGTTGCCTCGATTCTTCGTAGCGTTGGCCCCTTAAGAAGATTTCGCCGATCTGATATTCGGAGGCCTCATCCACCGGATTGATGACCCGTTCCTTTTGAAACTCAACAAGGGCCTGCGCGTCTGCCTCTGTCCCTCCTACCGACTCTGTCCCTCCTGCCGTGAGGAGGATCAACCTGCCGATCCGGTAGTGAAGACCTAAAGCCCTCGGATTAATCTCGAGGGCTTTGCGATATTCTTTTATGGCTTGCTTGTAGTTGCTTTCTGCTTCGAGTGTCTCTCCGGCTATCTGATGGAACCGGTAGGACTCGGGGTGCTTTTTCAACAGCTCGTTAACCGTCGTGTTCAACAAGCTGGAGTAAACCTCCGCTAGATGGAACAACACTTCGGGGTCATCGGGGTATGACCGATTCAGGGCCTGTGCTGCGTCACGCGCGTGGTCTAAGTCAGATCGATTTTCATAGCAGGTAACCAAATTTAGCCCCTCAAGGCGACGTAACTTCGGTTCCGTGCCTTCATCAAAGTATTTATTCAATAGGGGAATGGCTTCAACACACTGACCCAGGGCTGCCTTGCTCAGGGCGAGGAACACTTGGGCCGTGATTTGGCCCGCGTCAAGCTGGAGAGCAGATTGGAGTGCCGCCGCAGCCTCCTTGGGTTTTCCCATCCCGTAGAGCGTGACTCCCATCCCGGTGTAAGCCTCCACATTTCGCGGATCAAGCTTTAGGATCTCTGCGTATTCATGGGAAGCGCCTTCAAGATCCTGCGTCGTTATCGCATTACGGGCGCGCTGCAGATAGGTTTGAATCTCAGCGGAATTACCCTGTGCCTGTCCGATCATTGCGCCGCTGACTAAAAGTGCGATCACTAATACTCCCGCCTTACTCCAGTCCCATCCACAAGAAATTGAAGGAGCATCTTCTTTCACTATTCGAAAAAAAGTCCTCATAACGACTCCTAGCACATCGTACACCAGGCTGAATTAGCACGTGATCTATCCGCTTGGCGGGCGGCGAAAGCACGCGAACATGCGAAGCATGGACGTTTATGCGATGGCCGCGCAGAGCGGGCGATGAAGGGGCAGGAAGTGATATCGCGGCCATAGCGAAGAAGATCACGCGGTGGCAGGCAGCGGAGATTATTGGCATCAGCGACCTTGTCGATCCGGCGCTGACGGAAGCGGTAGGAACGACACGGCTATGAAGGGCTGATGAACCGGCGGCGAGGCAAACCCAACAGCAAGCGGGTGCCCCCGGCGCGAGTGGAGCGGGTTCTGGACCGTGTACCGGTCGAGGTACTTTGAGTCGAGCGTACGCCACTTTCACGAGAAAAGTGCCAAGAGAACGGGAATGAACTGAGCGATACCTCGGTGAAGTTGGCCCTGCAGGGAGCCAGGCTAGTAGGCTTCAGCCGGAAGCGTGACCCACCCATGAGCTGGCGCGGGCATAGTAGTTGCCTGGGCGTGGGCGTAAGCCTAGACGCCAGCGACTGCTAGAAGACAGGCGATTCCGAGGGCTTTAATTTGAATGGTTTACCTCGCGATAAAACCGAAGTAGATCGAGAGGCTGAGGCGGCGTACACATGGCGACGCCCTAATAGGACAGCACCGACATTTTATGTGCTAAGAAGACCGGGCATTTTCACTTGTTGCGAACACCTCATAACGAATCGCAATCCCCCCAGCGCGGTTGTCTCCCCGGGGCAATAGTTGGGCAAATTTCCGGGGGAACCGACCATTTTCCGCACCGACGAAGAAAAACATTTGACAACGTCACTTTACAATTGGTATATTCTCGCACTGTTTAACCGTTTGCATTTTCGCTTGGGGTCTGCTGAATCCCAAAAGGTGCTTTAGGAGGCATGCATGGGCAGCCAGGTTAGCTTGTCAAAGAGACTCGGTATTTTTACTACGTGGCTATTAGTCGCAGTTCTGATCGGCGTTCTTCCGAGAGTGGCTCAAGCCCAAAATGCTACAGGGAGAATAGTGGGCACGGTAGCGGACTCTACCGGAGCAGTCGTGCCTGACGCTACAGTTACGGTCACAAACCAAACAACAGGGGCGTCCCGCAGCATGAAGACGGATGCCAGCGGTGACTTCAATTTCGAACTTCTCCCTATAGGCCTTTACTCGGTCAAGGTAGAGAGATTGGGATTTAAGGTATTCATAGTAAAAGGCATTACGTTGCAGGTGGAGGAAAGCCGGAGCATTCCAGTTAAGATGCAGTTGGGTGAAATCACACAAGAGGTAACTGTTACAGATGTACCGGTTGGTGTGGACCTTGTCGACGAGACGGTCAAAGAGGTTGTCGACGAGCAGCGAATGGTCGACCTGCCCTTGAACGGTCGTTCACCTCTGGATCTCCAACTAATCATGCCCGGTACGGCGGTCGACATCGTAGGCGTGGGCCATGCCCAATCACAGAACAATGGGTTAGTTGTCAATGGCAACCGGGCAGCATCGAACTATTATCTTTTGGACGGGGTGGACTTTATCAATGCGTTCCAAGCTACTGCGCCCGTGTTCCCTGCGCCAGACGCATTGCACGAGTTCACCATGCAATTGGGACAAATGAGTGCCGCGTTCGGGAGAGACGCCGGCGCCACTGTTAACGCTGTGACCAATTCTGGCTCCAATGCGTTTCACGGTACCCTGTTCGAGTTCTTTCGTAATACGGTTTTAAATGCAAACAACTACTTCTCGAACGAGGCCGGTGCGCCCAGGCCTCCCTATAATCTGAACCAGTATGGAGGAAGTTTGGGGGGGCCCATTCGAAAGGATAAGACTTTCTTCTTTATTTATGCTCAACAAACCTCCCGAAGAGAGAGCCAGCCAATTATTATTCCCACGGTGTTGACAGCGGCGGAGCGCGGAGGGGATTTCAGTGATGATTGTCCCGGGTCGTCATGCCCGATTGACCCTCGCACGGGGCAGGCATTCCCTGAGAATACCATCCCTCAAGGCCGTATTGACCCCGTTGCCGCGGCATTTGTCAAAGCGGTTATGCCGTTGCCTAATTCAGGCAGCAGATCCTACATTTTTGACGGTCCGACGGGTACTGGCCAGGATCGTCTCGATGAAAGCCAATTTGTAGCACGAATCGATCAATCCTTCGGCGCAGCAGACAAAATCTTTGGCCGCTTCTACTACAACGACGATGCGGGCGTGGCTTTTAGCGGCAACCTTCCCGGCAACTTCTATGACCAGGACTACCGCAACCAAAATTTGGGGCTCAATTGGACGCACATACTCTCGCCGACCAAGGTGAATTCTCTGACCCTGGGCTTCGATCGTACTGCGCATCACTTTGTTGATCCCATTCCACGGAACTGGCATGATTTCGGAGGTCCTTGTAACTCCAGAGGTTGCGACGATAAGTACACCATCTCCTTGTTCATTCCAGGATCGATAAATAGTCAGGGGAATTCTAACTACTATCAGACTCCGACCACCTATCAGGTCTCCGATGTTATGAGCTGGGTCAAGGGAAGGAATTCGCTCAACGTCGGTACTGACTTGCTGGACGAAGCCCCGAACCAGTTCTTCAATTTTCTCTCAGATGGAGAATTCTTCTTTCAGAATAATTTCTCGAATAATCCCCTGTCCGACTTCTTGTTAGGTCTTCCATCGTATGGCCGGCAAGACTCACCGACTGGCAACGAATTACGCTACCATGAAGTAAATCTCTATGTTCAAGATGACGTAAAGGTGACCAAAAATCTTACCGCAAATCTTGGGGTACGTTGGGAGCCGTTTATGCCGCCCGCAGACAATCGCAACTGGCGCGATTGTATGGATCTGACGTTCACGAAGCAGTCGATCGTGTTCCCGAATGCACCTCCTGGGCTGCTCTATCCGGCGGCGGCTCAACAGGGCCGTGGTGGGGGCAATTTACACGACGCTGGGTGCCCCCGGTCCGCATCGCCTAATCAAATGAAGGATATGGCGCCGCGCATAGGGCTCGCCTGGGACCCGTTGGGCAAGGGGAAAACTTCTATTAGCGCGGGATACGGAATTTTTTGGGATAACATCCGGCTTGAGGCATGGAACCGCTTGCCGAACACCCAGCCGTATACGATTTCACGAAGTGTTTTCAGCCCCGGCAACGTGACGAATAACTATGCAGCGAGCCTTTCGGGAGATCTATGGCTTACAAATGCCGGACTTGCTGATCCTTACCCTTACTCCGTGCCAGAAGGGGCAGCACAGGATGCGGCATACCAATATGCCTACCCTATCCTTACGGCCTATTTCCCATCGACCTTCAATTTGCCGTATGTACAGGAATACAACTTCGGCGTTCAGCAAGAACTCTTCAAGGACTATACCCTGAAGGTCACTTACCTCGGGAATCGGGGCGTCCACCTCTTCATGTCTCACGAATATAATTGGGCCGTACCTCTTCCTTTCAATGTGGAGTCTCCAGCTACACAGGAATCGGATTATACTGCCCGAAGGAGGTTCAGCAACGTAACTTGTAAAGGCCAGCCCTGTTACGACACGATGGAGAGAGATGATGACGCCGGTTGGAGCAACTACAACTCGTTGCAGATCACTGTCAACAAACAATTCAAGCACGGTCTCACTTTCCTAAGCTCTTATGTCTGGGGGAAAACGCTGGATATTGGCTCTCAGGCCGGTGAAGGTGGTGAGGGGCCGCGTGATCCTTACAATTTCAATCGGGATAAGGGGCCATTTGAATTTGATATCAAACACCGCTTTGTGACGTCCTTTATCTGGCAAGCGCCAAGGGTGAGGGGGTTCAATAATTGGGTTTCCAATGGGCTGTTAAATGGGTGGGAATTGAATGGGGCCGTTACTATGCAAACTGGATTTCCTTTCACAGTTTACAGCGGTCCGGATACGTCACTTACTGGCATAGGCAGTGAGACAGCCGATCCAGTTGCCGGAGTCAGTCCGAACCTTTCTTCCGGACGATCCCACAGTAAGCGTGTCGCGGAGTATTTTAACACTGCTGCTTTTCAAGTGGCTCAATGGGGGACATATGGTTCGGTAGGACGTAACTCCTTGTATGGTCCCGGGCTGGTCAACTTCGATGTATCCTTTTTTAAGGAGTTCAGAATCTCAGAACGATGGGGAAAGCTTCAATTCCGGGAAGAGAACTTCAACCTATTCAACCATCCTAATTTCGGGCTCCCCGATAGCACTGTCACAGATGGGACGGCATTCGGCCAGATATTCAGCGCAAACGACCCACGCTTTGTTCAGTTTGCTTTGAAGGAGATCTTTTAACATACTGCCGATGGCAGGTACGCGACCCATCCTCACTCTTGATCCATGCAGCCTAAGTTCGGCTGCATGGGTCGTCCTACGAATCGGGAATGATAGTAGTCGGTAAATGGGTTAGGAGAGGGCTCCTGGTGATGATTTTTCGGCTGCTTCGTCACACAGAAAGGGCGCTAGTGTTTTGTTTGTTGACTAGCGCTCTTTTTGTGTGCGTATCGGCCGACGGAGTTGAGAATCCGCAAAGCGCGGAAACTCATCTGGATCAGGGGATCGCCTTCCTTCGGGCTGGACGGTTTCAGGCCGCCTGCGAAGAGCTCAAGATTGTCATCCGCCAAAATCCTCAAAGCGCCGAAGGGTACATCTATATGGGCATAGCTGAAAACCAGTTGGGACGATACGCGGATGCGGTGCCTGTTTTCCGTGACGCGCTTCGTCTCGATCAAAACTCCGAAGCAGCCCACTACAATTATTCATTAAGTCTTCTCGGCTTACACAAAACCGATGAAGCTGTGCGGGAACTCCGAAAGGTTGTTGAGCTCAATCCAGGAAATGGAACGGCCAACTATAATCTGGGACTACTACTGGCACAAGAGGGTGACCTCAAGAAGGCCTGCGAGTATCTGGAAAATGCAAGAGCCGTCCAACCTGACGATTCAGATGTCTTAATTCATTTGGTGGATTTATACCTCAGGACTGGCAATGATGCAAATGCTCTGGAGTTAGTCCACGAGGGGACAAAGCTTGATTCCAGCGGTAAACTTTCCATGCAGATGGGGAAGTTCTTGGTCGAAAATGGTCGCTTCACAGATGCTGTGCCAGTACTGGAAGGGGCGCAAAACCTTCTCCCGGACACGCCAGAGATTACTGGCTACCTCGCTCGTGCTTATCTGGGCGCAAGCCAACCAGCCAAGGTGATCGCGCTGCTTGCCCCAATCAGAGATGAGGAAGCTTCTTGGGAGGTTTACTACTTACGTGGGTTGGCCTTTGTGTCGATGGGCCAGCGCGAGGAGGCAGCACAAGCTCTTTTAAAGGCTCTTCCTATGCGGCCGGGCGAGGCTTCGATCCATTACGCTTTTGGCAAGTTAATTCTGGGCTCGAAAGAGATAAAGGGTCGTCAGGCTGGAGTTTACGAAATTAGTAAGGCCATAGAGCTGTCCCCGCACACAAGCGAGTACTACCTTACGCTGGCCAGCTATTACTTTGATACAGGGGACATAAAGGCAGCAATAAAACTGCTGAAATCTGCTCTCGATCTTGTGCCGCCGACAGTCGATATCTACGTAACGCTCGGACTGGCCGAACTCGAAATTGGAGGGCCGGTGACTGCGAAGCCTTTTATCGAGAAGGCAATTGCTTTAGACCCGCATGCCGGGGCCGGTTATGATCTGCTTGGCAGGTGCTACATGCGGGTCGGCGATGACGAAGATGCCGCAAAGTACTACATGAAAGCGGCGGAGCTCACTCCCGAGAACGACATCTTTTCTCGGGACGCCGCCATTGTATTGGATAAGCTCGATCGTCCGGAAGAGGGTTTACCTTTCGCGGAAAAATCGGTCAAACTGAGACCCGACGAAGTCTACAATCATTACATCCTGGGGAAGTTGTATTCGAGTACTGGACACGGAGCGGATGCCATTCGTGAACTGGAGACTTGTGTTCATGTAAATCCTAATAACTTTCTTCCTTACAATTTACTGGCGGTTTTGTATAAGCACGCCGGTAATGAAGCCGAAGCTAAGAGGTGTTGGAGCACGTTAAAGGCTCTAAAGGAACAGAGCGCCAGGGAAACAAATCAGAAATTCGCGGAGTTGAGGAGTGTGCCCCATTAAAGCTCGGGCGCTTAACATGCAAGCGGAGAGTTGAGATGACAACGGACCAATTGCTCAAAGGAAATTGTCGAGGGAGCTTTGGCCGGTTTAGATGGCGCGTCAGTGCCAACAGTCGATTTCGCAATTCTTTTGGGAAAGCAGCATCCGTACCTGATTAAGAGGTCTCACCACATGAAGAAACTAATTAATAGCCCTGATGATGTTGCTTCCGAGACTATGGAAGGTCTTGTGGCGGCATTCCCCCAGTCGGTCAGAAGCCTTGAAGGTGTGCGCGCAATCGTCCGGCGCGACGCTCCAATCCAAGGCAAAGTGGCGGTCGTGACTGGTGGTGGAAGTGGACATGAACCGATGTGGTGGTGTTACGTCGGCCGAGGTATGCCGGATGCCAGTATTGTCGGCAACATTTTTGCCGCACCTCCGCCAAGTCCTATTTATCAAACTGCGAAGGCTGTTGATGGCGGTCGCGGAGTTCTATTCATTTACGGTAACTATTCCGGAGACGTGCTTAATTTCGATGCCGCGGTTGAAATACTCAAAGCTGAAAAAGTCTCGGTGGCCGTTGTGAGGACTACCGACGACGTCGCCTCCGCTCCGCCTGACCGAAAAAGCGACCGACGTGGCATTGCAGGGTCATTTTTCGCCCTCAAAATTGCTGCAGCACGAGCAGAAGAAGGAGCCGGACTTGAGGAAGTGACGGCAACTGCGAAGAGAGCCAATTTCTCGACACGAAGTATGGCTCTCGCATTGAGTTCCTGTACAATTCCGGCCTCGGGTCAGCCAATCTTCCAGCTAGGTGAAGACGAAGTTGCAATCGGTATGGGAGGTCATGGGGAGCCTGGCATCTATCATGGTCCTATGCGTAGCGCGGATGAACTCGCGCAACTAATGATAAGCAGCATCCTCGCTGACGAGGCCGCTAAGTCTGGTGATGAAGTCGCAGTACTTGTAAATGGCATGGGCGCCACACCGCTGGGAGAACTTCTGATCATGTATCGGGCTGTTTCGAAACTCTTAAGCGAGGCAAAATTGAAAATTTATCGCTCGTACGTGGGTAACTATTGCACAACTCTTGATATGGCCGGATGTTCAATCTCGCTGATACGGCTGGACGATGAACTGAAACGACTGCTTCTTGCTCCGGCAGACTCACCATATTTCACGCAAGGATAAGAGATGAAGCGAACGACGATCGGGATAATAGAACTGCGAGAGATTCTTCGGTTCGTGTCTGAGTCGGTCACAAAAGAGGAGAGCCGTCTCAACGCTCTCGATGCTGCTATTGGAGACGGCGATCACGGAATCACGGTAAGGGTCGGTTTCCAGGCAGTAAGAAAATCTATCGAGAATACCTCAAATGCTACGGATATTTCCACCATACTCGGCAATGCCGGAAGGGCATTTATGGATGCGACCGGAGGGGCGATCGGGATCATTCTTGGACGAATGCTAATCTCCGGCCAGGAGGCACTGAAGGGTCGTGAGACGCTCGGCGCGGATGAGTTGAAGTGCTGGTTGGATGCAATGGAGTCCACAATCATTGCCGTCGGAAAAGCAAAGCCCGGAGACAAGACCATCTTGGATGCCGTGCACGCTGCTAGTGTTGCGGTTTCCGCATCCGTCTCGCAGGGAAATGACGTTGTCGAAGCGCTCTTGGCAGCCAGCCAAGCTGCCGACCGCGCTGCCCGCGACACGGCAAACATGCTCTGTAAAGTGGGCCGAGCCAGCCGATTGGGTGAACAGGTCCTCGGGCACCCAGACCCCGGTGCAGTTACATTCTCGATTGTTATGGATTCTTTTTACCGATGGCTAATAGAACACCCACCCGAGAGCAATGGAACTCATCCGCTTCATTCCTAGGTCTGAGCGGAATAAACAGTGGCCTCGGAGAGTTTTGAATAAAAAGTTGATCGACGAAGATCTTGGAATGCGTAGTTGCGATTTTGTTGAGGAGCATAGGAATCTTCAGTTCTTGTTTGGGAAGGGAGTATTATGAACCGACAAAGCACTCGACGGGATTTTCTGAAGACCGCATTAGTGGCGGCGCCTTTTACTTCACATCTTCTCCGAGCGTCTCAACCCACAACGCCAGTTGCTGGGATCGACCGCCCATCGGAACCGAAGAGCTTCCTAGAATCATTTAACTATGATGGCGTTCGCTTGCTAGACGGGATGCTGAAAAAGCAATACTCGATGGGCAGAGATTATTTCTTTGACATCCCAGACGACAACATATTGATTGGCTTTCGGAGGAGAGCGGGTTTGCCGGCTCCCGGAAAGGATCTGGGCGGCTGGATTAGCGGGGACTCTAAGGTCATATCTTGGTGGTCGAGGGGCGATGTGAGCGGCACTTTCGGACAATGGCTCAGTGCGATGGCACGCATGTCGAAGGCCACCGGCGATGAGGCCATTGGCAAGAAGGCCACCTATCTAATGCTTGAGTGGGCTAAGGCCATCGAGCCTGATGGCTTCTTCTATTATTCCCGAACGCCCTGGGCACCGCACTATACCTATGACAAAACTGTTCGCGGTCTCCTCGACATGTACGAGTATTGCGATCGCAAAGACGCCTTGCTCCTACTGGACAAGATCACCGATTGGGCCATCACCAATCTCGACCGCAGTCGGGGATTGGATCAAGATCCAGGTACGGAATGGTTCACACTCAGCGAGAACCTCTATCGAGCTTACCAACTTACCGGCACCCCTAAGTATAAGACATTCGGCGACGTTTGGAGATATAACGCCTACTGGAAGTCGTTTATAGGCGGCACGGAGATGACGCCTTACAATCACCACGCTTATAGTCACGTGAACACATTGGGCAGCGCCGCTATGACCTATGCTGTTACCGGAGACCCTGATTACTTGAAGTGCATCGTCAATGCGTACGACTGGCTAGAGCAGACTCAGTGCTATGCCACGGGAGGTTATGGACCGAACGAACAGCTACTGCCTGCCGATGGATCGCTGGGCAACTATCTTGAGACAACGGTCAGGAGCTTTGAAACACCGTGCGGCACCTACGCTGCGTTCAAGTTAGCGCGTTACTTGATGCAGTTCACTGGCGAGGCTAAGTACGGCGATTGGATTGAGAGGCTCGTGTATAACGGAATGGGCGCCGCGCTTCCGATGGCGCTGAATGGGCGCACATTCTACTATTCGGATTACCAAATAGGTGCGGGGCGAAAAACCTATTACCCGGATGGAGCTTGGCCTTGTTGCTCCGGCACTTTCCCTCAGGTTTTGGCTGATTACCACAACATCATTTACTTCAAAGATCCGGCCAGTCTCTACGTGAACCTGTTTGTGGCCTCTCAAGTCAACTGGAATCACGACGGGCAGGATATCAAATTCGAACAAGAGACGGCCTTCCCAGAATCGGACACGACGACGATATCTATTCACCCTCAGGCAAAGGTAACGTTTAATCTGAAATTCCGCGTACCGCGATGGTCACAGGGCGCGACAGTAAAGATCAATGGAAGCAAACAGGAAATCGCTTGCCAGCCGGGCACCTGGGCCACGATTGAGCGAGCTTGGACGCCTGGCGACAAGGTGACTATCCAAGTTCCGATGCGCCTTACTTTCGAGTCGGTCGATAAACAGCATCCAAATCGCGTGGCAGTGATGTATGGCCCGGTGGTCCTAGTACGGAATCAATCCCCGATTCTGATTTCCAAGGGTGAAAATGTAGCCTCTTGGATTTTGGAGAACGGGAAACCCCTGGAATTTAAGGCCGCTGGGCAGCCACTTGGGACTCTCGTCCCCTTCTATCAAGTGGGAGAAGGGACTCCCTACAACATGTACTTCGATCTCAAGGCTTAAGTGGCTTCCGGTCTGTAGAAACGTTAGTATCCGACAGGCTGCTTGTAACGATTGGAGCCCACCAATGTATCAACCGGAAACGTATGGAATCGCATTGCTGCTCATGCTGATCAGCATGGTTTGCTGGGGGTCGTGGCCAGTCACGATGAAATTCACTCCGGGGTGGCGATTCCAGCTTTATTATTGGGACTTTGTTGTTGGCGTAGTCTTAACGAGTCTTCTGCTCGGATTGACGCTGGGGAGCAGCCTCCGGGGGCCGTCGAGTTTCGTCAACAACCTACAACAAGCGGATGGTTGGCACATCTTTTGGGCGTTCTTGGCGGGAGTTGTATTTGATGTGGCCAACCTGCTGCTGGTGGCAGCTATCGAATATGCCGGTTTATCGGTAGCTTTCCCAGTGGGAGCTGGTCTTGCGCTTGTCGAAGGCGTATTGCTGAACTACGTCTTAGCCCCGAAAGGTAATCCGATCTTGCTGTTCGGTGGCGTTCTTCTAGTTATAATGGCCATAGTCTTTGATGCACGCGCCTACCGCATTCGAGAGACAAGACAACACAAAGCAACTAGAAAAGGCATCGGCATCAGTTTGGCTGCTGGAATATTGCTGGGGCTGTTCTATCCACTCGCAACTAAATCATTCTCGGGTGTAAACGCTCTCGGCCCATTTACGCTTGTTTTTGTCAGCAGCTTGGGGGCTCTGTTGTGTAATATCCCGGTGAACTATTATTTGATGAGGCGGCCTATCAGTGGCGGACCGCCGCTGGCCGCGAAGAGCTATTTCGAGGGGCGTGGATCCTTTCATTGGTTAGGCCTGCTGGGTGGTCTAGTCTGGTGTTCGGGAACCGTGTTGAGTCTTGTCGCGGCCAACGCTCATGTTGTCGGACCGGCCGTTTCGTACGCTATCGGACAGGGATGCTCAATGGTTTCGGTGATCTGGGGCGTTTTCGTTTGGCGTGAGTTTGCAGGGGCGCCTGCTGGGGCACGCACTCAACTAGGCTTGATGTTTCTGTTCTTTGTAGCGGGACTTGCGGCGATTGCGCTCGCCCCAATCGCTATTGTCGTGCCCGCGTGATTGAGTAATGAATGTGACTAAGCCATTCGTCACGCCTGCGATTAAGCTGATATGTCATTCGCTGGCTGCCAGTCGTAACTGATTCTGGGGTTTAACGAAACCAACTCAATCATGGATATGCCTAACTTAGTGAAAATGAAGGTAAATTTGTTTCCGTGACGGTAGCACGTTGGGGTGAAACGGTATGTGATTGGCTTGGGACAGATGAGAGTTCGGGTCACCCTTTCTTGTGGGTGACTTTTTGGGTGACCTAGCAAAATAATGGCTCCAGCGATTTAGCTTGTAACCGTATGATTGTATTGTACTTATGATGGTCAGGGAGAGAGGATTTGAACCTCCGACCCCCTGGTCCCGAATACGGGAGACAACAGCCTCCATCTTTTATATTCAATAGCTTACGTTCTTCTCAGCTCC
>Ga0182013_10001501_pt1 | contig 31937 bp, 27 predicted proteins | sample 612S2MmetaG_FD_120487 | JGI IMG/M metagenome (GOLD analysis project Ga0182013, IMG submission 120487) | Permafrost microbial communities from Stordalen Mire, Sweden - 612S2M metaG | ecosystem: Environmental > Terrestrial > Soil > Wetlands > Permafrost | place: Sweden: Stordalen | collected... | reverse complement strand
GGCGGGGGTGGCGGCTGGGGTGCGGTGCTCCGGGCCTCAGAGCGTGACCGCCGCTTCGATCGTGAGCCGTCGCGCGGGCCGGTTGTTCACAGCCGGCATATGGCAGGGACCACCGCACTGGTCCAGCGTGGCGGCTCGCAAACGGGAGCAGGCCAGCACGGGCGGGCAGGACGGTGCGGGCGGGGCTCACGGGACCACGGGCGGGTCCGGGGACGGCCAGCCGTCGCCCGGGCGCCTTCTCTTCACCGCGCTGGGGCGAACGTTGGTTGATGGAGCACTAGTTCGCACCGCGCCGCGCTGATCGGCCTGAGAGGGAGGGGCAGTCATGGACTGATTGCCCGGTGAGGAGCGATACTGTAGGTATCGCGACTATGCGGGCAGAATGTGCCGGAGGTTGTCGGGGCGAGATCGGAAGTCGGCTTAAATCGGGAAAATAATGTCATCTGCCACTGGTTCTAATGACATAAAGGCATGGAAGGAGATACTCGGCCGGTGGCTGCCTCTCGCCGCCTCGATCGGAAACCTTGTTCTCCAGCTTCACGCCGGAACTCCCATCAGCGCTGCTTCACAGTTGATTGCTAGCCTTTCCGATGGAGAAGGCGGCCAGAGTGGGTTGCTCGCGTCGATAAAGGCCGACACCGCAGCTCTGCGGAAGGGGCCGTTCAGGGCGGCGATGGAGGACCTAGCAGGAGCGCAACGCGTGGGGCCGCACGATCCATACTGGCCGATCTACACCGGCAGAGCCGAAGCAATGCTCAGCCAAGCACGGGCACTAGCGTCGGGGCATGAAGAAGCAGCAGTTATTGAATTCTATCATGCGATGGTCTTTCTCATGATGAACCACCAGACTAATGCAATTCATCATATGCGACTTAGTGATAAATTGGCTACCGAGCTTCTCGATAGCTACGCCCGGTGGACCTGGGACATTCGAGATACTCGCTCTAGTTCCCGCAAATCTGCAATTATTTATCCATGACACCGTTGTGCGATTGAGAAGCTGCATGTAGCGCCGTTCCTCGCGCAGCTTGTCCTTTTCAGGTGGTCAGGATCAGTGATCCGTTGAAGAACGCTTCGTGATGGTGGATGAGACACGTGTCACCCTCGCTCTCAAGCGCTCTGACCGTCTCGTTTTCCCGGCCCGGCGGCAACCAGTCCGCAGGCTCCCGCACAACCACGGCCACATGCTCAGCCACCGTCGCCGCGGTGCTCCATGCCGTTCCGTAGACGCTTTCCGGCGGCACCAGCATCCGGGCGTTCTGGTCATGCTCTGACAGATCGCTCGAGTACGAGCCCGCTGGCGCGGTCGCGAAGAAGCCAGGGCAAAGGGCCAGTACGCTGCACGTCTTCATGTGAAGCATCCTTTCTCCCGTGCTGACCAGAACCCCGCTGTCGAGCGAAAGGGCACCCCAGTCATCGTTCAGCACCGCCACTGAACACTCAGGATGCCGCAGCAGGCCCGCCACCAGCGTCGTCTTCCCCGCACCGGAACTTCCCGTGATAAGCACACCACGTCGGCCAGTCCGCGCGCCGACGGACAGCGCGCATCCGTGCACGAAGACGATGTCATCCCCGCTCGCGGCCGAGCAAAGGCCCCGCACACACACCTTGGCCAGCCCGTATGAGCCAAATCCGAAGACCATCATCGTCTTCTGGTCCCGCGACCACCATCGCACCCCGTCCCACTGTCGATCAAGCCCGTAGCCGCAGGCCGACCCCACCAGCGCATAGAGCGTCGCGTCCGGCTCCTGGCCGGCTTCGGCCTGAGCCCAGTTGGCCGCGAACATGCGGCTGAGCAGCGCACTGTCAGAAACGAAGGCGAGCACAACCCGGCCTCCGGGCACACAGACCGACGCGAGCACCCGGTAGGGAAGACGGATATGGGCTAGCACGGCCCACAGGTCGGCTCCGGGCTCACGTACTGGCAACAACGCGTCGTAGTAGCTGATATCCATCTCCTCGCACCCCTTGCATGTAGCATCGAGGGCACGGGGGCGGCCATGGCAGCGGCGTTCGGCAGCCGTACCCGGGCCCTCAGTCCTCCCCGCAGGGGTCCAACGACCCTCCCGAGGCCCGGCCGCCGCCGACATTGTCTCGCCGTCCACCTCTGCCAGCCGTTCGGCAAAGTCACGTGGACTTTCCGCGGTGCGGTGTCCAGGCGGGATGCCGGGCCGAAAAGAGCCGCCTCGGCCTGCACCCATGGGTCACCGCTGTAGACCGTCCATTCTGGATCCGGATACGGCCCGCCTCGATAAGCGGACGGCAAACACCGAGCCAGCTCTGAGCCAAGAATCCGCCTCTGACCGCCGGGGATCACTGCCCCCGTCTTTAGGGGAAATGCCGACCGAAAAAGGTGAGAAAGCACTCATCTCTGCAATGCCGGACGTCTCCCGCGGCTTGAGCGGCGGGAGACGCAGCTGAGTAAGGCGGCGGAGGCCGGATAGATCGGCACGCTGATCGTCCTGGAAACCGCGGCCACATCGTGCTCATTGAAGTGAAGCCCGAGACGCCGCGTCACGCCATCCGGAAGTGACCGGTACGGTGCGCCGCCGCCGCACCCGGTACGACCGCTGCGGGTCAGTAGCCTCACGGCGAGCAGGTGGTTCACGCGATGGGCATCACGGCCGCCCGCTGGCAGGTCCGGTGCAGAGCGGGGAGGGGCGTTACCCGGCGAACGACACCCGGTTCCATGTGGACCCCCCGTCCCTGGTGATCCACAGGGCGCCGCCGGTTGATAGCGCTACGCCCTGCTGGTCGGTTTCGAACCCGACGAGCGAGAACCCGCCCGGCGGCCCCGCCAGGGCGACCGTCCAGGCTCCCCCGGAGGAGACCAGGACGTTGCCGTTCCACGAGAAGCGCTTGCCGCTGACCGCCGTCACGCCGTTTGACCAGGCCGGCGGTGCCGTGATGGCCGTCCAGCCCGACCCCCCGTCAGTGGAGACGTACGCCAGGTCGTACTCGGCCGGCTGGCCCTGGACGTCGCAGATGAGCACAAGGCTGCCGTCGGTGGAGGCACCCAGCTCGGCGGACGGCACCGGCAGCGAGGCGGGACATGGCACGGCCAGGTGCCGGCCGGCCTGGGTCCCGGTGTACACCTCGACCGAGGGCGGAATGGGTCCCGCGCCCTCCTGGCCGGCCACGTAGGCGGTCAGCCCGTGTACGAGCAGGGTGGCGCTGCGGTCCGGGGTGAAGCCGAGGTTCGTCCAGACGGTGCCGCCGACCGGGGCGCGCCAGACGTCCGGGTAGGGCTGCGGGCCGGCGATGGCCCAGACCCAGCCGGACGCGGTCTCCAGCGAGAGCACCTGGCCGAGCTGGCCGGGCTGCCAGCTCGCCGCTGCGTCCGTGGTGAGCCACAACGCGCCGTCGGTGCTCCACGCGTAGCCGTCCGAGGAGGTGGCGAAGCGCAGGTGGGTCACCCCGGCCGGGGGTGCTGGAAGCGCCGTCCAGCTCAGCGCCCCGTCGTCGGTCGTGAGCAGCTGCCCGGAGCCGAGGACCCAACCGCGCTGCGCCGACACGAAGCTCACGTCGCTGGCCGCGAAGCTGAGGCGGACCGAAGCCGGCGGGCCGCTGCCGGGCGTCGAGGCCGGCGAGGGAGAGGCTGCGGCCGATGCCGCAGCCGAGGCCGGCGTGGAGCTGGAGTGCGCCGGCCGGCTCGAGGTACCACAGGCCGTCGCGACGGCCAGGGCCAGGAGGGCGGCGCCCGCGGCGCCGGCGCGCATGGTGTTCATGCCTCTAAGACGCCGCAACCCGCTTCGGCGTTGGACGGATGGATGGTTTCCCGCCGGGCCGCACCAGACCTCACCGGGAGCCGCCCAAACCGGCCCAGGCCAATGAGATCGAGCATTCGTCGTGCCACGACCCAGGCCCCTTCCCGGCAGCTGTGGGCCGGACCCCTCGAGCACGATGATGGCGTCCAGCGCACAACTAGAACGTCGCCCAATTGCGTCGTGGCTGCTTTCCCGGACCAGGTTGCTCGGTCGGCCACAGGACGTGCCGTTGGAATGCTGCCCAAAGCCGCTTTCGCTGCTCCTACTCGACGCGGGCGCTAGCAATAACAGAAACGCAACGAACGAACTGTGACTGATTGGCTTTAGTCCGCTCTCCCTGCCGACTCGGCGTGGCTGGCCCGATTTTCCGGACGACGTAGGTGACGCTGGGCTCGCCGGGCTTGCGGGAGGGGAAGTCGCCGCGCCCATGTCCGTCTTGTGATGGCCGATGACGGTCTGGCAGCCCCAGCGTTCCTCACTGGCAGCAGCACGCCAGTTCCAGCGCCGGGTACTCCTCCACATCGAGAAGGTCCGTGACCAGAGCGAACACCTCCGAAGTCTGCTCGGTGCCGTCTACGGCGTCGGTGTGCACGGTGTACTCGATGACCCGCACCGCCAGGACTGGGCCGTCGCTTTTGCGGGGCGGCTTCAGCTCCGCGAGGTAGGTGCCGTCGGGCCGGGCACTCACCGGCTTCAGCGTGAAGGACGCCGAGGCGCGCCACAAGATGTGCGCGCCCGTGGCGAGGAAAGCCCGGGCCAGGGACCACGACAGGAACATCCGGTCCGCGAGCACCACCATCCCCGGGCCGAAGCGGTGCAGGAGGTCCCGGGCCAGCGACTGCTCCGCGGCCCGGTACGGGCCCATGGCCGCCCCGAGCAGGCTCCCGGTCCCCGACTCGGCCGCGGCCACCCACCTGACCTGCGGGAGCGCGCCGTCCCGGGAGTGGTTCGACGGCCGGCCGAAGAACGCGTCATTCTCCTTGCTGTCCGGCACGCCGGTCGTGGACCCGTCCATCGAGACCACGCGCAGCCCGCAGCAGAACACGCCCGGCGCCCCGTCCGCGCCCGTCGGCCACGCCACCTGCTCGAACAGCATCCGCACCGGGTCCGCGCCCAGTTTCCCGCGCCCGCGCGACAGCGAGGAGATGTTCGGCTGCTTCCATAGCCGCCCGACGCTGGCACCGGCCCAGCCGCCCGGGTCCAGCTGCCCGGCCAGCAGGTCCGCGCCGCGCCCCAGGTACAGGCCGTCGGCCAGCTTGGCCATTACCTGCCCGTACCCGCAGTTCCGTCCCCGGAACAGCCACAGCGCCAGCACGAAGTACACCATCAGCCGGGCCGGCAGCAGCCGGCGCCGCTGCTCCCGCGTCCCGGTCATCCCGACGACCTCATCGACCAGCTCCGGCGGGAACGCCCTGGTCAGAACACCGATCGAGATACGGTCCGGCAGCCACCCGTCCGGCGACAGACCCTCAGAACCATCATGAGCCACAAGACGGTTACACTTTCACATCATGCCTTAAGGCAAGGCCATTGGCTTCAGCACCCTCCTGCCAAGCAGCAGATGCGCCTCTATGACGAATTGCTGCGTCGACAGCGATGGCGACGCGCGTGTTCGGCTACGGCGCGCCCGCGAAGTGGTTTATACGGCGTTCGGCGTGGACGCTGTCAACGGCCAGGTTGCCGCTGGACTGCCCTTGCCGCAGGCCTCACCGGCCGGTACGCTGTGCGATTATCCGCGCATTCGCGGCGGGTTCGTGAACGCTTTCCCAAACCACTCCAGACCCCGGTGGCTCATTCTGGTGTGACCGGAGGCGGGCCGATGAGCGGGACGTCGTTGCGGCGAAGGCGCGGCGCGGATTACCTGTCCGTTCGCGGCAACCTTCCCGGTGATGCCGGGGAAACGCTGACTTGGCGTGTCCATCCACGTGAACAGCCGACCGTCATCGTTTTCGACGGCGGGCTCGATGTCGGCACCATACCTAGCCTGGCCGGAGGCTTGGCGCGCCCACCGCAGTGTGAAACACGCACGATCACAGACGGTTATCTCTTAGTTAATCACAGCGGACATAACGCCCCGGAGGCAGTAATGCGTATCGGAACGGTAGTGATCATCGTGTGGCTGATCATCGGCGCCATCGCAGCCGGTCAGCGTCACTACTACAACAGCTCTAGCACGAATTGCGCCAAGACGAGCACAATCGCGGTGACGATCGTTGCCGGCCCGCTGAACTACGTCGGCGTCAACCCGAAAATCTCGTGCCCGAAGCCCAGCTAGTAACGCACGCGGACAGGAGTTCCTGTCACGTAATGCCCGGAAGGAAGCTCGGATGCTCGCCATCGCCGCAGCCATTATTTTCGCCATCGCATTCCTTCTAAACGCAACGAGCACATCCACCGACGTAGTTTTCTCGTTCACCAGCCTGCTGCTTGCCGGGCTCACCTGCCTCGCCCTCCACCAGGCGGGCATCGGCACGGGCTGGTCAGTGCCCAGCCGCCGGCGCCGCCGATAACGCCGGGTCCTACCGCAGGCAGTTGCGGGTGCCAGAGCGCCTGCGGGTGCCAGAGAGTGTCCGGAACGCAAGGAGGGGCCGACAGTGAGGACGATCCCCCGGTCGAGAACGGGCGATTTCCCCGCCTTCCGCAGCGCCCCGGCCCAGCCAGGCGGTCAGGGCCCGCCTGGTCAGCGGCCTTGCGGAGCAGAACCGCCCCGGCGTGGCCGACCGGGCCGGTCCCGTCGGCGGTGACTTTCAGGGCACGTTCCCACCCGTTAAGCTGCATGGCGAAGAGCGCTCCAGTCCCGGGAATTGCACGGTATGGAAACCCGTAATCTCCCAGAACCAGGGCGCTCTTCGCTCTTAGGCCACGGAGGGACTTAAGGCCTGGGCAGCCCCGCAAAACTCAGGACTCTTGCCTCGCCAGGTCAGGGCTGGTTCCCCTGCCACTCGCGGCGTCTCCGCGCGAACATTGACCGTAAGGCCGAGGAGGTGTGAAGACGATGGCTTCCGGTCACCCCAAGGGATTTTGGCGCAGGACCCGAAACGGCCTGCACAGCCAGGATCAGGTCATGGCAGTCGACGTCCAGCTTGAGGACCACATCCGCGAAATCGAGGGCCTGGCGGGCGGCTACCTGCGGAGTCCTCAGGACGAGGCCGCACGCCAGGCGCTCTTGGCGGAGCTGGAGAAATTCGACGACCAGACGGCTCGCGCCGACGCCTACAGCAACTCCAGGTCGGTCCTGGTGAGGTACCAGGTACCGAGGTCCTGGCTGATCGGGGCGACCTCTGACACCTCAACCGGGCAGGACGTCCCGAGTGCCGAGTTCAAAGCACAGGTGGCTCTGGTGAAGGCAGCCAAGAATGCCATCCGCGACACGACGGCGGAGGCGCAGTCGGCGCTGCAGCGGGCGAACGAGGAGCTTACCGAAGTCCGGCGCCGTGAGGCCGGGGGATGATCTGCGGCCCGGCGTCAGCCCGGGGGCGAGTTTGGGGGCTCGAGGCGTGGGAGGAGTGGGATCACTGTCTCAGGTCCCGTCCGCCTCGTACTCACCGTGGGTGATGTCCCGCTAGATCAGCATGGGACGGCATTCCCCCGGTCCGACGGATCGCCCAGCACCCATAAGGTGCACTCGCGCCGTGCGCTGGCGATCCAGCGCTCGCAGATCGCGTTCGGGCGCGTGCCTTGCCTGGACAGGCGTTATAACGATATGAATGCCGGTCGCGGTGAGGAGTGCGTCGGTGTACTTGGCATCCCGGTCTCTCTGATCAGGAACTTCAAGCGTCGGTCTGCTCGCCGGGTCTGTGAGCGTGTTTGAGTCCTGGTGTATTGTCCATGCGGCGCTGGGTGGGCCGTGACGCCGGCCAGGTGGACGCGGTGCCAGGACCCGGCCGACCGGGCCCATGTCAGCCGAGTGTTCTGACCTGGCGTTGCAGGACGGCGATCTGTGGTGCGGATGGCACGATCTCCGGCACCCACAGGGTCCCTGTATCTGCCCTGACGGGAATCGCTAGGCCGCCGCCTGTTTCGCGTCGGCCTGCCGCTCGAAGACGCTGACGGCTTCCTCCACCGACAGCCCCTTCGTCTCGGGCAGCCACCGGTAGACGAACCCGATGGCCAGTACCGCGATCACAGCGAAGCACACCATCACCCAGCCCAGCCCGATCGCGTTATGCCAGGCGGGGAACACCTCGATGAGCGCGAAGTTGGCGATCCAGTCGACACTCGCGCCGATGGCGGCCGCCCGGCCGCGCACGGCGGTGGGGAAGACCTCGCCCTGGATCAGCCAGCCGGTGCCGCCGACGCCGATCGCGAAGGAGGTGATGAAGAACGAGAAGCCGACCATCACCAGCACGGTCTTCGGCACGCCGGTCAGGAATCCCACTCCGGCGGCCGCGACCAGGATGAACACGGCCATGCCCGCGTAGCCCCAGATGGCCAGCGGGCGGCGGCCTACCTTGTCGATCCAGCGGAAGGCGAAGTAGGTCGCGATCACGTTGACGGCGCCCAGGATCGCGGTCACCTCAACGCCGGACGTAGCCGTGCTGACGGCAGTCGACGTCTTGCCGCCGAAGTAACTGCCCAGTAGCGTCGGGCCGTAGTAGAACGGGACGTTGATCCCGGAGATCTGCTGGAAGATGAAAAAGACGCACACGACGATCAGCGCTCGCCTGACGCCGGCGGTCCATGCGGTTTTCCGCCGCCGTACCTGCTCCACCTGGGCGAGCTCCTCTGCGGCCTGCCTGGCTTGCTCTTCACTCACTTCCATGCCCAGCAGGCCGAATGCCTTCGCCGTGTCGGCGTAGCGCCCGTTGAGCATCAGCCACCGGGGCGACTCCGGCATCCGGGCCCGCAGCGCGACGGCTACCAGCGCGGGAATCGCCCCGATGCCGAGAATGAGCCGCCAGTCCAGGCCGCCCGCCGAACCCGGCGCGACTTTGAGGATGAGCAGGGCGACCAGGTAGGAGACGAGGATGCCCACGGTGATCATCCACTGCTGGATGATGCTGAGCTGGCCGCGCCGGCTGCGGGGCGCGAACTCGGCGATGTAGGAGGTGGCGATCGCGGAGTCCGCTCCGATCGCCAGCCCGATGAGCGTACGGGATCCGAGCAGCATGACGGCATTGATGGTGACCGCTGACAGGATCGCGCCTACCGCATAGATCGCAGCGTCACCGACGAGCAGTGACTTACGTCCGAACCGGTCTGTCAGGGGACCGGCTATCAGAGCGCCCACTGCGGCGCCGAGCGATGCGCCGGCTACCAGGTAACCGGTTGCGAAGCTGGACAAATGGTAGGGAATAAAGCCCAGGGCCGACCCGATGTTGGAGGTGTCGTACCCGAACAGGAATCCGCCGATGCAGGCCAGTACCGCCAGGTACCAGTAAAAGCCCGTGGGGATACGCGAGTCCAGCTCTTCGAGGACGCTCCGTCCAGATGGTTGCGCTGCCTTGGCTTCCACCTGGCGCCTCCTCGCGGTCGACTCAATACCACAGCAGGTGAGCCGGGGATGGGCGCCGCCGCCAGTAAGTGACAGGAGAATCCTGGCGCGTGACCCTCCTCGTTTGTGCCGTTATACGTTGAACCTGCCGCCGAGATACCCTAGCCGCTCGATGCCCAAACGCGGGAACGGCGTCGCGCCCCTGATGGCCCGCCACGGAAGATGATGGCGCTGTCGGACTGCGTCCGAGGCGGCCCTGGCCCGGTCAGGAGTACCTAAGCATCTGCGAGTGCATCCGCCGCAAGTGAACTACCGGGAAGCGAGCTCATGGACACCCTGGCCGAATACGTCGACGAGAGTCATCAGAAGCTGTTCGACCCCAGGTCCTTCAGGTTCAGGTTGCCGGCGGCGCTCTCGAAGACGACCCCGCATCTTGTCCCCGCCGGTCCGGACCTGCAAAGTCCCGATGCCGGGGACGACCTGGGCGATGACGGAACGTGCCCGCTCGAACAGCTCGCGGGGGTCGGTAGCCACGTAATGCAGGACCCCGGCGAGAAGATTGCCGTTCGGGTCGAGCCTCTCGGGGCTGGAAAGGTTCTGTGAGCGCTGCGTGTCGGCACGCAGCGCCCGGAAAATGGTACAACCGTGTCCGCCAGGCAACCATCGGCGCTCAGAGCGGCGCCAAGCTGCCGCTGGACAAGATGTCTTCCAGGCCCTACCCGGAATTCCGGCGACCGGCAGGTTTGGCCTCAGGCGATGAGAATTCGAACGTTAGCGCAGCTAATGACATTTCGGGGAGCCTAATGGGGAGCCAGCGACCGCAAGCGAATGGCTACGGCAGGCCACGTCCACCCATTCGCGGTCGGGGCGCAAATAGTGCTGATAGCTAATCGTAATCGAAACTATGCCGGCGGGCGGTGACGGTCGCGCGGTGCGCGGTGAGGACCGACCGGGCGATGGACAGGCCGAGCCCGACGCCGTCCCGGACGTCGGCCCGGGTTTGCATGCGGCGGAACGGCTCGAACAGCGAGGGCACGGCGTCGTCCGGGATGAACGGGCCGCTGTTGGCGATCTGGAGGTACACGGCCGCGTCGCTGCTGCCGGTGCGTAGCCTGATCCAGCCGCCGGGCTCGTTGTGCCGGACGGCGTTGTCGACCAGGTTACAGATCATCCGCTCCAGCAGCTGCGGGTCTCCGGTGTCACCACCAGCCTGAACCTGCCCGGCTCCGCGTGGATCCTCAGCCAGTGGTGGACCAAGGGCGGCACGACGCTCAGCCAGTCCACGATGGTCCAGGTCATGGATCCGGTTATGCAGCGGCTCATGCCCGCAGTGCCGCCAGATCAGGTCCACCTGTACAAGCTGCCGACGCTCCTTAACGCGGAGCAATACCTCACCCAGCACGGATACACGTACTGGACGAGGTATCAGCCGGGCAGCCGATTCTGGCCTTTCCAGTGGATCGAGGGCGGCTGGCTGCTCGCGCTGTCAGTGCTGCTCATCGCCGCGACCATCTGGGTGGTTCGCCGGCGGGCGGCCTGAACCGCCTGCCAGCCACGGCACCGGATGACAGAACGCCAACGACGCCACGGGCCGAGTTGCCACGTATCCCATTGCCCGGTCTTGTCGCCGGCTACGAGCAGGACCACCGAACGCCGGCTCACCGGGTCGGACTCATACAGCTCATCAAGAAAGGCTTCGACCTCGGCGGTTACTCGCCGGTGGGGATGGCCGCTGTGATCGCGGCGAGGCGTTCGGGGTCGCCGATCGCGTCGATCACGGCGATCTTGCCGTTGACGATCGTGAAGCCCATCACAATGACTGGCCGTCCGCGCATGCTGATAATCACTCCGGCTGCCCCGTTCACCAGCGCGGGGCGCAGCTGCACGGCTCGCAGGCCACGGGTGAGCCCGGTGAGCGCCTGCCTGGCGACGGCGTCCGCGCCGCGGAGCGCCATGGATTGGGCCGGGCGGGCGGCGCCGGCGTCGATCCGGAGTACCACGCCGGGATCGAGCACGGCGACGAGCGCGTCGAAATCACCCTTCCGCGCGGCGGCGAAGAACGCCTCGACCACTGAGCGCTGGCGACCCAGGTCGGGGTCCGGTACCGGTATGTTCGCGCCCTTGACGCGGCGGCGCGCCCGGCTGGCCAGCTGCCGGGCCGCCGCGGGAGTGCGGCCTGCCAGCGGCGCGATCTCCCCGAACGGCAACCCAAACATGTCATGGAGCACGAATGCCAGCCGTTCGGCCGGGGTCAGGGTGTCCAGCACCACCTGCAGGGCAAGGCCGACCGAGTCGGCCAGCAGGGCTTCCTCCTCCGGCTGCAGCTCTCCGTCCGCGCTGATGACGGGGTCGGGCACATGCGCGGTGAGGGACTCCTCGCGGCGGGCGCGGCGCGAGCGCAGCATGTTCAGGCACACCCGGGCGGTGATGGTCGTCAGCCACCCGCGGAGGTTCTCCACCTCGTCCGTCCCGGCCCGGCTCAGCCGCAGCCAGGTTTCCTGAACGGCATCGTCCGCCTCTGCCAGCGAGCCGAGCATGCGGTAGGCCACCGCCCGCAGCCGGGGCCGCTGCTCCTCGAAGCGATCCGCAAGCCATTGATTGTCGTCCATCGGTCACATCCTCGCACTGCCGGGTGTCGTGACCAGTGACCCGCGCGACGCGGCCAGTGTGACAAGGCCAGTGTGACAAGGAGATAGGTCATGCGAGTTCTGCTCATAGGAGCCAGCGGCGCGATCGGCACCCGACTCGTTCCCCGGTTGCGGCAGCGAGGGCACGAGGTGACAGGCAGCTCCCGCTCGCCCGGCAAGGCCGGGCGGCTGCGCGCGCTCGGCGCCGAGCCGATCGTGCTCGACGTCCTGGACGCCACGGCGGTCCGCGAGGCGGTTGCCGCCACCCGTCCCGACGCGATCATCTACCAGGCGACCGCCCTGACAGGCGTGGGCTTCGGCCGTAACCTCGACCGCAGCTTCGCCCTGACCAACCGGCTGCGGACCGAGGGCACCGACACCGTGCTGGCAGCCGCCCGCGACGCGGGGGTGAGCCGGATCATCGCCCAGAGCTTCGCGCCCTACCGCTACGCGCGGGAGGGCGGGCCGGTCAAGGCCGAGGACGACCCGCTCGACCCCGCCCCGCCAAAGAAGGCCCGCCAGAGCACCGCCGCGATGAGCCATGTCGACCAGGCCGTCACCGCCGCTGGCGGGATCGTGCTGCGTTACGGCGGCTTCTACGGGGGCCCTGACGCGCTGGTCATGGCCGTGCGCAAGCGGCGGCTCCCGGTCATCGGCGGCGGTGGCGGCGTTATGTCGTTCATCCACCTCGACGACGCAGCCGCCGCGACCGTCCTCGCGCTCGACCACGACGGGCCGGCCATCTACAACATCGTTGATGACGAGCCCGCCCGCGCCAGCGAGTGGACGCCAGCGCTCGCGGTCGCACTCGGCGCCAAGCCACCCCGCCACCTCCCCTTCTGGCTCGCCCGGATAGCCGCCGGCGAGGGACTGGCCATGATGACCGAAGCCCGCGGCGCATCCAACGACAAGGCCAAGAAAGAACTCGGCTGGACCCTGCGCTACCCAAGCTGGCGCCAGGGCTTCACCGCCGCCTACAGCCAGCCCGAATCAGCTAAGGCCGCCGCATGAAGAGACGCGCCGACGCGATGTGCGGACCGGCGCAAGCCGTCCAGCTGCCGCTGCCGGAACTGCGGATCACTCATCCGCCCGGGGCCCGGGAGTGCTGCTGTTAGGGTGCGGGGGTGGGCAGTGCGGTGGCGGGGCAGTTTGCGGTTCCGGGAGCACGGCTGTACACCGAGACCCGCGGGGCCGGCCCGCCGCCCGGCGCCGGCGCGGCCCCCGAGACCGCGGCGATGCTCGCGCGTGCCGAGGAGAACATGAGGTTCTGGATGGGCGAGCGGGCCTTACCGCCGATGAGATCGAATGCATCGAAGAGGCCGGAACCGAGCCCACCCTCGCCCTGCTGCTGATTGCCTCAGGCTACGACGTCCAGCTGCCCCAATCGCCGCCGGGCGAGGTCTGGGCGGTGGAGTACACCCTGCCTTCGGTGTTGACCACCCAGATCCGCGCCGTCCCGTCATTCTGCGGCGCGGCCGAGACCGAGATCAACTGACCTGGAGAGTTGTTCCACCCGCCAGACCAGTCGGACCAATCGCCGCCCGGCGACTGCTGGTACGTCGACCGCAGTTGCCCAGCAGTGTCTATGCCCCACAGCTGGGGACCACGCGAACCGCCCTGCTTGACGGCGGCCACCGCGCGCAGGGGCGGCGCTCCGGACCAGGTAACGCAGGGGTTCCAGTCGCCGCTCGAGGTCTGTGCGTTGGCGTAGAGCACGTTGCCGGCGTCGACCATGAAGATCATCTCCGAGCCGTTGCTCAGCTGGATGGGGGCGACCGAGATCGCGTTGTCCGGGGTGCCGGCCATGAGGCTGCCGGGTGGCAGCCAGGGAAACCACGGGCCGATCAGCGGCTGAATCGCCGACCGCAGCGTACCGGAGGTGTCCACGCCCCACAGCTGGGCACCAAACTGAACGGACAGATGGGTGGCGGCCACCAAGCGCAGCGGCGGCGACGCCTGGCCGCCGCCAAACATGCTGAACACGGACCAGCCGGTCCAGTCGCCGCCGGGCGAGATCTGCGCGCTGGAGTGCAGGACGTTGCTGGCGTCGACGGCCCAGATCCGCACCGTCCCGTCGTTCTGCTGGGCGGCGGTGATCGAGATCAGGTTCGCCGGGGAGGCTCCGTTCCCCAGGTCGGACCAGCCCGACCACGGTCCGCCCGGCGACTGCTGGTACGTCGAGCGCAGCTGGCCGTCCGTGTCGATGCCCCACAGCTGAGCGCCGCGCGAGCCGCCCTGCTGACAGGCGGTGACCATGGACAGGCGCGGGGCGTTGTTCCAGGGCTGGGGCGGCCCGAAGACACGGGCCGGGGCCGGCTCGATCGTCCAGTAGTCTCCGCCCGTGCCCGTCGTGATGTAGCCGGAGCTGGACCACCACCGCGTGTCGCGGGTGAGCCGCTGGCCGGTGCTGGACACGCTGACCAGGTAGACCTGGTCGCCGTAGCGCACCGGCTGGTCGGTGCTGGCGAGTTTCTGGATGATCCATTTCTGCTTCGGCGCGTTGTCGCCTTCGAAGAATTCGTCGGCGTAGTAGCAGTCATGGGAATCGTTCCAGGCGCCGAGTATGTTAAGCGCGCCCAGCCCCGGCTCGCGGGAGATGACCATGACCTGCGAGTTGTTGCTTATCTGGGCGGGCGGGTCGGCGGCCTGGGTGACGAAGGAAAGCGTGGCGGGCTGCGGGCCGCCTGTGGTGGGGAAATAGGCGGCGAGGTCGAGATCCACGCAGATCGACAGGACGGAATCCGGTATGAGCGCGCCGACGCCGGTGGCCTTCATGGCGGGGTAGAAGGCGCTGAGGTAGTCGCCGTTCTGGTTCTTCAGCACGGACGAGGCACCGTAGGTGACGGGATCGCCGGGTGCGTGCGGGGTGTCGAGGAACGGCAGATCCGCCTCGTCAGTGCGCGGCTGGGCGAGGGTGAGCACCTGCTCGAAGGTCGGCGCGGCCGCGGCGCGCGCGCCGAACTGGGGCAGCTGGTCGCTCAGGCCACGCCATTTCAGCGTGGTGGCGATGACCGAGGTGTGGTCATAGGGGACCGGAGTCTGGGCCGGGTCCGACCGGAAGACGGTGTTCTTCTGCACGTAGGGCGAGACCACGATGGTGGGGACGCGGGCGCCGAGGCGCTTGAAATCGAAGTTGGCCGGGCTGCGGAAGGGCGGCTGGCCGTTCTGTCCCCACGGAGGCGCGACCGCGTTCTGCCTCAGCTCCTGCGTCCGGTGGTCGAAGGTGCCGACGAACTCGTCGAAGGTGATCAGCAGCAGGGTCTTGGACCAGGCGGCCCGATTGCTGATCAGGCTGGTGTAGACGTCCTCGACGAACTGCTCGCCGACCAGCACGTTGCACGGCGGGTGATAGTCATTGCCAAGCACCGACACCAGCTTCTGGGCAACCGGGTTGTCGTTCGTGGTATGGGAAATTGACCAGAACGGCTCGATATAGCTGAACGCAGGCAGCTGGCCGGCCCGCGCCCGGCGATGGAATTCCTCGATCTTGTGGAAGTGCTGATCGGCATCGGCGATCTTCTGGATTTGCGGGAACAGCCGCCGTGTGTAGCAGGACCCGAGCTCGCCGGAGGTGAGATCCTCCAGGTAGGCGCTGTAGGGCCGCAGTGCGAGCAGCAGCACGGCTGCGGCGACGGCAATCTCCGCGGCGCCCGGCACAGGCAGCACGGCGAGCAGCGGAATGAGGATGGGCAGGCCGGTCAGCAGCTTGTGCATCTTCTGCGGGGCGTAACTGGTCTGCCAGAAGACCGCCCAGTCGATCCCGCCCGAGCTCAGCGCATTGAATATGGTGGGCGCGTCTATCCGGTCGTCGCCGAGGGCGAACTTGAGTATTCCCTCGATGGCCCGGGCCTCAGGGTTGGTCTCGAGCTCCCCGTTGTTCACCATGCCGTTGGAGGTCCCGGACATGAGAAAGGCGCGGTTGGGGTTGGTCTGCGACGGGACCGAGGCGAACCAGTCGTCACAGACGGCGTAGTGCCTGGCGAGCTGGTTGAGGACGGGGAGCTGGTCCGGGGTGAAGCTGCTCAGGCAGGTCTGGGCGAGCCGGATGACGTCCGCTGGGCCGTACCCGCGCGCCTGGAGGACGCCGACGAAGTCGTCAAGCAAGCCCTTCATGTCGGGCTTGTCGGGAAGCGTCGCCGCGTGGTTGTAAAACTGGGTGAGGACGTGCTCGAACTCCTCGCCGGGGTCGACGTCGGGGACGGTGAAGCCCCGGACGCCCCGGGATGGCCTGGCGGTCAGGGCGTTATCCAGCGCCATGTTGATGAAGTCGTCGGGATTGACGCCCTGGAGTCCGCGATACTTGTCGTTGGCGGCCGCCTGCGGGATGTTGTTGATGACCGACTGGTCTTTCTCGTACAGCCAGCCGAGCATCATGTCGAACGAGCGGTTCTCCAGCATGAGCACGACGACGTGTTCGATGTTATCCATGGACATAGCCCGATTCCCCCTCCTGGTGATTCCTTTACGCTTCCTGCCGCTGGGATTTAGCGCGCGTTGCAAGCCGGTTCGATAGCGCGGGTCCCCCCATCAGGACCTGTCGCGGTGCCGCAACTCCCCTTTGCGGCACCAAACACGGACGACCGTTAGGTCAACTAACGTTATATATAACACCGGTTGTGATGGCCTGCAAGGACTGTCTCTTCGCCGATTCGGCGCCGCTTGCACTTCGTCCAGTAGGTCCGTCCATCGCGCGCAGAGCATCCGTTTTTCTCACCTGCGCACGCGCGAGGGCTGCCTAGCGTGCTGCGAGCAGGCCAGGGTTCTGTCACCTCCCTTCCCGCTTATTCACGTCCCATGTACCCTCACAGGTGAAGAAGCCAGCCGGAGATCTCAATGAACCCATACGGGGGTCTCTCCGTCTGACCTGTTCCTGGACAGCTCTTGGGGGGCTTGGCAGCGTGACAACAAAAATTGACCTTATGACAACCCTTTGTAGTGCGTTCGGGGTTTTTTCCGCATTTGGGGTCGCTATCCTGTCGTTCTTCGCTGCGGGCGGAGGGCTTGGGAAGCTAAGCGACTGGCTGGTGAGCCATGAGAAAACGCACATGGCAGCGAGGAGAGCCGCGCGGCGCGGTGATGCGCTCGTCTGGCTTGTTGCAGGCGTGGTCGCATTCGCGGTGCTTGTTAGTGGTATCGGCCTCTTTACTAGCTTTTTCTGGCTTCAGGCTGTCTCCAACGGCTCGCATACGGCGAGCTGGGCGTATACGTTCGCGGAGATCATGTTCTACATGGAAGCAGTCATCGTTACGATCATTAGTGTGGTTGCCGTGATAGGAGGAGCAATCGCCGTGTTGCCGACTGGCCAGGGCGGCGGCGCCTCAAATCAGCCAGTTCCTGCTACCAGACAAGCGGTTGAGTTATAACACGAGTCCGTTCCCGTTCCCGTTCCCGTTCCCGTTCCCGTTCCCGTTGAGACTGGCCGCACCTTCCCATGAAGGGCACTCCGTAGCCGCAGGAGGTCTGGACCTGATCGACTCTCATGTCGAAGATCTGTCGCGCGCCGGGCATGGGCGGGAAGAGCCCGATGCACTCGTCCCACTCCGGCTGGTCGGGCTGGATCTCCGTCGCGGTGCCGTACAGCCTCAGGATCAGCGGCTGACGCTCGAACGAGCAGAACATCAAGGTCATCCGGTTGACGTGCAGGAGATGCGCGGCGGTCTCATTGCCGCTGCCGGTGCCGTTCAGCCAGACGACCCGATTGGGCCCGAGGACACGAAGGCCGTCCAGCCCCTTCGGCGAGATGTTCACGCGTCCCTCGCGCGCTGCTGTCGCCACGAAGAACACGTGCTGGGCCGCGATGAACTCCGCCAGTCGATCACTGATCTCGCCGTACTGCTGCGCCATCGCTCTCTACTCCCATCGGACTCAGTCAGTTCAGCACGTCTCCGCGAGGTGGGACCTACCGGAGGAATGCTGTCCGCCGCCACTGATCAGGCTGCTACGGGCGATCCAGCGAGAAGTTCCGCAGGCCATCGGCGACGCCGTCCTCCCGGAAGCCCGCGTGCCTCAGAACGCCCGCGGACGCCGCGTTACCCTCCTCGGTCTGCGCGATGATCCTGGTGACCTCCGGCCGGGACCAAACCAGGCCGCAGATGGCCACCGCCGACTCACCCACCAGGCCGCGCCCGCGGTACTGCTCGACGATGCTGTAGCCGATCTCGACCGTGCCAGCCTCATCCGGCGCCCCGTGGAAACCGATGTCGCCGATCACTTCAGCGGTCTCGCGCAAGATGATCTGGAACATGCCCCACTGGCCGTTTCCGCCATCCCCGCCATCCCCGGCCTGCCGCACGAGATTCCGCGCGGCCGCCCGGGTCCCGGGCAGCGGGTAGCCGTGCGCCCAGGACTGCGAATCAGGATCTTCCGCCTCCGGGTCGGCCAGGACCCGTGCCAGCCCCGCCGGGACTACCCGCAGCTCGACGCGCTCGGCCGCGACACGATCCGGCTGGACACCACTCATGACTCACCCATCATGATCTGCTCACGTCCGGGAGAATATTCAATCAGCACTACCGTGCACAAAGTGTTTCCGCGGGACGTCGCGGAAGCGGCTGTCGAGCTGGGCGTGATCGGTCACCATGCGCTGTCGGCGATCGCGTTCGGTAACGGCGGTGCGGCTGGTGACGATTACTGCCAGCGGCCACCGTGTGGCCGGTAGCGGCGCGCCAGCAAAGACGGGTAGCCACCCTCGCATCGCGAGTGCTCTATAAGAGCGGGGCGCTAACCGCTTATTTGGCGCGACCCCATGGGAAGAAGAAATCGAAATCCCTCGCTTCCCTGGCAAAGAAGTCAGGCCCTTTCTATTTGCAATAGAAATCTTGGTGGCGACCACGGAGCCACTTCTGATGCAATCTGCGGCGAAGCCAAATTCTAGTAGCTGGTTCTTGACCCGCAGGAGCCCATCCCCAGACATGACGAAATCGTCCAAGAGCAAGGCTTTCTTGTCCTTGAAATCTCTCAGGCCTTCAGGAAGAAAGGTGGTGACCTTGGTGCCGCACAGTGTAAGGAAGCCAGGGATAGAGATATTATCCGCCCGATCGGGATAACCCACCGTAATGATCGGAATCTGTCGGCGCAGCTCACGCGCCACTAGATTGCCTACAATCGCTCCACGGTCACTGATGGACAGAATGAAGTCTGGCATGAATTCGGATCTATCTACAGAGCGGGCCAGGTCTGATGCTGCATTCCGGAATCGCGGCCAGTCCAGATCGCGCTGACGCTTGTTTAGTTGTTCCGCCCTCATAGCCTGCCAGGCGGCAAGTCCGAAGCCAAGCACTGTAGCGAGGCCCAATATCACGTTCCACATAGCAACCCCATGGTTGAGTAGCCCAATCTGCGTTCGCGGAGCAAATTCGGAGGGTACAGCCTATGCCGATATGATAACCTGGCCCGGCCCGTCGGACACTCCTTCCCCTGCCAGCTATGCGCCCAGCCAAACCAAATGGATTAAGCCCACCGCCAGTTGAGGGCATCGGAGCAGTAGCACAGCTGATACGCACTCTTCTCGGCATTCTCTGAACTTCGAAGATGATCATGGTGTTGTGCTGGGTTTGCACGTTTAGGCGGAAACGCCGGGGGCTGTCTTTCGCCGCGGTCCAGGGGTGCGGCTGCTACGGGCGCATGCGTACGCGCTGGTCAGACACGGCCTTCGTCGCGTCGCCTGGCTTGTCGCCGCTGTTGGCGATTCCCCCGTCAAGCACCGCCTGGTACACCCTGATGCCCTGAACCTGCTCGTCGCGCTCGACGGCGGCCTCTTTGATAGCCAGGACGGAGTCGAGCGTGTTGGTGAAGCGAGCACGCCTTACGCCCGCTCCGGGTAGGTCGCGGCAAATCGGCTACGGTTTCCAGTTCACGCTGACGACCTGGTCGGCTAGGGCGGCTACCGTGCCGTCGGCTAGGGCCGGCTGCCTGCGCCCGTCGACGGTGATCCCCGATCCTCCGCACCCGGTCTGGGTCGACCAGACCACGACGACGGGACGGCTGTGCCGGGACACCGAGAAGGCCAGCTGGTAGTCCGCGAAGTCGGCCGGGCACGATATCGCTACGGCCGGCTCGGCCTGCGCCCGGTCGAGCGACCGGGCGAGCCGGGTGATGAACGCCTGTGACGTCACGACGGCGTGCACCGTGTGCGATCTGACCCCGCCGACCGTGACGGTGATGGTCAGGACGTGGTAACGCGCCGGGTCGATGTACTCGGCGGCGGTGCGGGGCGGGTACCAGGTCGCCTGGGCGTCGGCCCGCAGCAGCGATCCGCCCGATCCGGCGGACACCACGGTGAGAACGAGCTGAGCCCCGTAGACGCCCGCGGGAACCGTTCGGGGCAGGTAGCTGACCTGCGTGAACCATGCGCCGTCGGGCCCGGATCCCTGGCCGGTGGCGCCACTGCCCATGTCGGCAGGCACCCGCTCCGCCAAGAAGGCGGCGCTGGCGTCCACCGGCTGTGCCAGGGCGAACAGCTGGTACTTCTCGAGCGAGGTGGGACCGGCGGCATACCAGCCCGCGGCCTCGGCCAGGGACGGCGGCCTCGGCCCGGCTGCCCGTGGGCGGACCCGGTATGTTCGCGGCCGCCGGCGAGCCGCTGGGGTGCGCGTGCGGCCGGCTGGCCGGCCGCGCAGTGACGCTCGCGCAAGCCGCCAGGGTCGCCGCGGCCGCCAGCACCAGACCCGCGCTCACCGGTACCCGCATGACTTCCTCCCGTCGTCGGCTGGCAATGAGACGCCGGGCTAAGCCCCGTGGTTCCGGGTATCGGCACGCACCTACGGTGCGGGGTTCACCACGAGTGCGCTGCCGCCGCCGAGGCGGACGGGTTCGGCGATGGCTTCGTCGCGCCCGCGACCGAGGAGCTGCACCGCCGTCGCGTCGCCCGGGTAGTAATCAAGGGGGAGTATCGGCCCGGTGGACTCGGTGAATTTCTCGCCGAACTGACTGGTCAGTTGCTGCGCCAGCGCGCTGTTGTAGAACGCGGGCTCGGCCAGCGACGTGGCCGAGTTGGTCTGGCTCACCCGCGGCGCCGCGAGCGCGGCGGGCAGCGACATGCCGAAGTCGACGTGGTTCAGGATGATCTGGAGGATGGTCGTGATGATCGTGGATCCGCCGGCCGCGCCGACGCTGAAGACCGGTGTCCCGTCGCGGAGTGCGATGACCGGCCCCATGCTGGAACGTGGCTGCTTGCCGCCGGCGGGCAGGTTCGGGTCGTAGGCCCCAGGCGAGGACGGCGCGAAGTCGAAGTCGGTCATCTCGTTGTTGAGCAGGAAGCCGTAGCCTGGCACGGTCTCGCCGCTGCCGCCGAAGAAGTTGATGGTGTTGGTGTAGGCGACGATGTTGCCCCACTTGTCGGTGGTGACGATGTTGTTGGTGTGCAGCCCTTCCGATGATGTCGCCTGCGGCGCGGCCTGGGTCTGGCAGCCCTGGTAGGGCGGGTAAGGGTGGCCCGGGGCGAGCGGGGAGACCAGCGCCTGGTTTCCGATCAGGCAACGCCTGGTCGCGGCGAAGGCCGGACTCAGCAGCCCGGACAGCGGCACGCTGACGTAGCGGGGATCGCCGACGTAGGCGTTGCGGTCGGCGTAGGCCAGCCGGGAGGCTTCCAGGTAGTGGAACAGCGCCGTCGCCCTGGGCTCGGCCGACAGGTCGTATCCGGACAGGATGTTCAGCGCCTCGCCGACGGTGGACCCGCTGCTCGACGGCGGCGCCATGCTGTAGATGTCAAGACCTCGATACCGAACGTAGGTCGGTGCTTGCACCCGGGCCTGGTACCCGCTCAGGTCGCTGGTCGTCATGATGCCGGGCAGCGCGACCACGGTGTTGCCCGGGGTCACCACGGGGTGATCGTCGGCTTGGACGATGGCCCGGCCCAGCGGCCCGTCGTAGAGGTAGGACGGGCCGTAGCGGGCCAGCAGCCGGTAGGTCTTGGCCAGGTCCGGATTGCGGAGCAGGGTCCCCACGGGCAGCGGGTTGCCCGCCGGAGTCAGCAGCAGGGACCGGCTGGCCGGGTAAGCCTGCAGCTCGGGCAGGTCTGACTCGGTGAGCTGGACGAAGTCCGCGTTGACGCGGAACCCGCGGTCCGCGACCGCGATGGCCGGCTGGAGGTCCGCGGCCAGGGGTTTGCGGCCGTACAGGCTGACGGCCTTGGCCCAGGTGGCCACGTTGGCGGGGACGCCGGTGGCCAGCGGCTGGTCCGATGCGTAGTCGTAGCCGAGCGGCTGGCCGGTCTTCGGGTCGGTGAACATCGTCGGCGTGCAGGCGGCGGGACACGTCTCGCGGCCGTCGATGGTCACCACCTGATGGGTCTTGGCCAGGTAGATCACCATGAAGCCGCCGCCGCCCGGGCCCGCGACGAACGGGATCGTCACGCCGAGCGCGCTGGCCGTGGCCACGGCGGCGTCGATCGCGTTGCCGCCGTCCTTGAGCACGTCGATGCCCGCCTGGCTCGCGTCGGTGTCCATGGAGGCGACCGCGCCTCCGGTACCGACCGCCACCGGCTGCTTGGCCGCGCCGGGCGGAGCCTGGCCGACGGCGGTGGTGGCCTGAGCGGGAAGAGCCAGGAGTGCGGCGGTAAACGCTGCCATGGCGGAAACTGTTGCCAAGCGACGCATGAGCACCTCGACCGGAGTCGCGCTGATATGACGGTATCTGTTCGTATTGCTCCGGTATCGATCGGGTTAAACCCGCAGCGGCACTCAAGCCCCGCCGTTAGCTGACATCGTCGGGTGGGTGACGCTGAGGCGTCGCTAGGTTTACTGGTCGCGGGTGCTGAACGCGTGTTCGCGGATCTCGCGGAGAGCGTCGTCGAGGTGCTGGAAGGCTGTTGCGATGGCCTGGCGGGCCGTGTCATGGGGCAGGTCCGCGGCAGCTTGCAGGCTGAGGCCGACGTGGTACAACCGGGTGGTGATCGAGTCGAGCAGTCCTTGGCCAAGGTGTGCCTGCTTGGCCGTGACCGTGACCAGGGCGAGGTCGGCGAGGTCGGCGAGCCTGCGGGCCTCGGTGACGTCGCGGATGACAGTGAGGGTGAAGCTTCCGGTCGCGGTCGCTACCGGGCTGAGGCTGATCTCAGCCGGGAACGTGGTCCCGTCTTTGCGCAGGGCAACCAGCCGTGCCCTGGCACCCATCGGCCGGGCCGCGGGTGCTTCGGCGTAGGCGGCGCGGTGGCCGCGGTGAGCGGCCCGAAGGTCGGCGGGCACCAGGGACTCGACCGGGCGGCCGGTCAGCTCGGCGTGCTCGTAGCCGAACATTTCCTCAAGCCGCAGGTTAGCCAGTGCGAGCAAGCCGCCGTGGTCGGTCAGCGCGACCCCGTCCTGGAGCGCGTCGACCAGCGTCCACACCACTGCCGGGGTGGTGGCTGCCGCAGTCCCGGCCGGCCTGGTGGCGGGCAGCGGAATCACGGTCGCTGGCGTCCTGGCGGCGGTGGCCGCCTCCAGGGACGGGTAGATGGAGACCATGCGATCCAGCCCGTTGCGGCTGAGCATGCGCCGGACGATCTGCGCGGTCACCACTAGCCGCAGCTCCGTGCCGCTGACGACGGCCCGGTGGTGGACGCGGGCCAGCGCATCGGCGCCCGCGTGATCACAGGAGATCGTCCCGGTCAGGTCCGCGATCAGCCCCTCGGCGCCACGGTTGATGACAGAAAGCAGCTCCTCGCGGATCGGCCCGGCATTAGACGCGTCAATACGTTCGGGAAGAGCGACGATGGCCCGGCCGCCGGTCCACCGCACCGGATAGCTGTCCTTGAACACACCCGGGATCCCGTCCGGCCACGAACGGCCGTGCCGCCACCAGTGCTCGCAGCGACGCGGTCCCCGCACCGTGTGCTCCGGCCTGGTGCAGGTGGTTTACGGATATTTCCTCCGCCTTCGACTTTACGCCGCCACTGCGGCTGTGGATAGCCGCGGTGCCTGGAGTAACCGGCGTGATCCCGCGGGACCCTTGACCCGGCCGGCCCCGGACCGTTGGACCGCGGGGCGATGGCCCTAAGCTGAGGGCATGGCCAGGTACTTCGACATCCATCCGGCCAACCCGCAGCGGCGCTCCATCGTCGCAGTCGCCGATATCGTGCGCGCGGGCGGCGTGATCGCCTACCCGACCGACTCCTGCTATGCGCTCGGCTGCCAGCTCGGCAGCAAGGACGGCATCGCCAGGATCAGGTCGATCCGGCACCTGGATGATCGGCACCACCTCACGCTGGTCTGCCAGGACTTCGCTCAGCTCGGCCAGTTCGTCTACGTCGACAACCCGGTGTTCCGGGCCATCAAGGCGGCGACCCCGGGCAGTTATACCTTCATCCTGCCCGCGACCAGGGAAGTGCCGCGCCGGCTGCAGCACCCGGGGAAGAAGACCGTCGGGGTGCGGATCCCGCGCCACGTGGTGACCCAGGCGCTGCTGGCCGAGCTCGGCGAGCCGCTCGTCTCGAGCACGCTGCTGCTGCCCGGCCAGGACGAGCCGATGACCGAGGGGTGGCAGATCGCCGAGGAACTCGACCACGTCGTGGACGCGGTGATCGACTCGGGTGACTGCGGCACCGAGCCGACCACGGTGATCGACTTCTCCCAGCCCGAGCCCGAGATCGTGCGCCGCGGGGCCGGTGACCCGTCCGGTTTTGAGTGAGTCAAGCGCCAGCGCCAGCGTGTGCAGGCCCGGGACGCCGTCGGCGTCCCGGCCCGCTCGCTTACACCCTGTTTCCCGCTGTCTTACACCGGCATCACCGTGATCTGCGCGGGGGTGCCCGACACGCTTCCCGGCTGGCCCTGGGCCCCGGAGGCACCGTAACTCCCCGTCCCGCCGCTGCCGCCACCGCTGTTGTTCTTGCCTGCGCTGCCGCCGCTGCCGCCACCGCCGGGCGCGCCGCCGGGACCAGGGGTGCCGGGATTGCCGGGGGGAGCGGGCGCCGTCGTGGTGATGACCTTGGCCACGTCCGCCTGGGTGGGGACCCTGATCACGATGTTGCCTGCCGCGTTGGCGCCGTTGCCGCCGTTCCCGGCCGCGCCGCCGGACCCGCCGTTCCCGCCGTCACCGCCCGGGCCGCCGCCGTTGCCTGTGCAGTCACAGGTGGCGCCGTTGCCTCCGTTGCCACCTTGTTGTCCCGGGCCACCCTGGCCGCCGCTGCCGCCTTGGCCGCCGGGCCCGGATTGCGAGTAGACGGTGAGCTGGCTGGCCGTGAGGGTGTCCTGGATCGTGATCGTGGCCTGCATGCTCGGCGTGCCCGCGCCGCCCGCCGCACCGGCGGTGCCCGGCGTGCCTTGAGCGCCCGCGTTGCCGGCGCCTCCGCCGTTGCCTGCGACACCGGCCGAGGAGCACTCGCCGTTGGATCCGGTCGCGGCCTGGGTCGCGCCGGCCGGCGCGGCCGGGGTCGTCGGCGTGCTGCCCACCTTGCCCAGAATGTTGAAGTCGGCGGCGCCGCTGCCGCTGGTCCCCGTCCGGGTCAAGGTGTTGCAGGTGAAGATCAGCGGGGTGCTTTCGCACACGAAGTAACCGTTTTGTTCCAGCGTGACATCGGTGAAGGTGGCGATCTGCATCGAGCCGTCGGACGTGCTCAGCTCGTACTTCGTGTTGACCGTCAGCGGGCCTGCGGCCGTGGCCACGCTGGCCTTCATCGGGAAGACGGGGGCGATCTCGGCCCGGTCCTGCTCCGTCAGCTCGGTGTTGCCGACCACGTGCGCCGCGATCTTATGGGCGAGGCTGGCGCCGCCGTCGTCGGTGGCCGCGGCCGCTCCGCTGGCCTGGGCGGCGGCCTGGGTCCCGGCGAACAGAGCCTCGTAGTGCGCCTGCCGTCCCGGCTGGTCCAGGCCCAGGTCGAGCAGCGAGCGGAGCTGATCGACGTCGTACACCACGGTGGTCGTCCGCAGCGGTTTGCCGACGCTGGTGACGGGAATGCCGTGGGCTTCGAGCTGGCGGATCGTGGTCATCGTCTTTCTCCTCCTGTGGTGGGCATTGCGGTGGTCGGGAACTCCGACGGGAAGGGCATCGGCTCGACGGCGCGCTCGTTGACGAACACCGGCGGCGCCGGCCGCATCCGCCCGTCGCGGCCGGGGGGCCCGTCCGCGCCCGCTATCCCGGGCCGTCCGTCGAGCGGAGGCCGGCCGGTGCCGGCGGCGCCCGGCTCGGGCGGGTGCGCGCCGCCGCGGCCCGGCCGGCCGGCCGCGCCGCCGCGGCCGCCGGAACCACCGCGGCCGCCGCCCGCGGGATGGGCGAGCACGCGCACGCCCGCGGCCTGCTCGGGCGGGAGCGATACGAAGACGTTGGAGGCGATGCCGCCGCCGCCGCCAGATCCGCCCCGGCCGCCGTCGGCGCCGTCGCCGCCGTCCCCCCCGCGTCCCGGCGGAAGGACGCCGCGCAGCGTGCGCTGGCCGGGCGCGCCGTCGCCGCCGTCCCCGCCCCGGCCGCCGGGGCCGCCGTCCCCGCCGTGGCCGCCGCTTCCGGCCGTGGCCAGGATGGTCAGCGAGCCGGTCAGCTCGGCGATGGTGATCTCGGCCAGCTTGGCTGCGCCTCCGGTGCGTCCCTTGGCGCCGGGCCCGCCGACGGTAGCATCGCCGCCGTCACGCCCGTCGGCGGCACCCGGCACGACCGGACCAAGCAGCCGGGCGCCGATCCAGGTCGGCGCGGTCGGCGCGCCTTCGCCGTCGGCACCGTCGATTCCGTCGCGGCCGGCTCGCCCGTTATTTCCGTCGAACGGACCGGCGTTAAAGTCCACAGAGAACGGAGTCGGACCGATGGCGAGCTGGCCGGGGACGTTACTCTCGCCGCCCTCGCAGATCAGCCGCTGGATCACCAGGACCAGCACGTTCCCTCGAACGACCACGGTGGCGCCTGGCTGCAGGCGCAGGCTGCCGACGTTGACCACGCTGATGATGTCGTCGCGGTCGTCCAGGCCCCAGTGGTCGCCGCGGACGCTGAGATCCCAGCTCTCGCCCGGCCGGACGTCCCGGTGCCGGACGCTCAGGACCCGGGTCGGGAACGGCATATGAGCCGCGGCCCGGGCCGCGTCCACGGCGTCGATCTGCCCGTCGGCGAAGGCGGCGGCCTCCAGCCGGTCGTGGACGCCCTGCCCGATCCGGCGGCGGGCCTCGATGGCCGGGTTGAAGAAGACCCGCTGCCGCCGGCGCCGCTGCTCGGCGGTGGCCGCGGACAACGCGCGCACGTCGGCGACCGACCCCACGATGGGGTAGCTGACCAGCTCGCCGTCACCGCGGAGCCGTTCGGCATCCTGACCGAACCGGCGGGCGTGATAAGCGAAGGCGCGCTCCTGAGCGGCGCTGCGGAGCCGGCACCCGATGGCCTGGTCAGCCATGACGGATGATCAGGCTGCTGTCGCCCGCGCCTACGTCGAGGACGTGAATCTCAACCGTCCAGGCCATGGCCTGCCACCCCCCTTGGTGACTGCTTTCGACAGCTACGAAACCTGGCGGGCGATGATTAATGCTGCGTGACGGGCCCGTACAACATCGATATAGCGAATTTCTCGTTGCCAAACCACGCCGATGGTCCGTTCACTAGTGCGGCAGGGGTCACTAAACACGACCAGGTGAAAGCGTGACAGCAATTGGCCCCGCTCTAAAGGCGCTGCTGCACGCAATCTCATGTGATCACGCGGCAGACGTTAAGTCAAGGACGAATTGCGCAGTTCGCGACGGGGGTTATTGTCCCGAAATTTCATGAATAGGCGGGTTTGGGCCCGAGCTCATTGTATGTGGTATACGTAATGCAAGAAAAGGGTGTGCTTGGTTGGTTCCTTTGCGTCCGCATGGGGCTTGCCGTCGTCGGCCACCGGCTACGGCGGCCGGGAGTGCCAGGCTCCGTGACCAGCTACCGGGAAGCGGGGGCGAGCGCTTCTGGATGGGCCCGGCGGTAGTGCTCGGTCAGCACCTCACTGAGGTTGCCGGGGCGGTACGCGACGGTGCGATGGCAAATCTGGCAACGAGTGACCGGAAGCTGGGTAACGGTCACGGGGAAACGGCGGGAATGTGACGTGCTCATTTCCTCTATTATGCCTCAGCCTGAGGATGTGTGCAGCACCGCCGGCGCCGTGACGGCGTTCGACGGGTAGTAGTAGCCGGAGAACCAGAGGTCGCCGGGCGACAGCACGGCGTGCCCGGTCAGCGCGTTCACGCCTGCCGGATCCGGCTGCGACGTCCAGCTGGTCCCGTTGTAGTGGGTCAGCGAGACGACGCCGGCCACCCACACGTCGGTCGCCGACAGCGCGGCGATGGCCGTGTTGCCCTGCGCCAGCGTGGTCACCACGGTCCATGCCGTACCGTTCCAGCGCAGCACCGAGCCATCGGCCGCGATGGCCCACGCGTCGGTGGGCGACACGGCGTCTACGTCCAGCAGCCCGCTGTTGTCCGGCGCCGTCAGCTGCGCCCACGACGACCCGTTGTAGTGCATGATCACGGACGTGAACTGGCGGTTGTGGTAGCCGGGCGTCACGGTCTGTCCGACCACCCAGATGTCGCTGGCCGACGTGCCCGAGATCGCGTTGATGGAGAGGTCGTTGCTGGTCGAGACCGGCGTGGCGACCTGGCTCCAGGCGCTCCCGTTCCAGTTCAGCGCCGTGGCGACCGCTGCGCCCGTGGCCGCGGAGCTATCCACTCCGACCGCCCAGGCGTCGGTGGGCGAGAACGCCTGGACGTGCTCAAGCTCGTCGTAGGTCACGCTGCCCGGCACGGTCAGCTGCGACCACGCCGTGCCGTTCCAGCGATACGCGAGCGCCTCGGTGACCCAGCCGGTGGAGGTGGGGATGGTCCCTTCGCCGACGGCGATCACGTCGCTGGCCGAGTCACCGCTAACTCCGGTGAGCGCACAGTCGGCCTCGAACACGCTGCATGGTCCGGACGGCAGCGCGCTCGTCGACCACGTGCTGCCGTTCCAGTGGTTGATTTGCGGGGTTCCTGATGGCCGGATCGGCGCGGTGGCACCCGAGGGCCGAAGCGGGCCGAGGGCATCGGCCCGGACTCGACCGACGATCAGATCCGCGCCGTCGCGCCCAGGCACCCGGCGTTCGAGGTGCTCCCGGCCACGTAGGCCGGCCCGACGTGCCCGCCGTCCGGCCCGGCCCGGCATCGGGCTTTCTGTGCATAAGCCTGTGGATGGCTTGTGCAGAACAACACGTATCTTCTGTGCATGCCGGGAAATGCTGGGGATCCCGGCCGGAGGCCCTCTTAAAACAGGGCCCTGAGCTGCAAGAACACCATCCACACCCTGTGCATAAATAAGCAGGTAATTTGTCCACACGCCACGCCGCAAGGACCTCTAAATGAGTTAAATATTTATCGTAGGTATATCTATTCGTAATTCAAAGCCGGGACCGTAAAACCTTAAAACCAGAACGGTGAGGCTGGGCGCTTGCCTGGGGAGGGTGAGCGCGATGGTGGCATACGCGTGCCGTGGCAGCAGGTCGCTCGCAGCTGGATGACGCTCACCGCTGGCTTAACGGGAGGCCTGACATGAAGATGAGGATCCGGCCAGACGACGCCAGCATGCTCCAGCTGGATGACTGGCTCGCGGAGCTGCGGGAGGACGGGTGGGCCGAGCCACCCGGCGACGGCGGCGATGCCGCCCACGGCGATCCTCGGCCAGCACCCCCGGACAAGGCGGCTCAGCGCACCGCGCCGGCTCCCCATCCGCAGGCTCCCCGCTCCGAGGCTCCGCGCCCGCAGGCTCCCCATCCGCAGGCTCCGCACGTTCGGCCTGCGCACGCCCGGCCTGCTCACGCTAGGCCTGCGGTGGGCGCGCTGATCGGTGATCAGCTCCGGATGCCGATCATGTGGTGCGAGATGGGCTCCTGTATCTCCTGGCATGCCGATCCGGCCGCGCTGGGTGAGGGCGACATGCGGGCCCGTGCCATCGGCGCCGGCTGGCGCATCGACGCCTTCGGCAGGCTGGCCTGCCCGCGCTGCCAGCAGACCGACCCGGCCTTCCGGGCTTCCCGCCCGGTGGTCGTGTGGGACCGCTACACCGCCATGGCCAGGGCCGCCCGGATAGTCACCGAGCGCAGCGCCCCGTCCGTCCCCGAGCGGCCACGACGCGGGTTACGGCCCGCGCCCGGCGAGCTTCACAGCGGCCCCTGGATGGCACCCGGGGAGCCGGTGGGTACAGATGGGGGTAATGATGATCCAGGAATACGCCGGGGAGGCTGACCCGGGTCGAGGGCCGCACGGTGGTAGCCGCACCTTCTCTCCTGGCCGCGGCGAATTGGGCCAGGCGGCCAGGGCCAGTCATCCGGCCCAGCTTGAGGGCATGACCGGCAGCCGCTGGCTGACGCTGGCCGCGGAGATGGCGGGCCTGACCAGAGACAACAGCTTGCCCCGGGTCGCCACGCGCACGCTCGGCGCGGACGTGGAATCGGTCCGCGCGGCGCGAGACTTCGCGGTCGCCACCTTGCACCGCTGGGGCATCACCGAACGTAGCCAGGACATCGCGATCGTGGTATCCGAACTCCTCACCAACGCATTGCGGCACGGCCTGTCAGAAGCCGACGAGAGCTGGCCGCCAGAGACCGGCGACAGCCGGCCCAGACGACCGATCCGGTTCGGCCTGCTGCAGCCTGCGTCCTACGTCCTGTGTGCCGTCGCCGACCCGAGCCGAGCGGCTCCGGTGCTGCGGGCGGGTGATTCTTTCGCCGAGACCGGTCGCGGATTGCACATCATCTGCGCCCTGAGCGATCAGTGGGGTTTCACGCCCAGCGACACAGGCAAGGTCGTGTGGGCGATGTTCTGCCCGCGGTTAGCTCGCTGGCGGCTAGTCGCCCCGGCCCTGCTCCCGCACGACCCGGATCAGCTGTGCCCGAAATGCACCTTTTGCCCGGCAGTTACCTCACTACCCCGGCGCGTCCCGGCGCGTCCCGGCAATAGCGTTAAGTCACGCTGGTATCGTGGCAGCTCACACCGGTCACCCGGCTCTGCCTTGCGGGGTCGGGACCTCGGCCACAGCGGAGCCGACACAGCGGAGCCGTAGACCACACCGGAGCCTGGATTCGTGTCCTCATCAGTTCCCGTCATCGACCTCGCGCCGTGGTTCAGCGGCGACGACCGGGCCCGCGCGGGGGTGGCCGCCGAGGTGGACGCCGCGCTGCGCAGCGTGGGCTTCTTCTTGATCAGCGGTCATGGCGTGCCGGACGAGCTGCGTGCCCAGGTACGGGCGACGGCCCGGGCGTTCTTCGCGCTGCCGGCTGACGTCAAGCAGCGGTACGCGGTCACGGTCGGCGGCCGGGGCTGGCTGCCGCCGGGCGCTGAGGCGAACGGCTACGCCGAGGGCACGGCGACTCCGCCGGACATGAAGGAGTCGTTCGCGGTCGGCGCCGACTCACCGACCGGTGATCCCGAGGTCGATGGGTTCTGGTTCCAGTCCAACGTCTACCCGGCCGAGGTGCCGGCCTTGGCGCCTGCGGTGGTCGCCTACCTGACCCGGATGCGCGCGCTCGCGGACGAACTGCTTGTGCTGTGCGCCGCCGCGGCGGGCCTGGAACCCGGCTTCTTCACCCGGTACACCGGCCACGCCACGCACACGATGAACATCAACTGGTACCCGCCGATGGCGGTGGCCGGCCCGCCGGAACCCGGCCAGTTCCGCATCGGCCCGCACACGGACTTCGGCACCGTGACCATTTTGGACCGTGAGCCGGGCCGCGGCGGGCTGCAGGTGTGGACCGAGCAAGACGGCTGGGAGGACGCGCCGTACCGGCCGGGCACCTTCACGATCAACACCGGTGACCTGCTCGCCCGGTGGAGCGGTGGCCGGTGGAAGTCCAACCGGCACCGCGTCCTGCCGCCGCAGGCCGAGGCGCCGGATGAGGACCTCGTCTCGCTTGTCTACTTCTACGAGGCCGACCACGACGCGGTGATCGAGTCACTGAAACCGCCGCTCGCCCCGCCGAACGACTATGCCCCCGTCGTCTGCGCCCAGTTCATCAAGAAGCGACTGGACGCCATCACGATCGGCTAGCCAGCAATCAGCCGTGCACGTAGTCGCCGGGGGCGTCGCCGGCCGGGGGGTAGCGCTTGCTGCCCAGGCTGGGCGGGGTGATCAGGTCTCCGGCGCGGGCGTCGGACCAGGTGGTCCAGTCTTGCCACCACGAGCCCTGGTGCTTGCTGTTGGCCGCGCGCCAGGCCTCGGGGTCGGGGT
>Ga0182013_10001500_pt1 | contig 31997 bp, 31 predicted proteins | sample 612S2MmetaG_FD_120487 | JGI IMG/M metagenome (GOLD analysis project Ga0182013, IMG submission 120487) | Permafrost microbial communities from Stordalen Mire, Sweden - 612S2M metaG | ecosystem: Environmental > Terrestrial > Soil > Wetlands > Permafrost | place: Sweden: Stordalen | collected... | reverse complement strand
GGGGCACGGGTGCGGACCAGGCTGGCCGTCAATGACAACGACGAGATGGTGCTCAAAGCCTTGGGCGCTCACCTGGGCCATCTGGCGTCGCTTGACTTGGCCCGCCGGGTAGCTGAGGGGTCATTGGACGCAAAAGGCAAAGCCAAGTCGCGCCAGGCGCGCAAGCAAGCATTGACAGCGGCGTCGTCGTCGAGGTGGGCGGGGGCTATCACCAGGACCAGTGAGGACGCCTACGGCCTGGCCAAACGTAACCTGCAAGCCCAACAGGTATCGTTACGGGCTCGGGTCGACAAGATCACCAAGCGGGTAGCCCTCGGCCCCGGGGAGGCAAAAGAACGGCTGGTCGGCTACGCCTCGGCATCGGAGCGCTGGGAGAAGCAACGCCGCGTACAAGTGCTCAGGTCCCGTCTGGCCGATGTCGAAGCCCAGTTGGCCATCGGTACCCTGTCGGTCTGCCGGGGTGGTAAACGCCGGGCCAGGGCCCCTGTCCTGCGCATGGCGTACCACTGGTTCGGCCTGGCACCGCAGCACGTGGCCGTGGACGGCGAACGGCGAACGGCGAACGGCCCGACCTTCACCGCGAACTGCGCGGCGCTCACGCTTCGCCCTGGTGGCGAGCCCTCGGGCTGCTGTCCGACCCCGTGTACGTCTACTTGAGCCAGGGCGGGAGGGTCTTCGTGCCCGCGCTCGACGCGGCCGCCTTCCCCTCGCGCCAACCCATTGGCGCCGGCCTCAGAGCGCTGCAATGGGCCACGCAACGAGCCTTCGGACTGTGGCCCCCGGGCCCGGCCCCGCCCTCTAGGCGCCGAGCCCGTCGATGACCTCGACGTTGGGGAACCGGCTCAGGAGCGCGCCTGGTAACAGGATCTTGGAGCGGCGCACCCCCGAACCGATGAGGACCACGTCGGCCTCCGCCACCCGCCGGTCGACCAGCACCGGCCAGCCGGCCGGCAGCCCGACCGGCGTGATCCCGCCGTACTCCATGCCGGTCAGGCCGACGGCGCGCTTCGTGGGCAGGAAGGACGCTTTGCGGACGTCGAGATGGCGCCTGACGGCCCCGTTGACATCGGCCCGCGTACTGGCCAGCACCACGCACGCCGCCAACCGCTCGGTCCCCTCGCGCTTGCCGCCAACTACGACGCAGTTGGCCAGCGCCTCGCTTTCGACGCCAAACTCCCGTTGGGTCGCCGCCGTGTCCGAGACGTCCGGGTCGATCTCGACCACCCCGACCTCGTCTAGCAAGCCCACCTGGGCCAGGAGCGCCCCCGTCGTCACCGCCAACAGGTCGGGGCGGAGGCGGGCCGGTCCGCTGACGAGAGAACCGAGCTTGAAGACGCCCGTCATCCCGGACCGTTATCCGGACCTGTCATCCTTCTCCCGTCATGGCGGTCAGCCTCATGGTCTCGTCGTGGAGGGACGGCCAACGCGGGTGACCAAGACCATACGGCCACCCGCGTGCACAAAGACCGTGGCCTAACCGACCAGGGTCACCTTCGCTTTGATGGTATTACCGCCGGTCACGGTGACAGTCTCGGTGACCTTGATGGTGTGCTTCTTGGCCCCGGCGATGAGGTGTTTCCCGTCGGTGAGCAGGCCCACCGAGATGGTGCCGCTCTTGCCCGCCGCCACCTTGTACTTGCTGTGACCGACCTCGGTCTTCACGTCGGTCAGGGTTATGACGCCCGAGCAGGCCACGACCTTGCAGCTCAGCTTCAATTTGACCGCGTTTTTGGACACCTTGGCCGAGCTCGTGCCCGAGCTGACGACGGGCTTGGGCTTGGGGACCGTGGTGGTCGTGGGCGGCACCGTCGTGGTGGTGGGCGTGGGGGCCAGCCCCGCCACGTTGCCCTGGAGGCTCAGCGTGTACGTGCTCGAGGCGATGCTCGGGTTGATGGCGTCCTGAACGGTCAGGCCCAGGATGTCCCCCGAATTGATGGTGTTGGCCACCCTGAAGACGACGTTGTCGGTGCCCCCACCGCTCACGATGGCGGACGCGGCGCCCGAGCCTGAGGGGGTCGTGGAGTCCTCGACGGTGTAGAGCGAGGCGGTGTTGGGGAAGACCGTCCCGCTCGGGCCGGTGATGCTGATCGTGCTCGAACCTCCGGCCAGCTCGCTGGTGGCGCGGACGTTGGAGATGGAGTACGTGGCCAGCGCGCTCAGGGTGCTGGGGCTGACGTTGACGCTCACGCCCGGGCTGGCACTGGCACCGATGGTGTAGGCGGCCGCCGCCGTGGGCAGCACGTCGTCGCTGGTCGACACCTTGAAGTCGCTTATCGTGGCGGCGGCCGGGTTGACGACATTGGCAATGGTCAGCGTGACGGAGTCCGCGGCGTTGATGGTAGTGCTGACCGGGACGGTGGCCGAACCGTCGCTCAGCGCTGCCCCCGTCGCCACGAAGTGCGTGTTCTCGGTGTTGTCGACGACCTCAACGCCAGAAACGCCGGCGAAGTTGGTCGGGCCTGCGGTCTCGCTGAGGAATATGTCACCACCGGAAGGCACCGCGCTCGACACCTTGAAGCTGACGTTGTAGGTCGTCGCCGCTCCGGCCAATGTCGACGCGGGCGAGACGGTGACGGCCGATACGGAATTGCCGAAAGTAATTGAGCTCGTCGTCACCGCCGTGGCGTTGCCGGGCACGACGACAATGTCGACAGCATCGTTGCCCGCCGATGCCGGCGGGTTGGTCCCCGTGGCGGTGATATTGAGCACGTCCCCTTCGGCCAGGGCATCGCCCAGGGCCAAGGTGACGCCGTTGCCCACGACCGTCGCCGAGGTGACCGGGTCCGAAGTGGCAGACCCGCCGGGGGGCGTGAGGGTGACGCTGTAGCCGGCGCCGCCCGTCGCGCCGTACCACGTGAGGTTGTCGACTCCGACGGTGACGTCGGCGTCCAGGAGAATGGAGTTCTCATCGGCGGTCAGGCCCGACACGGTCACGTTGCTGATGGTGTACTGGGCGTTGCTCCCGAAGCCGTACCCCGAAGCGGTCAGGTCGCCCGCCGAGGTGCCCACGTTGATGGTGTTGGACGTGGCCAGCGTGCCGTTGGTCGAAGTGGCCACCGTGAAATAGAAGCTGCCCGTGGTGGACGGGGCGTCGGCGGTGAAGTACACCTCGACGGTGTTGCCGGCGTTGATGGAGCACGAGCTGGACAGTTCGATGGTGATCCCGGTGCTGAGGTCCGTGCCCGAGCCGCCGGCGCCGGCCGTGCCGCTCTGGATGCACGACCCACCGACCAGGTCGATGTTGGCCGGGGTCGACACCAGGGCCTCAGAGGGGGCCACGGTGACATAGCTATCGCTGGTCCCCGCCAACCCGGTGGGAGCGGTGAAGCTCACCTCGAAGTTGCTGGAGCCGGACGCGGCCACGCTGCTGGGCGTGGCCACCACCGTGCTTACGGCCCCCGACGGGGAGCCGATCGTGTAGTCGTTGCTGGTCACGTCGGCATAGGCCGGCAGCGCGGTGATGGCCAGCCCGGCACACAGGGCGCCAGTGGTCAGGACGACGGCCACGGCCGTCGCACGGGACCGCCCACGGCCTCGCCTCGTCACCGGTCGTGAAGGATCTTGCTTGTGCATTTAGTTCGGCTTTCTACTAGTAGTGCAGGTCCGCCCCCCGAGCTCACCGCGCGGGCCCCTCTTCTAGAGCGCAGGCTACCTGCTCAGGGCGGACAAATGACGGACTCTGACAGGCTCATTGGCAAGTGACAGCCCCGCTGGCACGTTGACGGCGGATGTGCAACGATCGCCTCACCCGAACGCCGCCTGGCCAACTCGCCACCTACTACGGACCAGGAGGTCCTCCCTGTGGCCCTGATAGGACACGCCACCAGCCCGCACGACGGGCCAGGTAGGGCGCCCGAGGGACAAACCCCCCCGGGCGGACCGGGCCCGGGCAAGACAGGCGCCGGCGCCCTGGTGGAGGCCAGGGGCATCGAGTACGTCCCAGAGGCCGAGCGTTGGGGCACCCCCTCCAAGCTGGCTGGGCCCGTGGTTCGCCATCTATTTCGTGGACTACCTCCTGCGGGGCCAGCGTTATGAGAGCGGGGCGCTGTTCGATGAGCGCGGCGGCGTCTATTTCCGCAAGGACGGCATCCACTGGCCGGCGATAATCGCGCAGGCGGTCGGGATGGTGGCCGCCGTTCTCTGGCTGAACGCCTACTCGCCCTATGTGTCCGTACTGTCCAACCACGTCGACGGCTCGGACTTCAGCGTCTTTATGGGCTTGGTGTTCGGCGGGGCGACCTACTGGCTGCTGGCCCACAACCGCGTTCGCGCCGAGGCCGGCGCGCCCACCAGGTAGCCTCGTCGCCATGCCAACGAGGCCTAAGCACGCCCACCCCGTCGAGCGGACCGTCCTCGGCAACGGCCTGAAAGTACTGGTCGTCCCGGACCGGACGGTCCCTCTCGTCGGCGTGGCCGTCGTGTACAACGTGGGCTTCCGTTCCGAGCCGGAAGGCAGGACGGGGTTCGCCCACCTTTTCGAGCACATGATGTTCCAGGGGTCGGCCCATGTCGGCAAGATGGAGCACGGCCGGCTGGTCGAGTCGGCCGGAGGACGGATGAACGGGCACACCCTGCCCGACCTCACCGCCTATTACGAGGCCCTGCCGGCGTCGGCCCTCGAACTGGCCCTGTTCCTGGAGGCCGACCGCATGGCGTCGCTGTCGGTCTCCGAGGAGAACCTCCGCAACCAGGTCGACGTGGTGAAAGAGGAGATCAGGGTCAACGTCCTCAACCGCCCGTACGGGGGCTTCCCCTGGATCCTCCTGCCCGCGCTGGCCTTCACCTCCTACCCCAATGCCCACAACGGCTACGGGGATTTCACCCATCTCGAGGAAGCGACCGTCGGCGAGAGCGAGGACTTCTACGCCACCTTCTACAGCCCGGCCAACGCCGTGCTGGCAGTGGTGGGCGACTGCGCCGCCGACGAGGTCTTCGCCCTGGCCGAGCGCTACTTCGGCTCGATCAGGCGGCGGCGTGTGCCCAAGCGCGGCCCCTGGCCCGAGCCCCGGCCGAGCACCGACCTCCACCGGGTCGTGCGCGACCCCCTGGCCCCGCAGCCCGCGTTCGCCGTCGGCTACCGGACGACCGACCCCGTTGGCGACCTTGACCGGTACCTCATCTACGACGTCCTCGCCTCGCTGCTGGCGGGCGGTGACTCGAGCCGGCTCCGGGCCCGGCTCATCTACCGGGACAACAACGTGACCGACGTCTCGTGCCAGCTGGGGACGTTCGGCGACGACGCCTTTTTCGTCCGTGACCCGACACTGCTCCAGGTCATCGTCTTCCACCCGGGGACGGCGACCACCAGTACCCTGCTCCAGGCCATCGACGAAGAGATAGGGCGGCTGGCCGAGGACGGGCCGGACCGCCAAGAGCTGGCCCGGGTGGTAAACACCTCGTCGGCCGACCTGTGGAGGAGCCTTGACTCGCTGATGGACCGTGCCCACATCTTCGCCTCGGTCGAGACCGTTCACGGCCGAGCCGAGCTCGTCGAAGAGCTGGCCTCCCGCCTGGCCGCGGTCAAGGTGGCCGACGTGGCCGAAGCGGCGTCGGACCTGCTCTCCCAGCACCGGGCCGTGCTCGAGCTACAGCCGGCGGGTAACTGACATGGCCCCCAACCCCGCCAAGCGGGCCACCGCCAAGACCGCGGCCGCCAAGCAAGCCACTGCCAAGCGGGCTGGCTCCAAGTCGGCGGCCAACCCGGCCGCCAAGCGGGTGGCCCAGCCGGCCCCCGCCCGGCCCACCACCAGGCCCCCTATCGGGCGCCTGGTCGCCCCGACGGCTCCCCGGCTCCTGGAGGCGTCCCTGCCCGGCGGCATCCATGCCCTGGTCGTCCGGCGGCCCGCCGTGCCTTTGGTCGAGGTGCGCCTGGCCGTCCCTCTGGCCGCCGACCAGATCCGCAAGCCCGCCCCCGTCAGCATCCTTTCCCGCTCCCTGTTCGCCGGGACCGACCGCCACGACCGGATGGCGCTGGCCGGGGCCATCGAGGACCTGGGCGCCAGCCTCGACGCCCATGTGGGCGAGGACCGGGTCATCCTGAGCGGGGCCGTCCTGGCCGAGCACCTAAAGGAGCTCCTGGCCCTCCTCGTCGAGGTCATCACCAGTGCCAGCTACCCGCCGGACGAGGTCAAAGCCGACCGCAACCGGGCCGCGGACGAGACGCTGATCGCCCTCAGCCAGCCCGACGTCGTCGCCGCCCAGGCGTTGCGGCGCCGGCTGTTCGGCACCCACCCCTACGCCACCCCGATCCCGACACCGGCCGCGTTGCACCGCGTCGACGCCGCCGCTCTGCACGCCCTTCACCCCGTCGTGCTCAACCCCGCCGGCGCCCACCTGGTACTCGTGGGCGACCTCCAGCCCAACCGGGCCGTCCGCCTGGCCGAGGAGGCCATGGCCGCCTGGACGGTCACAGACGAGGCCCCGCCGGCCGAGCTGCCGCCGGTGACCGCTCCTCGCCCCGGGCCGCTCGACCTCGTACCCCGGCCGGCCAGCGTCCAGAGCAACCTGCGCATCGGGGGCAGCTTCGCCCGCCTGGGAGAGCCCGACTGGCCCGCCGCCTCGCTGGCCGAGCAGATCCTGAGCGGGATGTTCAGCTCCCGCATCGTCGCCAACATCCGTGAACGCAACGGTTACAGCTACTCGCCCCGCAGCTTCGTCCGCCACGGCCGGGCTGGGTCCTCGTTCACCATGGCCGCCGATGTGGCGACCGGCGTCACCGGCCCCGCCCTGGTCGAGATCTTCTACGAACTGGGGCGCATCGCGACCCTCGGGATCAACGAGGAGGAGCTCGAGATGGCGCGGCGCCACTCGGTCGGGCGCTTCAGCTTCGACACGGCCTCCCTGCCCGGCCTGGCCACGACGCTGGCCAACCTGGCCATCAGGGGTGTCGACCTCGGCTTCCTCACCGCTTACCCCAAGGCCGTCATCGCCGCCACCAAGCAGATGGTGGACGAGGCGGCCGCGCGCTACCTCGCCCCGAGCCGGCTGGTGACGGTGGTGGTGGGCGACCCCGACGTGGTGACCGGGCCCTTGTCGGCCCTGGGCGAAGTGGCCTTGCGCTCCTGACGCCTCCCCTCAGGCGCCCGGCCCGACGCCGGCCGTGGTCACCTGTCGGGGCGTCCCATCGGGCCCACTAGCGTTCCTACCATGCATTTTTCAGTTAGACGGACCCTTTCCAGCCCTGACCGTCAAGCCGGGCGGGTGTTGGTCGCGCTCGTTGCGCCGGCGGTGGCGACCGCGCTCCTGACAGGCGCCCTCGTAGGGGTGGCGACGACCGGTGCCCAGGCGGCCGCGGCGCCGACGACGACCTCGCTCCTGGCCGCGGCCAAGGCCGCCATCTCCAAGCAGGGTGCCGTCCACCTGGAGGTCGATTCGAAGTCCACCACTGCCACGGACAACGAGAGGGTGGTGGCCGACCTGGGCAAGAAGAGCGGGACGGAGTCCATCTCGACCGGCAAGGACGCGGTGACGATCGTTGTGACCCCGGCCTACGGCTACGTCTCGGGCAACCCCGGCGGCCTGTCCAAGATCGTGGGCCTGACCTCGGCCGAAGTCAAAAAGGTCGGTAGCAAATGGATAGCTCTCAAGGCGGGTTCGAGCCAGTACACCAGCCTGGCGACGGACATCCGGGTCACGTCGATCGAGACCGTACTGCCCCAGGTCAAGGGTACGACGCTGGCCACCGAGACCATTCCCGGGCCTGGGCGTGTCTACGTCCTCAAGTGGGCCACGGCGGCCTCGAGCTCGAACCCCGCGCTGTCGAGCACCATCACGTTCCCGGTGACGGGCCCCACCCTGCCCATCCAGGAGGTGACGACGGCGAAGGGCTCCAAGGAGACGGTGACGCTGTCCAAATGGGGCGAGTTCGTCCATATCGCCGCCCCGCCGCCGAGCCAGACCATCGCCTACGCCACGGTCTCGGGCTGAGCATCGCGGCGGCTCGCCGTGCCCCCCGCTACCAGCCATAAGGCGGCCGCACAGGAGCTGGCGCGGCGCGACCCGGTCCTGGCCGAGCTCGTCCGGGTGGTGGGCCTGCCGAAAATACGGCCCTCCCACCAGACGCACTTCGGCGCCCTGGTGCGCTCCGTGGTCTACCAGCAACTGGCCGGGGCTGCCGCCGCCGCCATCCACGGCCGGCTGGTGCTCGCCCTCGACGGCGACATCTCCCCCGCTGCCTTTCTCGCCCTGTCGGCCGAGACGCTCCGGGCCGCGGGGTTGTCCGCCAACAAGTCGGCATCGCTGCGCGACCTCGCCGCCAAGGTGCTCGACGGCACCGTGGTCCTCAACCCACGCGGCCTGGCCCGGGAAAGCGACGAGGAGGTGATCGCCAGGTTGTCGACGGTGCGGGGCGTGGGACGCTGGACGGCCCAGATGTTCCTGCTCTTCCAGCTGCGCCGCCTCGACGTGTGGCCGGCCGGCGACCTGGGCGTACGCCGCGGGTACGGCCTGGCCTGGGGGGTGCCGATGCCCAGCGAACGTGAGCTCGGCCCCCTGGGGGAACCGCTGCGGCCCTACCGCTCGGTCGCCGCCTGGTACTGCTGGCGCGCCTGCGAGCTCTAGGAGGTTGCCCATGCCGCTAGTCCCAGCCGTGCGGACCGAGGGCCTGACCAAGCATTTCGGCGCCGTCACGGCCCTTCAGGACTTGGACCTCGAGGTCGCGCCGGGCGAGGCGTTCGGCTACCTCGGGCCCAACGGCGCCGGCAAGACCACCACGATCCGGCTCCTGCTCGGGCTGGTCCAGCCCAGCGCCGGGAGGGCCGAGGTTTTCGGGCTCGACTGCCGGCGCCAAGCCGTCGAAGCGCACCGCCACCTCGCCTACGTTCCCGGCGAGACCAACCTGTGGCCCTCGCTCACCGGGACCGAGACGCTCCACCTCCTGGGCCGGGTGCAGGGCCAGGTCGACGCCGCCTACCGTGACGAGCTCATCGAGCGCTTCGACCTCGACCCTTCCAAGAAGGTCCGCCAGTACTCCAAGGGCAACCGCCAGAAGGTCGTCCTCATCGCCGCTCTCATGTCCCGGGCCGACCTGCTCGTGCTGGACGAGCCCACCAGCGGCCTGGACCCGCTCATGGAGCAGACTTTCCGCCAGTGCGCCCAGGAAGCGCGCCGGCGGGGCCAGACCGTCTTCCTGTCCTCTCACATCCTGAGCGAGGTGGAGGCGCTGTGCGACCGGGTCGGCATCCTCCGCGACGGGGCCCTGGTAGAAATGGGGGCCCTTTCGGACATGCGCCACCTCTCCGCTCTCAGCGTCCAGGTCACATTCCACGGGCCCGTCCCCGACATCTCCACCGTCCCCGGGGTGAGCGAGGTGGAAGTGACCGGGAGCGTCGTGCGCTGCCAAGTGCTCGGTCCCATCGAGCCCTTGCTCAAAGTGCTGGCGGAGGCCGGCGTCAAGGAGCTCTTGAGCCAAGAGGCGTCCCTGGAGCAGTTGTTCCTGGCCCACTACGGGCCAAAAGCGGCACAAAAACGGCCCGGGGCCGTGACCGGGGCTGGGCCGTGACCGGAGCTGGGGCGTGACAGGGGCTGGGCCGTGACCGGGGCTGGGGCGTGACAGGGGCTGGGCCGTGACAGGGGCGCCGGCCCGCCGCCCGGGAGCGGTCATCGCCGCCCGCACCGCCCGTCGGGCGGCCCGGTCCGGGGTGCTGTGGGGGTACGTGTTCGGCCTCACAGTGGCCTCCTCCGCCCTGGGCTATGCCGCCGCCTACAAGACCGCCGGCCAGCGTGACCGCGTCGCCGCCCTCTTTGCTGACAACGCCGGTTTGGCGGCCATCAACGGCCCCGCTCACCAGATCCAGACGGTGGCCGGGTACACGGTGTGGAAGAGCTTCATGTTCCTCGTGGTGCTCGGCGCCGTCTGGGGGCTGCTCACCTCCACCAGGCTGCTGCGGGGCGAGGAGGACGCCGGGCGCTGGGAACTGCTGCTGGCCGGCCAGACGACGCCCCGAGAAGGTACCGCCCAGGCCCTGGGCGGCCTGGGCGCCGGCCTGGCCGTGCTCTGGTCCCTCACCGCGGTGATCATCGTCGTCGCGGGCCAGACCTCGAAGGTGCACATCGCCCCCGGCCCGGCCGTGTTCTTCGCCCTGGCCCTGGTGACGCCGGCCGCCATGTTCCTCGCCGCCGGCGCGTTGGCCGCCCAACTGGCGCCGAGCCGCCGTCAGGCCGCGGGCTATGCCGCCGTCGCCCTGGGCGCCTGCTACTCGTTGCGGCTGGTAGCCGACTCGGGCACCAGCCTGGCCTGGCTGCGCTGGGCGTCCCCGCTGGGCTGGGCCGAAGAGCTCCAGCCCCTGACCGCCCCCCGGCCGCTGGCCCTGCTCCCCATCGTGGCCCTGACCGCCCTGCTGGGCGGCCTGGCCGTGTACCTGGCCGGGCGGCGGGACCTGGCTTCGGGCGTCTGGCCGAGCCGGGCGACCGCCCCGGCCCGCACCCGGCTCCTATCCGGGCCGACCGGTCTGGCCGCCCGTCTGGCCCGCCCCGCCGCCATCGGCTGGGCCGTCGCCATCGCGGCCACGTCCCTGCTGGAGGGCTTCATCGCCAAACAAGGGGGGAGCGCGTTGACAACATCGGCCAGTGTCGAACGTGCCCTCTCGCGGCTCGGCGCCCGCGGCGGCAGCGCCAAGGCCTATCTGGGGCTGGCTTTCCTGACCCTGGCCGTCATGGTCGCCTTTGTCGCCGCCGGCCAGGTCGGCTCAGCCCGGGACGAGGAAGCCGAGGGGCGCCTGGACGACCTCCTGGTGAGACCGGTCCGCCGGTCCGGCTGGCTGGCCGGGCGGGCCGGCATAGCCACCGCCCTCGTGGTGGCCGGGGGGCTACTGGCCGGTCTGTGCACCTGGGCCGGCGCCGCCACCCAGAGCTCGGGAGTAGGCATCGCCACCCTGCTCGAAGCGGGGGCCAACGTCGTGCCCCCCAGCCTGTGCATCCTGGGCCTCGGTTTTTTGGCCCTGGGCGCCTGGCCCCGGGCTGCCGGCGCCGTCACCTACGGCCTCATGGCTTGGTCGCTGCTCATCGAGGTGGTGGCCGGCGCGTCCAGCTCGCGCCACTGGTTGCTCGACACCTCGGTGTTCCACCAGATGGCCTCGGCCCCGGCTACATCGCCCGATTGGGCCAGCGCCGCGCTGCTCGTCCTGGTGGGGGCGGCCGCCACTGTCCTGGGCGCCGTGGCCCTGGAACGCCGGGACCTGGCCGGCCAGTAAGGCCACCCAGCGCGTGTTAGCTCCCCCCGGGAACCCCAGGGGCGGCGATGGTAACGTCCAGACCAACCCTTCTCCATGTCCATCTCCACGCGCGCGCGTCCCAACCCTGCCACGGACCGTCCCTGGGTGGTCGAGAGCCGCGGCCTCGACCCGGTGCCCGACAAGGACCGCCACGGGCGACCGGCCGAGCTGTTCTGGGTTTGGTTCGCGGCCAACCTCGGCATCATCGGCATCGTCTACGGGGCCATAATCGCCTCGCTGGGGCTCGACCTCTGGCAGGGGACGGTGGTTGCCATCGTCGGGTCGGCGCTTTCGTTCCTTCTCGTCGGGGTGCTCGGGGTGGCGGGTAAACGAGCCGGCTTGCCCATGCTCGTGCTGTCCCGGCTGCCCTTCGGGCGCTCGGGCAACATCGGGCCGGCCGTCGTGAGCTGGGTGAGCCTGGTCGGCTGGGAGACCGTAACGGCGGTCATCGCCGCCGATGCACTGGCGGCACTGGCCGAAAGGACGCTGGGCCTGCCGGCATCGGACACTTTGGAGTTCGTCGCCTTGGTGGCGGTGGCGTCCATATCCCTGGTCCTCGGACGTCTGGGGCACGCCACCATCGTCGCCGTCCAGCGCATCGTGGCCTGGACTTTCGGCTTGCTCACACTCGGGATCTGCCCCGTGCTGGCCCGGCGGGCGCATTGGTCGGCCCTGGTGCACGCCCACCCCGGCTCGCACTTGGCGCTATTGAGCGGGCTCAGCATCGTCGTGGCCAGCGGCGGCATCAGCTGGGTGAACCTGAGCGCGGACTACTCGCGCTACCTGCCCCGACGGGAGGCCGGCGCCAAGGTCGTTTGGTGGACGACGCTGGGCGCCACGCTCTCTCTCAGCGTCCTCATCGTGGTCGGAGTGCTCCTCTCCAGCGCCATCCCGGGCCTGGCCGGGGCGTCCAACCCGGTGGCGGCAGCCGGGGCCGTCCTGCCCTCGTGGCTGGAGGTGCCATTTTTGTTGGCCGCGCTCGGCGGCCTCCTGTCCCAGATGGTCATGGGGCTGTACTCGTCTGGTCTCGGGCTCCTGGTGCTCGGGGTACGGGTGCGCCGCTCTCGCACGGTGCTGATCGACACCGCCGTCGTCGTGCTTGTGGGCTCGCTTTTCACCATCGTGCGCCAGGGTTTTCTAGCCCCGTTCGTCAGTTTCGTCGAGTTGCTGGCCTGTCCCATCGCCACGTGGGCCGCCGTGTACGTGGTGGACATGGCCGTGCACCATCGCCCGGCCTCGACGCCCGAGGCCGGAGCCGGTTGGGACGAAGTGGCGCTGGCAAAGGTACGGCCTTCGGCTCTTGTCGCCTGGCTGGCCGGGACGGCACTGGGCCTCGCCTGCACCGCCTCGCCGCTGTTTACCGGCCCGCTCGCCCTGGGGGTCTTCGCCCGCAGCAGTCTCGGTTATTTCCTGGGCTTTTTCGTGAGCGGTGCCATATACCTGGTGGCGGAAGCAACCTCGTTACGGCGGTCCCGGTCGGCCCCCCCGCTCCCCCGCCCCGTCCGGGCTTCCTGATAATGCCGCGCCCGGCCCGCAGGCTCAGCTGAACAATGCTCACCTTTCTGATCGGAGGGGCCAGGAGCGGCAAATCGGCCCTGGCCTTGCAGTTCGCCCGTGCCGGTACGGCGCCGGTGACCTTCATCGCCACCGCCCAGGCCCGGGACGCCGAAATGAGCGACCGCATCTCGGTCCACCGTTCGCAGCGCCCACCCGCTTGGTCGACCGTGGAGGCCCCTCTGGACCTGGACCGGGCGCTGCGTGACGAGCCCGAGGGCACCACAGTCGTCATCGACTGCCTCACGCTCTGGGTGGCCAACCTGATCGAGGCCGGCGACGACGACGGGGTCGTAGCCCGGGCGGCCGAGGACGTGGCGCGCCGGGCCGGCGACCGCGCGGGCCACGTCGTCGTCGTGTCCAACGAGGTCGGCTCAGGCCTCGTGCCCATGGAGGCGCTGTCGCGCCGCTACCGCGACCTTCTCGGCCGCGTCAACACCACGTTCTGCGACCACGCCGGCCAAGCTCTGCTCGTCGTGGCCGGGCGGGTGGTACCGCTCCTGCCCCTGCCCGTGCCCCTGCCCGTGGTCCCCGCCCCGTCGATGAGCCAATGAGCACGGGAAAGTGAGCGCCCGGGCCGACTTCCGGGCCGCGGTGGCGTTCCTCACCCCGCTGGGCCCCGGAGCGAAGGCGAAGGCCGCCCCGGCCCCCTCGTCGCGCACCATGGCCTACTTCCCCGCCGTCGGCGCCGCCCTCGGGTGCGCCGTCGGTTGGGGCTGGCGGCTGGCCGGCCGGCGGCTGGCTCCCCTGCCGGCGGCGGCACTGGCCGTCGCCGCCGACGCCGTGCTGACCGGCGCCCTGCACCTCGACGGGCTGGCCGACGCGGCCGACGGACTCCTGGCCCACGTGCCGGCCCGGAGCCGACTGGAGATAATGGCCGAGCCCGGAGTGGGCACCTTCGGCAACGTCGCCCTCGGCCTCAGCCTTATCGCCCGGACTTCGGCGCTTTCCTCCATGGCACCGTCACCGGCCCTGCTTGGCGCCATCTACTGCACCTCCCGCTCGGTGATGGTGATCGGCAGCCGTGCTCTTCCCTATGCCCGTGAAAACGGCCTGGCCACTGCTTTCCTTCCGGCCCGGCCGGGCTCGGACGCCGCCCTTGTCACCGCCGTGGCCGGGGCCGGGGCGGCCCTAGCCCTGGCGTGGGCCTGTCGCGGGCGCCAGGGGGCAGAGGCCGTCCTCACGGGTTGGGCCGCCGGTGCCCTCGTCCTGGCCCTCGCCCGGCGCCGCTTGGGCGGCTTCACCGGAGACGTGCTGGGGGCCGCCGGCACCCTGTGCGAGACCGCCGCACTGGTCGTGGCGGCTGCCACCACCAGTGCGGCCGGCCCGCAGAGACGACGCCGGCACGCCATCCGGCCTGCGCACCACCGACCGGCACCACACCGAGCAGCAATGAACAGGAGATGTGGCTCATGACCGATGGACGTTTTGCCGCTCTGGTCGCAAGTGTCGAGCGCCCGGACGCGGGCGCCCAACGGGCGGCCTTCGAGCTCCAGGACCGCCTCACCAAGCCCGCCGGCTCGCTCGGGCGCCTCGAGACCATCGGGGCCCAGTTGGCGGCCATCGCCCGGACCTGTCCGCCGCCCGTGCCCGAGCCGGTGACAATCGCCGTGTTCGCCGGGGACCACGGTGTGGTGCAGGCCGGCGTCACGCCCTGGCCATCAGAAGTGACGGCCCAGATGGTGGCCAATTTCTGTGCCGGGGGGGCAGCCATCAATGTCCTGGGCCGCCATGTCCGGGCGTCGGTGGTGGTGGTCGACGTCGGCGTCGCCCATCCGGTCCCGGGCCCGTCGCTTGGCCTCGTCCGGCGCAACGTGGCTCGGGGCACGGCCAACCTGGCCACAGGGCCGGCCATGACCGAGGACCAGGTCGAAGCCGCTCTCAACGTGGGCGCCGACATCGGCACCGAGGCCGTCGCCAATGGCGCTCGGATGCTGGTCACGGGCGACATGGGGATCGGCAACACCACCCCCTCGGCGGCCCTGATCGCCGCTCTCACCTCCACCAGCCCCCGCACGGTGACCGGGCGCGGGACGGGCATCGACGATGAGATGCTGGCCACCAAGACGACGGTGATCGAGAGGGCGCTCGCCCGACTGGAGCCGGGCGCCGGCCCCCTCACCGTGGCCGCCGAGGTCGGTGGCCTGGAGATCGCCGCCCTGGCCGGCTTCATCGTTGCCGGCGCCGCCGCCCGGGTCCCCGTGATCATCGACGGGGTCATCTCAGTAGCGGCCGCCCTCCTGGCCAGCGCCTTCGCGCCCGCGGTCCCGGGCTACCTGGTGGCCGGGCACCGCTCGGTCGAGCCCGGGGCCGGAGTGGGCCTGGCCTTCCTCGGCCTCTCGCCCGTGCTCGACCTCGAGCTGCGGCTGGGCGAAGGCAGCGGGGCGGCGCTGGCCGTGCCCATCGTCCAGGCCGCGGCCAAGATCCTGAACGAGATGGCGACGTTCGGGTCGGCCGGGGTCAGCGACAACAAAGTGCCGGACTGATGGCCCAGCGCGCTCAACCTGTCCGGGGGATGCGGGACATCGTCCCGCCCGAAGCCGAGCTACGCCGGCAGGTCGCCAACCGCATCCTCGACGTCTATGCCGGCTACGGCTACGAGGTGATCGAGACGCCGGCCTTCGAGGACCTCGACGTGCTCATGGGCAGCGACGGCGGCGATAACGAAAAGCTGATCTTCAAGGTGCTAAAACGCGGGGCCCGGCTCGAAGAGGCCAGTACCCGGGAGAACCCGGAGGCCGGCGAGCTGGCCGACGCGGGCCTGCGCTTCGACCTGACGGTGCCCCTGGCCCGGTTCGTGGCCAACCACCTCAACGATCTGCCCATGCCCTTCAAGGTCGCCCACATAGCGCCGGTGTGGCGGGCGGAAAGGCCCCAGCGGGGCCGGTTCCGGGAGTTCACGCAATGCGACATCGACATTGTCGGCGAACCCGGTACTGCCGCCGAGGTCGAGCTTTGTAGTGCCACCTTCGACGCCCTCGAAAATATCGGCATACGCGGCTGCACGATCAGGCTGAACGACCGCCGCCTGCTGCGGGCCGCCGTCGAAGCCCACCTCGGTCCGGCCGCAAATGCCGCCGCCGTCTACATAACCCTTGACAAACTCGACAAAATTGGTGCTGACGCGGTGGCCGCCGAGCTCACCGGCTACGACCGGGCCGGCGTGCAGGCTCTTTTGCAGTGGTTGGAAAAAGGCGACCTTTCGCTCGGGCCCGCCGATGCGGCCCAGGACCTGGAACAGACCCTGGGCTGCTTGGCCCGCCTGGGGCAATCGGCCCGTTTCGACCCCACCCTGGTAAGGGGAATGGGCTACTACACGGGGCAAATATTCGAGGTCTCCCATCCCGATGTCCCCTATTCGCTCGCCGGGGGCGGCCGCTACGACGGCATGACGGCCCGCTTCGGTGCTCCCGCCCTACCCATGTGCGGGTTCTCCATCGGCTTCGAGCGCGTCTGCGAAATGGTCGACCGGGACGCCTTCAGCGCCGGCCGGCACAAGGTCGCCGTGCTCTGCATGGGCGAGGAAGAAATGTTGCGCTGCCTGGAACTGGCTCGCAGCCGCCGGGACTCCGAGCCGGGCGCCGTTTTCAACGTCCTGCGCCGGGCGCGCAACGTGCGCAAACAGAGAGACGACCTGCAACGGCTCGGTTACACCGAGGTCCTGGACGGCCAGGAGTTCGGCTAGGCCAAGGCCTAAACCGAACCTACTTGGGCCGGCCACGGCCTCCAGGCCGCGTGGGTGGTGCCGATGCGGTGGAAACCGGCCCGGCGATAGATGCGGCTTACGTCGTCGTTCTCGGCGCTGAGCACCAGGGCCTCCACGCCACACTGGCGGGCGTGACGCGCCAGCGTGGCTGTCACGGCGCCGGCCAGGCCGCGGCGGCGTGCCGCGGGCAGGGTGCCTACCCCGACGATCTCGGCCACCGCCCCGACGGGTTGGTAGCTGCCGGCGGCCAGGGCGCCCCCGGCCGGCGACTCGGCCACGGCCGTGACCGTGAGGCCGGCCCGGGCACGGGCAACTAGGTGGGCGACAAGCTGGGCGCCCAGTCCGGCCACAGCTTCGTCGCGCTCGCGGGCACCCGGCCCGCCCCGCTGGCACCCGCCAAACTCGAAGGCCACGTTGGCCACCGCCCGGGCGTCGAGCAGGGCGGGGTCGGCGGCCTCGACCACCCGTACCTTCACACCGGGGACCGCCGGCACGGGCACCTGGCCCGGGACGTCCGCCGCCGCCGCCATCAAGGCGTGGGTACTGACCTCGAGCCCGGCCTCGGAGGCGGCCTCCGCCAGTTCGGGATGGACCTCTTCCACCCATTCGATGGTCAGCTCGACGCCGTAGCGCCGGCACGCCTGGCCCAGGCGCACGACGTCGGCGGTGGTGACCCGGCCGGGATGCCCGAGCGCGGGGCGGGCGTAATAAGCCCACGGCGTCCGGCTCACGAACAACGTGAACGGGCCCACCTCGACGGCGTCCGTGTCGGGGCGGGGCACGGCGTCGAAGTACGCATCGGCCACGCCTAGCGTGACCGTCGCCGGCTCGGAGGCGCCGGTCAAGCTCAGTAGTACTCCCGCCAGTTGGCGACTGAAGGGTGGTACTTGCCCGCCGGGCCCCGCCCGAACAGGCGCAGTATGTTGGCTGTCACCCCCTGGACCACGGCGGACGGGCAGGCGGGCAGCGTGCCCGTGCACGCCGACAGGGCCGGGATCCAGCCGATGGTCCCCGTGGCCAGCACCCCACCCTGGCCGGGGGCCCAGGTGTAATAGGTCATGTCCGCGTCCATGATGTGGCCGACTTCGGGCTCGACCGGCGAATGCGACAAGACCTCGACATTGGGCGGGTCGGGCTCGGTCGTGTCGTAGGCGTCGTAGTCCCCGGCCTCCACGCCCTTCAGTTGCGTACCGTCGGTCACGCCGGTACCGGCGAAGGGCCAGGCGCCGGCGTCGGTCACCACCATGGGGTCGTCGAGGCCGTAGCCCTGGTAGGTGTCGCCCACCACTTCGCTCGGCGGGTCGTCGGCCGGCGGTTGGGCCCAGGTGTTGCCGGTGGCGTTGTCGGGGTCGGTGGCGTAAATGGGGTCGGCCGTCGGGTCGCGGTAGTCGACCTCCTCGCGGTCCGGGCCCATCGGGCTGGCCTGGAGGCGGGCGTGGCGCAGCACCGGGGAAGCGCCGAAATAAACGACGTTGACCCCCTCGGAGCGGGCCGCGATCACGCCGTTGCGTTCGGACAGCGTCCAGGTCTCGTCATGGCCCAGGGTGAGGAGCGCCTTGTGGTGCCTCAGTAAACCGGGGTGCTGGGAAAAAGTCACGTCTGTCCAGTAGGTGACGTCGAGCCCGTGCTCTTCGGCCCAATAGACGAGGGGGTATTCCAGGGCCATGAAATCGGCGGCGCCGCTGCCGTTGGCATAGGGCCGGTCGAACGACTCCACCAGGGCGCGGTCGCCGTACTGGGGCGTGCCCCCGGGCGGGGCGCCCCCGTACATGTCGTAGCCGCCCCAAGTGTTCCAGCCCTGCCAGGTGAGCACGCTGTTCTGGACCACATAGGTGGCGTGGCTGGAAGGGCCCCAGACGGTCAGGGGGACATAGCTCTGGGCGCCCGGGTCGGCGACGAGCTTGAACAGGTAGTCCCCCTGGACGAACCTCTGCCCGATGACGAGGCTCACGGACGGGGCCCAGTTGTCGCAGGCCACCATGTTGGTGGCCGACGCCAGCGTGCACGCCGGTTGAACGTGCCCTTTCAGCTCGCCCGACCTCCAGACGAGGCGGCCGCCCTTGCCCCCGTAATAACCGGTGCGGTAGGCGCTTATGTGGTACCGGGCCGCCTTCGTCGTCACATAAAGGGTGACTTTTTGGCCCTCCCGGGCGGCCGTCAGGTCGGCGAACCCGTTTATCGTGGGCCCGGCCCGGCCCGACAGGTGCCAGGCCGTGGTCCCCGGCTTGCGGTTCTCATCGATCACCCAGCGGGCCTCGACCCCATCGGGACCGACAAAGGTGGCCGGGCCCGGCGCGACCGTGGTGGGGGTGACCTGAGGAGCGCTCCCCCCATGAGCGGCCTTGGTGGCGACCGTCGTCCTAGTCGTCCCTGCCCCTCCACTACTCGCCCCTCCAACGTTCACCGCTCCAACGCTCGCCTGACCGCCGGTACCCGAACAGGCGGAGACCACCATCGACGCCACCAGCATGGCGGCCAGAGCACGGGCCGGTGCAGCCTTCATGTGAGCTTGGAGTGTACATAAACGCGCATTTCGTCGGACAGGTCGTCGCCCGCGGCAAACAAGCCCTTGAGCAACCCCGGGCTCGTCGTAAAGGCGGAAAACGCCATACTTACGCTCACATTGTGGTCGGGCCGGTGCGAGATCCTGACCGGGTCACCGGCCTGGACGGTCCCGGGGCGGACCACTCTCAAGTACGCGCCGGGGCGGCCGTCCGCACCGAAGCGCTTGGCCCACCCCACTACCCCCATACGGGCGGCGAAGGTCTTACAGGGGAGGCGGGGCGAAGTCACCTGCAAGACCAGTTCCTCGCCGATGCGCCATTGTTCGCCTATCAAGGCCGCATTGGGGTCGACTCCGGGCACGGTGAGGTTCTCCCCGAAAGAACCGTCCGGTAACACCCGGCCCAGCTCGCTCTCCCAGCGGTCCAGGTCCTCCCGGGCGAAACCGGTGCTCCCACCCTTGGCCGGGTTGGGCTCCAGGGCGCCGACGTTGACCGAACGTACGTAAGCAGCGAGGCCGTCGGAGTGAGCACGGGCTCAAGTCTGGCCCGGGGGACGGACCGGGCGCTGAAAATCTGGCCAGACTGGGCCTGTGGAAGTGAGCACAGAGGAATTCGAACGGCTGGTCGGCGACGCCCTGGACGGGATCCCCGAAACCCTGGGACGGCTAATGGACAACGTTGCCGTCTTCGTCGAGGACTGGGCCACGCCCGCCCAACTGGACGGCCAGGGAGGCACGCTCCTCGGGCTGTACAGCGGCGTCGACCTCACCCGTCGTGCCTCCTACGGCGGGGCCATGCCGGACCGCATAACGATTTTCCGCGGCCCCATCTGCCGGCTGGCCCGCAGCGAAGCCGAACTGGTCCAACTGGTACGTCACACCGTCGTGCACGAGGTGGCCCACCATTTCGGCATATCCGACCGGCGCCTGGAAGAGCTCGGGTTCGAGCCCGGGCACCACGGCCATCGCGGCTGAGCCGGCGCCGGCGGGGGCCGGCCCCCCGAGCCTGCTTTTCACCCGGGCGTTCTCCGAGCACCGCTGGGAGCGGGGCACCACCGTGGGCATAAGGCTGAGCCCGGATGGTTGTCTGGTCCTGGCCGGCGAGAGTAGCTTCAATGGCAACCACGACGCTCCCGGGGCCCCCGCCGACGCTGGGGCCGATGGGGCCGTCGACCTCACATCCGGCGTGGCGGCCGCGGTGACCCGCCCGGCCAGCCGAAAGGGGCCCGCCCACCAATGCACCCGTCCAGCGACATCACTCTCGCCGTGGCCGTCTTCCTGGGCAGCGCCGTGGAGAGCGTCGAAGCTCTGACCATCATCGTGGCCGCGGGCGTGTCCCGGGGCTGGCGGTCCGCCCTGGAGGGTGCCGCCTGCGCTTTGGGGGTGCTCATCGTACTGGTGGCGGCATTAGGGCCGGCCCTGGTCCACCTGGTCCCCATCGATGTACTGAGGGCCGTCGTGGGGACGCTGCTGCTTGTCTTCGGGCTGCAATGGCTGCGCAAAGCCGTGCTGCGGGCCGTGGGCCTCAAGGCCAAGCACGACGAGGACGCTATCTTCCGCCAGCACGTCGAGAGCCTCTCGGCCGGCCACCAAGCCCCGGGGCCGGACGTAGCCGGCCGCCCCGCGCGGGACGCCACCGGGTTCGTGGTCGCCTTCAAGGGGACCTTCCTGGAGGGCCTGGAAGTGGCCATCATCGTCCTCGGCCTGGGTGGCGGCGACCATCAATTGGGGCTGGCCAGCGCCGCCGCCGGGGCCGCCATCCTGGTGGTGGCCGCGGTGGGCGTCGTGGTCGCCCGCCAGCTGGCCGGCGTGCCCGAAAATGCCATGAAGGTCGTGGTCGGGCTGATGCTGGTGTCCTTCGGCACCTTCTGGGCGGGCGAGGGCCTGGGGGTCCGCTGGCCTGGCTCCGATCTGGCCATCCCGGTCCTGGTCGGCATCTACGCCGTGGTGACCTGGGCGCTCGTCCAGCTCTCGCGGCCGCGCCACCGAGCGGCCGTCAGCCCCGAGCAGGCCCATGCCTCCTGAGGCCGAGGGCGCCGGCAAGGCCTCCGCGACGACCGGCGCGCCGGCCCCTGCGGGGAGCGGGACCACGACCGGGGCGGCGCGGCCGCGCCTCCTCATGCGGTGGTTGACCGCCTTCGGCCGGTTCTGGTGGGACTTCCTGGTGGGCGACACGCCGGAGCTGCTGATCGGCGTGCTCATCGCCCTGGGCGTGGTGGCCCTCCTCGTCAAGGGCCCTTCGCTCAACGCCGCCGGCGTCGCCGCCTTCCCCGTCATAGTGGCCGTCATGCTCGGCCTATCGGTCTACCGCGCCCGGCCCAAGCGCTAGGCCTCATGCCGGCCGGCTCAGCCGGCCAGGAAGCTGAGCCTTACGCGGCGGTGCGGGTTGTCGCGGTTGGTGTCGACGAACACCACGCTCTGCCAGGTGCCCAGAGCCAGTTGGCCGTCCAGGACGGGTACCACCAGTGAGGGCGAGACTATCGCCGGGAGCAGGTGGTCGGCCCCGTGGCCGGGCGAGCCGTGGCGGTGACGGTAACGGTCGTCGCGGGGCAACAAGGCGCCCAGGGCATCGAACAGGTCCTCGTCCGACCCCGACCCCGTCTCCATGAGGGCCAGGCCGGCGGTGGCATGGGGGACGAACACCGAGCACAGCCCGTCGCCCCGGCCCGCGCAGAACCGCTTCACCTCGGCGGTGATGTCGAGCACCGTCCGGCCCCTGGTGTCGAGGTGCAGCTCCGAAGTGTCCACCACCTATTTTCTAGCCGCTTTTCAGGTTTTCTAGTCGCTTTTCAGGTCGCCGCCCGGACCAGTCACGGGCCCCCCGGTACCGTGGTCGGGTGCCGAGCGTGCCCACAGTCCTAGTGTCCCGCCAGAGCGACGGCGCTTACGCCGTCCGGGTGCGCGGGCCGCGCTCGGAGACGAGCCACGTTGTCTCCGTACCGGAGGCCCTGGCGCACAGCCTGGGGCTGGCCGACCTCCCGGGGGAGGAACTGGTGCGGGCTTCGTTCGCCTTCCTGCTCGACCGCGAACCGGCTGGTTCCATCCTGCCCCGCTTCAGCCTCGACATCATTTCCCGCTATTTCCCGGAGTACCCCACCGAGTTGCGGCAGTACTTGGCCTAACCCGCCAGGGGGAGCAAGCCCCCTGCTGCCGCAACTGCCCCCTGCTGCCGCAACTGCCCCCTGCTGCCGCAACTGCCCCCTGCTGCTGGGTGCGAAATCGAGCCGATGGGCCCCGACCAGGCACGCCGCGTCGGTGAGCTCGCCGGACGAGCTCACCACGACGACATAGGCGATGTCACCGTGGTCGAAGGCGCCCTCCGTCGAGGAGGAGATGTCGTTGTGACCTCAAACGAAACCCACATTCGAAAGGTCGCCGGCCCCGCGAGTCAACGGCTCACAGTCCACGCGGTCTGAGCCAACTGGCCGCGCACCGCCAGCATCCTGGCCCTCGACCCGGCCGCAGTCGCCCCGCTGGAGCTAGTCAGGAGGAGGAGGCCCCCTGCTGCCAGAACTGGTTGAGCCGCGCGATCGCCTCAGCTCGGGAGAGCTTGGCCACCTCCGTCTCGCTGAGCCCGACCCGGTTCAACAGGAGCTGGACAACCTCTAGAGGAATGGTCCCCTCCCGTTCTCTGGCGCCACCGCGGTCAGGGGCAGTTCCCTCGTTCACGCAGGCCCAGAAGGCAGCTTCGCCGACGGCCAGCTGGTCCCGCCAGATGTGCGCCCACATCGAGGCTCCGTAACTTGAGCGGTCCGGCGGCCGAGAAATACGAGTGCGGAGGACCGTGCCGTCCGCCAGGGCGAGTTCGTACGTGAGGTGATGGACGTTCTTCTTGCCCGTGGCGTTGCGCACCACCGTCCAGCCTTCGTTCCGGCAAAACTGGTCGTGAGCGGCACGCGTAGGCGCCGGCCACTTCACTCGACGGAGTACCCGTTGAGCCAGGCCCCGAGTTCGTCGTCCGACGACAGCTGGATGAACTGGACGAACCCCCAGTTGGCCGAGTGGTTGGCAGCGTTGCGAAGGTGGTCCACCCAGTCCTCTGCGTACTCGCGCAGGACCGTGATGGTGTCGTCGACGGCTTCTTGGAACGAGCCGCCTTCAGCCGCCAGCGGGGAGCCGGGGAAGAGCACGGACCAGGTCCCGTCTTCTTCGACTACCTCAGGGTGCGGTGCCAATGGGGCAAGGGCCCGGCGCAGGTCATCGGCCGCCACCATGGCGATGACGTCCGCCTCGCGGCGCACCGTTGCAGCCCGGCCCTCGCTGGCGGCGTCGAGCATCTTCTTGAACCCGGCTCGGGCGTCGGCGACCTTGGCGAACTCTAGTCCCTGCATAATCCCACTATAGATGGTTATGTACACCATGTACATGGGACGTTCCCGAAACCCCAGGAGCCCGGCACATCGGGTACAGTTCCCGCTTGACCAGCCTCGCTTGTTCCGAAAAGAGCAGCCTTGCTTGTTCCGAAAAGGAGGGGCCATGGCATTCCGGCTCACAACGAAGTCGCAACGGGTAGCCGCGATCACAGTTGCCGCCGTGATCGCTGTCCTGTCGTTGGCGTCAACGGTCCGAGCGTCAGCTACGCCGACGGCCCCGGCTGGCACCGTGGTGAAGGCTATGAGCACTGCCACTTACGGGTCGGTGCTCGTGGCGGGTAGCGGCCGTCTGGCCGGCTACCCGCTTTACGCTGTCAGCAGCGATGCCGGCGGCAAGTTCGGTTGTAGCATCAAGCCCGCTTTAGGGTACGACGTCAGTGAGGGCGTGACCACGCAGCTGCCCTGCACAGGGCCCGAGCTCGACGCCATGTGCTTTGACGACTGCCCGATCGCCTTCTGGCCCGCGTTGACCACGACCGCGGCGCCAGTCGCCGGTTCAGGCGTCCACCAGGACCTGCTCGGGACCGTCCGCCGTCCTGGTGTCGGAGACCAGGTCACATACGCCGGTCATCCGCTCTACCTCTTCGACGGCCCCTCCCACCCGTTCGTGCCATTGGGCGAGGGGTCCTTGGGCACCGTTCCCCCGCTCCCACCGTGGCATGGTCTGTGGGACCTTGTCTCTTCGGCCAACGGTCAACCGGCGCCCGGCGTAGCCACGATCGAGACCGAGGCCCTCCCACATGACAAGACGGTGGTGGCGGCGGAGGAGTACCCCACAAGCGGCCGCACCGCCTTCACCGTCTACTCTTTCAGCGGTGACCGCTCCGGGGTGACCGGGTGCAGCGGTGCGTGTGCCATCACGTGGATCCCGGTCCTCACCACCGGGGTACCGTCGGTTGCCGGTGCGGTCGCGGTGAAGGACGTCGGCGTCGTCCGCCGGCCCGATGGGACCACGCAGGTGACATATGACGGCAAGCCGCTCTACCTGTACTCGGCGGAACAGGTGGTCTTCGGCCACGCCGGAGGACCACCACATCCCGTAGCAGTCGGGAACGGCAACGGGCTGCGCGGCCCCGGGGGCGGGGTGTTCTCGGTAGTAGTGCAGCTTCCTCAATAGTCCCGTCGCCAACAGGGGCTAACGCTGGTACTGCTGCCCGCCGTACGATTGCTGGGTGCGCGGAGCTTGGTACTAGGTGCCGCCAGCCGCTAACTCTGGTGGTGCCTACTAGTGGCGTTGCCGGCTTACCTCGCTGATGAACCGCGCCCAGTCGCCTCGCGCCGGGGTGTTGGGGTGGTCATCGACGATGTGAGCCGCACCTACCCGGCTTCGGCCGGCCCGGCGGCTGGTGTTTTCGGGATATGCGCCGAGCTCACCGCCGGCTCCTTCGTGACCTTGAGCGGGCCCTCAGGCAGCGGGAAGAGCACTCTGCTCAACCTCGTCGCGGCCTTGGACCACCCGACCAGCGGGCGCATTGTCGTCGACGGCCGGGACATCGCCGCTGCCCCTGAGCGCGAGAGGGCCGAGTACCGGCTCCGGCTGGTCGGCTGCCTGTTCCAAGACGCACCGCTGATCGGGGAGCTGAGCGTGGCCAACAATGTCGTGCTCCCCGGCCTCCTAGCGCGCTCTGACCGCCGGGAGGCTCGCGGCCGGGCGCAGGAACTGCTCGACCGCGTCGGCTTGAGCAGGCAATCAGCTATGTTCCCAGCCCAGCTCTCCGTGGGCCAGAGGCAACGAGCTGCCTTCGCCCGGGCGCTCATGAACCGCCCCCGCCTGCTGCTGGCCGACGAGCCTACAGGCAACCTTGACCGGGCGACGGGGCGCCAGGTTATGGAGCTCGTCGCCGGCGCCCAGGCCGAGGGCTGCACGGTGGTGGTGGTTACCCACGACCCCGAGATAGCTGCCGCCGGCGACCAGCACCTGCGGCTCCTCGACGGGCATCTGGTCGCCTGAAGCGCGGGTTGCCAGCGTGCGCAAGCGGGCCGCCGCCGCTCTTGTCCTGTCCAGCCGCTGGAAGACCGGCCTGGCCGAAGCCCTCTTGGTCGGGCTCGTGGCCATGGTGGCCGCCGGCGTCCTGAGTGCCGCCTGGCTCGCCCGGGGCGCCGCCGACCTTTCTGCTCCAGCCCTCGAACGGGCCATCGGTGCCCCCGAGTACGTGGTCCAGGTCCCGCCGCCCGACTACGGGCGGGCGGCACGCGAGGTCGCCACCACGGACGACTTCAGCCGGGTGGGCCTTGCCGTCTCGGAGATCCCGGGCACGCTTTCCCACCCGGGCCATAACCTGGAGGCCGACTTCTTCGTGGGCTCGGGCGCACAGCTGCCACCCTGGGACAACCTCGTCAAAGGCATGAGGGCCGCCGCCGGCCCGGCGGCCTGGCTGGAGCTTGGAGCGGCCGAGACGTTGGGGGTGTCCCCCGGGTCCACGGTGACAATGCACACCTCGACAGGGGTACGGCACCTGAGAGTGGCCGGCATCTTTGGCGACCTTTCTCGCGGCGAGTACCCGATCAACCCGGTCGCCGACGTCGTCCTCGACCCTTCCGCCGCCAAGGTGAGCGGGCTCCCCGCACCATCGACCGCCGCCTTCGGGCTGTGGACGACGGAGCCTCCGAGCATCACCGGCCCGGCCCTGGCCCGTGCTTTGCCGCCCGGCGGGAGCTGGTCCCGCCTGGCCAACGTCCCCGGGGACTTTGGCGTCATCACGGACCTGATAATCGGCCTCTTGGCCATCTTCGCCGTGGCCGCCCTGGTGGCCTTGGTGCTGTTGGTGGCGGCCATGGTGTACCTGGAAGTGCTCCGGCGGGAGCGCTGGATCGGCCAACTGCGGGCGATCGGGTGGACCTCCGGGGCGGTCCGGTCCCTTTTGGCTATCGAGTGGGCGCCCGTCACTTTTCTCGGGGCGGTGGCCGGCACCGCCGTCGGGGCCTGGTCGGCCAAGCCCATCGCCCGGCTCATGACCCAGCTCTATGGAGCGGTCCCCTACCTACCCGGGGCACCCTTGACGGCGGCGGCAGTGGTGGCTCTGGTGGTCGCGGTCACCGTGGGCACGGCCATGATCGCCACTCGGCGTATCGGCGAACGAGCCATTTGCCAGCAGCTGCGCTTGCTGAGCTCAGATCCTCCGGCCGGGCGCACGGGGCGCTTGGCCCACGGGGGCGCGTCCCTCCGAGTCGGCCTTGCCATGCTGGCGGGGCGGAAACGGCGGGCTGTCTCGATTGCCACGGTCACTTTCTTCGCTTCCCTGATCGCCGTGCTCGGCAGCTCGCTTTCCTCGGTGGCGGGCGCCGTCGGGCACGACCCGGCGGTTTGGGGCTTCCGGTTCGACTACGAGGTGCAACTGCCCGTCGGCGCCCAGGACGCGCCCGCCCTGGCCGAGGCTCGCCGTCTACCCAATGTGGCCTCCGTCTCGCCTGCCTATTTCGGCGCCGGGCGGGTACCCGGCAAGGGTTCCACCGGCCAGATCTTGCTCGTCTCGCCTGCGTTCTTCGCCCCCCATCGCGTGCACGGCTCGCCGCTCACGGGCCCTTACCAAGTGGAAGTGGGCCAAGAACTGGCCCACCTGGTCAGCCCGTCGGGGACGCTCCCGATGACGGTCGGGGGCCGGACGGTGCTGCTCCATGTGGCGGGCGTGGTGCAGGACCTGTTCGACCGTGGCAGCATCGTGCTCGGCTTGCCCACCCTCACGGCGGAACTCGCCCCTGACATAACCACCAACGGTCTGTTCGTGAAATGCTCGTCCGCTGTCACCTGCTCGGCGGTAGGCCGCCGCTTAGGAGCCGCCGACGCGGGAGCCTGGGCGGTGATCAGCGCCCGAGATGACATGGCCCTGCCCTTTGGGGGGTCGGTCGTTGCCGTGACGCGGGACTTCTTCATAGCTTTCGTCCTCCTCGCCGCGCTCGCCGGGCTGTACGCGGGCCTGGCCACCGCCGGGGAGACGATGTCGACGTACGGTCTGTTGCGGGCGATCGGGGCCGGCAGAGGCCGGGCCGTCGGTACGGGCGTGGTCCAGGCCTTTGCCATGACTTTCCCGGCTGCCTCCCTGGCGTTGGTGGGCGGCGTCCCCTTGAGCCACCTGGTCGTGAGCGCCGCCAGCTCGGCCATTGGAGGGCTGTCGGAGGGCTCGATCTCGTTCTGGTCGGCCGGCTCGGCGGCTCTCGTGGTCGCCGTGGTGGCCTGCGCGGGAGTGGGCGTGCCCCTCGGTGTTGCGGCCTGGCGTGCCCCTGCCCGAGCCTTGAGGGCCCTCGGCTAGGCCGCCTCGTGCGCCCCGTCGCGCGCCCTTGGCATACTGGCGCGATGCCTCGTAACCAGCCCTGGTGGCGCAACGCCATCATTTACCAGATATATGTCCGCAGCTTTAGGGACTCCAATGGCGACGGGACCGGGGATCTGGCCGGCATCTGCGAGAAGCTGGACTATCTGCAGTGGTTGGGCGTAGACGGCCTGTGGCTTTCGCCCACCATGCCGTCGCCCAACGCCGACTGGGGCTACGACGTCTCGGACTACTACGGCGTGCACCCGGATTACGGGGCTTTGGCCGACATGGACCGCCTGGTCGTCGAGGCGGCCCAGCGCGACATCGGGATCATGCTGGACCTCGTCCCCAACCACACCTCCAGCGCCCACCCCTGGTTCGTGGACGCCCGGTCCGGCCGGGGATCGGCGCACCGCGACTACTACGTGTGGGCGGGCCCGAAAGCGGCCGGCGGCCCGCCCAACAATTGGATTTGCGCTACCGGCGCCCCGGCGTGGACCCTCGACGCCGAAAGTGACCAGTATTACCTGCACAATTTCCTGCCCGCCCAGCCGGACCTCAACTGGTGGGACGAACGCGTCCACGAAGAGTTCCACGAGATCCTGCGTTTCTGGTTCGACCGCGGGGTGGCCGGGTTCCGTATCGACGTCGCCCACGGGTTGTACAAGGACTCCCTGTTGCAGGACGACCCGCCGGCGGGGCCGGGCGACCATCCCGCTATACAGCGCGGTAAATTGCGGCCCGTTTACAGCTCGCACCGCCCCGAGGTCCACGACGTCTACCGCCGGTGGCGCCAAATTGCGGACACTTACGAGCAGGGCCCGGCCCTGCTCGGTGAAACGTGGGAATTCGACTACCAACGGTTCGGCGACTACTACGGCCGCGAGGAGCCCGAGCTGCACATGGGTTTCAATTTTGGCTTCGTGGAGGCGGGCTTGACCGCGCCGGAGCTGGCCGACGTGGTGGAAAAGACGCTGGCCGCCCTACCCGCAGGCGCCATGCCGGTATGGACGGGGTCCAACCACGACGTGGGCCGGTTCCCCACCCGCTGGTGCGGCAACGACCCCCGTGCCGTCAAGGCGGCGTTGGCCGTGCTTTCTACGCTGCCCGGCACCGTCGTGCTTTATTACGGCGACGAGCTCGGGATGGCCGATGTGGACGTGCCCCCAGCCCTGCGGTTGGACGACATGAGCGCCGGCAAGCCCTACGGGCGCGACGCGTGCCGCACCCCGATGCTGTGGTCGGCCGGGACGAACGCCGGCTTCACCACCCCCTCTGCCCGGCCCTGGCTACCGCTGGGGGGCACGGCGACCAACGTCGAGGACGAGAGAGCCGACCCCGGCTCCGTGCTCAACCTCTGGCGCGCCCTGGCGGCGTTGCGCCAGGCCGGCCGCATCGGCCGCCTGGACAAGCTGGAGCAGGTGTTGCTCGACGAGCAGGTCTGGGCCTATCGCGTCGGCGAGGTGACCACGGTGGCCAACCTTTCAGACCAGGCGGTCACCAGGCCGTTGACCGGTCACGAGCACCTCAGCGTGCTGGTCTCCACGGCCGCGCTGGCACCCTCGGGTGCCGCGGTGGGCGCCGAGCTCAGTCTCGGGCCATGGGAGACGGTGGTCCTGGCCGCCCAGCCCTGAAGTTCCCAGCCCTGAGTTCCCAGCCCTGAAGCCCGCGGCGGGCGGAGCTCAGGCCGTTTCGTCCAACCCCGCGGCCTCGGGCTCGGCCGGCACCGCCAGCGCCGAGCCCAGGATGAGGACCACGAACAGGGCGAAGGTCAGGATGTGCACCACTGTGCAGTACTCGCATATGTGGCGCAGTTTTATGAGCTCGGCGTACAGGAGCCACAGCACCGTGGCCACGCCGGCCAGCGAACCGGCCAGGCGCGCCCGGGCCACCCACGGCGAGGCCGCGCGCCAGGCCCACGGGCTGCACAGGGCCAGCATGGCCACGGACCACACCAGGCCAGCCAGGGCTACCGGTAGCAAGTGGTGGAACAAAGACCCGAAGAAATAGGAATACCTGCTGGTCGTCACCAGCGCACAGTTGACCACCGAGCCGGGCTTGGCGAGAAAGCACGATATGCCCTTGGGATTAGTGAAGTGCGTGTAGGTCAGGTAGACCGAGTCGGCCACCGCCAGGAGGCAGATGATGGCGCTGGTCCTGGGTACCCACCGGGGCGGGACCAGGCGTGCTTCGGGGACCGGCTCCTCCTCCACCGGCGGCCTCAGGGCACCCCCCGTCCGGCCCGTACCGGTGGCCGTCGCCGGCGTGCGGCGGGTGTCCGCCCCCACCACCCGGGCCATGGCTAGCTCGAGGCCTTGGTGGTGCCGGTGGGCTTGGTGGTAGCGGTGGGCTTAGTGGTGGCGGTCGTGGCCGACGTCTTGGCCGTGGTCGGCACGGAACTGCCCTTGCTCGTCACTGAGGACGTGGTGATGCCCTTGAGCACCGACGGCACCTGCGAGCAGACACTGACGGGCTGGTTATGGGCGAGCACGCAGAGGTCGCCGACCAGGTACCCCGCCGCTGCCTCCAACGACTTGGAGGTGGCGTTGGTGCCCGAGGTCATATAGGACGCGGCCGTCGTCCACGGCATGGCGGAAATGACGCTGGCGTCGTACTGGTTGCCGGTCAGGACGTACTTGCCGCCTAGGTAGATGAACGGGATGGGGTTTTCGCCCTGGTCCGCGGCAGGGATGTACGGGGTGGTGTCGTACTTTGTCACCAATGCCTCTTCCGCGGCCGTCGGAGCCTGCAACTGCTGGTCGGTGTTGGTCTCCTGCTCGTCGGCCTGGAAACTGAGGTACTTGCTGGTGTAAGTCGAGCCGTAGAAGGAGAACGTCGGGGTGCTGGGGTTCGTGTCAGTGGCCGATGACGTCGTCCCCTGCAGGCCACTGAAGCTACCGAACTTCGACAGGGCCATGATGAGGGCCCAGCGTTCGGCGGCGCAGTAGGGACAATAGTCGGCCCCCACGTACACGATCCCGGGCTTACCACCGGAACTGAACAGAGGGTTCTTGGCCGGCAGGGCCTGGGGCGGCGCCGCCGTGTCCGGGAGCCCCTTGGCCTGCGCCACCAACTGGTCGACGGGCACGTTCTCGACCTTGGCGACAAGTGCCGCGGGCACGGCGAAATCGCCGCTGACAACCTTGCCCGTGGTGCTAGGCGTCTTGGTCCCGCCCCCGGCGAGGCTGACAGCGATTATCACGGCGACCACCACGACCACGACGGCGATCCCGCCGATCGCCATGTATATGTTGCGTTGCCGGCGCTGCTGCAACGTCTGGCGGGCAGACGCCCGGGGCGCCGGCCGCCCTCCGCGGGAGGCGGCGGAGGTGGCGGGGCGGGGAGCCGGACGCTTGGGCACGGGGGGCCGAGAGCCTCCTGGCCGCGGAGGGACGTTCCCGGTCTTGCCGCTGCCGCGACCCTGCGATGATCCTGCCATTTGCGCCTTTCTCCCTGAACCAGGGACCGTCCAGAACCATGTCCAGCGTAATGCCTAAACGCGATGGCCCACGGCCCACGGGCCCGGGGACGGCGGTGACTAGGTCAAACTTTCAGCCTGCCCTCATCACCGGTTCAGGTGAGGCGCCCGGCCATGTCGCCCTCGAGCAGCGACCGCCGGTGGTTATGGCACAGCCCGAGCAGGTCGTCGGCGGCCACCTCGGCGCCGCAATGGGCCGACCAGGTCGGGCCCGTCTGCGCCCAGCACCGCCAGTCCCGGGTACGGGCCGGGTCCCAATGAGCCTGGTTGGCGAAACCCCCCGACCACCCGCCGAGACCGGGGTCGTCGCCGGGGCCGGCTTCGATTTGCGCCACCAACCTCGGGCCGTCGGCGCGCCGCCGCGGCCGGCGGGGCCGGCGGGTGGCCACGGGGGCCGGCGCGGAGGTGGCGAGCGCGTTCATCTAATGCGAGGATTCGGCACAACGCTCCTAGAGTTGAGGGCCGGGACAGCAGAACCTCATGGCTCACATCACAGTCGACCTTAACGACGTCGTCGTGCATTTGACGGCTCTGGAGACGGCCGCGGCCTGGCGACGCTCGCTCCGCTTGCCCATCAGCGCCCTGCACATGGTCCACGTGGAAGAACGACCGCTGGCGAGCCTGTCCCGATGGCGCCTGCCCGGCCTCGCCTGCCCGGGCCTTTTCGTGATCGGCAGCCGGCGCCACGAGGGGCGCCGTGAGTTCGCCGCCGTACGCGCCGGGCGCCCGGCGGTCGTCCTCGACGCCGAGGGCGCGGACTGGGACAGGGTGGTCGTGAGCGACCCGAGCGCCGTCCTGGTCGCCGCCGAACTGGCTTCCCTGCTGCTCGGACGCGCCCCCGGCCAGGGTCACCGGGCCACCGGTTAGGCCAGGCGGGCGACCGCCATCGCCACCGGGCGGGCTGAAAGGTCGGCCACCGGGCG
>Ga0182013_10001496_pt1 | contig 32153 bp, 25 predicted proteins | sample 612S2MmetaG_FD_120487 | JGI IMG/M metagenome (GOLD analysis project Ga0182013, IMG submission 120487) | Permafrost microbial communities from Stordalen Mire, Sweden - 612S2M metaG | ecosystem: Environmental > Terrestrial > Soil > Wetlands > Permafrost | place: Sweden: Stordalen | collected... | reverse complement strand
CGAAAAACAACGGCAACCGCAAAAACAAAGGCAAAAGCAAAAACATTCCAATAAAGGAAAAAACAAAAACACCTTGACTTGGACGGCCGTCTCATAGAAGCCGGTCAGGAGACCGGCGGTACGACAGTCGCGTCGGGCGCCCAGCCAGAAAGGCAACCGCAGATCCCTCGACTCGGTCGCTGCGGCGACCTCGCTCGGGATGACAACTCTTTGGGATGGTTACGATCTGGGGAAGCCCACTAGAATGAAATCATTGTGCAGACGATACGAGTAGAAACGCCTTCGGCGAAGTACGACGTAACGACGGGCAGCGGGCTGCTGGAGACGCTTGCCGTCCGCATCGAGCGGGCGGTGGGGCGGCTGCCGCGGCGGGTGTTTGTGCTGACTTCGCCGGAGATATGGGCGCTTTGGTCCGGCGCGTTCCTGGCGTCGTTCGAAAGGGCGGGGATTGAGCCGCCCATTGCGCTGTTTCTGCCGCCGGGCGAGGAACACAAGACCATCAAAAGCGTGGAGCGCCTGACGCGCGAGATGGTGCGCGCGGGGGGCGATCGCGGATCGTTTTTGATTGCTTTTGGCGGCGGCATTGTGGGCGACGTGGGCGGGTTTGTGGCTGCCGTGTTTATGCGCGGGATTGAGTATGTGCAGGCGCCGACGACGTTTCTTGCGCAGGTGGACTCGAGCGTGGGCGGCAAGGTGGGCGTGAATCTGCCCGAGGGCAAAAATCTGGTGGGGAATTTTTTGCAGCCGCGGGCGGTGTTTGCCGATATCGGCGTGCTGGGGACGCTGCCCGACCGCGAGCTGCGCGCGGGGCTGATGGAGAGCGTGAAGGCGGGCATCATTCGCGACCGGGCGCTGGTGCGCTTCATGGAGCAGCACGCGGAGGCCATTCTCCGCCGCGAGGCGAAGGCGCTGGAGCGGGTGATCGCGGCGTCGGTGCGGATGAAGGCCGAGGTGGTGCGGCGCGACGAGCGCGAAGGCGGGCTGCGCATGATTTTGAACTTCGGGCACACGGTGGGCCACGCTCTGGAACAAGCCACGCGCTACAAGGCCATGCTGCACGGCGAGGCGGTGGCGTGGGGCATGGTGGCGGCGCTGGCCGTGGCGCGGCGCAGGGGCACGATTACCGGCGCGCAAATGGAGCGGCTGGAGAAGCTCGTCTATCGCTACGGTCCGCTGCCCCGGTTGAAGGTGAGCGTGACGCGGGTGCTCGCCGCGACGGGAAGCGACAAGAAAAATGTGGGAGGAGTGCGGCGCTTCGTGCTGCCCATCGGGATTGGCGATGCCGGCGTGGTGGAGGATGTGACGGCGGCGGAACTGGAGGCGGCGGTGAAGTACATGCTGGGAAGACAGGGAGTAGGGAGTAGGGAATAGGGAATAGGGAGTAGAAAGCGAGTCGGCGAGTCGGCGAGTCAGCATGCAGGCTTACGGCGGCCAGGCCTCAGACTTCCGGGCCGGACGCCTGGCTTGGATACAATGGAAAAGTCAAGGTAGATGCGGCTTAAGGCCGTTTGGGCCGGTGCATTCGCAGTTCAGGGAAAGGAATTCCAAAAATAGTCATGGCTTCCAGCATTGCTTCTCTCTCACTCGACCAGCTTTCGATCGATACCCTGCGCATGCTCGCCCTGGACGGCGTGGAGAAGGCCAAGAGCGGCCATCCGGGCGCGCCACTGGGCTGCGCGCCGATTGCGTATGCGCTCTTCCACAAGATTATGAAGCACAACCCGGCGCACTCGAAGTGGGCTGACCGCGACCGGTTCGTGCTGTCGAATGGGCACGCGTCGATGCTGCTCTACGGGTCGTTATTTTTGTCGGGCTACAAAGTGACCCTCGACGATCTGAAGAGCTTTCGCACCTGGGGATCGAAGACGCCGGGGCATCCGGAGTACGGCGTGACCGATGGCGTGGAAGCGACCACCGGGCCGCTTGGGCAGGGCTTCGCAATGTCGGTGGGTATGGCCATCGCGGAGAAGCATCTGGCGGCGACCTACAACCGGCCGGGCTTCAACGTGGTCGATCATCACACGTACATGCTGTGCGGCGATGGCGACATGATGGAAGGCATTTCGCACGAGGCGGCCTCGCTGGCGGGAACGTTGAAGCTGGGCAAGCTGATTGTGCTTTACGACGACAATCTGATCTCGCTCGACGGTCCTACCAACTGGAGCTTCACCGAGGATGTATACAAGCGCTTCGACGCTTACGGATGGCACGTGCATCGCGTAGCGGACGGAAACGATCTGGACGGTATTGAGGCGGCGATTGCGGCGGCAAGGGCTGTCGAGGACAAGCCGTCGCTGATTGCGGTACGCACGGTGATCGGCTACGGCAGCCCGCTTGCGGGAACAAACAAAGTGCACGGCGAAGCCATGAGTGCAGCGGATGCGGCGGCGACGAAAAAGTTCTTCGGGTTCCCGGAGGACCAGAGCTTTTTGGTTCCCGAAGATGCGCTGGCCAACTGGCGCGAGGCGGTCGAGCGCGGCGCGGCGCAGGAGGCCGGGTGGAACCAGCTCTTTGCCGGCTACAAAGCCGCGTTTCCCGAGCTTGCCGGCGAATTCGAGCGCACCCAGTCGGGCGCGTTGAAGGCGGGATGGGAGAAGTCGATTCCCAGCTTCGGCGTCGAGAAGCCGATCGCGACGCGCAACGCCGGCCAGCAGGTGATGAACGCGATCTTCAACGCAGTGCCGGAGCTGTTTGGCGGGGCCGCGGATTTGACAGCTTCGACCAAGACGATCTTCAAGGGGAGCCCGCACTTTGCCGACGATGCGGCCGGGCGTAACGTGTTTTTCGGCGTGCGCGAGCTGGGCATGTGCGCGGCAGTGAACGGCATGGCGGTGCACGGCGGCGTGCGGCCGTTCGGGTCGACGTTCTTCGTGTTCTCGGACTACGCCAAGCCGGCGCTGCGCATTGCGGCCATCATGGAGGCGCCTTCGCTGTTCGTCTTTACGCACGACTCGGTCGGCGTGGGCGAAGATGGCCCTACGCACGAGCCCATCGAGCAGTTGATGGCGCTGCGCGCGGTGCCGCACATCGTCGACTTCCATCCGGCCGATGCCAACGAGACGGCGGCGGCGTGGCGGCTGGCGCTGGAGCGCAAGGGACCGTGCTTCTTCGCCTTCACGCGGCAGGATGTGCCGGTGATCGACGCCGCGAAGCACGACCTCTACGCAAGCGTGAGCAAGGGCGCCTATGTGCTGGAAGACGTGGCGGACCCGCAGATCGTTTTGATCGGCAGCGGTTCGGAGGTTTGGCCGGCCGTGGACGCGGCCAAGCTGCTCGCGGGTGAGGGAATTCGCGCGCGCGTGGTCAGCTTCCCGAGCTGGAAGCTCTTCGACGCGCAATCGGCCGAGTACAAGGCCAGCGTGCTTCCGGCAGGCGTGCCCAAACTGGCTGTTGAAGCGGGCGCCACGCTGGGATGGTGGAAGTACGTGGGCCTCGACGGCGACGTGGTCGGGCTCGACCGCTTCGGCGCCTCGGCTCCGGGTCCCATCGTGATGAAGGAACTCGGCTTCAGCGCGGAGAATGTGGCGGCGAGGGCGAAGAAGCTCTTGAAGTAGCGGAGTTAGCCGCGCTGCGCGCGTGTTAGCGGGATTAGCGGAGTTAGATGGCCGCAACGGCGGCTGTTTGGTCATGGTCTAGCTCCGCTAACTCCGCTGGCTCCGCTAACTCCGCTAGCACCGCTCCTGAAAGGATGAACGTGAAGTTAGTGATTGCCTCCGATCATGCGGGTTTTGCTTTGAAAGAAGAACTGCGCGCGAACCTGAGCGCGGCCGGCCATGAAGTTATCGACCTGGGAGCGTACAAGGTCGAGCCGGAAGACGACTATCCCGACTTTGCCGTGAAGGTGGGCGAGGCCATCAGGGCGGGCGTGGCGCCGCGCGGAATTCTCATCTGCGGGTCAGGGGTTGGAGTATGCGTGGCGGCGAACAAGATTCCCGGCATCCGCGCCGGCATCTGCCACGATGTGTACTCGGCGCACCAGGGCGTGGAGCACGACGATATGAACGTGCTGGTGCTGGGCGCGCGCATCGTCGGCGGGGCGCTGGCCATCGACCTGGCGCACACCTACGTCGGGGCCAAATTCCAGGCGCAAGAGGGCCGTTTCGAGCGGCGGTTCAAGAAGGTGCTGGCGATCGAGGCCAAGTACCTGTGCGGGAGCGGCTCATCGAATCCGGCGTGAAAGGCAGCTTCGAGTTGTGCCTGCGTTGGTCTCTGAGGCTCGCGGCAAAAGGGATCTTTTATCCTGTCGGCGACGGCGTGGGGCGGAGCGCGTTCTGGTACCGACGATTGCTACGCAGTCATGGGGTGTGCGGTGCCGAAGGGCCTGGGGTTTTTGCTCGGCGAAACTTAGCAGCAACCCATAGAACTTATCCTTCTTATGAGCGACTAACTCCCGATGAGCGACTACCTGTTTGTCTACGGAACCTTGCAGCCCGGCTTCGCGCCTGGCGAAATCGCGGAGGCGGCGGCCAAGCTGCAGGCCGTGGGCCGCGGCTTCGTCTTTGGCGAGTTCTTTGAGCTCGATGGCTACCCCGGCGCCGTGCTCGATCCCAACTCGAAGAACAGAATTGCGGGTACGGTTTTGCAATTGCCGGAGGATGAAGGCATCCTGCGCCAGCTCGATGCGTACGAGGGCTACGATTCCGAGCGGCCTGAGACCAGCGAGTTCGTGCGCGTGCGGCAAACGGTGGAGCTGAGCGGCGGCGGCACGCTGGAGTGCTGGATGTACCGCTATAACCGGGAGCCACGGGCTTGAGTTTCGGCTAGTTCGGAACCAGAGATGCTGTATCCAGCGATGGTGGCCTCCCACCCTTGCGACAGAAAAAGTCGCAAGGATGGGGCACGGAGCTCCGGGGTACAGCAATCATGGTTCCGCTCTAAAGCCCTCGTTCATGTTGCGGCGTTCACGGCACGACTGAAGTCGTGCCCTTTCACGTTCCGTCGCTCCGCGGGGCTTTTTCAGCAAGCTGTGAAGTGCTGCCCTTTCGCGTTTCGCTTCTCAGAAAGTTTTTTCCGCAGCTTATCAGGACCCGCGCGGCGAACGGCCGTCACAGCCCCAACTCACCCGCCCGCTTTTTCATTGCCTCAATGCAAAAGCCGATGTGCGCGTCGAGGTCGACGCCCAGTTCGGCCGCTCCCTGGACGATATCTTCGCGATGCACGCCGCGGGCGAAGGCCTTGTCTTTCATCTTCCTCTTCACGCCGGCGGTTTCCACATCGGCGATGGATTTGGTGGGCTTGACGAGGGCGCAGGCGGTCAGGAACCCGGCCAGCTCGTCGCAGGCGAAGAGCGCCTTGGCCAGATGCGAGGCGCGCGGGACGCCGGAGTACTGGGCGTGGCCGAGGATGGCGGTGCGCAGCTCTTCGGGCCAGCCCATCCGCTCCAGTTCGCGGACGCCCACGAAGGGATGCTCCCCGGCCGTGGGATGGCGCTCGTAGTCGAAGTCGTGCAGAAGGGCGGTCGTCGCATAGAGCTCAAGGAGCGCGGCGCGATCCTCGCCCGTGAGTCCCAGCCGGCCGGCTTCCTGCTCGCCGCAGGCCACCACGCAGGCCTCCACGGCCAGTGCGTGCTTGCGCAGGCTCTCGCTTTGGGTCCACTCGGTGAGCAGGGCCCATGCTTGTTCGCGTCGACAGGCCTGTTCGCGGCTATGTGCGGAATTGGACGCCGGGTTCGTCATCGTGATCTCCCATTGACGATTCTGGTTCGCGAATCGCCGGAAATTGCCGGGTCTGCTCCGGGTTTGTCTGGATTGTCTATAACTTTCCACTTGACAATTATGGTTCACCTGGTTGACAGTAGCACCATTCGCAGTGCAGAAGACGCACTGAGGGGACGCTTGCTCTGGCGCTCCGCACACAGCCGATGGCTACATCCTTGATTTGCGTGGAAACACGCGAAGTAGTGCGTTGCGAGTACTGCAGACTGATGCAGTATCGAACCAGCAACTCCCTTTGCAGAAGGTGCCACAAGCCCCTCGACTCCGAGGACCCCGCACCATTGATGCCGCAACTGGTGACAAGTTATCCAGCGCCCGACGGCGCCGAAGCCGGCCTGCAAGTAGCGGCGCAGGTGCGCGAGATGCGCCGCGCGCGCCACTTGAGCCAGCGCCAGCTGGCGGGACGGATGCTGGTGCCGCGCACCTATATTTCGAAGATCGAAAACGGCAAGGCGATCCCGACCCTGGGCTCGCTGGAGCGGCTGGCCACGGCGCTGGGCGTGGAAGTGCGCCGGCTGGTTCGCGATGCCCGCAGCCGCCGCGAGGAAGAGGTTGATGCGATCCTGAGCGATCCTTTCCTGGCCGAGATTGCGCCTCTGCTTCCGCATCTGGATTCGCTGCACCGCACGCTGTTCCTGGGCGCAGTACGGGACACGGCAACGGGACGGCGGTGGACGGCGTAGAGGCGGGGAACGAGGGACCTGTCTTCGTTCATTGCAGCGTCTGAGCGCTTGTGCTACGGTCAAGATTGTGACTCCTCGGATCTGGCCGCGCCTGTCAGAGGTTGCGGCTGGAGATTGGTTCATGCGCTGGACGGTCTCATCTCCACATCAAGCGTGAACTCCGTCGGCGCCACTGCGGGACGCACTTCGGCGCCCGCGTGGAAACCGCAAATGCAACCCAAAGGCGAGCCCTTGTACCCATCTGCCGCGACAGGCACCCCCGCCACGCGACCCCCGACCCGTATCGATGAGCTCAGCGCCGAAGAACGCGCCGTCTACGCGACGCTCAAGCCGGAGGGCCTGCCGCGGCACGTGGCCATCATCATGGATGGTAACGGGCGCTGGGCCGGCCGGCGTTCGCTCAAGCGGTTCCTGGGCCACCAGCAGGGCGCCAAGACGGTGCAATTTGTGACCGAGACAGCGGCCCGCATCGGCCTGCCCTGGTTGACGCTTTACGCCTTTTCGCTCGAAAACAATCTGCGCCGGCCCCGCGCCGAGGTCAGCTTCCTGATGCGCCTGCTGAAGACCTACCTCGACGACAATCTGGAGCGCATGATGAAGAACAACATTCGCCTGCGCTCCATCGGGCGCACGCACGACCTGCCGCCCGACGTGCAGGAGCGCATGCGCGCGGCCGAAGAAGCCACGTCGCGCAACACCGGCACCACCCTCACCCTGGCTCTCAATTATGGCGCCCGCTCGGAGCTGGTGGACGCCTTCCGCAAGCTGGCCGAAGAGGTGAAGCACAAGCACCTCAACCCGGAGCAAATCGGCGAAGAGGACATTCACCGCCATCTGTACACGGCGCACATGCCCGATCCGGATCTGCTCATCCGCACCTCCGGCGAGTTGCGCGTCTCGAATTTCCTGCTCTGGCAGATCGCCTACACGGAGATTTTTGTCACCGAGCGCTTCTGGCCGGACTTCCGCGGCATCCATCTGCTGGAGGCGATTGCCGACTTCCAGCGCCGCGAGCGCCGCTACGGCGGCATCGGCGAGTCCTGCGGCGAAGTGGAAGAAGATCCCGAGCGGATGAAAGTTGCCGTGAGCTAGCGGGGATGGGGCGGCAAGGCGCGGTTAGAAGATCGACGAGTTGAAATCGGCGATGAACTGAATTCCCGGCACATCCAATCGGAATAGCTGCGTGTCTCCGGTCAGATACAGGTCGATTCCCGCCGAGGCCGCGCAGGCCAAATGCACCGCGTCGGCAACTTTGAGTTTTTCCCGCCCGCGCAGGAGACTGAAAGGCCGCATCGCGTCTGCATCAAAAGGAAGAAAGCGAAAGCCGACCTCCTCCAGGGTTTCGCGCACTGCCGCGGCTTTGAGCGGCTGGTCGAAGCGCTCAGCTCCGGCCATCACTTCGCCTGCCGCAAGGCAACTCGTAAACAGGGCATCGCCGCGTCTGCGAGAGCGTGCCAGCAGGGCCTCTGCTCGCGGCCGGTATGCCGGGTTGCCTTCAAGCAGGTAGATCAGAAGCATTGTGTCCCAGAAAATGCGGCTCATGGCGCGTCCTCTTCGTCGTAGCCGCGTACCCAACGCAGATACGCCTCGCCGCCTCCGAGGGCTGCGATCTCGTTCTTCATTAGCCCGAAGAGCTTCCCCGTCATACGGTGCGCCCACTCCTCCGGAGTCTCCTCGGGGCGACTCGCGGAACCTCCAACTGACTCCGATTTAAAATCGCCGACTTTTATTCCCACCGAAGGATCAAATTTGTAATGCACGATTACCGTCGTGCTGTTCTTGGACGGAGGCCCGTCGACCGCCTCAATCTGGATTTCGTTTTCATGCAGGAATTTCCCGCTCGTAAGCGCGGTACAAACCTGTCGTGCGTGATTGCGCGGAAAGCCACCACCCTCTAAATCTCGAATCAGCTCTTTCACGGGGATCGAAAACGACCGCCTTCCCTTAGAGGCGGCCGGATGTACATAGCTGACCTTGGCCCGCGCTCGAACCTGATCGCTTAGACCGTAATTCATTCCTCTCTCCCCTCCTTCCTTTGCCAGCGGCTATCGAGACAGTCTTGATAGTAAGTCAGTTATGACATACTGTCAAATATATGACATGTCTTTCATGTTCGGTCAATAACCTGCCACAAGACAAGGCTCCGCCCCGGCAGTGTATCCTCATCCCTGGATGAAACGTGTCCTTACAGCGCTTATTCTGATTCCGCTGGTCCTGGTTCTGGTTTTTCTCCCGGCCCAATGGCAATGGCTGTTTTCGCTCGCCGTGGCTGGGGTCGCGGCGCTGGCCGGCTGGGAGTATCTGAACCTGACCCGGCGCTGCGGAGCCGATCCGCCGCGGGTGGCCACGGTGGCGGCTCTGCTGGCGCTCTTTGCCGCCAACTTCGCGTGGTCCGACTCCGATCATCTTCTGGCCATCTTTGGCATCCTGGGCCTGGCGCTGCTGGTGTACTGCACGTTCTTCAAGCCGGTGGAAGAAGTGATTGCCAACGCCTCGGCGTCGATCTTCTGCCTGCTCTACACCGGCCTGACGCTGCTGGCCGTGCCGGCGCTGCGCGAGCTTCCGAACGGCTCATCCATCATTGTGTTTCTGTTTTGCGTGGTTTGGGCCGGCGACACTTCCGCCTATTACGCAGGCCGCGCGTGGGGCCGGCACAAGATGGCGCCCAAGCTGAGCCCCGGCAAAAGCTGGGAGGGCGCAGCGGCATCGGTGGCCGGGAGCGTGCTGGTTGTGGCCGCGCTGGTGGGTCTGGCGACCCTGCTGCAGTCGCCGCGGGACTCGGTGCTTCTGAGCTGGCTGGAGCGGGCCTGCCCGGCGGCCATTCTCTCCTATCCGGATGAGCTCTGGTACTGGCTGGTGCTGGCCGCTCTAGTGAATGTGGCGGCGCAGGTGGGCGATCTGGCCGAATCGGCGCTGAAGCGTTCCGCCGGAGTGAAGGACTCCGGCGACCTGCTGCCGGGCCACGGCGGCGTGCTCGACCGTATTGACGCGCTGCTGCTCGCGGCTCCGGTGCTCTGGTACGCGCAGGTGATTCACCAGAGGTGGTAGAAGCGGCTCCCGGCTCCGGGCCTTGCGCCGCGTCGATGGATGCGAGCAAATATATCGATTTACTACTGGGTCCAGCGACAAATTTCCAGATATAATCTGTTGCGGGAGACTGCCGTGGAACCAGTTTCACGCAACCCATTTGCCAGAGTTATGATATGTGAGGAGTCGTAAAGAGACTCTCGAGGAGAGATGTGATGTCGAAAGAACGAGACAGTTTTGTTGCGGCCAAATTGGCCAAAATGACCCTGGAGGAAAAGTGCGGCCAGGTGCTCACTTTTACCTGGCGTGGGGCGTATCTAACGCCTTCGGGGATCGAACAGATCACCAAGCTGCACGCCGGCGGCCTTTGTTTGGAGCCGTATGCACTGGAGACATGCAAGAACAAGTATTGGGGACGTTCGCAGGTCGACCCCAACTTTAAGAAACCGAAGGACTGGTTCGACATCGCGCATACCTACTTCGACGATCGCAGCTTCGGCGTGAGCGTGACTCCGGCAGAGCTCACCGACAGGCTCAACAAACTGCAGGAAATCGCCCTGAATCGGCCCTCGGGAATCCCCCTGCACATCACCATCGACATGGAAGGCGATTTCAAAAACGATTACACCGCCGGCCACGTCCTGCAGTTCCCGCCGCCCATGGGAATGACCGCCATCGGCGACATCGATCTGGCCTATAAGGTAGCGAATACGCTCGGCAAACAGATGGCCCTCATCGGTGTCACCCAGTTCTATCACCCGGTCTGCGATGTCAATATCAATCCGTTGAACCCCGAAATCGGCGTGCGCTCCTTCGGCGACGATCCCAAGGTTTGCGCGAAGTTTGTCGACGCCACGGTGCGCGGCTATCAGGACGCCGGCATTGTCGCCACGATCAAGCACTTCGCCGGCCGCGGCGATTCGGCGACCGACGCGCACGACGTGCTGGACACCTGCCGCGGAGACCTGAAGCGGATGCGCGCGGTCGAGCTGGTCACCTTCCAGGCGGGCATCGATGCGGGCGCCAAGGCTCTGATGACGGCGCATACCATCTTCCCGGCCTTCGACAAGGAATTTCCCACCACGTTTTCTTCGAAGATTCTCGTCGATCTTCTGAGGAAAGAGATGGGATTCAAGGGCGTGGTGGTTTCCGACGCCATCGGCATGGCCGCCGTTCTGAGAAAGTGGCCGCTGCCGCTGGCATGCTCCATGGCGATCAAGGCCGGCGTGGACACCATCCTGCTCAAGGCGGATGACGAATCCCGCTCCCAGTGCTTCTTCGGGATCAAGGGCGCCGTGGAGCGCGGCGAGCTTTCCATGGAGCGGCTCGACGACGCGTGCCGCCGCCTGCTGTCGATGAAGTACGACCAAGGCCTCTTCGAGAAAGCCGGGAAGATGGATCCGGCCAAGACCAATGCCCACGTCTGGAGCAAGGAAACCCAGAGCTTCTCCAGGGAAGTGGCGCACAAAGCCCTGCTGGTAGTGCGCGACGACAAGAAGCTGCTGCCGGTGAGCAAGGACAAGAAGGTCCTGGTCGTCGAGCAGGTCATTCCCTACTCCTTCCTGGGCAAGGATCTTTATAGCCACCCGCACATGTTCTCGGAGCAGATGACCAAGCATTCCACCAACCTCATCCTGGATGACACGGCCTTCTTCGCCGCCGACGAGGAAGTTGAGGAGGCGTTGCAACTGGCCAAGCAAGCGGATCTGGTGGTGATGACGAACTACTACGCGCGCATTGAAAAGCGCGGCAACAACAGGCACCTGGTGCAGGCCTTGAAAAAAGCGGGACATAAAGTCATTGTCGTGACCAACTTCCCGTACCGCAAAGGCGTAACCACAGAAGCCGATGCCGTGATCTGCAACTTCTCAGGCTCGCCCGATTCGATTCGCGCGGCAGCCGATCTTGTCTTCGGCGCGATCAAGACTTATCCCACGACGAAGATGCCGATCGACCTCAGCGCCGAGAAGAACCTGCCCGACGAGAAGCCTGTGGTTCTCCCTAAGAAGGCCGCAAAGAAGGCGGGGAAAGATTCCAATCCATGGGCAGGAAAGTGCTAGGGGAAAGCACTCTCCACGCGCCGAGTTCAATCCATCTTTCCGGGCGCCAGCGACGAATCTGAAATTCGGAGCTGGCGCTCGGAACAGCGATGGGACAAAAGAGCATATCAAGTCCTGCCCCCGCGGGCGAGACACAAACAACCTATGAGGGAAAGTAAGATGCCGAAATCCACTGCGTTCGACGTGCGCGATGTCTATACCATCGCGGGAACCAAGGTCACCTCCATTTATGAGCACAACAAAATGGCGGTCCACTTCCAGGGCATGTCCAAGACCCTGCAATTTCCGCAAACGGTGGCCCTCGAAGGAGCGCCCACCTGCTCGATTGGCATCTCCCCCTACGGGCTGTACAACCGGCTGAACGACGCGGGCCGGCTCATCATGCTCAACCAGACGGCAGTCCAGTTCGCGTCCGCGCCCTTCATCCGCATCGACGGCAAGTTCACCATGCTGACCCAGAAGCAGCCGGGAGCTCAAGAGTTGGCCGACGACATTCCTGCGGTCAAGAACTATTACCATCCGGCGGTCCCGGAAAAGGACATTGCCTACACCATCGCCACGCCCTCGCTGGAGATTGCCTGCAAGCTGGGGAAGGTGAAAGTAGTCCGCAGGCTGATTTCTCCGTTGCTCTCCGGCGGAGACCAGGTGCTGATGCCGTTTGGGGTCGAAGAGTTCGAGGTGGAAAACGCCTCCAATCAAGCCAGGGAAATCACGCTCGTGGTTCCCCGGCCGTCCCTGGTCAACCTTCAGGAGAAGGAGCTCAAACCCACCGATCAGGACAGCGTCTACGTCGGCATCGCGGCAGTCGATGGCCAGCAGCATGAGGAGTTCCAATCGGCGGGCGTCCGCGGCGTGGTCATGGGCAGCAAGGAAAGCCACAACCGCATGGTGCTGGCGGTTCCCGAATTGCCCGGCGTTGCGGTGGACATTCAGCCTTACTTCTGCCTGAACCGGTACACAGGCGATCTGCTGCTCAACGCCGACGGGAGCTTCTTCGAAAAACGCCAACCCCTTGTGCGCAGCGACTACGGAGGGGCCATCAGCCTCACCTTCACGCTGGAAGCGAAGGCCACCATCAAGATTCCTGTGGCCATAGTGCTGGATTTCCCGGAACAGGTCTATATTGACGGCAAGAAATTCCCGCGCAAATACCTCAAGAGCTTCAAGGATGCAAAGACGCGGGCGGTCGACTTGGCAAAGCTCGCCCTGGAGAGCTATCCGCAATGGTGGGAGCGGACGGTGGCGATTCAAAAACGCATCTTCGATCGCATCCAGTCCAGCCCCGCTTACAAGGGCGACCGCGCCGGCGCTTTGCGCCTGACCCGGCTGATCCTGAATGAACTTCATTTCCCCCTCTCCAACGCCATCGTGTGGGTCGAGGACGAGAGGGGAAAAGAGCGCGCTCGCTTCCTGGAGTGCTTCGATTACGCCTATATCGACCCGTCGGACGTGGACTGGTATTCGATGGTGCTTTTGATGCTCTTCCCGCGCGTGGAAAAAGATCTCTGCCAGGGCTTCATCGATTCGATTCTGGCCGAGGATTTGTCGCTGCGCTTTTACCACAATCACGCTTCGGCCGTCGAAGCGCGGCTGCATTTCAAGGAGCACCCGGAACAATATGAGGGCATGAGGCTGACGCAAGTCCGCGACGAATTCAAGACCAAGGGCAGCGTGGCGCACGATCTGGGCGCCATGCCCAAAGGCCATCCCCTGCGCAACGTGAGCGATTACGCCTGGTACAACAACAATTACTGGGTCGACCTGTTCCCCAAACTCATGATGCGCGTGCTGCGCAACGTGAAGTTCACGGGGGACATGGATTTCCTGAAGAAGAACTGGGAGACGCTCAAGTTTGGCCTCGATGCGGCGTTGAAACTCGATTTCGACGACGACGGCATTCCCGAGGGCTATCCCGACGATGTCAAGAACACCTTCGACAACCTGGTCCTGTTCGGCGCCGACGCCTACGACGCCACGCAGTTCCTGGGCGGCTGCCAGGCCATGATCAAAATGGCTCGCATGCTCAAGGACAAAGCCGGCGAGGCGCACATCCAGGAGGTCTTCGACAAGGGCTGGAACAGCCTGGAGAGTCTGTGGCGTGACGGGAAGAACAAGAAGGGCGAAAAGCTGCAGTATTACATCACCTGTTACGATCCGGCGACCGGAAAGAAGAACACCGATGTCTGGACCAATCAGCTCGATGCCCTCTGGTACCTGATCTCGATCGGCGAAGAGCCGTTCATCCCGGAAGACCGCGCCAAGAAGATTCTCAAGACCATCTACAAGAACAATCGCTCCTTCATGGGCTGGGCCATGTGCAAGACCGAGAACGGCAAACCGGTGGAGTCGGACCAGGGAAAAGACGTCTATACCACCTCCAACTACGTCTTCGCCGAGCTGCTGGATTATTACGGCATGGCGAGAGAGAGCAAGGAAGTTTACAAGGCCATGGACCGGGTGGTCTTCGATTACGCCAATTCCATGATCACTCCGGACAATCTCCGCGCGGAGCTCGAAACGGAGATGGGAGAGACGGCTCCAGGCCCGCACTACATCGTCGCTGCTTATCCACGGCCGGGAGCTGTCTGGACGCATCTGGTCATGAACTACATCAAGGATCTGCAGAAAAAGAAGAAAACCGGGACCATCGAGTCCGAGGACTTGATTTCGTTCTACCCCGAGCTGCTCCAGGGCCCGGGCAACGAGAAATGAAAGTCAACCGCCGGATGCACATGAGTGAAAACAGATAAGAGGGGGCGGGAAAAACGCGAATCGACTGGGAAACCGGCCTGAACTCGTTTTTTCCGCCTTTTCCGATCCGTGTGAATCCGTGTCCATCCGTAGCCAAAAACCCTAACGCTCAATGAAGGAATCTATCGACATGCCCAAGAAGTACGACATCACGTTCGTCGGCCACATGTGTTACGACGAGATCATCCCCTTCGGAGGGAAACCCCACATCGCGCCGGGAAGCGCCGTGTTGTGCGGCGTCATGGTCGCCGCGCGCATCGGAAAGAGCGTTGCCGCGGTGGTGAAGATGGCGAAAAAGGACGAAGAGATCCTGCAACCGATGAAGGATCTCGGCGTTGACACCTACCTCATCCCCAGCGCGGAGACCACCTATTCCAGGGTTTTGCACGAGTCCGAAAACGTCGACGAACGCAAACTCACGCTCGTCAAATCCGCCGGCCTGATTTCTCTTGACGACGTTCCCGAGTTGTCCTCGACGTGCGTTCACCTGGCCGGGATTTCCGACACCGAATTCGACATGCCGCTGATGCAGGGCTTGAAATCCAGGGGCTACAGCCTCTCGGCCGACATGCAGAATTTCGTCCGCCACGTCACCCCTGTGACCCATGACATCGAGTTCAGCGACGTGGCCAACAAAAAAGAGATTGCGGCCATGATGGACAAGCTCAAGCTGGACGTGGTTGAAGCGCGCATTCTCACCGGCACTGAAAATCTGGAGCAGGCCGCCATCATCGTCGAGTCATGGGGCTGCCCCGAGACACTGATCACGCATTCCCAGGGCGTCCTGGCTCGGGTAAAAGGCGTGACCTACTACGAGAAGTTCTCCAACAGCAACGTCACGGGCCGGACCGGCCGCGGCGACACCACCTTCGCGGCGTACCTCAGCTGGCGGTTGGATCACGATGTCCGTGAATCCCTGAAGTTCGCTGCGGCGCTGGTTTCAATCAAAATGGAAACTCCCGGCCCCTTCAAGGGAACGCTGCAGGACGTCCAGAAACGATTGAAGGAAAAGCATTCTTCCTAGAAGCTGTTTCATAACCGCATCGGTATATCCAAACCCATCCCTCAAGGGCTAAAGCCCGCGGTTTTGCTGGCTCTCTTGCGGCAAGGCTGAAGCCGTGCCCTTTCAAAACGGAGTGATGGAACGGCTTCTAAGCAACTTTCACGTGCTTTGGGCCTACCAGTTGTGCAACGTGCCGTCTTCCAGGCGGCACACCGGCAGATAAGCCCGCTTGTAAGGAAACTTCGCGGCCAGCTTTTCGTCGATTTCGACGCCATGGCCCGCCGCCTCGCCCGGATGCATCAGGCCCTCCGCGAAGCTGTACGCATGGGGAAAGACCTCATCGGTGACGGCCGCGTGGGGCATGTGTTCCTGGATACCGAAGTTGGGCACGCTCAAATCGAAGTGCAAGGCCGCTCCCATCGATACCGGCGAAAGATCGGTGGCCCCATGGCAGCCCGTGCGCACGCCGTAGAGGCCGGCGAAGCTGGCGATGCGGCGCAGATGCGTGATGCCGCCGGCGTGGGTCACAGAGGCGCGAATGTAATCGATCCACTGCCCGGCGATCAGTTCCTTGCAATCGAAGATGGAGTTGAAGACCTCGCCCACGGCCAGCGGCGTGGTGGTGTGCTGGCGGATCAGCCGGAAACCCTCCTGATTTTCCGCCGGCGTTGCGTCTTCCAGCCAGAATAGCTGGAACTCTTCCAGGCTCTTGCCCAGCGCGGCGGCTTCGATCGGCGCGAGGCGATGATGCGCGTCGTGCAGCAGCGTCAGGTCGAATCCGAACCGGGACCGCACGGCTTCCATTAATTGCGGCACAAAGCGCAGGTACTTCGGCGTGGACCAGGTTTCTTCGCGGGGCAGATCGCTGTCGGCCGGCTCGTAGGGCCGGTCGCCGTGCGGAACGCCGTAGGCGTCGGGCACGCCCGGCACCGCTGCCTGCACGCGAATCGCCTTGTAGCCCAGCTCGATGTGCTTGGCAACCGAATCGAGCAGATCGCTGACGCTGTGGCCGTTGGCGTGCGTGTAAACCGTGACGCCTTCGCGGCAGCGCCCGCCCAGCAGTTGATAGAGCGGCATCCCGGCGCGCTTGGCCTTCAGGTCCCATAGCGCCATGTCAACAGCGGCGATGGCAGCCATGGTGACCGGGCCGCGCCGCCAGTACGCGCCGCGGTAAAGATACTGCCAGGTGTCCTCGATGCGTTCGGCATCGCGCCCCATCAGGCAGGGAACGACGTGCTCTCGCAAGTAGGCCTCGACGGCCAGCTCGCGGCCGTTGAGCGTGCCGTCGCCGATGCCGTAGAGGCCGTCGGCGGTGGTGATCTTGAGCGTGACAAAGTTCCGCGCGGGGCAGGTGACAATCACTTTGGCATCGACGATTCTCGAATCGGTCTTCACTGCTCCAATCCTTTCATGGCCGGGTTTGCGCTTCGGCGCCGGCCAGCGTGATTTCGATGTAATCGACCGGCGCCGGCTCGTTGCCGTCGGGCTGGCCGGTGAGCCGCAGAGTATCGCCGCGGTGCAACGCGACATTCCGCAGAGTCTGCCGGGTTGACGTATTGCCGTTCACGCGGCCGTAAGGCAGATTCGCATCCGCGGCCCATGCGAGCGCCGTGCGCCCGGCCACCTGCAACGTGAAGTGCGAAACGCCGCCGCTCCAATCGAAGTACTGAACGGCGATGTCGTACCATCCATCGGGTTGGTCAAACGTGAGCGATGCGGAACAGACGGCGCGATCGAGACACGCGATGGCCTTGCCGCCGGAAGCCGTCTCCCACGGCGTCACATCCACCGGCTTGTAGCCGTCGAGCGTCATCGCTTCGGCTTCAAAACGTCCGGGATAATCTCCCACGCGATGCCGGTCGTCGGCAATTCCCGACTCGCGCTCAAACCATTTGGTGATGGCGTCGCGCCACACGATGGCGTGCCCGGCCTGAAACTCCAGGCGCTTGAGAACCTCGGCGTAGGTCGCGTCAGGCACTTTGCCGCGCAACGACTCCCATGCGGGAAGTTGCGCCGCCTCCTCCTGCGCGCCGCGGTAATGCGCGTCGTAGATAAACTGAATCACCGTTTGTCCGGAATGCAAACGATAGGTGTACGGCACGTGATGCATGAAGAGCAGCAGTTGATCGGGGCAGGTCTTGAGCGATTCGTACTTCGCGGCCAGTGGCGCGGGATATTGGCCAATGTACCCCGTGCCTGTGGCCGTGGTGCGGTCCATGCCCACGCCATTCGCATCGGCGCGCAGCCATTGGCCCCATCCATTGCGCTCCGCCGATTCAGGGTCAGGGCCGAAGTGCGGACCGAGAATGTCGGTGAGTGTGCCCAGGCCGAGCGGTCCCGTGTAGCTCTCGTAGATGCGCCAGGAGTTCATCTGGAGCTTGTTGACCACGGCGCGCACCTCGGCGTCGTTGCCCAGCGTCAGGCGCGTCCACTCATCGGAGAGCGCGGCGGCGTCGAGCGTCGGGTCCCACGCCAGCCTGCCGAATGCGTAGAGATTGGCCAGGGCCAGAGGATTGCCGAGCCAGCCCTCCATGCCCACGTTCGCTACCCCAACAAATCCGCCCCGCGTGTGCTCGAGACCGCGCTCCGGCTTTCCGCTCACCAGGTCGCGCACCGGCAGCGGCCCAGCGTTCAGCGAGGCGCGCATGTCGGTGTCGAGCAACTCCTTCCACATCGGCGCCAGATACACCAGATGCCGCTGCTGGCCCGTGTACTCCTGCGTGATTTGCAGTTCGATGGCTTCGTTGGTGCGCGGCAGCGCGGCAAAGAGCGGAGAAACCGGCTCGCGCACCTGAAAATCGATGGGCCCGTATTTGATCTGGACGATCACGTTCGGCTCGAACTTGCCGTCGAGCGCGTGGAAGTTGTCGTAACCGGCCCGCGCGCGGTCGGCTTTTGGATCGCGCCAGTCGAGGTGGTGGTTATAGACGAATCCGCGGTAGAGCACCAGCCCGCCATGCGGCGCCAGAGCCCGCGCCAGCACATTGGCCGCGTCCGCGGGGCTGCGCCCGTATTGCGACGGTCCCGGCCGGCCCTCCGAATCGGCCTTGACGATTACGCCGGCAAAATCGGGAATCGCCTGGTAAATCTCGTTGACCTTGTTCTGCCACCATGCAGCAACCCGCGGATCGAGCGGATCGAAGGTGGCGAGCCCGCCGATCTTTTGAGGGCTGCTCATATCAATGGACAGCGACAGGCGCACGCCGTAGGGCCGGAAGACGTCGGCGATGCGGGCGATCTCCTTCAGATTCTCGGGCTGCAACAAACGCGCGTCCGCATTCACGTTGTTGATGGTGCAGCCGTCGATGCCCACGGAAGCCAGCAGCCGCGCGTAGCTCGCGGCGCGCTTGAGGTCCGCGCGCACATGGCCATCTTCAAAGAATATGGACGGCCCCGCGTAGCCGCGCTCGATGGTCCCGTCGGGATTGTCCCATTCGTTGGTCCAGCGCACCGCTGCCCAGGGCTCGGAATGTTCATTGAGAGCAAGCAATGAATGTTCTTCGGCGATCTCGCGCAGCAGCGCAAAGGCGCCGTAGAGAGCGCCGCGCGCATCCCCGCCCTCAATCAGCAGGATATTGCCTGCGCGATGCAGCCGGTAAGCATCGGCGCCCAGCACCTTGCCTGCGGCAAGCTCCGGACGCCATCGCTTCGTCTCGGCCTGCGTGCCCACAACCACCAAAGTTTCCCCCGAACCGGGGGCTTGGGGATCCGCGTCTTCGAGAACGCGCGGGACGCGATGGAACATGCCTTGCCAGCCCGATGCAAGCTCGCGCGCGGCGGATTGTTCAAGCGCATCGTTGCCCAGCAGCACAATTGTGCCTGGAATGCCGCTCTCGCTGCCGAAGACCGCGCCGGGCCGCACGGCACGATAGACGAGCCACGCCGGATCGCCCGGCCCCAGCGATGCCGGAGCGGGGTCTTGCGCCGGAGTTTGCGCGGAGAGCGCAAGCGCAGCCCCCAGGAGCGCGCACAACAGGCTCCATCCACGTCCGGAAAGCGGAAAAGCGGAGCAGGCAGTCCTTCGCACCGCAGGCCGGATGGCTTCGTGGATGGGCGCGCAGTTCAGCATTTTCATCGACTCCCAAACAAATGATCGATCCCCGCCATCCCACATGAGCGGATTTCCGCTCAGATGCGGATTCTGGCTCGGCCTGGCCGCTGCCGGCCGGTGTGGCGTTGCAGTACCAATGCCGCTGCGCCGCGCAGGCGCGCCACTTCGCTTTCTTCCACGGCGACCAGCCGGGGCGCGGGCCCGGCGAGCACCAGAGACGCGAGTTCCTGCTCGACGACCGGCGCCACGCGGGACCACGCCGCGGTGATGTCGCCGGTCACGAGGATGACCTCAGGCGCGACCGCCGCCATAATCGCGCGCATTCCCCGGCCGATCATGCGCGCCTGCTTCTGGATTGCCTGGTTGGCGTGCGCATCGCCTTCCCCGGCCAGCTTAATCAGGTCGAGCATGGTGAGCCGCCTGGCATTGTGTCCCAGTTGCGCGTAGTAACGCAGCGCGGCGGTCGAGGAGGCCAGTGTCTCCCAGCAGCCCGTCGCGCCGCAGGCGCATTTCGGGCCCTTGGGATCGAGCGGAATATGACCGAACTCCCCGGCCATTCCGCCGCTTCCGGATAAGATCTGGCCATTGGCCAGCACACTGGCGCCAATGCCTTCCGAAACCGTGACCAGCACGGCGTTGCGCACCCCGTCCATGTGCCCGAACCAAAGCTCTGAAAGCAGGCAGGCATTGGCGGCATTGTCGAGTTCCACTTTCAGCCCGGCGCCGCGCTCGATCGCCTTCCCGATGTCGAAGCGGGGCCACTTCAGATTCGGCGCGAAGATCAAGGCCTGCGAACCGGGGTCCACGCGCCCCGGCAAGCTGACGCCGATGCCTTCAAACGACTTCTGCGCGTGCTTCTTACGCAGACGTTTCATGAGCTCGACAATTTGCGCCACGGCTCTCGCGGGATCGGAGAGTAGAGGCAGCGATTCGCGCGAAAGAAGACGCCCATTCAAATCGACCACGGCGACAACCGCCTGCGTGGGGCGGAGATCGCATACCAGCACGGCCAGATCGTCGTTCAGGTTGAGCAGCGTGGGCCTGCGCCCGCGCGGCAGCCGCGCCATGGCGCCTTCGCGAATCCAGCCATCTTCGAGCAGGTCCTCGACGATGAGAGAAACCGTGCTGCGCTGCAAGCCTGAAAGCCGGGAGAGATCGGCCCTGGAGATGGGCTGGCGCGCGCGGATCAGTTCCAGCACAACATCGCGGTTGATGTCGCGCGCAATGCCGCTGGACGCCAACTGCGCGTAGGCCAGGTCGACGCGCCGGATGCCTCGCTCCACTCGCTTGTTACGTATCAATGCGAACCCCTTGCGTAATTTTGCGGCGGCGCGCTCCTCGAGCGGAAGGTAAGAATGATGCGGGAACGGCAAGCCCGTCAACAGTTTACCCCGGAGGCCAGGTAGCCTCCATCCACCACCATAATCTGACCGTTCACAAAGCTGGCCGCATCCGAAGCGAGGTAGACAGCCGCTCCCACCACTTCGTCCGCGCGCCCGTAGCGCCCCATGGGCGTACGCTGGAGCAATTCACGGCCCCGCTCCGTGCCGCGCACAAGGCTCTCGTTCAACTCGGTGGGGAAGATGCCCGGCGCGATCGCGTTCACGCGCACCCCCATCGGCGCCCACTCCACAGCCAGGGATTTGGTGAGCGCGCCTACGGCGGCCTTGCTCGCGCCATACGCAGCCACATCGCGGAACGCGACAAACGTGGCCAGCGACGCCATATTGATAATCGCGCCGCTCTTGCGCTTGAGCATATCCTTGCCGAAGATCTGACAGGCGCGCACTGTGCCCATCAGATTGATATCCAGAATGCTGGCCCAGGTTTCTTCCGGGCACTCGATGGCCGGCTGGCGCTTCGTGATCCCGGCGGAATTGACCAGAATATCGACGCGGCCGAAGTGGGCGAGCACGTCGTCATGCAGCTTTTCGAGCGAGGCGCGGCTGCGCACATCGACCTGGAGGCGCATGGTCCTTCTGCCCAGCGCCTCGATCTTCGCCGCGGTGCGTTCCACCTCGCTTTCGCGGCGTGAAGCAGCCACCACGTCTGCTTTGGCCCGCGCCAGGCCCAGGGCAATGGCTTTGCCCAGTCCTCGAGTTCCTCCAATGACCACTGCACAGCGGCCGGAAAGATCGAATGTATTCATAAACTAAAGAATACTCAGGATGTCAAACAAAATAAACTTGCAGTGCAGAAAATGGCGGAGAATCCACAAAATGCCTCTCTGTATCGGGATGAAATGTATCTCCGGCGGGTCTTGAAACAGGAGAGTACGCTGCCTGTCCGCGGCGGTTGAGGAGCTTTATTTCAGTGGGCGCGCCATTCGCCGGCCGCTTCGGCGTTTACTGCCGCAAATGCGAAATCAGCCGGAGGCAGCGTTCGAACGTTGCAGGCTTTCCCCTTCGAAAACAGGAACAATTCGAGCAGAAACACACGTCCTTGCACGCTGAAACGCAGGGCTTTTCTTAGTGATTGATTTTATTGTTGGGGCGGCTAGTGGGGATCGAACCCACGACATCCTGAGCCACAGTCAGGCGTTCTGCCGCTGAACTATAGCCGCCGTCTACCCTATTGATTGTAGCATCGAAGCGGATCAGAGGCCGATGGACGGAGAAGGGCAGATTTGCCGCCAAATGCCCCGATGCGGCCGGACGGACGGCGGCGCGGAAGCCGTCGAGGAAAGTCGAACCGGGTTACAATCGATAGAGGAATCGGGGCGTAGCGCAGTCTGGTAGCGCATCTGCTTTGGGAGCAGAGGGTCGGGGGTTCGAATCCCTCCGCCCCGACCATCGTAAGACCTAGATTTTTCAAGCGATATGGCCGATTCCGGCCACGCATCTGCTTTTTCGCACTACACCACTGTAGTCAATTTTGTAACAGTCGCCGTTGGACTGCACCCCTAAACTGAGACAAAGTGGAGTACGACACTTTTCATTGAATGGAGAGCGTCGATGTCGAAGCAACAGCGGTACTCTAAGGAATTTCAGGAGCGCGCGATACGTCGGATGAAGCTGGGCGATAACGTAAGCGCGCTGTCCCGTGAACTGGGTGTGCACCGGACTTGTCTCTACAGGTGGAAGCGCCAGTTGGGGCTGCGTCCGCAAGGCCGAAAGCGATCCGTGGAAGAGGATTGGCGGGATCGCAGGATCGAAACACTTGAGGCCAAGATTGCTCGTCTGGAGAGGATCGTCGGCGGGCAGTGGCAGGAATTGGATTTTTTCGAGAGTGCCTTGCGAAGGATCGAGAAGAAGGACGCGATGACCGGCGGTGGCGGGAATCGCTCTACGCCGAAATCCGTTCCCGGATGCGATCGCAAGGCGGACTGAGCATCCAGCGCATGTGCGAACTGGCCGGAGTAAGCCGCGCCAGTTTCTATCGTCATTGGGAGGAGCGGGAACCGGCCGCGGCGGAAACAGAATTGCGCGGCGCCATTCAGCGGCTGGCACTGGCGCATCGCTACTACGGCTATCGCCGCATTGCGGTGGTGTTGCAGCGGGAAGGGTTTGTTGCCGGAGCAAAGAAAGTGCGCCGCCTGATGCGGGAAGATAACCTGCTGGCGATTCGCCGGAGAAAGTTTGTGGCGACCACGGACTCCAACCACAGCTTCCGGGTGTGGCCCAACCTGGCGCAGTATCTGGAGTTGAGCGACATTAACCAGTTGTGGGTAGCCGATTTCACCTTCGTTCGGCTGGAGGAAGAGTTCGTCTACCTGGCCGTCATTTTGGATGCCTACTCCCGGCGGGTGATTGGCTGGTCTCTCGGGCAAGCGATGAATAGCGATCTGGTAGTACAGGCCTTGAAGAAAGCGCTGGAGGAGCGCCGCCCCTTGCCGGGATTTGTGCATCACTCCGACCAGGGCTCACAATACGCCAGCATGGAATACGTGGACCTGCTGGAGGCTAACGGTGCGGTGTTGAGCATGAGTCATCCTGGTTGCCCGTGGGAGAACGGGCGTTGCGAGAGCTTCATCAAGACGCTGAAGCACGAGGAGATCGACGCACGGCCCTACCGCACCATGGAAGAGCTGGCGGCGCATGTGGAGGAATTCATCGAGCGGATTTACAATCCAGTACGGCTGCATTCCGCACTGGCTTACCTGTCGCCGGTGGAGTTCGAACAACGGCAGGAGCGCGGCAAAGATGCGGCTGCCTGGCTGCCGGCAAGCATGAGTTTTCCGAGGCATCGGGAAATCTCTTCCGATGGCCTGGAAGGCTAAGATTCAACCGGGGCAGACGCGAGATCTGCCCCGGCTACTCATCGGAATGAGTTTCAGCGGGGTATCCCTTGGCGGGTTGCTCTCCAGCAGAGCCCGTCTCCGTTTCCCCCGCCGGACTCACTCTGGAACTATGGACTCCCGTTCGTCCAGCAACTTGCAGCGAACGGCAAACTGTCGCACGACACTCTGTCTCACAAAAGGGCGCACCCCAAGCCTCCGAGAAAAATCTGGGGAATTCCAAATTGACTTTCTGTCGGTGGACTATCTAATTTCACTTGCGGGAATCCGTTGTTTTGCGCGGCATAAAACTGCATCGGGGAAGAAGGGCTCCTGGTTCGGGACCAGAGGGCCGGAGGTTTAAGTCCTCTCTCCCCGATCATCTAAATCCCGCAATATCAATTAATTAGCGAAGGCCCTAATTCCGGCCATTCCGGAACTTGGGTCCAATAAGCGACCCCCAGGTTCCAAGAAGTTTTTCGACCCCTTCCACCGCCTTCCGCGCATCGGCAGGAACCGACGGCCAGAATGCCCCAAAGCCGGCAACCGAAAAAGAACCAGCCCAGTAATACCGATAGCTTGTTTCATCAATGCGTTTTGAAAGGGCACCGCTGTCCACGAGCCGCCAGAGGTGGTGTCCCGCACCTGAATGCGGCACTTGTAGCCGGGGAACTTCGGACCTTGTAATTGAACTCAAATTCCGAAGGGGCAGGCGCGGCCCAGGCTGCCGGCCAGCAGTTGCCGGCCAAGCGGGCACTCAGCACGGTGAAGCCGGTGGTGCAGTCGATCTCGGGGACGAAACCAGGTTTGGGAAGCGCTGGATCTTCGAGGGCGTCCGCTCCCGCAGCGCCGCCGCAATTGCCGGCATTGAGCCCGGGAACATTTTGCTCAGCGCCGAAGGCAGGGCCATGACGCCACCTGAGCATCCGGTCTTCCCAATGGGGAAGCAGACCAAGGTATCGATGGAATTGCCCCAGAAGTTCAACGTGTTGGGATTCGTGGTCGAAGGTGGTACGGCCCACGAGAGCACGGCTCGAATCCGCGCAATTTTCGCAATCTCGTATCTTGTGCGGTGCTCACTGAGATCCACGGGTAACACGGCCATGTAACAAAGATCCTCGCCGGTGGTCCGGTTGATGTCATGCACCTTCACCGGCACCGTACCCAGATAGGTGAATGCGCACATGTTATCCCAGTCGGCCCAGAAGGCGACGTATTCGAAACTGCCTGCCGAGCAAAGATTGCCGGAGTATCCCGCGGTCTGTTTGATCCGGAAGGAAGCTACAAGCCGTTCGGAGCCAGGCATGCCCTCAAGCCCAACGCAATCCAATTGTTCGAAAGTAACGTCAGCGTCTTTTTCCGTCAGGGCCCCAACCATGTTTGACCAGTCGATCTTTAGCGCCGCAAATTCGGCCATCTTGTTCGCCACCAGTTCACTGCTGACAGCGGGAGCTGAGAGCGCGCTATGCACATCCACGTAACCAAAGCGATGAGTTGGGACCTGACTCTCCTTTCCGCTGTACAGCTCGGCCAGTTGGGCCAGGGTCAATGGCGCCGATTCCGGGGGTGGGATCGGAATCGAGGGAACTGTTGCCGCCTTCTCTTTAGCCTCAGCCGGCAGGACGCTGTCTTCGCACAGGTCCTCGACGACATCGAGGATCGTCGCCGGGCCGGGCTTCAGCGGGATGTGGCAATCCAGCGAATTGCCCCAGGTAACCGGAAACTCAGGGCCGGTAGGGATGGACTGCCAGGACAGAATGGCTCGTACCAAAGGTAGAGCAGGATCATCGCAGTCCTCGCAGTTTGGCGGCGAATACGGCACGGACGCTGCATAGCTGAGCGGCTCGGCCGGATGCCTGGCGCAGTCCGTACCACTCGGCAGGTCATGCACATGGATCGCTACCAGGCCGGCGTGCTGAAGTCCGCTGCCGGTGTCCACATAAAACCGAATGTATTCATAAGAGCCGGGACTGCAGTTATCGCCCAAATACCCAGACGGCTGTTTGATCTGGATCACCGCCTCGAGCACGCCAAGATCCGGATTGTAGCCCACGTAGGTCAGTTCTTCAAATGCTCTGTCGTTTGCAAAGGGGTCTGCCGGCGGGAGTTTGATCTCCGCAAAGTTCCCGAAATAGTTGGGGTTATCTGCAATGAGTTGGCTGAACTCGAGACGTTCGGCATGTCTTTTTGCCTGGTCGACAGAACTCTTATCCTGGTTGGTGTTCGCCATTTCTACCTCTACGAGTGTGAGTTTGTGCGAGTGGCCTTGGGGGAATCAGGCAACGAGCCATGCCGGATATCACGTAGTGATCCCTGGACAGCAATCGTTTCAAAATCTGCCTCTGAATCGCAGAAAGAGAAGGCGTCTCTTCGGAATGCGATTTCGGGACGAATACCGCGCGCTTTGCTGTGTGTTCTGCCCAGGTTCAGCTGTCCCGGAGAAATATCCCGAACCTGACATTCGAAATCTTTTACTCGCGCACTTGAAACGTTTCCCCAGCGAATTGCACTACTCAGTGCGTCCCGAGATTGGGAGTTCGCAGGAAGAGGGCCGATCTATCAGCGCCGGTGTGACACGTTCACCCTGACGTTCGAAGCGCCTGTGCCCAGCGCGAGCACGCTTCCCCGGTCGCGTCATTCCGGCGAACCAGACGGAGCCCGTTCTGCGGAGCGGGCTCAGTCTGCACTGAGCACAAAGGAGGATCCGGTTCGTGACAGAGATGATCCATTTCTCCGCGCACCTGGCGAAGGTGGCTTCACTTTGGCGCCGCAGTCCCGAACTCGTTCGGAACGGGCTCAGAGCGATGATGAAGGCCGTCCGTTCTGGATCCAAACTCATCCGGATGAATGCTGCCCTTTTTTCCATGTGGCTTCTGTTTCCGTTGTTTCTTCTTCTGACCAGGGACTGGATTGGACTGCTGGTCGTTTTTCAGGCGATGACCGCAGCGGGGCGTTTGCGAAGCACGCCGGCCGCGAAGAGGCTAGCCGCGTTCTCATCAATGAATGCTGCGCCCGACAGATGCAAAGGATAAGATCGTGTACGGTATCGTGCCTCAAGCCGCCGCGGACGGATACGAGATTCCTGGTTTCCAGCACGCTGTTTGGAGTTGCCCAGTGAGCTGTTCCGTCCATCCCGGCGCAACACTCTATAGCATTTTCCCGCGCTCAACACGCAGGCGCATGGCCCGGGCGCGCAGACTGCGTCTTTTTCGAGCTTCCGCGATGGTATACTCGAACCCTCCCCCCGTTGTGGAGCCTCCGTTGCAATTGCATTCGTTCGACGCGGGTTACGTAGAGAGCCTTTGCGAAGGAGACCGGCAGACCCAAGAACATTTTGTCGGTTACTTTTCCGCATTGCTCCAGGTCAAGCTGCGCACGCGGCTCCAGTCGCGGCACGCGATAGAGGACGTGCGCCAGGAGACCTTTGCCCGCGTATTTGCCGTGTTGCGTAAAGAGGGCGGCCTCAAGAATCCAGAGCGCCTGGGCGCTTTTGTCAACAGCGTCTGCAACAATGTGCTCTTTGAGACCTACCGCTCTTCGGGCCGCGTCGAGTCGCTTGATCTCGAAGACCGCCCTGAGCCGCGGGCCACCGGCCCAGACGCATTGGCTATTGTATCCGCTCGCCAGATGAGCGCTAAAGTTCGGGAGATTCTGCTGGACATGGCGCCCCGCGACCGATTCCTGTTGAAGGCGGTTTTTTTAGAACAGCGCGACCGCGAAGAGGTATGCCGCGAGTTTGGCGTGGACCGCGAATACTTGCGCGTATTACTGCATCGGGCCAAACAGGAATTCAAGACGGAGTATGTGAAGCGCCATGGGGGCCCTGTGCCGCTCGATGCCGGAGCGTGAAGGTGAGCGAATGCGGTAGCGCGCAGGAACCACGGCGGATTTGACCGAGAGGAGGGCCAAAACGATGAATCATAACGAAGCAGTAGCACAGATGACGGTGGAGCGGTACCTCCTGGGCGAGCTGGATGGCGACGCCCGTGAAGATTTTGAAGAACACATGTTTTGTTGTCCGGATTGTGCCTTGGACTCTCGCGTTGCGATATTGTTTATTGAAGAAGCCAAAGCCGAATTGGGTGAAATTGCGCCCACTCAGCCTGAAGCGAAAGACACCGGCAGGCGGGATAAAGGCCGAAATCGTTGGTATTCATGGTGGCGGCCGGCATTTGCCGCTCCGGTTTTCGCTGCCCTGGTGGCGGTGATCGGCTATCAGAATCTGGTGACGCTTCCTGTCCTCCGCAATGAAGCCAGCCAGCCAGCCGTGGTTCCGGTTGCGCCGTTATCGGGAGCTGCACGCGGCGAAATGCGTACGACCGTCGTCGCTGACCGTGGGCGCGGCATTGCCGTGCCCGTCGATATTCCCCTCGACCCGGGCATGGGCACGTTTGTCTCCTATTCATTCGAACTCTATAACCCACAGGGGAAGCTCGCGTGGTCAGGCACGATCCCGGCGCCTGCACAGGGATCCGCTGGCGATTTCGAACTCTCGTTGGTGATGCCCGGCGGAATGTTGAAGGACGGAGTTTACTCAGTATCGATCTCTGGAACCGGGGCTCATGGCGAAAGCACGCCCATCGAACGCTACGCCTTCAATCTAGTGGTGACGAAATGATCGTCCTGGAGAGTGAACATCATGCACGATCCGGGCTTCGCGGCGCGCATTTTTTGCCGGCGCAAGAGGAAAATGTTTCCAATACTGGTTGCCATCCGCTAAAATCCCCGCATAAGTTCAAGGAAAGCGAGCACGCAAATGACTGAGGACATCAAAAGACACCATCGCTATCACGCGTCAGCAAATGCCATCGCCGGCCATTTGAAGCTGCCGCTCGAGAGGGAGATCGAACCGCAGGCGCACACAGAGCTACCTAAAGAGGGCGGGCACTTCTCCCAACGCCTCGAGAATTTCAGTCTCGAGGGGGTTATTTCGTTCCGCTCGGCCTACACGCGGGTCTCCGGCAATAAGAGCACCAAGCCCGGGCAGGGCTGGACTACATTGGCGACCACCGCCGTCGAGGGACTGAATGTTCTGGAGGTGGTGACGGCCGACCGGGTTGTGATGCAGACCATCACCGAGCATCCTCTCGAAGGCTATGTGCCATCGGTCTCCTTTCTTGGAACTCGCTTTGAAAACCTGCGCGTTGCCGGCCATCGTGTCGAGCTGGAGATCGACCATGACATCCTTGGCGGAAAGCCGGATGGCGATGGGACATACACCAAAGAATCGGGTCTGATTGCCCGCGTGGGCAGTCAGTACCGCCGCGTGCTTGAGAACAAAGAGCTTCCCGAAGACCTGCGCGAACGTTACAATCGACTTTCCTCGACTCTCGGGAGCGCGGAGGAGATTGAATGTTCCCTGGTGAATCGTGCGAGCGGCTCATACCCTGGCCATTCGTTCGGTCACATTATTCACGTGCCCGATTTCGGCAAGATTATCTTGGCCAGGCTGAAGGTGAGTCACGGCGAATACAACACGCCGACCGGATCTCCGAGGATCATGAATGTTCACCTCACGATGGTGGACCTCGAGCTTGGCTGCGTAGCCGATGGCAACTCGTCGTTGGCGGGCGGTTCCGCCAACGGTGGGACCAATCCGTAGGAAGAGCAGAGCCTGGAAATCGGAAGCCGCTCGATCGGGGGGCTGATTCCATAGCGCCCGAGCCGGAGCAACGGCATCGCTCGCCTATGCACTACGCATGGCGCCTGCTCCTGTTGCTGTTCATTCTCTTCCCACTCAAAGATTCAGGCGCAATCAGTGCACAATTCGAATACGAACATGCGCGGCAGCTCTTCGTGCGCGGCGATCTTGAAGGCAGCCAGCAGGAAGCTGAACAGGGATACGAACGATTCCAGACCTACGATCCCAAATGGGCCTCTGAGTTTCTTTTGCTGAAGGCAGAGACGCAGCTACAGCGCGGAATGTACGACGACGCCCTGCGGACATTGAGAGACCGCAATTTCGAAGCGGATAGCGAAGACGCGCTTATTCGAAGTCTGACGATCGAGAGCATTGCACTCCTCCGTCAGCAGCAGCCAGCCCTGGCTGAGGAGAAGCTCGCCCAAGCCAGCGATCTCTGCAAAGCTGCAACCTTTACCAGTTGTGGCGGAGTGCTGCAGGCGCGAGGCATCTTAGCAGGAAGAGACGAAAACTTCCAGCAAGCCCGGGAACTGTTTCTGGCGGCTCATGTCTTCGCGGAGGCTCACCATGACGGGTACCTCGACGCAAGTGCCTTACTGAATCTGGGATGGACTGCGCTCCAGGTCGATCATTTTGATGAAGCGTTGGATTGGTTGCGAGCCGCGACCCGTATTTCGGGCGAAATCGGCGCGGAGGACCTGAAAGAAAAATGCTCGGGCAATCTCGGCTGGACTTACTACCAGTTGGGGGACGACGAGAGAGCGCTGCAGCAGTTTTCAGATGCCGAAGAAACTGCTTCCCATGCAGGAAACCTTCGCTTCCAGATGAAATGGCTGAGTACCGCTGGATATGTATACCAGGATAGCGGTGATTTTCCGCGCGCGCTGGACTGCTATCGCAAGGCATTCTTATTCGCGAAACAGCTCGACAGCAAGGAAGACATTAAGATCGGGCTCGAGGATCTGGCCCATCTCTCCGTGGTGAATGAAAACCTGAACGAAGCAGGCGCCTATATCGATCAGGTTGCGCCGATGGAGTCCGCGGGCGGGGGAGAGTTGAGCCCAGACCTGATGCTGACCAAGGGAATGCTCGCAGCTGCCCTCGATCGGGACGAAGAAGCGGAGGCGGACTTCCGTTCCGTTTGGAATAACCGCGACAACCTGACCACGCTGCGTTTGTACGCGGGCTCTGAGCTGGCGAGGCTCTATGAATCGCAGCGGCGTCCAGGCGCCGCGGAGCAAATGTATAAATCCACGCTGGCGGTCTATGAATCGGCGCGCGCAACACTCCGGGAGGAAGAGGAGCAGCTCCCGTTCGGCGCCAACGCGACCCAGGTCTATGACGATTACATTCGCCTGATGGCCGGTCAGAAGCGAACCGGCGACGCCTTGGCGATAGCCGACCGGAGCCGCGCCAGAACCCTGGAGCAGGGTCTGGATGCCGATGCGGGCATAAGCTCGTCTCGTTCTGCATCCATCGATCCGCGACGGACGGCTCAAAACGCCGATGCGACCCTGCTCTTCTACTGGCTGGGCGAAAAGCAGTCCTATTTGTGGACCATTACGCCGGCGCGAGTCACGATGTTCCTTTTACCGCCTCGCGAGCAGATCGCCTCCCACGTCAAGAGTTACAGCAACGCAATTCTCAACTTTCAGGATCCGCGGGCAGACGGCAATCAGGATGGGCTATGGCTTTACAACGCACTCGTCGCGCCTGCGAGGGCATGGATTCAACCCCGGAAGCCGGTGGTAATTCTCGACGATGGGACGCTCAGCCAATTGAACTTCGACACTCTTCTCGTTCCCGGCCCCGGATCGGTGAAGGACAACGATGCGAACGCGACGAAGCATTACCTGATTGAAGATTTTCCTCTGGTTTCCGCACCCTCCCTTGCGATGTTCGGCGCACGCAAAAACACGCGGGATCGAGGAGCGAGGATGCTCCTGCTTGGCGATCCTGTTTCTCCCAGCCGGGACTTCCCGAGCCTGCCTCTATTTGCTTATGAGATGACGAAGATTGAAGGCCGCTTCAGCAAAGATCGGCTTACGGTCTTTAGCGGAGTCCAGGCGACTCCGGCGGCTTACCTCGCAAGCCATCCCTCGCAATACACGTACATCCATTTCGTGTCCCATGCGATAGCCAGCAAAAACGACCCTCTGGATTCAGCGATCGTACTTTCCGGTTCCAGCGCAGACGAGAACTCGTTCAAACTTTACGCGCGCGAGATCATCAAGGAGCACATTGACGCACGGCTCGTCACCATCTCCGCCTGCTATGGCAGCGGAACGCGGTACTATGCAGGTGAAGGTTTGGTGGGGCTTTCCTGGGCGTTTCTCCGCGCTGGAGCGCATCGAGTGATTGGTGCATTGTGGGAGGTAAGCGACACCTCAACGCCGCGCCTGATGGACAGTTTCTATGGCAATCTCGCAAACGGGAACTCGCCCGAGTCCTCACTGCGCAACGCCAAGCTTGATTTGATTCACTCGCGAAGCAGATTCAGCCTGCCATTCTATTGGGCTGTATTCCAAATGTACGATCGCGAATAATGCCGAATTGTCGTAAGCCGGGCCGGCACTCAGGACCACAAGTTCGGCATCAAATCCCTTCGCGATGCGTCCGCTGTGAGTTGCGTAGCCGAAACGCCGCTTGTTTCGAGCCTTAAAGCATTTTCACTAGATGAATATCAATCTTGCTCAGGCGAACGGTGTGTGCCTGACCAGGTGGCAGATGTGGACGCTCAAGCATTTGGCAGGGGCTGAAGCCCTCGTTGATTTTGGAGCACTTTGCGGCACGACTAAAGTCGTGCCCTGTTACAAAGCCGGCCCATGCCGTCGCTTTTCGGGGAAGGCCGGAGCTAGCTTGATATTCATCTTTCACTATTCCCATGGGGTGGGTTTCGTGGTTTCCCACCCTTTTCACAAAGAACGTGAAAAGTATGGGGCACGGAGTTTCCTTACCGCTCTTCCATTGAAATGACTGTTCATATTTGCTCACAATTCCAAAATGT